>Ga0210077_1000244_pt1 | contig 23193 bp, 27 predicted proteins | sample RushMan_CattailN_5_FD_185556 | JGI IMG/M metagenome (GOLD analysis project Ga0210077, IMG submission 185556) | Wetland microbial communities from San Francisco Bay, California, USA, that impact long-term carbon sequestration -... | ecosystem: Environmental > Aquatic > Marine > Wetlands ... | reverse complement strand
CCCACGTGCCGTGGATTCCCGCGCTGGTGTTCGTCCTGCTGCCCGCGGCGGCGCTGGTCCAGGTCTCCGCGCCGGTCGCCGAAGGGCTGGCGGCGTTCGTGTTGCTCGCGGTGGTCGTTTTCGCCGCGCGGGATCCTGTGGTGGTGCCCGGTCAGGCACGCGCGAAGCGGGAGCCGGCGGCAGCGGCTCCGGCGCGTCATTCCGGGCAGGGGGAGGACCTGGATTTTACGGCGCCCCCGCGCGCATCGCGCCTGAGCGGGGCGACCCAGCAGGTCCGCTCCTCGGTGAGCGCAGCGTCGCGCCGTTTCAGCTTCCGCCTGCGCGCCTTCGGCAGGCTCGTCCTGGTCAACGTGCCGCCCCTGCTGGAGTACGCCGCGCTCGGCGCCGGCGTGTACCTCGCCGTCTCCGGCCGCCGGTCCGGTTCCGCCCGCGAGCTGGCGCTCGGGGTCTCGCTCGTCGGCGGCGCGCTTTTGTTCGCCGGGCTGGCGTCGATCCTCACGCGACGCATGAGCTTTCGCTTCTTCCGCAGGGCCGCCTCGGGCTACGCCGGCGCGATTGCGCTGATATCGGGCGCGATGCAGGTGCTTGCGGGCGGCCTCGTGATCGCGGCCGCCTACGCCCTGGCGGAGGGGACGTGGGGCGCGAGGCTGGACGGTCTTGTCGCGAATCCATGGCCGCTGCTCATCCCGCTCGGTTTCTTAATGATGGGTGGCGGGCTGCTGCTGATGCACCGCCCCTACGGCCACTTCAGTCCGCTCGGAATCCTGCTCTACGTCCTGCCGAAGACGCTGATCGGCGCCGTCGTCTTCGCCGCCGGCGTCGCGCTCCTGGGCGGCTGGGGCTGGAAGCTCTACGACGCGAAGGCGTTCCTCAGCTTCGTTCACCTCTTCCTGGGCGGGAACCTGCACTATCTCGAAGAGGGTTGGAGCACGGCCATCGCATGGCTGCGCTGAGCGCCGGGCGCGGGCTCAGCTGCGTCCGATTCTCAGCCGGGAATGGTTGCGGCCAAAGACGTAGGCGTAGTCGCGCGAGACAACGAGCTTCTGCGCCAGCAGGACGCCGAGGCCCCCCACCGGCCGGGAACGGACGGTGTTGTCGATTCCGATCGGAGCGTGATTGAAGGGATTGAACGGGCGCGCGTTGTCCTCGAAGTCGAGACAGACAGTCTCGGCGTCGCTCGAAAATCCGATCCAGACCGGCTGGTCGCTCTCTTCCCCGTGACCGTGACGGATGCAATTCGTGAACAATTCCTCAACGACGACGTTTGTTCTCACTCGGGCGTCCCTGCCGAGCCCTAATTCGGTGCAGAATTCCTCGAGGAAGGCGCGGATCTCCGCCAGCGAAGAGAGGCGGGCGGGAAATACCTTGGTTCGCGTCGTGGGCATGTCTGGAGCATTATATTAGGGGATTTCCCCAAGGAGGCATGATGCGCGGAGCAATGGCATTGGCGGGGCTGGCGCTGACGGTCGCGGCTTTCAATGCTGCCGCCGAGGACGCAGGTCAGATCAAGACCGCACAGGGCCGCGTGGAGATCGTGCGCGGCGGCCAGCACATTGCGGCCGTGCCGGGCGCCTACGTGCGGCAATCGGATTCGATCGTGACCGGCAAAGACGGCACGGTCGGCGTGACGCTCGCGGACAACAGCCGCCTGTCGATCGGTCCCAACACGGTGATGTCGCTCGACAAGTACGCATTCGACACGACCACCTACAAGGGCCGGATGGACGCGTCGCTGAAGAAGGGCACCATGGTCGTCATCTCCGGCAAGCTGGTCAAGCAGACTCCGGGATCGATGCGCATTCATACGCCGGCGTCGATCATGGGCGTGCGCGGAACCAAGTTCATCGTTCACGTGGGTGAGCCCGCCAGCTAATGGGAGCAATGCTCTGCACGCTGCTGTTCACCGCCTACGTGGTGTTTGGCGGACCGGCTCGCCCGGTCATGGAGGAAACGGTAGTGGTGTTGCCGGGCGAGAACGGCCACATCGGCGGTGTGGTGGTTCAGCGGGGGTCGCAGAAAGTCGTGCTCGACACGGCCTACGCGTCGAGCCACCTGGGATTGGACGGGCAGCTCAAGAGCAGCCATGCGTCGCCCGAACAGGTGCAGAAGGAATTCGGCAAGACGGTCGCCGCGCTGCCGGCGCCGCCCGCGAAATTCATCCTTTACTTCGTTACCGGCGGGGACCAGCTGACCGAGGAATCGAAGGCCAGGCTGAAGGATGTCCTGGCCGAGATCCGCGAGCGCCCGATACCGGACGTGCTGCTCATCGGCCATACCGATACGGTAGGCGGAACGAAGTCGAACGATGTCCTCTCGCGGCAGCGCGCGGAGCGCGTGCGCGAGATCCTGCTGCAGGCCGGAATCAAGGTGAGGCGCATCGTGGTGACGGGTCGCGGCGAGCGCGACCTGATGGTGCCGACCGGCAACGACGTCCAGGAAGCGCGCAACCGCGGGGTCGAGATCAACGTCCGCTGAGCGCTTCTCCGCGCCAGCGCAGACACAAGAGAGTCAGATCGTCCGACGCGGGCGCCTCGCCCACGAATCGCTGGACGGCTTCGTGCAACGCCTGGATGAGCTCCGCTGGCGTGACCGAATCGGGAAGCTCGCGCAGCACGGCTTCCGTCCGCTCCACGCCGAAAAGGGCATTGTGGCCGTTCATCGCTTCGGTGACCCCGTCGGTCAGCAGACAAAGCGACTCGCCCGCGGCAAGCTGGCGATAGCGGGTCGGATAGGCGAAGTTCTCGAGGACGCATAACGGAGGCCCATCCGCCATCTCGAATCGCTCCGGGGGGGAGCCGGGCGCCTTCCGGTAGGGTGGCTCGTGCCCGGCGTTCGAATACTGCAGCCTCCCGGTCCCCACGTCCAGGACTCCCACGAAGGCCGTCACGAAGAGGGCCTCCGGATTCTCGCGGCTGATTTCCGCGCTTGCGCGATCGAGCACCGCGCCCACATCTCCCCGTCCCCGCATCGCGGAACTCTTGAGCAGGGTCTTCGACAGCGCCATGAACAGGCTGGCGGGCAGCCCCTTGCCCGAGACGTCGCCGACGACGAAGAAGAGCTGGTCGGCGCCGATCATGGCGTAGTCGAAGAAATCGCCCCCGATGGTGCGCGCGGGCTCGAGGAGCGTCGCCAGATCGAATCGCGTTTCCTCCCTGGGCAGGCTCGTCGGCGTCGGGAGGAGGCCCATCTGAATGCGCTTCGCCGCCTGCAGTTCGCCCGCCACCCTGGCAGCGGCTTCGCGCATCGCGCGCCGCTGGCGGTCCGCTTCGGCAAGGGTTGCCGTCAGCACGGTGCCGAAGACGAGCACCGCGCCGAGGGCCGGCGAGGCGACATCGAGCAGCACTCCGGACTTGAACGCGACGAGCCCGACCGCCGCCAGTGTCCCGATGATGACGGCGAACGACAGGACAGAGGCCCATACCCGGAGGGCGGGCACGATCACTATCAGGAGCAGGCCTGCGACGATGAGCAGCCCGGCCTCGATCCATGGTGCTTCTGCCGGGCGCCACAGGTAGCCGCCATCGAAGATCTGCTCGAGCAGCTGCTGGTGGATCTCGACCCCCGGCACGCGTTCGCCGAGAGGAGTGAGCTTCTGGTCGAGCAGGCCGAGTCCGGTCACGCCGACCAGCACCAGCTTGTGTCGCAGGACCTGCGGCGCGACCCGGCCCGACAACAGGTCGGCCGCGGAGACATAGCGCGCGGGATCATGATGGCCGTAGTGCAGCCACAGCCTGCCGTCCGCCTGCATGGGGATGTTGAATTCGCCGAGTCGCAGAGTCAGCCCGCTGCGCTCGCGGCCTTCGATGCTGACAAGGGAAAGCCCCTGTGCGACGCGAAACATTTCGGCGGCAAGCGACAGCACGTACACGTTTCCGATTTGCGCCACTACCGGGACGCGGCGAACGATCCGTCCAGGCGTCCCGACGCTGACCAGGCCGCGCCCGGCCGCGGCCCGATCCAGCAGCGGCAGGCTCTGCAATTGACCCTTGAATCTGTGCAACGCCGGCGGGCGCGCCGGCAACAGCCGCACCGGCGCCACGGTAGGCGGCGCCAGGAAGCGGCGGTCCCGGTACGGAAGGCCCGCTACGGCAAGCACGACCCGGCCCGCGGCAATGGCCCGGGCGAGGGCGGCGTCACCGGATCCGTCCGGGGAGGTTCCGTCCGGCTCCGGGAAGAGGATGTCGACGCCGATCGCGGCAGGGTCGTCGGCCGCGATCGCGCGCAGCAATTGGGCGGTTCGCGCGCGAGGCCAGGGCCATTGGCCGTAACGGGCGAGCGACGCCTCGTCCACTGCCACGATCATCGCCGGGGCCGAATTGCGCGCACGGGGAAAGAGCCGTTGATAGCCGTCGAACAGCGTGTCGCGCACTTCGCGTACGAGCGGCGGCTGCCATACGATCGCCAGCGCGCCCGCCAACAGCATCACGATGCCGGCTGCGCGTTTGGCGGAGATCATGCTCAGAGATCGAGCTCGAGCCCGTCGTAAGCTGCGATGACTTCGAGCCGATGGCCCTGTCGCGTCAATTCCTCGAAGCGCACCGTTTCACGCAGGATGCGCTCGATTTGCGTGTCGTCGTTGGCCGGCTCGTGATGAAACAGGGCCAGCCTCCTTGCCCGCGCCATCTGGCAGAGCTCGACGCCCACCACATTGCTCGAGTGTCCCCAGTCCGCCTTCACCGATACCGCGTCCGCGAGCGAGTACATTGCATCGAACACGACGAGATCGGCGTTGCGGAAGAGCTTTACGAATCCCTCCGTGTTCGAGATGTTCTCCAGCTTGTGCTCGGAGTCGGTGGTGTAGACCAGGATCTTGTCCCCGCACTCGAAGCGGAACCCGTAGGAGTCGCCGCCGTGGAGCTGCAGCTTCGGCGTGACGGTGACTCCCGATACCTGCGTGGCCTGTCCGGGAACGAGCCGGACGAACTCGATGTCCGCGTGGAGCTGATCGAAGGGCACCGGGAAGCAGGGGGGGGACTGCTGCAGGCGGAACGCCTGCTCGATGACGTCGTGGCAACCGTGGATCCGGATGCGGGTGCCTGCAACGTAGGCGGGCCCGAAGAAGGGGAACCCCATGATGTGGTCCCAGTGCACGTGCGACATGAACACGTTCACCGTGGCGGGGCGCCCGGCATGGCGGGCCATGACGTGTTCGCCGAATGCGCGCGCTCCGCTGCCCATGTCGCAAACGAAGTACTCGTCGCTTCCGGGCTCGAACTCGACGCAGGCCGTGTGCCCCCCGTAGGTGTGGCGCAGCGGGAAGGCGAGATTCTGCTCGAGGAAATCGTAGGCCTTCGACAGGGTGTCGAGTTGCCGGCCGCTGGCGGCGACCAGAGCCTCGACCAGGCGGTCACGCAGGTCTCGCCAGGTCAGCGAAACGGGAATCGAGCCGCGCGTTCCCCAGAATCGGACCCGCACGTCAGGCCTGGTCGTAGGCCTGCGCGGATTCCGGCGACAGCGATTCCAGTGCCGCGAGCACCGTCGGAAAGGCGTCCAGGATGAGGTTGAAGCGGCTGATTTCGAAAATTTCGCCCACGACCGGCTGCATCGCCGCGATAACAATCCTTCCGCCGTGCGCTCTGGCCTGCTTGGCAGCGAGCATGAAGCAGCGCAGACCCGCGCTGGAGACGTACTCCAGTCCCGAGAGGTCGAGGACCACCCCTCGCGTCGACTTGTCCCCGGTCTGCTCCAGGTAATTGTCGAGCGCGAGGTGGAACTCCGCGCAGTTGTCGTGGTCGAGCCTGCCCTGTGGCGACAGGACCAGAACGTCCGCGTACGAGGATTGGGCGAGTTTCACGGGCAGCCTAGGAAATCCAGGTCCGTATTGTAATGAACTGCCCGGCTTTCAGCCGGCGCCGGAGTGCGAATTTCCGCACTTGGCGCCAATCGCCGCGAGAAACTTCGCGACTGCGTGGTTGAATTCGTCGGGCTGGTCCATCGGACCGAGGTGTCCGCAGCCTTCGAGTACGACGTATTCGGAGCGCGGGATCTTTGCCGCCATGCGCGCCATGACCGAGGGCGGGGCAGTGCGGTCGTCCGCGCCGGCGAGGACCAGGGTCGGGACCGCGATGTCGGGCAGCATCGCGCGGCGGTCGAAGCTCGCGAGGAGCGTCACCGCCTTGCGATAGGTCTGTGGCGGGACGCCCGCCATGATCCGCTCGGCGCGTTCCAGCCCGCCTGGACGGGACCTGCCGCCGCGCATCGTCGGCATCAGGCGGGAGGCGATGTCGGCCATGGACTCGCCGCGCTCGAGCGGCGCAATGCGCGAGGCGATGAACTGGCGCTGAAAATCTCCCCCCGGACCGCCGAAGGCGGGGCTGGTGAAAGACAGCACCAGCGCCTTGAACCTGGCCGGATCGCGCGCGTAGGCGTCCTGCGCGATGAAGCCGCCCATGCTGTGCCCGACCAGGATCACCTTCGCGTCGCCGAGCCGACCGAGCAGCGCCAGCAGCGAGCCGGACACGTGCTCCAGGTCGTAGGGCTCGACCGGCGGGCTGTCGCCGTAGCCGGGCTGATCCCAGGCGACCGCGCGATAGCCCAGCGCGGCAAAGTAGGGCAGCTGGTCGTCCCAGGCCGCGTGACCGCCTCCCAGGCCGTGCAGAAAGACGAGCGTTTCCGCGCCTTGCCCCTGCTCGACGTGAGCGGGCGGGTTCACGAACGGCTTTGATTGATGAAGCATTGACGCCTGTCGCCTTGCGGGGCCGGGAACCGGGTCCGAGTATCGCATTGTCGGTTACAATTTCAGCGTGATCGTCTTCGACCTTCTTTGCGACCAAGGACACCGTTTCGAGGGCTGGTTCGGCTCGGCGCGGGAGTTCGCTTCGCAGCGCCGGCGCGGCCTGGTCGGCTGCCCGAGCTGCGGCTCGTCGAAGGTCAAGCGGGTTCCGTCGGCGACCCGGTTCAGCACCCGCACGGAGCTGAAGAATCCTCCGGTCCCGCAGAAGGCCCAGCCGGATCCCCAGCTCGCCGGGCGCGACCCGCTCCAGCTTGCGCAGGTCCTTTACTCGCGGATGCTGGACGAGATCCTGACCAAGACCGAGGACGTGGGCACCGAATTTCCCGCCGAGGCCCGTCGCATCCACTACGACGAGGCGCCGGCCCGCGCGATCCGCGGCCAGGCGACGCAGGAAGAGCACGACGCGCTGGTCGACGAGGGGATCCCCGTCGCCCGCTTCCCGCTGCCGCCGACCGGACGCCTGAACTAGCAGCTCCGAACAGGCGCCGGGCGTCACAGACGCGCCGGCAGATGGCCTTCGTCCCGGCTCCAGCGGAACCCGTCGGGGCAGGGCGAGCCCTTCCGGTGCCTGCGAAAGAGCCAGCGGGCCAGGGCCCTGGTCGGGTTGTCGATCGCCGTCACTTCCGCGATCCGGCCGTGTTCGAGCCTCAGGAATGCCATCGCCCCATCGGCTGGCGTTCGCGGCCCGGTCAACCGCCACCAGCCCTTCACCATGCCTGCGCGCATGCTCTCTCAATGGAAGTCGAACACGGAGAATCCGCGTCCCTCAGATGCGCACAGGGTAGCATCTAAGATCTCGCGCGCGGCTTGGGCCGGTGGTCCAGTTATGCGCATATGTGTATTATGTAAAATAATCTGGATTTGACCGAATCCCAATCTCCGGTCGCTCTTCGAGATCCTCGGGCTAGGCCTTCGAGCCCTCACCCAGGCGTCGACCGCAGCCTTTGCGGAGCGCTTGAAATGCTCGCCGGCCCAATGCGTTAGGCGGCCAAGTTAAGGCGCTGCCTCAAAACGTATGGGTGAGCTTCGTCCCGTCGAGCATCCCCACCAGGAGAGTCTCGATCTTCTGCTTTGCCGACCTGCCGGCCTCGTCCGCCGAGAACTGGACGCCGACCCCCTGGGCCCGCTTTCCCTGCGCGTCGGCCGGCGTGATCCAGACGACTCTTCCGCTGACCGGGATCTTGGTCGGGTCGTCGGGCAGCGAGATCAGCATGAAGACTTCGTCGCCGATCTGGTGCGCCCGCGCGGTCGGGATGAAAATGCCGCCGTTCTTCAGCTGGGGGATGTACGCGGCATACAGGGCGTTGCGTTCCCGGATGTTCAGCGATAGGACGCTCGGGCGCGTCCCCTGGCCGGGGTCCTGCTCCCTTTCCTTTTGGCTCATCCCCGTCTCCTTGGTGCCGGCATGGCCGCGATCATTTCCGCGGCGAACAGCTTTGGATTGAGCGGGTGCCGCGCCAGTGCCCGGTTGCGTCCCATGACCCGGGCGAAGGCGAGCCACTCGCGGATCCGCTCCGGCGCGGGCCGCTCCGCGCCGGTAGTGGCGTATTTGGGCTCGACCCCTGCGCTCGCAAAGGCCTGGTCCAGCGCGACCTTTTGCAGGACTTCGGTCAGGGCGTCGATCTCTTCGCGCTCGCTGATCGAGCCGGCTTGCAGCTCTCCCGCCTGCAAGGCCTTGAGCAGACGGGATGTGAGCTCTCCGCGCGGGCCGCTTGCGTACTCCAGGGCCCTCAAGGGGGAGCCGCCGGCAAAAGCGAGCCAGCGGCTCGCGTCGGGCACCTTCTGCTCCCGCAGCCAGGCCTCCGCGACGTCCCGCCGAGGAAGGCCCACCGGCAGCGAGACGCAGCGGCTGCGGATGGTGGGCAGTAGCCGCGCCGGCCGGTGCGACACAAGCACGAAGACGGCCCCGGGCGGCGGCTCCTCGAGGCTCTTCAGCAGCGAATTCGCCGCGTGCAGGTTCATGTCTTCGGCCGGATGGATCAGGGCGATGCGCCGGCCGCCGCGATGCGACCCGATATTGAGGAAATCGGCCAGCGCGCGAACCTGCTCGACCTTGATTTCGAGGCTCGGTTTCGCGGTCCGCGCGGTGCGGCCTTCTTCCGGCTCCTCGTCGGGCCGCCTCGCGATGGCTTCCGGCTCGAGCCAGCGCAGGTCCGGATGGTTGCCTGCGGCGAACCAGCGGCAGGCCTCGCAGCGTCCGCACGGCCGTTGCGCCGCGGGCACGGCCTCGCACAGGATGTATTGGGCGAAGTGTTCCGCCAGCGCGCGCTTGCCGGTCCCGCCCGGCCCATGAATCAGCAGCGCGTGCGGCAGCCGGTCGGCGCTTGCGGCCAGCCCGCTCCAGACCTTGTTATTCCATTCGTGTATCACTTTTACAATCAGTTAAATATCAGGCTTTTATCAAGTACTTTCTGAATGTCCTCCAGGCTCGCGGCGGCGTCGATGAGCCGGATCCGGCCCGGTTCCGCCCGACCGCGCTCGAGATAGGCCTCGCGCACGCGCTCGAAGAACCCCCGGTCTTCGCGCTCGAAGCGGTCGAGGTCCCGGCCGGCGGCATTCAGCCGCTCGCGCGCGACCTCGTAGGGGCAATCGAACACGAGTGTCCGATCCGGCCGCAAGCCCGGATGAGCGGCTTCCGCGAGCTGCTGGATCAGCCCCAGGGGGATCCCCTTCCCCGCTCCCTGGTACGCGGCCGTCGCGTCGCTGAACCGGTCGCAGAGCACCCAGGTTCCGGCTTCCAGCGCCGGGCGGATGACGCTCCGTACGTGGTCGGCTCGCGCGGCGACCATCAGCAGCGTTTCGGCCAGCGCGTCCATCGGCTGGCCCAGGACCAGTTCCCGCAGCTTCTCGGCCAGCGGGGTGCCGCCGGGCTCGCGGGTGACCAGGACCGTCCTGCCCTGCTCGCGCAGACGCTGGGCGAGGTAAGGAATGTGAGTCGACTTTCCGGCCCCGTCGACGCCCTCCAGGGTAATCAGCTTGCCGCGTTCGCCCATGCCCTGACCGCGCCCTCCTCAATCCCGCTTGCGTCGCCCGTGCAGCTGGTATTTTGTCACGGCACGGTTGTGGGCACTGAGCGTGCGCGAAAACACGCTGGTCCCGTCTCCGCGGGCGACGTAGTACAGGGCATCGGTCTTGGCCGGGCGCAGCGCCGCGCGAATGGACGCCAGGCTGGGCATCGCAATGGGCGTCGGCGGCAGTCCCGCCCGGGTATAGGTGTTGTAGGGCCCGTCCTGTTCCAAGTGGGCCTTCGTGAGGTTGCCGTCGAAGGCGGTGCCCAGGCCGTAGATGACCGTCGGGTCCACCTGCAGCCGCATGCCGATCTTCAGCCGGTTCACCAGCACCCCGGCAATCTTGTCCCGGTCCTCGGGGCGCCCGGTCTCCTTTTCCACGATGGAGGCCATGATCAGCGCCTGGTACGGACTGCTGTAGGGCAGCGCGGGGTCGCGCTTGGCCCATTCCTGCGCCAGGTGCCGCTTCATGGCGTGATACGAGCGCCGCAGCACCGCCAGGTCGGACGAGCCCTTGGCGAAGAGATAGGTGTCGGGAAAGAACAGGCCCTCCGGATCGGATTCCGGCGCGTCCAGCCGCGCCATGATCTGCGCGCGGCTCAATCCCTCGCTGTCGTGCCTGAGGTAGGGACTGGCGTCGAGCGCCGCCCGATCCTGCCGGAAGGTCCAGCCCTCGATCAGCTTGATTTCGGCCTGGGTGACGTCGCCGCGGGTAAGCTTGTCCAGCAGCTCGAGCGGCGTCACCGTGCGCGCCAGCTCGTAGCTGCCGGCCTTGATGTCCTTGGCGCGATTGAGCACCCGGGCGAGCACCTCGAAGCGCCAGCCCCCGACGGACACGCCTTCCGCCTCGAGCTGGCGGGTGGCGCTGCGGAACCCGGTTCCGTGCCGAATCTCGAATTCGAGCGGAAGCTTGCTGACGCCGACCGGGGTCGTGAGGTAACGCACGGCATAGGCCGCCGCGCCCAGTGCGGCGAGCGCCAGCAGCAGCAAGAGACGTTTGAGCACGGAGGTCAACCAAGCGGCCGTTCGCCGGCCGGACTTGACGGTACGGGTAAAATCGTCATTTTACGACGGAACGCACGACCGCCCTGGGCGCAACGATGCCAGCTACCGACACCGCACTCGAGCCGCGTTCCGCGCGCCTGCACCGCTATGGCCTTCTTTGCGTGGCAGGCGACGATGCGCGGGATTTTCTCCACGCGCAATTGACCAACGACATCGAACACATGCCGCCCGATCAGGCCCGCCTGGCAGGATGGTGTTCGGCGAAGGGGCGCCTGCTCGCCAGCTTCCTCGTGATGCCGCGCGAGCGGGATTTCCTGCTTCAGCTCGCCGCGGATCTCGCGCCGGCCGTGGCCAGGCGCCTGTCGATGTTCGTCCTGCGGTCCAAGGTCAAGCTGACGGATCTCGGATCCGAGCAGGGCCAACTGGGCGTCTGGGGCGCGGCCGGGCCGGCGCGCCTGGCGCAACTCGGGATCCAACTCGGCGAGGCCCCGATGGCGTGCGCGGTTCAGGGCGCGCTGACCGCGGTGCGCATGGATCGCGAGCGGGTGCTCGTCGTCGGGCCGGAGGCGGAGCTTGCGCGCCTGGAATCCGGCCTCGCCGCGGCCGAAGGCGATGAGGACGAGTGGGCGCTGGCCGAAATTCGGGCCGGGCGCCCGCTGATCCGGCACGCGACGCAAGACCTGTTCGTGCCGCAGATGGTCAATCTGGAGGCCCTGGGGGCGGTCGATTTCAAGAAAGGCTGTTACCCGGGCCAGGAAGTCGTGGCCCGCGCGCAGTACCGGGGACAGGTCAAGCGGCGGATGGTGCGCGCTGCAGCCGGCGCCGGCGTGGAAGTCGAACCCGGCGCGGACCTCTACAGCGACGATGCTGGGGGCCAGGCGAGCGGGACCGTGGTGGATTCGGCCCCGACCCCCGAAGGCAGAGAGCTGCTCGCCGTGGTGCCGGTATCCGTACTCGAACGGCAGGCGAGCGTTCGCCTTGCTCCGGGCGGGCCTGCCCTGCAAATCCTCTCCCTGCCCTCCTCCTCCGCTTGAGCACGACCAGCGTCTACGTTTACTACAAGGTCGATCCGCAGCGGCTCGATGGGCTGCGCGGCGTCATCGAACGGCTGTTTGACGCCGTGCGGCGCGGCAGCGGCGTGCAGGGCCAGTGGCAGCGCAGACGCGATGATCCGACGACCTATATGGAGATCTACCCCCAGGTGCAGGATCCGGCCCGTTTCGAGGCCCTTCTCGCCGCCGAGTGCGAACGGCTCGGCGTCACCGCGTACCTGGCTGCGGACGGCCTGCGCCGGGTCGAGACCTTCATCTCCGCGGAGTGAGCCATGTGCCTGATTCTCTTTGCATGGAAGGTGAGCGCGGAGTTTCCGCTGGTGGTGGCCGCCAACCGCGACGAGTTCCACGCCAGGCCGACCGCCGGGGCCGGGTTCTGGGACGACCGGCCCGCGATCCTGGCCGGCCGCGACCTGGAGGGGAGCGGGACCTGGCTCGGTATGACCCGGTCGGGCAGGTTCGCCGCGGTGACCAATTACCGGGACGCCGCGCCGGCGCCGTCCGGCGCGGCGTCGCGCGGACTGCTGGCGAGCGGCTTTCTGGAAGGGAGCGAGACGCCGGGCGCATACACCGCGCAGGTCGCGGCCGACGGCGATGCCTACCGGGGGTTCAACTTCCTCGCCGGGGACCGCGAACAGCTGTGGTGGGTGTCGAATCGCGGCGAAGGCGCCCGCCCGCTCGAGCCCGGGGTGTACGGACTGTCCAACCACCTGCTCGATACGCCGTGGCCGAAGGTGACGCAGGGCAAGCGGCGCTTGCGGGACGCGCTGGAGCTCGTGCCGGCGGTGGAGCCGCTGCTCGAGATTCTGGCCGACACGGCCGCCGCCGCCGATGCGGATCTTCCGGATACCGGCGTGGGGAGCGAGCGGGAGCGCTTGCTGTCGGCGGCCCGCATCGTTTCGCCCGTGTACGGGACGCGCTGCTCGAGCGCGCTGGTGCTCGCCGCCGACGGCAGGGTGCGCTTCGCCGAGCGGGGCTTCGCGCCCGACGGCGCCGAGCTCGACACGCTGCGCTACGAGTTCAGCCTGAGCTAGGCGAGCACGCGCCGCATGGCCCGATGCGGGATGCCCGCGTCGAGAAATTCCTCGCCTTGTTCCAGAAAACCATGCGCGCGGTAGAAGTCGCGGGCGTGGACCTGCGAGGCGAGCACGATATCGGTGTCTCCGCGCTCGCGCGCGGCCTCCAGCAGGCGGACGAGAATCGAACTGCCGATGCCCTGCCCGCGCCACGCCTTCAGCACCGCCATGCGCCCGACGCGGGCGATGCTGCGTCCGCCCCGCAGCTCGCTCGGCAGCAGCCGCCCGGTACCCACGGCGCCTGCGGTTTCGTCCCGCGCCAGGGCGTGCAGGCAGCGGGGGTCGTGCTCGTCCAGCTCGATTTGCGCGGGTACGCCCTGCTCCGCCACGAACACGCTCTCCCGTATTCGCGTCGCGTCGGCGCGCGCTTGCGCCCAGTCGCACAGCTCGATCCGGATCATGGGCTGAAAGTATAATTTCATGTTTTCCCGCAGGACAGTCATGCGAAGCCTCTGGAACGACGCCGAAGCGGCGCAGTTTTCCGGGCCGCTCGGCCCGCGCGTGTACACCTCCCGCCTGCTCGGCCGGGACAAGTCGCTCGTGCTGCACGGCGGCGGCAACACCTCGGTCAAGCTGCGACAAAGCAACCTCTTCGGCGCCGAGGACGAGGTGCTCTACGTCAAGGGCAGCGGATGGGATCTGGAGACGATCGAGGCCGCCGGGTTCTCCCCGGTGGCGCTCGATTACGTGCGGCGGCTGGCGCAACTTCCGGCGCTGCCCGATCCCCAGATGGTGAACGAGCTGAACACCCACATGCTGCGCGCGGGCGCTCCCTCCCCGTCGGTCGAGACGATCCTGCACGCGATTCTGCCGCACGCATACGTGGACCACACGCACGCCGACGCGGTGCTCTCGGTCAGCAACGCTCCGCAGGGCGAGCAGCGGGTGCGCGACATCTACGGCGACACTGTCGTGGTCATTCCATACATCATGGCGGGCTTCGATCTGGCCACCTACTGCGCGCGTGAATTCGCGGCCCGGGCGGGTCCCCGCACCATCGGCATGGTCCTGCTTTCCCACGGGATGTTTTCGTTCGGGGCCGACGCGCGCGAGTCCTACGAGCGCATGGTCAAGCTGGTCGCAATGGCCGAGAACTATCTCGCCTCGCGCAAGGCGTGGCAGATTTCGCTGCCGGCGCCCAAGCCCCCGAGCGCGGGCCGCGAGTCCATCGCGGGACTGCGGCGCGCGATATCGGATCGCGCGGGCGCGCCGATGCTGCTGAAGGTCAACGATTCGCCCAAGTTCCTGTCCTTCGCGCAGCATCCTCAGGTCGATCGCATCTCCCAGCGCGGCCCCGCCACCCCGGATCACGTGATTCGCACCAAGCCATTGCCGATGCTCGGCTTCGACGTCGAGGCCTACGCCCGCAGCTACGCGGCCTATTTCGATCGGCACGCCGCGAGCGCGAAGGAGAAGAAGACGATGCTCGATCCGGCGCCGCGCATGGTGCTCGACCCGACGCTTGGTTTCGCGGCAGTCGGCCGCAGCGCCAGGGACGCCGACATCGTCGAGGATCTGTACGACCATACGATCGACGTCGTGCTGCGCGCCGAGGCGCTGGGCGGATGGCAGGCGGTGAGCGAGCAGCATGTCTTCGATATCGAGTACTGGGATCTCGAGCAGGCCAAGCTGCGCAAGGCCGGCTCGCCGCCTCCGTTCGCGGGCGAGGTCGCGCTCGTCACCGGCGCCGCGTCGGGGATCGGCAAGGCCTGCGTCGAGGCCTTCCTCAGGCGGGGGGCGGCCGTGGTCGGCCTCGACCGCAATCCCGCGATCGCGTCGATGTGGAAGCGGCCCGATTGCACCGGCCTGGCCTGCGACCTGACCGACGCCGGCGCGCTCGACGCCGCCCTGACCGAAGCGGTCAAGCGCTACGGCGGCATCGACATGCTGGTGCTGAACGCCGGCATCTTTCCCTCGTCGCAGCCGATCGAGGAGATCGGACGCGAGACCTGGCGCAGCACGATGGCGATCAACGTCGAAGCGAGCCTGCTCGTCATGCAGATCTGCCACGGCCTGATGAAGGCCTCGCCCCGCGGCGGCAGGATCGTGGTGGTGGGGTCCAAGAACGTGCCCGCGCCGGGTCCCGGCGCCGCGGCCTACTCGGCCTCGAAGGCTGCCCTCAATCAGCTCGCGCGGGTGGCGGCGCTCGAGTGGGGCAAGGATGGCATCCGCATCAACTCCCTGCACCCGAACGCGGTCTACGACACGGCGCTCTGGACCGCTGAGGTGCTCGCGGCCAGAGCGAAGGCCTACAAGCTCAGCGTCGAGCAGTACAAGCGCAATAACCTGTTGCGCACGGAAGTCGCCTCGAAGGACGTCGCCGAGCTCGCGGCCGAGCTGTGCGGGCCGCTGTTCGCCAAGACCACCGGCGCGCAGCTTCCGGTCGACGGCGGAAACGAGCGGGTCGTGTAATGGCGGTCGACGCGATGCGCTGGACCGGCGAAGCGCTCGAATTGCTCGACCAGCGCGCGCTGCCCGAGCGCATCGAATACGTGGCCTGCCGCAGCGCGGCGGATACCGCGCGAGCGATACGCGAGATGGTGGTGCGCGGCGCCCCCGCGATCGGCTGCGCGGCGGCGTTCGGCATCGCGCTCGACGCCATGCGCGGGGCAGAGCTGGAGGCCGGATTCGACGCGCTCGCGAAAAGCCGGCCGACGGCGGTGAACCTGTTCTGGGCGCTCGACCGGATGCGCAAGGCCCTGCACCGGCGCGGCGCATCCGCGCTCGCGGGCGAGGCGGTCGCGATCTACGAGGAGGACGTGGCCGTCAACCGCGCGATCGGTGCGCACGGCGCGGCGCTGGTTCCGGATCGGGCGCGAATCATGACGCACTGCAATGCGGGGGCCCTGGCGACGGCGGGTCACGGTACCGCGCTGGGCGTCGTCCGTTCGGCACGCGATCAGGGCAAGACACTCTCGGTCGTCGCCAACGAAACCCGGCCGTACATGCAGGGTGCGCGGCTGACCGCATGGGAGATGGTGCAGGAGCGGATTCCCGTCACGCTGATTACCGACAGCATGGCGGGATTCCTGATGAGCCGCGGTGAAATCGATCTGCTCATCGTGGGTGCGGACCGCATCGCGGCGAACGGAGACGTCGCGAACAAGATCGGGACGTATACGCTCGCGGTGCTCGCCCATCGCCACGGACTGCCTTTCTACGTCGCGGCGCCGCTGTCGACGTTCGACCTCGAGATCGCCGACGGCGAATCGATTCCGATCGAGGAGCGTGCCGCGGACGAGGTCACCGGCTATCGTGGATCGCGCTGGGCAGCGGAAGGCGTTGCGGTGCGCAATCCCGCGTTCGACGTGACGCCCGCGGAGCTCGTCACCGGCTTGATCACGGAGCTCGGCGTGCTGCGCGCTCCGTCGCGGAGCGGCGTGGCGGAGCTGTTTTCGCGTCGACGGGACGGTGCCTGACTGCCGGCTGAAGGGCGCGTCCAGCAGGCAATTCGGCTTGCCTGTCGATACTTGTTCGTATTAAGGTTCGCCACTGGCAGTATCTGGCCTGCGCAAGACAGGAAGACAATCCCAAAGGAGGGGCCCATGAGCATTCTGATCTCTAGAACTGCGCGCCTTGCAGGCGCGGCGGCCGTTGCGGCGGCGCTGGCATTTTCCAGCCAGGCGTCAGCCGAGAATTACATTACGCTAGGTTCCGCGATCTCGGTCAGCGGGAAGTACTCGAAAGAGGGCGAAGACGCCATGAACGGGTACAACCTGGGCGTCAAGATGATCAACGAACACGGTGGGGTGAAGATCAACGGCGAGACCTACAAGTTCAAGATCAAGTACTACGACGACGAGTCGACGCCGGCGCGCACCGCCGAGCTGGTGGAGCGCCTGATCAAGCAGGACGGCGTCAAGTACCTGCTCGGACCCTACAGCTCGGCGACCACCAAGGCCGCCGCGCCGGTGACCGAGCAGTACCGGATCCCGATGGTCGAGGCGGAAGGCGCTTCGCGCGCCCTCTTCTCGCAGGGCTACCGCTACCTGTTCGCCGCGCTGTCCACCTCCGAGGACTACCTCGGGCCGGTCATTCCTCTGGCCGCCGATCTGTTCAAGAAGAAAGGCAGGAAGCCGTCCAGCCTGAAGGTCGCAATGGCCTTCGAGAACGATCCCTTCTCGCTCGACGTTCGCGCCGGGGTGGTGGCCCAGGTGAAGAAATTGGGCATGAAGATCGTGGTCGACGACAAGCTGCCGCGCGACCTGAGCGACATGACCGCGACCATCACCAAGGTAAAGGCCCTGCGCCCCGACATCTTCGTGGTCTCCGGGCACGACAAGGGCGCGGCCACCGCCGGCCGCCAGCTGAAGGAGCTGGGGGCGAATGCGCCGATCGTGGCGTTCACGCACTGCGAGTCCGCGGGCCTTACGGTCAAGTACGGCAAGGCGGCGAACGGCATCCTGTGCCCGACGCAGTGGGCCGAGACGCTGAAGTACCACGACAAGCTGTTCGGCACGGCGATGGACTACTACAAGCTGTTCAAGACGACCTATCCCAAGTACCACATCGTGCCCTACCAGGCGGCACAGGCTTCGGCAGTGATCCAGATCTGGGCCGACGCCTTCCAGCGCGCGCAGAGCCTCGATCCGCAGAAGCTGCGCGACGCGCTGGCGGCGACCGACATGGAGACGTTCTACGGCCACATCAAGTTCGGTCCGCGCGGCAACAACATCGCCAAGCCGATGGTGCTGCGGCAGATCCAGAACGACAAGTACGTGGTCGTTTCGCCGGTCAAGTACGCGTCCGGGAAGATCGAGTTCCCGCGCAAGGCCCAGTACTGACCGTTCTTGAAAGACTGACTCGTGATTGAACCCGCGCCGGTCCCTCGGGGCCGGCGCGGTCACGTTCATGTGGGATAACCTCCAAGTTCTCATCACCGCGCCGGTGTTCAACGTTCAGCTGCTGCTGAACGGGATCACGGTCGGCGCGGTCTTCGCGCTCGTGGGCTACGGGCTGGCCCTGGTCTGGGGCGTGACCAGCGTCAAGAACCTGGCGCAGGGCGATTTCGTCATGATGGGCGGCTACATCGGCTACGTGCTCGCCAAGCACGGCATCCATCCCATCCTCACGCTGATCCCCGTCGCGATCATCATGTTCGGCTTCGGCTGGCTGTGCTACCTGCTGGTGATCAAGCGCGTGATCCAGCTCGACCTGTTCACCTCCCTGCTCGGCACCTTCGGTCTCGCGCTCGTCCTCGAGCAGGTGCTCAACCTCGTGTTCGGCGGCGACGTGCGCACGGCGCACTCGGGTTTCGGCACGATCCGCATGTTCCACGGCATGGTGACGGTCACCGAGATCCGGCTGATCGCCCTGGGCCTGTGCGCGCTGCTCGCCGTCGGCATGGCCCTGTTCATGAAGAAGAGCCGCATGGGACAGGCGATCCGCGCCACCGCACAGGATCCGCGCGCGGCGCGCGTGCTGGGCGTCAATACCGACCTGGTCTATGCGTTCACGTTCTCGATCAACGCCGCGATTTGCGGCGCCGCCGGCGTGCTGATCTCCATGATCTGGGTGCTGCAGCCGTACTACGGGATCACCTATTCGGTGCGCGCGTTCGTGATCGTCACCGCCGCCGGGCTCGGCAACCTGCCGGGCGTGATCCTGACCGCGCTCGGCCTCGGGGTGATCGAGCAATACAGCGGATTCATCCTCGGCGCCCAGATCCAGCAGGCGACCGTGGTCAGCATGCTGCTCATCATTCTTGTCTGGCGCCAGCTCCAGCTGCGCCGCCAGCGCCTGGCCCTGCAATGACGCCCCGCTCCCGCATTCTGCATATCGCGCTGCTTGTCTTCGCGGTCACGGCGCCGTTCGTGTTCCCGAACTACACGGTCGCCATCTCGGTGCTGTGGATGATGGTCATGTTCTCGCTCACCTGGGACACCCTGGGCGGGCAGATGGGCTACAACTCGCTCGGCAACATCACCTTCTTCGGGCTGGGCATGTACATCAGTGCCGTGACCCAGATCGCCATCCGCTACGACGTCGGCAAGTACACCGCGGCCTACGGTGCGATCAAGGTCGATTTCACCCCGCACCAGTACTACCTCGGGCTGGGGCTGGGCATCGCGCTTGCCGCGCTGGGCTGCGTCATCGTGGCCGTCATCCTGAGCTGGATCCTGTTCGGGCTGCGCGGACCCTATTTCGCGATCGGGACCCTGGGCGTGGCGATCGCCGCAGCCGAGCTGACCGCGGCGTGGGGCTATGTCGGAGGCGGCGGCGGGATCGCCATGCCGGTCTTTCCCGGCCCGCCGCGCGAGCGCGGTCTGTTCTTCTACGCCGGTTTCGTCCTGGTCGCGATCGTGTGCTACCTGTTTCTGCGCTGGCTGTACGGCACCCGCTTCGGGCTGGCGCTCAACGCCATCCGCGACGACGAAGACAAGGCCGAGGCGCTCGGCCTGCACACGCGGCGCTACAAGACGGTCGCCTGGTGCACGTCGGCGTTCTTTCTGGGCATCGCCGGCGCCCTGTTCGGCAACATGACCGGGTTCATCGAGCCGCTGGAGGTCGCATACCCCGTGCTCACCTTCAACATCTTCATGGTGGCGATGCCCCTGCTCGGCGGCAAGGGCACGCTGTGGGGCCCGATTCTCGGCGCGGTGCTGTTCGACGTTCTGCGCGAGGCGACCTGGACTTATCTGCTCGGCTGGCAATACGTGGCGCTCGGCCTGCTGATCACCGTCAACGTGGTCTATTTCCAGCAGGGCATCCTGGGCTGGGTCAGGGCGAAAAAGCCCGAGTGGTTCGGGGTGCGGGTCGAGGACTCCAACGTCAAGGCTTCCCCCGCGCGGAGCGGCGCATGAGCGCGCTCGCGATCGAGCTTCACAACGTGAGCAAGGCCTACGGAGCGATCGTTGCGAATCGCGACGTGTCGCTGAAAGTCGAGGAAGGCAGCATTACCGGATTGATCGGCCCCAACGGCTCGGGCAAGACCACGCTTTTCAACTCGATCGCGGGCTACCACCCGATCGACTCGGGCTCGATCCTGTTCGAGGGGCGCGAAATCTCGAAGCTCTCGGTGCAGCAGATCGCGCGGCTCGGCCTGGTGCGCACCTTCCAGCAGACGCGCATCTTCTCCAAGATGGACTGCGTCCACAATCTTCTGATCGCGATGCCGCACCGCGACAGCGAGTACGGCCACATGTTCCGCCACTATCCGCCCGAAACGGTCGAGAAGGCCGAGCGCCTCCTCGAATTCGTCGGACTGTACAGCAAGCGCCGCCTGATCGCAGGCTCGCTGTCGTTCGGACAGCAGAAGCTTCTCGAGTTCGCGATGGCGCTGATGAACGAGCCCAAGGCATTGCTGCTCGACGAGCCTACTGCGGGCATCAACCCGACGCTCATCAACGGCCTCATCGACAGGCTCAAGCGCGCCAACGAGGAATTCGGCATCACCCTGTTCGTGATCGAGCACAACATGCGGGTCGTCATGAACCTGGCGCAGCATATCTACTGCCTGTCGCGCGGGGAGCTCCTCGCCCATGGATCGCCCGACCGTATCCAGAACGATCAGCGGGTGGTCGAAGCTTATCTGGGAACCCAGTGACCATGGCGAACGACGGCACCCAGCGCACCAGCGGCTACCACCTCGGCAGTGTCGATACCGTACTGTCGGTCGACGACGTCGCCCGGCAGGCCGAGGAGCTGCGCAAGGAGGTTCCCGAAGCCCGCCTGGTGGAACTGGCCGGGAAGGAGCCTTTCCTGACGATCAAGGATCTGCGGGCCGGCTACGGCAACATGGAGATCCTGCACGAATTCACTCTGCACGTCGGGCGCGGCCAGTCGCTGTGCCTGATCGGTCCCAACGGCGCCGGTAAATCGACCGTCCTGCACTCGGTATACGGCTTCACGCGCATCTTCGGCGGCAGCATCCTGGTCGGAGACGGCGGCAGCCGGCACGACATCACGCGTCTCACTCCCGATCGCAAGCTGAAGGATGCGCGCGTGGCGTACATCCTTCAGGACAAGTCCGTCTTCCCGGGCATGACGGTCGAGGAAAACCTCCTCATGGGAGGCTACCTCCTGCATTCCCACGCGAAGGCCAAGGCCGCCGCGGAGCGCGTGTTCGACAAGTACGAGCGCCTGGCGGCCCGCCGGCATCATGCGGCCAAGGTCCTGTCCGGCGGCGAGCGCCGGCTGCTCGAGATCTCGCGCGCGCTGGTGATGGAGCCCGACGTCCTGCTGGTTGACGAGCCTTCGATCGGTCTCGAGCCCCGCTTCATCGACATGGTGTTCGAGATCCTGCACGACCTGCAGCATCGCGAAGGCAAGACCATCCTGATGGTGGAGCAGAACGCGAAAAAAGGGCTGGAATTCGCCGATATCGGCTATGTCCTGGTCTCCGGCCAGCTCGCCCTGGCCGGAAAGGGCGACGAGCTGCTGCAAAACCCGGAGGTCGGGCGGCTTTTCCTCGGCGGTTGAAGTCCGGCCGTCTCAGCCCCGGATATTCACCGCCGTGCCGGGCGGCACGAGCTCGAACAAATCGACGATGTCGGAATTGCGCATCCGGATGCAGCCGATCGATCCCGGCTTGCCCATTTCGGCCGTCGGCGGCGAGCCATGGATGTAGATGTAGCGGCGCATGGTGTCGACATCGCCGAGGCGGTTGAAGCCCGGTTCGCAGCCCGAGAGCCACAGCAGGCGCGTCAACATCCAGTCCCGTCCCGGATTGCGCGCGTGCAATTCCGGGCTCCACGTCTCGCCGGTCGGCCGGCGCCGCACGAACACCGTGTTCTCGGGCATTCCGGCGCCGATCTTTGCGCGGATGACGTGCCGTCCGCGCGGCGTGCGCAGGCTGCCGTTCTTTTCTCCCGGCCCGTTCCTCGCGGTCGAGACGAGGTAGCGCCTGATCTCCTTGCCGTCGTCGAACAAGGTCAGCGTCTGAGACGGAATGTCGATTTCGATTCTCATCGTCGAGACGCGAAGAAACGCCGCAGCAGCTCGCCGCATTCGTCGGCGAGCAGGCCGCCCTCGACCGTGGCGTGGTGGTTGAGCTTCTCGTCGGCGAATAGGTCGACGACACTGCCCGCGGCGCCCGTCTTGGGGTCCTTGGCGCCGAACACGACGCGCCGCACCCGGGCATGGAAGATAGCGCCCACGCACATCGGGCACGGCTCGAGCGTCACGTAAAGCGTCGCATCGACCAGGCGATAGTTGCCCAAGGCCGAAGAAGCGGCGCGCATCGCCTGGATCTCGGCGTGGGCGCTCGGATCCGCGGCCGATATCGGCCGGTTCCAGCCCTCGCCGACGATCTCGCCGCCCGCGACCACGACCGCGCCGACCGGCACCTCGCCCTCCTTCGAAGCGCGCTGCGCCAGCTCGATTGCGCGGCGCATGTACGCCTCGTCGCCGCTCACTGCCGATAGCTCGTGCTCATCCCGGTCGCAAGAATAGCCCGAATGCCGCCCGCGGGCGACATCGTCCCGGCGAGCGCGCTCCATTGGCGCGGCGAGCTCGCGCTCGAATGCAGGCTGATGACCGTGGGGCGTCGTACATGTTCGTCTCCTTGGTGCGGTACGGGTCTCAGCGTAGAGCTCCCCCGCCGCAGCAGGATTTCCCTGGCGAAACAATTTGTAGCCCGCCTGTAACTGCGGGTTGACCGCCGCAGCAGGTGCCCATATAGATGGGAGATGGAACACGCCGGATCGGAATGGCTCCAGGCCCTCGCCTCCGCATCGCTTGTCGCGGCGGGGCTGTGCGCCTTGCTCGTCGCAATCGACATCGCGGCAGGTCGGCGCCAGAAGATGTGGATCATGAATCTGGTCTGGCCGCTGACTGCGCTCTACGCCGGACCGCTCGCGCTGTGGGCGTACTGGCGCGTCGGCCGCAAGCCGGCGGAAAAGCCGTTCTGGCAGCAGGCCGCGCTGGGCGCGATGCACTGCGGCAGCGGCTGCACGCTGGGCGACATCGTGGCCGAGTGGTTCACGTTCTTCGTGCCGGTGACGCTCTTTGGAATGAGCATCTTCGCGGCCTGGTCGATCGACTACGTTCTGGCCTTTGCCTTCGGCATCGCCTTCCAGTACTTCACCATCGCCCCGATGCGCGGTCTGTCGCCGGTCGAGGGCCTACGCGCCGCGGTCAAGGCCGACGCCCTCTCGCTGACCGCCTGGCAGATCGGAATGTACGGCTGGATGGCGATCGCGACCTTCGGCATCTTCGGCCATGAGCTGGCCAAGACCGGCCCGGTCTTCTGGTTCATGATGCAGATCGCGATGCTCGCCGGCTTCGCGACCGCCTACCCGGTGACCTGGTGGCTGCTCAAGCGCGGCGTCAAGGAACCGATGTCGGGCTGAAAGATGCTAAGAGAGTTCTTTAACAGG
>Ga0210077_1000240_pt1 | contig 23481 bp, 24 predicted proteins | sample RushMan_CattailN_5_FD_185556 | JGI IMG/M metagenome (GOLD analysis project Ga0210077, IMG submission 185556) | Wetland microbial communities from San Francisco Bay, California, USA, that impact long-term carbon sequestration -... | ecosystem: Environmental > Aquatic > Marine > Wetlands ... | reverse complement strand
GCCCAGAACGCACTCTATGCCACCGAAAACGAGCTGGCTGTGAGTACCAGCAACCTGGCTACCGACCTGATTTTTCTCTACAAGGCTCTCGGGGGTGGCTGGGAAGAGGAATCATGAAAGTGTCGGACGCTCGCAATAGGTGGAATGCTCTGTATTCTAGGTTCGATTCTATTTTCGCGGCGGGTTCCGTTATTTACCCGAGCCCTGTCATCGCAGCAACCATCGCTGGCAGAATCGGTTCAGCGCTGACGTGGAGTAATCGTTGACCGCAGAGGGCGCGGAGATCGCGGAGTAAAGCAAATAGTCTAAAATATTCAGGTTGGACTCTGCGTTCTCGGCGGATGCATCACTCTTCGGCGGACAAAGGAGAATAGACAACGTGAACCGGAAAGAATGCATTCTGGATGCGGCCACTCAATTGTTTGCCGCAAAGGGATTCGAGGCTACGCCCACCGCTGAGGTGGCTAAGGTTGCCGGCGTATCCGAGGGCACGATCTTTCATCACTTTAAGACCAAGGATGGGGTTCTCATCCATATCATTGGCAGGATGATGAACCTTTACTACAAAGATGTGTGCGCAGAAGCCGGAAAGGCGATCAGCGGCTTGGATGCGGTCGAACGGATGATCCGCCTTCATTTTCGCTTCATCAATGAACACACGCTGGAATTCTTGGTCATATTCCGGGATCTTCCCGCTCACTTCCTTAAGCCCGATCTGCCTCAACGAAAGATGGTTCATGACCACGTCACGAGGGTTTTCAGGCTTCTAACGGAAGCTATCGAGCGCGGCCAATCGGACGGCTCCATCCGGGACGTCCCCCCTGAGAAGACCGCCTTTATTCTGCGGGGGCTGTTGATCGGCTTGACCCGACAGCGCCTATTCGGATTGCTCGAAGTTCCCGATCTCTCCGAAGAAGCTATTGAGTTTTGTCGCAGAAGCCTTGCTCCCCAGTTTGACTGACTATGCAATGCAAGTTTTTTTGTCAAAACCTGAAGAGCACGAAGAAGTACGAAGGAAAAACAATCGGTTAGATAAACACTTTTGCGCAGTTCAAATAAAACCAGCTCAGTGCCAAACGTCATAGTCTTAAGTCCTTCGAATTCGCAATCGTTTTGTTGATGAGAGCTTTAGCAGCTTCAAGTACTCCCGCTTTGAATTGAAGATTCACCGCAGCATCCAGCATTTCGCGGCTGACTGCCTTGTTCATTGCGGCCAGCACCGCCAGAGAAGCCAGAGCCCAGTCAGCTTTTTTGATTTGCAGACCCTTGAAGTCGAGCGAAATCACTCGATCGTCGCTAGCGGGAATTTCTACTCCAGCGGCCTGAATGACCAGAGCTTTGGAATCCAGCCGAGCGAAAATGTCTCGGCGGCGATTGACCCCTTCCTCGGCCAGGGCAATGATAATCGTCGGATTTGTGATCCCGGTGAAATGAATTGATTCCGGTGAAAGAACAATCTCACTAACCGAGGGGCCGGTCATCACCGTAATTCCATAGTCGTTTTTTTGTGTGACGTTTAGCCCGGCAGTTAAGCCGGCAATGCACAGGGTCTCGCCGGCTGTCTGGATGCGCTGCCCGGCTGCGCCGAGCAGAACGATCTCCTGGCGACAGAACTCGGGCGGGCTCCAGGTTGCTTCGATTTGAGGGAAAGATTTTGCCGGTTTTAGCTGCGCAGCAATTTTCTTATAATTTTCCAGGTATTCCGGTCGTTCATTTTCTGCTATCGAACCGTCCAGCGAATCCAAATTCATCAGGTTTTCATTTATCATTTGAGGCGTCAGCTTGTTGCGTCTCAGATAACGCCCCGGACAGATGCCCCAGACATCGACGAAACTAAAACCTTCATAACGCAGGGCACGCTCCAGTAACTGCGGAAGATCCTTGCTGTGAGCAGAAGCGCGGGCAACGAAAGGCGCGCCCGCTGCTTTTACGACCTTGCCGGCGTCCATTGGCTGCTCGAGGCTGTTCAAGAAACCCGAACCGATAGAGGCAACGGGAGGGGTTGTGGCAGAAAACTGCCCGCCGGTCATTCCGAAGTTGAAGTTGTTAAGAAGCAGTAAAGTGAGATCCAGATTTCTCCGGCACGCTGCGAGCAGGTGAGCGGCCCCGATGCCGAGTCCCCCATCCCCCATGGTCACTACCACATGCAGCTCCGGGCGAGCCAGCTTGATTCCGGCAGCGTAGGTCAGAGCGCGACCGTGCAGTCCGTGCAGGGCGTGAGTGTTAAAGAAGGTGTCAAACAACCCGGAACAGCCGATATCGCTCACCATCGCGATCTGATTTCCTTGCAACCCCAGGTTCTGAAAAGCTCTGTCCAAAGAGCGAAGCACGGTATCGTGCGAACACCCGGGGCAAAACACCGGAGGCCGATTCTTGTTGAGCAGACTAGCCAATGACCGCCTCCTTGATCTGTCCGGGAGTAATCAATTTGCCGTTCATTTGTCCCAGAAATTCAACCGATTTGTCTTTAAGCACTCGCCTCACCTCTCTTTCGTACTGTCCCAAATTCATCTCAACCACTATCACTCGCCCAGCAGTTTCAGCCTGCTGTCGAATGAGATTTTCCGGAACCGGCCAAAGTGTCTTGAGAATCAGGAGAGAAGTGGGTTTTCCTGCGGCTTTGAGCTCTCGACATGCATCCCGCGCCGCCCGACCGGTGACGCCATAAGTCACGATCATGGTTTTGGCCTCCGGTTCGATAACGGCTTCCGCATAGCTGAATCGATCGACTCGGTTCTTGATTTTGCGACTCATGCGTTCATTGGCGGCTGAAATTGCGGCCGGATCGGTGGTGATGTATCCGTCCACGCCATGGGTCGAGGATGTCTGTCGAACCAATGTGGTATCCCCAATGGCGAGGAAGCCGGGCACGTCGCTGTCGGCAAGCGGCCGGAAAGGCAAAAATGACTCGTGCGAAGGGGGAGGAGAGCGATTGATAATTATCGGGCGCTCGATGCCGGCCCAATCGATACTCTCTCTGGTCAGTGCGACTTCTTTATTGGAGGCAAGAAAAACCGGACAGCGGTATTCTTCAGCTAAATTGAAGGCGTGCATTGTCAGAGCGAAACAATCTCTCACATCCACCGGAGCGAGCACAATTACCGGCAGGCCTCCCGAGTTGCCCCAGCGCAGAAACTGGATGTCGCCGTCAGCACCCTTGGTGGCCGACCCGGTCGATGGACCGAGCCGCTGAACATCTACAATAACCAGAGGGACTTCAGATCCTATGGCAAATGAAATCTGCTCGGAGTAGAGACTGATGCCCGGTCCGGACGTCGCCGTCATAGCTTTCAGGCCGCACATGGACGCCCCGATGCAATATCCCATGGCGGCGATCTCGTCTTCGGCCTGCAAAACGACGCCTCCGGCGGGCGGTAAGATATTCAGCATAGTGTTAAAGATGGACGTTGCAGGGGTGATCGGATATCCTGCAAAAAAGCGGCAGCCGGCCTCGAAGGCGGCCCTTGCTAAAGCTTCATTCCCATCACAGAGCCCGAGTTTCATCTTCTTCTCCGAATGGCGGATTGAGCCAGGCAACACGGTCCGTTAGAGCTGGAAATTGCGAGCGGGCTGATTTCAATTCAGCAAGATCGAATTCCGATCTGAGAATAGCTTCTGTATCTCCAGCGCTTGCAATGGCAATTCCCCATGGATCGACCATCATGCTGTGACCCGCCAAAAGGATCCCCTGGTTGAGGCCGGCCAAATTGGCCGAAATGAGAAAACCTTGATTTTCCAAAGCGCGGACCCGGTTGAGCAGCAGCCAGTGTTCCAGTCGTGCATGAGGCCATGCCGAGCAGACAGTGAATATTTCGGCTCCAAGATCGATCATGCGGCGGAAAAACTCCGGGAAACGAAGATCGTAGCAGGTTGCCATGGCGATTTTTCCAAGTGGTGTGTCGATGACTGAGACCTTATTTCCAGGAGTAAGGATTTCAGTTTCCTTGGAATTGTATCCAAACAGATGAACCTTTCGATAGTTCCCGAGGATTTTACCTTCGGGAGAAATCAAGTAGCTGGAGTTGTAATAGTGGTCTCCGTCTTTCTCGACAAAGCTGCCGCTGTGGACATATGCTTTTACTTCCGCAGCCAATTCCCGCATTGTGCTCAAGGTAGGGCCATTCTTGCCTTCGGCCTCGCTGATGTAATGCTCAAAGCTCATGAAGCCGATATTCCAGATTTCCGGCAAAACGATCAGGTCCGAACCCTTGCACTGCCTCACAAGGCCTGCCGCCTTTTCGATTGTTTTGGGCTTATCCCCGTCTATCACGGACATCTGAATGGATGCCACTCTCATGATTGTCTCCCACGGAACTGTCTGAACGCCCCCTCTCCCTTGAGTTGGCAGTTATCCACCCTTGCCGCTGTGGTAAGACGCGGGGAAATGCGCGCAGTACTCGCCCGTCTTCTTATCTCCGTGTCACCGGGCTCCCTCTCTCCGAGTCAGACCGACGGGGGCAAGTGTGTAGGTGCTTCAAGTCAGCGATTTTGCTGATGGCCGCAGGCAATGCCGGCTATGATCAGCTTTTGAATGTTGGACGTTCCCTCTACGATCTGCAATGATTTGGCATCTCGAAAGTAGCGCTCAATGGGATACTCGGTGGAAAAACCGTAGGAACCAAAAATCTTCATGGCTTCGTTGGCGGCATGAACCGCAGCTTCGCTGGCAAAGAGTTTGGCGACCGAGGTTTGCATTTGATTGGGCTTTCCCTGATCCTTCAGGTAGGCTGCGCGGTAGACAAGCAGCTGCGCCGCTTCGTGCTCCGCAACCATCTCTGCAATCTGCGCCTGCACCATTTGGAACTTTGATATGGGCTGCCCGAATTGGGTTCTTTCGTTGGCGTACTTGATCGCTAAGTCTACGCATGCGCCCCCGACTCCCAGGGCTCCGGCCGCGCATCCCAGCCTGGTGTTGTTGAGCATCCACATGCATATTTTGAAGCCGTCCCCCACTTTTCCAAGGACCGCATTTTTGGGGATTTTTGCCCCATCGAACGCAATTTCGCCGGTGGGAGCGCAGTGCAGACCGAGTTTTGTCTCAATGGCTTGCGTGCTAACTCCGGGAGTGTTTTTGAGGTCGACGATGAAACACGTCATTCCCTGATATTTCTTTTCTTTATCCGTATAGGCGTAAACGAGCCCGGTATCTCCAACCGAAGCATTGCTGATCCACATTTTCTGACCGTTCAATTGCCAATGGTCGCCCACATCTTTCGCCGTGGTTTTCATGCCGGAGACGTCTGATCCCGCATCGGGTTCAGTTATGGCGAAAAAACCCAGTTTTTCTCCCGAGACCCAAGAGGGGATGAAGCCGCTTTTCTGTCCCTCAGTTCCGAATTGCTTGACGGTAAGGGCAGGCCCAAGATTTTGCATATTGAACGGCAATCGCCATGATGGGGAAACTTTGGCAATCTGTTCGGCGATGAGAACCGATTCCAGCAGGCCCATCCCATTGCCGCCATAAATTTCAGGGATAGAGCAGCCGAAGAACCCCAATTCACCCATTTGCCGCACTCGATCTGGCTGAAATTTGTGATTCTTCTCGTCTTCTTCAACAGTCGGCAGTATTTCTTTTTCGGCAAAACGCCTTGCTTGTTCCTGAACAATTCGCTGTTCCTCATTCAAGTCAAAAATCATGAAATCGCTCCTTTCCCGCGAATTTTCTTCGATGCCGCATCGGAGTTTTTATCCGTTTTGACGTCGTGGACGCCCAACCCGCCGGTCGAGAATTGCTCGACGATGATCTCATAGAATTTTCTCTTCTGGGATGCTGTAAGGAATTCCTTTTCTTCAAGTATATGCTCGATGACTTCATGCTCGAGTGCGGCCTGATGTCCGAGGATTTCTCCGGACACCGCATAGATTTTGTCCCGCTCCGCAGGTTCGTCAAACAGTAATTCAGCCAGTTCAGCACGGTTGCGACGCATGTCCTGTCTGATCCCCTCCACTTTCGGCAGAAACACCCGCCTTATCTCCTGAAGCTGGGCTTTTTGCGGTTCGCTCAGGTCAGGAAGAAGGTCCAGGTACCCCTTCATGTCGGCCTTATTGACTCGAAGCCGTTTGAGATAAACATAAACCGCGCTCAGGAGTATAAAGACGAAAACAAGAGCAGTCAAAAAACCATACACGAAAGCTGTTAGATCCATTGTTAATCCTAACTTGTGCCCAAGCAACCTCTCCCCAGGGGGAGAGGAACCCGAGGGTTGCGGACAGAGACGGACTTGATTCAGCAGCCGATGATTCTAAAATAAGCGTGGCCGATGAAGGATGAAGGAACGTCATTGAATTCCTCGAGTGATTTGGTCCTCGGTGCCGATTCTGTCTGCAGCAACTCGAAAAGCTTTTCCAGCCTGTCGAAGATGGTTGACCACACTGTACGAAAAAAGCCCGATGGAGCCCTAAGATATTCGGTGCCTCCGGCTGCGCCAAGCACCCTTGCCGCGACAGCTGCCGGCAGACTGTCCCGGGGCAAATTTCTGAGCATCGTGTCGATACCGGAAAACGCTTGCAGCTCCTCTTTGCACGAAGGGCAGCGACTAATGTGAGCTGATATTTTTTCAGCCAGGGTTGGTTCAAGTTCTTCGTCAACGTATGCGGCCATTCTCGAGACGACTTCCTGACATTTCACCTCGTTACTCCTTTTCTTTGGTTTGGGTCTCGCTCAGCAATTTCTTCAGATTTTTGCGCGCCCGAAACAAAAGTGATTCAACGCTTGCAACGGATAATTCCAATGCTTCGCTGATCTCCAGATAAGATAGTCCTTCATTAACTTTCAGAAGTAATGCAGCTCTTTGGTTTTCAGGCAGCGACTTTAAGCCGATGGCGATTTCCTCTTCAAGTTCGTAGCGGACTGCGAATTCTGCAGATCCCTCGCTCTCCATCTCCTTTGCTGCCAGCTTTATGCTCGCTGCATGTTTTGCCAGACGACTCCGGCGTCTGATCTCATTTATGGAGAGGTTATAGGCAATTTTAAAAATCCATGACACAACCCTTGCCCTTGGATTGAATCGAGGTGCCGCCTGGTAAACTCGCAAAAACACCTCCTGTGTTAAATCCTCCGCCATGCAGCGATCGCCCAAATATTTGGTGATAAAGTTCAAAACGGGGTTCTGATAACGTTTTATGAGCTCCTCGAAGGCGCAGTGATCGCCCTTTGCAATAGCTTCAATTAAAGCAAAATCGGCATCGACCATCAAAATTGAGTCTTATCCAGTTATTAAAAAGTGGTGCGTCTAGCTCCTAGATTTGGTTAAATTGCCAGCTTGTCCCATTTTAATGCATAAGCGAGCGCAATGCCCACAACAAAACCAACCGCCAGATTCGATGCAATGGTAATTCCTAGCATGATTAAGGTCACGAACAAGTCTTTTTTATCTTTCACATCAAGGATTGTCATTGCAAGCTGATTCCCGGCGAATACCAGAAGTATCCCGAGAATGGACATGGGCATGAGATAAAAAATCGAGAGAGTATGATTGCCCAAAAAGAGTGCCAGCACGATAAATAGTCCGCCAATCATGACGTTGGATCCAGCCGTACGGGCACCGAATCGATAGTGGGCCGCCAGTCCCCCGGCGCCATGGCAAAGTGGCATGCCACCGAGCAGGAAACTGGCGAAGTTGGCCAGAGCCATGCTGATGCATAGACTTTTGTAGGTGACTTTTTTTGAAGCTTCTCCGAAGTACTGGGCGGATAGGTCGGCATTGGCTATGACCGCATTGCCCAAAGTCATGGGTACTTGCGGAAGGACCAGCATCAGCAGGGCCAATGTAAAATCGGTTCCGGATGGAAATCCGAATGGCAGGATCTGCGGCACATAAAAGCCGAGTTGGAGCCGCCCAAAACCTTCATGAGTGCCGACAGCCAAACCTACCGCCATTCCTCCGAATACCACCAGGAGTCCGGCCGGGAGTTTCTTGTTGTCAATCAACAGGAGGGTAAGGATGCCACCGATTGTACCCAGCAGAATTCCAATCGGAACAGGTCCCAAGCTTTGGACGGCTAAGTACGGTTCGGCCGCTTTCTGCAGTATCTGCAACTTGGAAGTTCCCAGCATGAATTTCACCCCCTCTACCATCAGCAGGATGCCGGTCGAAAGCTGCACTCCTCGGATCACAGGTTTGGGAGTGTATCTCCCGATCAGGGTCATTGCGCCTGTTGCCCCGATGAGCAGCAGTACGATCCCGATCAAAGCGCCGGAAGCAACTATCTGGGAAGGGCCCATGGCTGTTGCAACGGCGTAGGCGCCGATCACTTTCATGGGCTGAACGGGCACAGTAACGCCGTAGTACACGCCGGAGAGCGAGTAGAAAAGCCCTATGGAGAGGAACAGGCCGGCCGGGCTTAATCCATTGATGAGTATCATGCCTATCCCAAGCGGCAAAAGCACTCCCAGATCGCCCAGCGAGCCGGCAAACTCCAACCGATCAAACTTGTATTTCACGCCTGCCACTCCAGCCCATTCTTTGCTTTCTGCAATCTCGACACCCTGACTCATGTTCTTTCTCCTCTTATTTGCTGCTTTCCGTGACAAAAGTCATGCACTTTTATTCTGTTAAACAACTGAAAAAGTAAAAACTTGCGCTGCCCGGGAAAAATGACGATGCTTGTGGACTAGGAGTCAAAACTCTGGAGAAACTTCTGCCTAACACGAAAATTTCAGAAAGGCTTCGCAAGTTTTAGCGAGTTTGGGTGTTTAACAGAACGAGGGTGTTAATCTCGAACTGAGAAACTATACCGAATCCAGCTTTAGAAATTGAAAGGGGTAACAATGGATTTTTTGTATGCGCATTTTCCCATTTCTGGGGTGGAGACGTGGATATTTGTGCCACCGTTAGTGGCCTTTGTGATTTCCTTTTTTACCTCAATGGGTGGGGTTTCAGGTGCTTTTTTGTTACTTCCCTTTCAGGTAAGCGTGCTGCACTTTACTTCGCCGGCAGTCAGCGGAACCAACCAGTTTTTCAACGTAATCGCAATACCTAGCGGCGTTTACCGCTACATTAGAGAAAAAAGGATGATCTGGCCTCTTACTTGGGTTGTGATTATCGGAACATTGCCCGGAGTTTTTATTGGTGCATGGGTGCGTAGAATATCAGTATGGCGGTGAAAAATATTCCTTTTCACCAGTCGTCGTATTCCTCTTGACTTTTGTTGTCGGAGTCGTTGGTGGCATCTATGGTATAGGCGGTGGAGCCATAATCGCCCCGTTTTTCGTGGCTATTTTGAAGATGCCGGTCTACACAATTGCCGGAGCTGCTCTTATGGGAACTTTTATCACTTCGGTTGCGGGCGTAATCTTCTATCACAAGGGTTGGGCATGTATTATGTCCAACAGCTTTCGGTTACTCCTGACTGGCTGTTGGGCGCTATGTTTGGTATTGGTGGTTTTTGTGGAATGTATCTCGGGGCACGATGCCAGAAATACGTTCCCGTGCCGGCAATCAAGTTGATTCTGAGTGGTTGCATTCTGTTTGTTGCAACCAAATACGTGATAGAATTCTTCGTCTAATCATCGCGTGTTGCAGATAAGATCGTCTGTGGCGTTGAACAACGAGGGTAAAGATTGAGGCTTTGGAATCACTTGCCAAAAGGACACTTGGGGAAAGTGCAGGATTTGCACTCCAGGCAGAGGCCGCCGTGCCCGAGTTTTGCCAAATCCTGACGACAGATGGATAGTCCCGCAAGCAGGCGAGGCAGCAGCAGATCCAGGCTGGTCGTTTTGAAATAAAGGGCGCAGGCGGGAACTCCGATGACCTGTACTCCGCCGATGCGGGCAAGCAGCGTCATTGCCCCGGGCAGAACCGGAGAGCCGTAAAGCATATCTGTTGCGCCCGCATCGAGCAGCCCCTGGCGAGTGACATCGTCCGGGTCTACCGATAGGCCTGCGGTGGTGATCAGCAGGTCGGCCTCCGTTGCCAGAATTTCGTTCACTCCCTGCTCGATTGCCGAACGATCATCGGGAACGATCAACGAATGCACAACTTTGGATCCAAGCTTTTCAACTTTTGAAGTGATGATAGGAACGAATTTGTCCTCGATCAGCCCTTGAAAGACCTCTGTACCGGTAACCAGAATGCCCACTTTGGCGCTTCGCATGGGCAGGATCTCGAAAAGAGGACCATCCTCAAGAACTTTCAATGCATTCGCAAACTCCGCTCTTGGCAGAAAAAGGGGGATGGCGCGGGTGCCGGCCAAAGTTTTCCCATGTTCCATCACCGAATAATTCTGACGGGTTGCGCACATTACGCCGGGAACTAAATTGAACTGTTCCAGTCTCCTTTCATCGACCATGAACAACCCATCTCGCTCTGCTATGAAGTTAATCTTGCCCTCTCTTGGCGGCCCTGTCCAGCCGACTCCCTCACCTGCCATGGCTTCGGCAAAGGCGAGTGCGGCCTCATCCTCGTGCACCCACCAGGACGACGGCAGTTCTTCCCCACGGATGTAGATTTGGTGTCGACCCATTTGCTGCAAACGGCATAGATCTCCGGCAGATATCTTCTGCCCCTGTTTTATGGCAGGTCGTTTGCTGAGGCCGGGAATGATTTGTGTCATATCGTGCAGAGCAATTTTGCCCACAGCTTGTTGCAGGGGAACCGCCTGCAGCGGAGGAAATTCAACCAATTCATTGTCATGGACCAACTCGTGCATTTCATAGGGGACCTCTCCCTGGCAACCCCTGCAAATGGCTCCATCTTTAGTCGGGTAAGCCTCTCCACAGGCAGGGCATTGTGCAATGACGCCTCTACTCTTACGATCCAAATGCGGGGCCTGGACCTGAATGGATTTTATCCCGTAGAGGTTTGGGCCTGCCTGCTCGATCTGGTCCAGAAGCAATTGTTTATCTTGTTCGGCCTTCGGCTTGAGCTTGAGAAGCCATGTTTTAATTTCCGTCCAGTTGTCGAGCGTGCTCGAGTCGATAAAAATCCGAACTCCGCTGCCATTGTATTTATCATAAAGACTGAGAGCAAAACGGCCCAGGTTGACAACTTTAAGCCAGCCGTTGCCAATTGTGCATGGAGTGAGGAGCTGGATGGCGTCCGGCAAGCATTTTGGGGTTTCACAGATTGCGTCAAACAGAATTCCTTCGGGGACATTCTGTCGGGCCAATTCCACCATAAATCCGCCAATAATTACTCCCGGCGCTTCGTATCCATGAAAAGACTCAACGATTTTCAAGTATTCCCGGTAGGTGTATGGACCGATCTTCATTCTCTACGATATCTCCTATTTACAGATTTTACCTCTCTCTGGTGCCGATCCCGTCGATGGAGACCATCGTTTTGCCGGGCAGCCTCACTTTATTCAAGTGTTGCCGTCGTATCCGATAGTGAAACAGAAAAGGACTGTTCAGGCAAGGTCCCTGCAATAGATATCTCTTTCATCGTGGCCATTTTTGGTCATGGCTACATTGCACATTCCAGGAACGTTCCGCAAGTGTTCGCTCTTTGTTTTGACTCGTAATTTTGCGCAGATTTTTTGAAAGATAAACTGCTCTTCGTAATACTCACGAAAGGAACGAGCCTTGCGTCTTCTTTCTGAGTCCAGCTCCTCCACACAATTACCAAAGGTTCGAGTTACCAACTAGAGACTGTGGAAAGAAATACTGTGCAACAGCAAGCAAGATACTGTTTTTGCCTGATGTAATGTCGGTTTACTAGTTCTTAAAGAAATCATAATATTCTTCATCCAGACAGAAAGAGAGAAAGCATGTTCACTTTATAAGGCTAAACAATGGAGGTGTGTTTATGAAAAGGATGAAAAGAGTCATTGGCTTGATGGCGGTGATGCTTCTTCTGGGAGGATGTGCGCATATGAGTCCAACGGAGCAGAGAGTCCTGAGCGGCGGTGCGATTGGGGCAGGATCAGGAGCTGCGATCGGGGCAATTGCCGGAGGATCTCCGGGAGTTGGAGCAGCAGTAGGCGGTGCCGCAGGCGCACTCGGAGGATATCTCCTGCAAGAGTTCCGTTAAATATGACATAGGATAGACGTCTTTTGGGGTTCCGAAAGAATTGGAGGTGGAAAATGAGTAGGTACGCAACAATCTTGGCTCTGGCTTTAATGATGATGTGGGCGGGATCGTCATACGCCGATATGCATAAATGTGATGCCTTGGGTTACCAAGTAAATCTTCCGGTAGGCTGGCAAGCATTGGATTTACAGAAAATGCAAGCCGACCCGAAACTACTGGAAACTGCAGTTGCAAATGCGGACAAGGGATCATGGAAAACCGCAGATAAGAACTTGACTGGAAATGTCCGACAAATGCTGAATTCAGGAAAAATTGAATACTTCACAAACTCTCGGTATCCTGATTCCATTATCTCAGTAAATGAAACACAGGGTAAACTGCCGAAGACCGATGCTGAAATTATTACTGTATGTGAGTCACTGCCCGCAGAGCTATCCAAACTCGCCGGCAAACCGATCCAAGTCTATAACTGTCAGGCGGGATCGGTAGCTGATTCGAACGCATTATTCATAGCAGCAGATGCATATGCCGACGGCAGCAAGTCTTTTCAGTATGAAGTTCAGAAATCACCCAATGAAATATTGGTCTTTACTGCGACCTGTCCAGATTCGAGCTGTGAGCAGGTTCACAAAGAGATGTGGGGTATTATAAGCTCCGTTCAATTCGAGTAGGCTTGTGTTGCGTGGTCACCCTCAGTAGCAGCCGGAAGGTTGCACTCCAAGCGGAATTACAAATGGCTCATCGCGGAATAGTGGGAATCATGCATCCCGGTCGTGCTGAGGTATCGAAGCACGAACAACTTTGGCAGCCCAGTTCGCCCTTCGATACCCAGGGCGAACGGGTGGGGAGTGACGATCTTTCCCGCTATTCCGCGATGAGCCTTACAAATTTAGTCAGGAGTGCGGGCCCAGCCCAGACAGATGTATGCCGGCGGTGCTGAAATCCAAGGGGCTCAGTTTGGGGTGGGCTGCCAGAAAAAAGCATCAGCGAAACATGCGAATTGGGTCCCGACAGGGGTTTTCGGACGGGAGCTAAACTAGAGTCCCGCGCGAAACTGCGACGCTCTTGATCAAGGCAAAAACCCGCTGTCCAGTCTTCAAATCCAGGTCTTTCCATGCTTGCGGAGTGATTCTGGCCAGCAGCGAACAGCCGACGTTCAGCCGAACGTCCACTAAAGATCCGATTGCGGCTGCAATTTCTTCAACCGTTCCGGGTAAAATATTCTGCACGCTGATCTGCTCTGGAGGAACCAGAGCAATAGCCACGTTTCTCGCCTCGATACGCACCCGTACTTTGGCTTCTATGGGTGAATCGAATTGAGGCACCTTCAAAACGCCACCTGGAAAGCGCAGATGAGTGAGACCGACTGCTTTATCCTGTAATTCCACCAAGGTCGAAATCACAGCACCACATTCGGTATAACCCTTCAAACGCTGCAGATCACGGTGACTCATCAAGTCTTCGATACTCCCCACCGCTACTGCACGGCCGGAATCGATAACCACCATGGCATCGGCAAGATTTAGAATTTCTTCCAGCGAATGGCTGATATACAGAATGGGAATGGAAAACTCGCGCGACAAACGAGCGATAAAAGGCAGCACTTCTGCTTTGCGAGCACCATCCAGGGAAGCGAGCGGTTCATCCATGAGCAAAAGAGATGGACTTGTGAGCAGCGCCCGACCGATAGCGACTCGCTGTTTTTCTCCGCCTGAAAGCCTTGCCGGGCGGCGTCCCAGCAGATGTTCGATACCCAGGAGCTGCACCACTTGATCGAAACCGATATAGCGCTCCACAGAGCTTCTGCGGTGCATACCGTAAAGGAGGTTCGAACGCACCGGGCTTTCTGCGGAACGGAGCATTACGGTTGATAAGGAACACACGGCAAGTCACTTTGGCAGCGGTAGGTGAATGTTTATTTGAGCTCAGCCGATCCGACGGTCACTACTCCCAGGAAGCCATCCACTGTGACCAGATCACCGGTTTTGATGAGATCTATAACGCCGCTTAAGCCGGTCACGCACGGGAGACCGTATTCGCGGGCTATGATCGCGCCGTGGATGAGCATTCCGCCTCTTCGCTCGACAATCGCCGCGGCCAATGGCACAACAAAGGTCATGTTCGGATCGACGGCATCACAGATCAATACTTCGCCATGTTTGAACGCCAAAAGATCGGCTGCATCCTTAATAATGCGCGCCGGCCCCCTGGCTATCCCGGGCCCGGCAGGTTGCCCTCTAAGCTGCCTCGGCTTGACCTTTTCATCGTCCATGCCGGCCTCGTGAGTGGGCGTGATCGGAGAGGAGACAGCAGTCCGACCCGATGCAGATATCTCATCGGCAAGTCCCGGGGCAACTTTATCCAAACCTTTCTCCATGATTCTGCTTTCAGCCTCCTGGATAGCGGTCAACTTCTGTGCTTCAATCCGTGCCAGTTTGATGTTGTCGTCATCACGCAAGCGGTAGCTGGCTCGCGCCAGATCGAGGAGTTCTTCGGCGAGCAGCCGTTTTTCATCTGAAAAGCGATTCAAGAAACCGTTTTTGAGAGATTCAATTTCTTTGGAGTTTGTAGAGACTTGCTGCGCAGGGTGTGCGGCCATCTCACGGACCAGCCTGAGAAGCCCTTCCGGACCTTGGCTGCATTGGACAACCCCGGTAACGGCGCAGGAAAGATCGCCGAACTGTTCAATAAAACGATGGAGCAGATCCAAGAATGACTGGTCGGCGCTGAGATATTCACCGTTGACGAGCTGCTCTTCAAGTTGACGATTGGACCGAACCATCGAGGCCATTTCTTCCAGCATCCGGTTCCTGGCAAGGCTCTCCATTTCAGTTGCACCGAGGAGACCGACAAATTCGTATGGGTCGATTGGACGTACGGTATCATTATAGAATTGGCCAAACAAGCGCACCCCATGAGCGAATGGGATGTATTCTTCCCAGTAGATCGCATTCCATTTGCTCTCAACGGCCTTGCGCCGGCCGATCTCCTTGCTCAGCGCCTCATCCGACAGCGTTTTCAGGTTCTGGCCGGCCATGTGTTCAGCTTCTCTGACCATGGCGGGAATGAGTTCATGCTCGATTTTCCTGCGAAGGTTCTTCAGGCTTTCGAAGCTCCTTCGAAGACTCAAATACCACGTTCTCTCATCTTCGCCCCGGCTTGGCTCAAGCATGGTGACGGGCCGTGACTGCAGTACGATCAGTTTTCCATCCTTAATCGTCCATTCCACATCCTGAGGTTGGCCGAAGACCTTTTCGGCTCGCATGGCCAAATCTGCAACCTTGAGGACGTCCTCGCGGGAGAGAGGAGGCTTACTTGTCTTTTCCTTCGATAGGGGTTCCACCTTGGTCCCCAGCTCGGCAGGAACCAGCATTTTTTCTCTATGGGCCTCCGTGTGAGACAGAATCCTCAGGTTGGATCGATCGACGAGCCACCGATCCGGCTCCAATAATCCATCCACCAGACCCTGATTAAGTCCGTAGATGGACTCCATTACCAATTGCGAAGGATCGGTGGGATTGGTGCTGAACACCACACCTGAGCTCTGCCCGCTGATCAGCTTCTGAACGATGACCGCCATACGACTCTTGTCAGCATCCAGCCCGATTTCCTGGCGGTAGAGAAGAGCCGCATCGGACCAAAGCGAGGCCCACACGAGTTTAACGTGCTCGATGATGGATTCGACCCCGTGGATGTTCACATAGGATTCATGGAGACCGGCAAAAGAGGTTGCGGAAGCATCTTCATCGGATGCGGAGGATCGCACCACCACAGCTTCATTCGAGTGCCAGGACGACAATGCTTGGTGCAATTGAGTAGAAAGGTCCTCCGGGATCTGTTGCGTAAGGAACATGCTGCGAATTCTGAGGGACGCATCCCAGATCTCCTCCCAGCGCATGTCATTGTAATCCTTCCTGCTCAATTCCAGCAGGATGCGCTCCCGAAGGCCGGTGCGCGTTATAAAATAATCATAACTATCGGCAGTGACGCACAGAGTTTTGGGGATGACAAAGCCGCTTTTAGCAAGAAATGCCAGCGCGGCCCCCTTCCCGCCGACGGTCAGATGGGTCTGCTCAGGCATGTCTTCAAGGGAAACGATCCATTTCATCACGATATGTGCAACTCCATGACTTGCTGAAAACGGCTCACCAGGTAATAGGTCTTAACCGCTATCCTTATCAGAGCGCAGCTTTCAGCCCGGACGAAGTCCTGAAGATAGGGATGTTTTGATAAATAGAAGTTTACGCCATGGCTTTTGTCCTGCCCCCTGATTTCAGAGGCGGTCCCTATAGCCGTCACGGCCACTGCCTCATGAATGTCCGAATCCAAGTTCGATCGACTATCCATGAGCATTGCGACCCGAGGATCGGTCTCCAGATTATGATATTTCCTCGTGGTTCGTGCCGTTGCGAAATACAGGTGAGCAAGCTCTTCGTCCGCGACAAAGGCCACCAAGCTGGCATAAGGCTGCCCGGAGTTCTGAGTGGACAGTACGCCAAGTTTCTGGATTTGGAACAGTTTCCTTATGGTCTCCTCGACATATCTGGTATTCTCATGCATGTCCAAATGCCCTCCAATTGGCACTATGTAAACTCCGGTCGGCCTGCATAAAATAACAGTGGTGCTTTTGTGGGACAGGTATGAAATTGTCGCTGTGTCTCCCTGCTCGTTTCAATGCATTTTATTGGAATGGTGCAATAAGTTTATAGAAATCGAATCCCAGGATGTCAACGGGAATGGAAACGGTAATAGATAGGTTGCATTATTCCCTGCAACTTTTTATGCTTTAGACCGATATTGGTTTTGCCTTCCTTGCTCAATTTGCTGAAATGAATAGCCTGGATTCTAGCCTATGCTTCCCAAGCGATGGATAACAACAGAGATCGAGATCCATTCTTGCGCTGCTCTCGTTTGGAAGATCCTGACAGACTTTCCCCGCTATGGGTTGTGGAATCCATTTATCAGACATATCGAAGGCAAACTGATCGTCGGGGAACGTTTGAAGGTCGTTGCCCTGTTGCCCTGCGGCATACCGATGGTCGTCTGGCCGACCATCCTGGAGGTCACCGACGCAGCAAAAATCAAGTGGCTGGGAAGCTTGGTGGTACCAGGCCTGCTGGATGGGAGGCATTCGTTCATACTGGAGGCTCGAGGAGAAAACAAAGTCCGTTTTGTTCAAGAAGAGGAGTACAGCGGGCTGCTTTTGTCGATGATGTGGGGTTGGCTCAGGGAGCAGGGACAAAGGGCGTTCGAGATGATGAACGCGGCTCTGAAGCGTGAGGTGGAGCGCGCCTGTGAAAGCTATTCGCGATAAGGTGTTTTGGTAAGAACTTTTCTGGTGAGGGCAGTGCTTGAAGCATCAACAACAAAACAGGGAGATCACTATGGCAGAGAAAGCGCAGGGCACCATTCGTGTGTCAAAATTCACCGGGGGCTTGGTAGGGCCAAGCATCGCGATGCTGGGGCCGGTTGCCGATGGAGGCATGATCGTTGCCGGAACCCCGCCCGGCTGTTGGGGGCCCATGATCACTCCAAGCTTTCAGGGCGGTCACGAAGTGACTGTCCCGGTAGCGGTGGAAGGAGCCCAGCCAGGCGATGCGATCGCCATCCGTATTCAGAATGTTCGAGTCACTTCCAAGGTGACTTCCTCGGGCACCATGGCTTTCGTCGACGGGCGTTATACCGGCGATCCCTTTGTTGCCCGGCATTGCCCGAAATGTCAAACCGCGAACCCGGCTACGCGCATGGAGGGAATCGGACCAAAAGCCGTCCGCTGTGCGAAATGCGGCGCGGAGGTCAACCCGTTTCTGCTGACAAACGGTTATACCATCGTCTTTGATGATCAACGGTTAATGGCCGTCACAGTTGACCCCGCGGTTGCCGAAAAACTGGCCGGCACGGCCTGTGAATTGATGGCACTGCCGGTCGAGTCCGCACAAAATCCGATTGTCGCACTGTGTCCCGCGGATATTCGCGGCGTAGTCACCCGCCTGCGTCCCTTCATCGGCAATATCGGAACCACCCCCGCCATCGACATGCCCGATTCTCACAATGCCGGAGACTTCGGCCAGTTTCTGGTCGGGGCGCCCCACAAGTTTGGGATCACCGCTGAGCAGCTCGAAGAAGCCCGCACCGATGGACACATGGATATCGACTCGGTGCGCGAGGGAGCGATTCTGATTTGCCCGGTGAAAGTGGCCGGCGGCGGCGTCTATCTGGGCGACGCGCACGCCATGCAGGGAGATGGCGAACTGGCCGGTCACACCACCGATGTCTCGGCCGAAGTGACGCTGCAGGTGAGCGTGCTGAAAAACTTGAAGATCGACGGCCCGATCCTTCTGCCTCGCATCGAGGATCTGCCGCACCTGGCCAAGCCCTTCAGCGCACAGGAGAAGTCCGCAGCAAGGCGGCTGGCCGATCAATTCGGGCAGCAGTTCCTGGAGGATTCGGCTCCCATCCAGGTGGTGGGTTCCGGGGCCACTTTGAATGATGCCGTCGACAATGGCGTGGCTCGCCTGGCAAGGCTTGTGAACCTTCCCAACGAAGAAGTGATGAACCGCGTGACGATCTCCGGGGCGGTCGAGATCGGCCGTTTGCCGGGAGTGGTTACTGTGACAATGCTGGTCCCTCTGGTAAGGCTGGAGGAGTTGGGCCTGGCCGGCCTGGTGAAAGAGCAGTACGGGCTGTAACAAACCAGCGCCAGTCGTTTCAAAATGGTTTTGACTTGAGTAGCACCCTGCCTCCCTCTCCACCCTCTGGGGGGAGAGGGAGTTTCCGGATGGAGACCGCTGTCGATCCTCAAGAGTATATTCGGCATCAATGCTGAAGGAAAAATGATTGAAATTTAGTGCTGAGAGCAGGCATTGCGATGTCTTCGTAATTATTATTTGACGTGTATGATGAAAACATTTTGATATGGAGCCTGTCATGAAGCAAGCTCTGATATTCTGCTTGGGTATGGTCCTGCTGTTTGTGATTGGACTTGCTGCCGGACAAAAAGTATTTAAGCATCACAGACCGAGGCCTCAGCAGGTTGCAGAGGCGTATGGAACAGGATCAATTGCGCCGACTGGCGGCAGTTCCATCGACGAGAGAAACTATAAACGGATCAGGTTTTTTTTTATGTCTTTTGATCTCGCAAACGGTCTGACCAGATCAGATTTTGAGCATATGCCTTCCCATGTCAACGTCGGCTTCATTTTTCTCATAGTAGGTCTTTTTCTGGTCAGGCTGCTGAAGAAGCCCAAACGTTCGTGACGGTTCAACTCAGAGGGAACATCGAATTGACCCTCATTCTTCCTTCATGGTGCTTTACGAGCTGCCCCGGTCTCCAACCAATCCCACCACCCGGCATCTTTCGTGGATTCGCATGCAGGGAATTCCATCTCGTGGTCTCTATATTGTTAACTTGCGGTAAGTGACTTTCTCTGAAAATCGCTCTATTCCGGCATCCTCCCAGCATTGACACATTGCCGGCAGATCAATACGATATCGTGGGGAGGCAATTGATGGGAGATAAACTAATCCAGTCCTCCTTTCTTGATTCATACCAGCGCATCATCCACAGTCATCTCTCGACAAACATCCATGGAAACAGGAAATGGACAAACTAGACAGAATACATGATACATCTCTAAGAATATTAAGGGAAATCGGCATCAGGCTTTACCACCCTGGACTATTGGATATCGTCCGACAAAAGGGGATAGGGGTCTCAGTGCCCACGGCATTCTTTCAGCCGGACCAGGTTATGGAACGGGTCAACAAAGCACCTTTAGAGTTCACCTTGTATGCCAGGAATCCCAAATACAACATTGTCATCGGCGGAAATCACATCGAATGTGCAGCAGGGTATGGCTGTTCGGCCATCATTGAGGCGGACGGGCACCGCAGGGACACAATTTTACAAGACTATGTGACTTTTGCGAAGCTCGTTCATCAAAGCGCCCACTTCAATATCAATGGCGGTATACCGGGCCCAACCTTGCGACATCGACCCTGAAAAGAGTCATCGCGTCATGCTTTATGCTGCCGTGACTCACTCCGATAAATGCATCCTGGGGGTGCCGGGCGATCGCGGCCGAATGCGGTTATTTCGCCGGTTTTCAGAAGGACATCGCCGGTTATGTGGACGTGCCGGTTTTCATGTCAAGTCTACTCCAGGTGCCCTTGATTCAACAGGTCATCGGCCCGGAAAAGGCGGTGGGCATTCTATGCACGCAAAAGAGATTTTTGACGGACACCCACTTGCAGAATGTCGGTATCGACTTGAACAGCAATTGTTTGATTGGCGGGGCGCAGGACGAATATGGCTGTTCGGAGTTCGACAACCTATGGGACCCCGAAAAACGACCCGAACGTCCGGAAGCCTGTTATGACACAGCACAAGAAGATATGGTGAAGATCTGCGTCCAGTTCCGGGATGACAATCCAAGCACTGGCGCACTGCTGATGGAGTGCACCGGTATGCAACCGTATGCGCGAGCCGTACAACGAAAAATCGACCTACCCATCTTCAGTTGGGGCACACTGTTAGACTATGCGTATTCAGAGAGATAAGGATTAAAAAATGCTCCGGAACCTTGACATATACGATTCCGAAGCGATGTGCTATTAATGTGGAGTGCTGGATCTGGCTTTGTGAGTCAAGGGCAAGCATAGGGAGAAAGCATGGTACAGTCGCTGGGTGAAAAGATTGTCGAAGCGTTCACCGGTAATCAATTGATTCATTTGCTGAATTGCTTTTTTCAGATTTCAGACGTAGAACACGTGCAACATCTGCTTTCGACTTTGGATGAAGATGTTCAAAAGACTCTCTCACAGTTGATGCAAACCGAGACCGTTGCCGAAGGATCGATTATCTCCGACGAAAAGCTTGTCGAACAATGGAACGGGCTGTGGGCTGAATGGGGTGAAGTTCTTGAGGAACTGGGAGATGAAGGGGGAGAGTACGCCGCTCGGGACTATGACTGGGAAGCTCCCTATTTCGAATCATATGCATTTGCGGCGGATCTGGAAAGGGTAGCCGAGAGGATGCTGCCCCTGTTGGACGAGATCCATCAATTCGGCATCGAATCGGATGATTTGTTCGAAAAAGCAATCAGAGACATTCACCGGGGGCTTCAGCTATACCCTGATTGGATGGGAGCATTGGACGGCGACCCATGCGTTTTGGAAGTCGTTACCACCAGATGCGTTCTCAGTTGGGAGTGGCTCTGCGCCGAGTCCCCAATAGCCTTTATACGGAGCTTACGCCGCATCGAAGAAAGCGTTCGTCAGGTTGAGCTGGACCGTGGACAGTTCATCGATTTTCTTGCCGCATTGCCCGAAGAGGTGCGGAAGACCCTTTATGATTACTTGTCCGAGAACCGGAACGAGCCGTTTTGGCAAAGCAGACTGGAGAATGTGCGTTCCAGGTGGCATAAAATCTATCATGCATGGCGTGGCGACTTCGATTTCGAGGGTTACTTGGAAGACTGCCGCAGGTTGTTGTCCACCAACTGGGAGTACGGAATTCCCGTCGTCGAATACCTAATCTCGAAAGAAGATTTTACTGACGCCGATCAGACCGCCCGTCAAACGGTTATGAGCTTTCTGCGTCCAGCGGATGGGGTGGAATGGATGCCCGAATCGTCACTTTTGATCGGCCGTTCTGAGTATCGGTTTAATATGGGGTCCCCTCCGGGCGGAATCGCCACAGTCCTCAGGGATTGGGCTGTCGCCGCCGAAAAGCTGGGAATGAAAGAAAGGGTTGTCTCGCTGAAGTTCCAACTGGCTACCCATGAACATGCGTACGATTGGGACGTCGTCCTGGCAGCTTATCGAGAGATCGAACAGGCCTCTTTTGGCAAAACAGCGGCGAGACTCCTCTGGCAGTGGATCGATTTTGTTACGAGGAGATACACCGGTTTCAGCTTTTACAAGAATCAACAGACCGGTGAATCTTGGGTTGTGTGGTTGATCGAAGCGGTTTGCGACCCTACCAAAAATAACGTCTGGTTTCTCGATAAGATCCGGCTGTGGCTCCAGACATTGGCTGAAAATTCAACGGACGAGATCAAGGCGCATTATGATCTGGTCGCTCTTCTGACATGCGATCTGAACGAGCTCTACGGGATCAAACGATATTCTTCCAAATTCATTGGTGAGATTTGTCAAGAGAGATCCCGCTATGAGGAGCAGCAGCAGACTCAAAGCCGGCGCACCTGGCTTGAGAGAAGTCATGCGGAGCCCCTCATTGACCCTGTTATGGAATGGTGGAGAAAATGTGCCGCACACCTGGTTCCGGACCCTTCGACTGCCTCCAGATCAGACTACACCGTTCATGCCCGGTGGCTCCATCTGCTCAGAGAAATCAATCCCACAGACTACCAGGCCGTCGTTGCAAAATGGCAGGCAGAGCACAAACGCCGCACCAACCTTTGGAAAGCCATCCGTGCTCGAGGCTTGCCTTGTTGAGCCCGGCTCTTAAGCGTAATCAGCATCAGAAATCATCCATCCATATTTTGGATTGAAGTTCTCCCTGGAGTATGAATAATCTTTCTCGCAGTGTTGAGAATACAATGATGCTTCATCGAACGCCTGACTTGCGGAGAAATGGGCGACGTCTGCGCCCCGTAAGAATCCATGATGTTCGAGAAGTTACTCCAAAGCGTCATCCGAACAGGACGCGGCAATGCCGGAAAGGATGGTAATGCCAGCAGTAGAAAAGATCCGCAGTGAGCTCCTCAATGCCTACGAGAACCTGTCTCCAGCGGATCAGGACCTGATGCAGCTCTGTTCGCTGATCTATGAATCGGTCAACAAAACTGCTTTGTACAAAATATTCCGCAAGACCGGCCTCGGCTTCCCCGGAGAAAAGATCACTTCGGCCAAGGCCCTGGAACCTCATCTTGCCAGGCTTAAGGGGCTCAACCTTCTCGATGACAATCATCAGGTTCCACGACAGATTGTCGAGATTCTCACCCGACGGGCGGTCGCAGCCGGCAAGATTTTCCATGCAGATGACTTCTTCAGGGGGATCGAAGCCGAAGATACGTGGGCAGATGAGCTCCCGGCCGGCAGCAGATGTATTTCCTGTACCAAAGGCGTTGCGGGCAAGGTGTTTGTTTCTCCACACGGGCCCCTTTGTGTTGCATGCGCTGTTTCGGAGCTGAGAGGGCTTGTGGCTGATGAAGATCTGAATGATTGGCCCGCAAAACGAACGCTGGCAGCACTTTCTCCCGGCGGAGACATAAGAAGCAGGCTGACGGCTATCTGGATGTATGAAGACAAGGGATGGGGCATGAGCATGTACAGCACTGGGAGCTCAGATGAGTTCTACCGGCTGCTCGTGCCAAATCTCGGCTATCTGCACCCCCATCCTTTGGCTTCTGCCGTGCGGCAGGCGACAATTACTACTTTGATATGGACAGCGTCCTGCCAGCGCTGGTCGGCCATCCTCTGCTCTTCCTCGCAAAATCGCCATCGGTGCCGGTGGAATTCGTCCAAGGCGAGCCCGAGATACAAG
>Ga0210077_1000239_pt1 | contig 23486 bp, 29 predicted proteins | sample RushMan_CattailN_5_FD_185556 | JGI IMG/M metagenome (GOLD analysis project Ga0210077, IMG submission 185556) | Wetland microbial communities from San Francisco Bay, California, USA, that impact long-term carbon sequestration -... | ecosystem: Environmental > Aquatic > Marine > Wetlands ... | reverse complement strand
ATGAAGTCTACGTCGTGGGTGAAAATTACGGCTTGGTTCTGGACGGCTGTTTTCAGCTGTTCCTCGTCTGTTAAGCCTAGTTTGCCGAGGTCTTTGGCGGAGAAAGCGTTTACGCCGCGTCTTTTCAATCCGTCGACTATTGCGATGTTGACGCTTTCGTCAGCGTAGATTTTGATGCGTTCTGGCGGGATGGTTTGTCATCTACCTTTCTGGGTTTGGGCGAGTTTGCGGATGAATTGTTTGTCTTCTCTGATTTTCTTGTCCAGCGCATCCCTGTTCTCGTAGTAGTAAGAAAGCGCGTCGTGGATTTGCTCCAGCTTCAAGTGCGGGTGAGCGTTGATTATTTCGTCTGGCGTGCGGTTAAGATACTCGTATTCCATGGCTACGTCTACTATTCGTATGCGGGTTCCAGCTATGACTGGGCTGCCGCCGCAGATTTTCGGGTCAATTTCGACATAAGGGTGTTCGGTTCTTGTTTTCTGCAAGGTGACGCACGCTGCTTTTTCTGGTAATGTTATGTGTTTCAGAAACTCTTAACTGTTGTTGCGCTTGTCAGACAAATTGCTGACAGACTCCAAATGAGCTGGTTGAGGCTCAGCTCTGAAACATCTACCCCCGCCCTTATTTAAAGCGGCTGACTTAGGTCTAGACACTCTCAAACTTGGGAATCATCTGTAAAGAGGTTGAACTAAAAGAATAGGCACCATGAGTGTGAAAAAGTTTGAATTAGCACTCTATTTTATCTTGGGTTCCGTCGACTAAACCGCTGAAAGATACGTATCTGCTTATTGTTTCATGAGGGTTAATTGAAACTTTAGCTTGTCCTAAAATCTCGCCCGTATCATCATCCACTACATCATCTCCGATTTCAGTCTTGAGTTTGTATTTCTTTCCGTCTTGCATGAATTGGGTTTCTATTTCGTTTAGGGTTGTTCCTCTTTCTCCAGAATTGCTAATTGATAATTGAGAGCTAATAATAATCTTGTTCGAGTTATCCTCAACCATCTTTTCATAATGATGTTCGCACTTCTTCACGGTGACTTTTAGATTTGGTTTTGCGCTGGCATATGTTCGGTATGATACGACAAGAGCTAATATGCCAGTAATAGCTCCAGTTATACCCAGTATTTGAGTGAGACTGTCGCTGCTCATTCTAATCCTTATTCTGACTAGTTCTTTCGGTTCAGCTATCAGTATTCGTAATAGACGGCTTGATTCATTGAACCTTTAAACCATACTATACGATGCGTTTCGTCCAGCTCAATAGTTATTGGGTTAATGGATTGCCTATAACTTTCTTTAAATTGTTCCCATGTATTCATTTTCGTTAGAATTCCTCCAGAATCTTGAAATGTTTTAGACCACACAAGCCAGTCATATTTGACAATCGAATAACTACCTGATATTTCATCAGTAATTTTTTGAGACCTATCTATTTCTGGTTTAGGCTGAGTTAGAAGAGGAAATCCTAAGTAAAGAGACAAACCACTAACCAACATAATTCCTACACAAATTATTGCTATGGTAGAAGTTTTCATTCTGCACTCCTTACTTTAATCAGTTATCTCGTTTCAGTTATAACTTTTTTCGGTCTTAAACTGTCTATTTGTTTCATTATTAATCGATGAAGAATTAACCATATAACAGAAAATATGCCGACAAAGACTAAATCCATAAGCCCTATAGTCCACGGTAAAACGTCTAATATTGAAGTTGGAACAACACCTGTCAATAAAACAGTCAAATATCCAACAAAAAACGATACTGATACGCTAACAACCACAGTAAGCAACATAACTATATTGCTTTGCTTCACTTGAACCTCTAACATATTCAACTGAAAAGTCTTATCTTCTTCGTTTTTGTTAAGAGCATCGAATTTTGAAGAAATTTGTTTTAATTGCTCTACGATTTCTTCTTCTTTTTCCATGTTTAGGCTATTTCTACGCTATGTAGATTTAAAACTTGTTCACCAATGTTTTTTCTCAGCTTTCATTAAATCTCTTCTATATTCTTTGATTATTTCGCCCACCTCTTCAAGGGTTTGTGCATTGTTGAGTTTATTGTAGTACTTATCAATTGAATATATCCCTGCGGGAATGTCAAATTCATGTTTGAATTTATTGAAATAGGTTTTTGTTGCTGCTGCACGCACGTCATCAAGGTTAATTTCTGTTTCTTCAGTTGCTTGGTTGCTGTCACCTTGACTATGATATCTGTAATAATCCCCTGCAATACTTTGCACTTCGGATGATGAATTAGCTCTATTTAGCTTAGCTCGGTATTGTTTGTTTTTGTAGACTTCCTTTGGAACAGTAAATTCGTGACCAAAAATGTTTTTGTAAGTTATGGTTTTTCCATTTGCCATTGCATCCTCAAACCTATCCCATGCAATTGCGTTTCTTGTTTTGTTTGCCTCAGCCATCCTGTCTATCGCTTGTTTGATGAGCTTGTCATGTAGCCTTTTTTCGAGATTCAACTTCTCAATTGTCTTTCTTAGGTAAACAAAATCTGCATGTCCGTCCTCTCTTCCATACTCCGAATAGAAAAGGGCTTTGATTTTTGGATTGCCTTGTACGTCAAAAATCGTTTCCCAATCTACGAAGTAAGGAAACTTGGGTTTGAGATGTAGTTCACAGAACCACTTGTTGCATAATTCGCAATGGTAAACTTGTTTTTTGGAAGAATCACAATTCTTTGTATTACATTCATAACAAATTCCTATTTGGGATTCTCCTCCCGCTTCCAGTGTAATCCCTCGAATCAAATATGGAATTTCAGCTTTTATTTTTTGTGTACTCTCTTAGGTCTAAGCTGTTCTTTCGGTCACTTGCCTTTTATTCAGTAGAAATAACCTGAGAATGAGTTCTATGGCAAAAGAGGACTTAACTAGACCTTGTGATGCTTGCGGTAAACCTATCGGTGGTGGCTACCGTAAGTGTAGGAAATGCAATATCTACTTCTGCTTTTACTGCGGCACCCAGCTAATGCTCAGCCAGCATGAACCTGAAATAGACATAAGATGCCCCATGTGCGATGATTATATGGATTTTTGAGCAGATTGAGAAATTGGCTGATTCAATTTGTGTTGGGAAGGGTAAATTAGAAGTAAACGTTGTTGTGTATTGTTTTTGCATGGGTTGATGTGGCGTTTGACGGACATAGAGTTTGGGTTTTGGTCGGCTGATTTTTCGGAGTGAAGGTTCCTGAAAATGTGAATGTTTTTTAAACAAGTTCCCTTGAGATAAGACAGACAAAACCTACAGTTCATCACCATAGGGGAAGGGCGTGTGACGATGCAACTTAACACTAACATCAGGTATGGTCTCATGGCTTTGGCTGGAGCGGCCAGCATAGCCGCGCTGTACCTGTTGAGCCGCGCTAACTACCTGCTTTTCCACAGCTCGGTTGAGGTCTTCAGCATCGTCATCGCCTTCGCCATCTTCGCCATCGCATGGAACAGCCGCCACATAATGGACAGCAACTACCTGCTTTTCATCGGCATCGCCTGCCTCTTCGTCGGCGGAGTGGACCTGCTCCACACGCTTGCGTACAAGGGAATGGGAGTGTTCCCGGGAGACAGCGCCAACCTAGCCACGCAGCTTTGGATAGCTACGCGGTACATGCTGAGCTTCTCCCTTCTGGCGGCGGTGTTTTTCGCCAACCGCAAGTTCCGTCCCAGCCTCGTCATCGCAGGCTACACAGTTGCCACCGCCCTACTTTTCGGCTCCATATTCTACTGGGGAAACTTCCCAACCGCATTCATTGACGGCTTGGGCTTGACCCCGTTCAAAGTAGCCAGCGAGTACGTGATTTCCCTCATTCTCTTAAGCGCCATCGGCTTGCTGGCCATGAAGCGCAGCGCGTTCAGCGGCAGCGTAGTCAAGTTGATGGTGGCTGCGATGGCTGTGTCAATCGCCGCGGAGATGGCTTTCACCCTCTACACAGACGTCTACGGCGTAGCAAACGTGATAGGCCACCTGCTCACCGTCGTCTCGTTCTACCTCATCTACAAAGCGCTGATAGAAACTGGGCTCACCAAGCCGTACGACCTTCTGTTCCGCGACCTGAAACAGAACGAAATAGCTCTAACCGAATACACTAACGAACTGACCGAAGTCAATGCCCACTTGGTTAGGGAGGTTGCCGAACGCAAGAAAGCAGAGGAAACACTGCAGCAAACCGAAGAGCAGCTGCGCCTGAAACTGGATTCAGTACTGTCACCTGACGCAGACATCGAAGAACAGGAACTATCCAACATAATCGACGTTCCAGCACTGCAGTCCATGATGAGCGACCTTTGCTCAGTCACCAACATAGGATTCAGCGTTATAGACCTCAAAGGAAACGTACTCGTAGGCACAGGCTGGCAAGACATCTGCGCCAAATTCCACCGCATCAACCCGGAAACCCTGAAAAACTGCATCGAAAGCGACCTCACATTCACACAAGGCGTCAAACAGGGCGAATTCCGCACCTTCAAATGCAAAAACAACATGTGGGACATCGCCACACCCATCACCATAGGCGGAAAACACATGGCCAACATCCACTCCGGACAATTCTTCTTCCAAGACGAAAAAGTCAACCGCGAAGAGTTCGCCGCCCAAGCAGAAAAATACGGCTTCGACAAAGAAGCCTACATGCACGCATTCGACCAGATTCCCAGGTGGAGCCGAGAAAAAGTAAAGAACCTCATGGTTTTCTACACAAAACTCGCAGAAATCATCTCAAAACTAAGCTACAGCAACCTCAAACTAGCCAAACTACTGACAAAAGAGAAAAACATGCAAGACCAACTGGAACACTACAGCAAACACCTAGAAACGCTGGTTGAAGAAAAAACGAAACAGCTGAAAGACTCAGAACGCTTAGCCGCCATCGGACAAACCGCAGGCATGGTCGGACACGACATCCGCAACCCGCTACAAGCCATAATCGGCGAAGTCTACCTGGCAAACACCGAACTAGCCACGCTACCCGACGGCGAAGAAAAAGCAAACCTGCTGGAGAGCCTTGACATGATAAAGCAGAACATCGAGTACATGAACAAGATAGTCTTAGACCTCCAAGACTTCGCCAAACCGCTCAACCCGTGCGCCGAAGAAACAAACATCGAACAGATGGTTCAAGAATTGTTAACACGGAATGGTGTTCCCACAAACATCCAAACCGAAGCCAAAATCGAAAACGACGCACAAATAGTCAAGGCGGACTCGGCGTACATGAAACGCATACTCGGCAACCTCGTCTCAAACGCGGTGCAAGCCATGCCAGACGGCGGAAAACTCACAGTACAGGCGCACCGAGAAAAAACCACGGTAATCATCACGGTTCAGGACACAGGCGTGGGCATCCCAGAGGAAGCAAAAGACAAACTGTTCACGCCCCTGTTCACCACCAAAGCCAAAGGACAAGGCTTCGGGCTGGCGGTGGTCAAGCGGCTCACTGAGGCGCTAGGCGGCACCGTCACGTTCGAAAGCAGAGAAGGCAAAGGCACCACGTTCACCATAATACTGCCCGCACCCAACAAAAACAACGCGTAAACGCGAACCTGAAAAGAGTTACCCTAACCAAATAGTCTCAGACAGATTCTTGAAGTGCTCGTCGCCAGATAACACCTTTATTCAATCGCGGTTTTCGCCGCGGGCGCCCTCCGAAAACGGTTTGATCCTGTCGCGGTCAACGCTGAACCCTTTTTCCAAGACAGTCCGGCGCTGATTCTCAAAAAGGAATTGCAATGCCTCGTCTATGCTTTCTGCGTTAAGCTTCTCTCTTAAACGTTCAAGGGCTTCCGCTGTTTTCTTCGAAATCTTTATTGTTGTTGTTTCATTCAAGTTGAAGCCACCACCGAACCATGTAAACATGCAGGTAAATAAAAATCTAAGTTAATTCTCGACTCTAGTTAGAGTTACTAGAAGTATAAATTAACGAGATAAAAATGCACTTTAAGTTTATCTAAGAATCATCTGGACGAATTTTTCAGGGTTAAACAGTTCCAAATCCTTGTACTTCTGCCCCACGCCGATGAACAGGATGGGCTTCTGCGTCACGTACGTAACGCTTAACGCTGAACCGCCCTTCACGTCAGCGTCCACCTTCGTCAGTATGGTGGCGTCGATGCCAATGCAGGTGTTGAACTCTTCCGCCTGCGTCACAGCGTCGTTGCCGATGAGCGAGTCCACCGTGAAAACCGTCAGGTCAGGGCACACCACGCGCTTAATCTTCTGAAGCTCGTTCATCAGGTTCTGGTTAGTCTGCATCCGCCCAGCCGTGTCAATGAGCACGACGTTCGTGCCGTGTGCCTTCGCGTGGCTGATGGCGTCATATGCCACAGCCGCTGGGTCTCCGCCGTAAACGCCCTTAATTATCTTCAAGCCCAAGCGTTTCGCGTGCTCGTCCAGCTGCTCAATGGAGCCTGCGCGGTAAGTGTCGCTGGCTGCAAGCACAACTGAATAGTTTTTGTCTTTGAAGAACTGGGCGACTTTGGCTATGGTTGTGGTTTTTCCTGTGCCGTTTATGCCCACGAAAAGCAGCACCAAAGGCTCTTTCTTGCCGCGCTTCGCCTGTGCGCATTCCAGCAGGTCAATTCGCTTGCCCGTAAGCATGACTTCCAAAAGCACTTGCCGCAGGTTTTCTTCGACGATTTTTTTGCGGTCTTCCATGCGCTTAACCTGTACGCCCGTGAGCCGCTTCTCCAGGTCCTCGGCGATTTTGTCCGCCACGGGAAACGCCACGTCGTTCTCGGCTAAATTCATCTTAAAATCTTCAAGAATCGGGCGCAAGTTGTCGGCTTTAAGCTCGGTTGTGGTGACCTTGGTTACGAGTCCTTTAAAGCCTGACTTGAGCTTCTCAAACATTGCCGGGCGCTTTCCCCTCTCTCACCGAGGTAAGCAAAGTCTCAAGCCTGTTCCTGCCCGAGTTAATCCTGTCCGCAACCTGAGCGAACTGCTGCTGTGCTGAACCCATGGTTTTCTGCAGCTCCTCCAGCCTTTCCTTGAAAACGGCTTTGGCTTCCGCCACCGTTTTTTCTGCGGATACGCCTGCGCCGATGCCGACTACAACTTTGTCAGATTCCGTGAGCTTCGCTTTGACGTAGGAGCTCCCGCCGATGGGAACCAGCATCTCCGCGTTCTCCTTCTCCTGCTCTAAGCCTTCGAGTGTCATGCTGGCGTAAGTCAAATCGGTGATTGCCGCGTTCATCATGCCGATTCGCTGCTGCAGTGTATCAGCGGTCTGCTCAAGGTAGCGCATTTCGATGCTGAGTTTGCGAAGTTCTTCTTCGTCTTTGCTTCGGGCTGCCACGGTTATTCCCCGGTGACGATTTTTTTCAGAATTGGGTTCTCGATTTCTTCAACGGGGACTTCTTCAACCTTCACGATTTTGATGTGGTGCCTTTTGACGCGGTGGCGGCTGCCGATTTCAGCGTACGCTTTCTCCACTGCGTGCTCGGACTTGTCAGTTAACACTTCCTTGGCGAAAGGCGTCTTCAGGTTGGGCTTGTTGATTTCGCCGGTTACTCTGAAAACCTTCAAGCTAATCATCTTCCTGCACAACATCCAGTGCGTTCCCAATTATAAACATCTCGGGTCCAGTTGTCATGGAACCAGCCACAGCCGCATGTGAATTGGCGATTAACCCTGTGCCAACGTAGGGTACGCCGCAGTTGATGGTACCGACGTCGACTGGAACCTTGAACACCTCTTCCAAAACCTTCCGCTCATCGTCTGTGAGCAGTGGATGCGCCAAAACGCCTTTGTTGGTTGCCACAGCCAAGGAACCCACATAGGGCAAACCGGCAATCTCGCCCTGAACAACGGGAACGCCTAATGTCTCGGCGATTTGGCTTATCTCGTGTTCTTTGAAGCGTGGGTCAACGAGTGCGCCGTGGTCGTTCGCCAAGACCAAGTTGCCGTACGCAGTTTTCCTCGTCTCCATGATGGTGATGTTGCCTGTGAAGCAGGATTTAATTGCGGCTAATTCTTCTTCGCGAACGAAGTTGGAAAGCAGAATGCCGTTGGAGTTTGCGCTTGCCAGTGCGCCTGCCAGCACGGAGCCGCCGATGCTTGTGTGGATAAGCTTTGTTTTCAGCCATTCCGCGGTTTTTTCGGCTTTGTCTTGCGGAACCATCGGCGGGATGATGACGAGTTTTTCTGTGGCGAGGGAGTAGACGCCGATGCTTGCGCTTCCAACAATGCTGGACAGGTAAACGGCCAAGGACTATTCGCCTTCAGCCAAGTAAACCGTGACGTTTCCGTCTTTGTCTTTTGCGGCGCGCACGCGGATTTTCCGTGGTGGCTTCTCTATGCCTTTGCTCCAGACTTTTTCGTTGACTTCTTTGCTTAAGACGAGTTTGGGCAGTTCTTCTTTTTCTTCTTCTTCCTCAACGCGCATTTCGAGTTTCATGTGTTTGGTGATGAATTCGCGTATCATGTGCATGGCGCGTGGAGCCCGTTTCTTCGGCGGTCGGATAAGGGCTTTTTGGAGGGGGATGGTGTAGATTCGTTCTTCGACGATTTCCTCTTCTTCCTCTTCCTTTTTCTTTCGCCGTGAAGGCTTGGCTTCTTCTTCCGCTGCAGCTTCTTCGGCTTCCTCCGGTTCCGTTGCTTCTTCGGGCGTTTCCTCTTCCAGGATTTCTTCCGTTTCCTTGTCGGTGGTGGCTTCTTCTGGGGCGGCTTCCGCTGTCTTCTCTTCTGCGGGTTCTTCTTCGGTTACTGGCTCTTCCTCAATAGGTTCTTCCTTCATTGCTCTTTTCCCCTTATGGCTTTAGCTTGCGTTTTCTCCAGTTTCGCTGGTGTTTAGGGTTAGTTCTGACTTTTCCGTCTGTCCGCGCAATCACCCATGTGGGAACGGACTTTGTTTCTTTCGTGGCTTTGGAGAGCCTGCGTTTTTTGGCTGTGGGTTTTACTCGCGCCATGGTTATATCCTTCTTATTTTTGTTTCTCGCTTTCGCGATTGAAGCTGAATGAGCAGCTGTTTCAGCTGGGCGTCTGAAACGGGAATTTGCAGTCTGCCTGACTGCGCCAACTGTATGAGTTGCAGTTCGAGCTGCTCTGTGAATTCGGGCTTAATTAACGCCAGGTTGGTGAGTCTTTGTCGGGCTTCGGGTGTGAGTATCTGTCTGAGCAGCGCTTGTTTTTGCGCTTCAATCTCCTGTTCCTGCTGTGCCTGCTTCTGTTCGTCGCCCATTCTTTGCTGGCGTGCTAAAAGTTTTTTTCTGCGGATGGCTTCAAGCTCTTCATCTGACATGGGCTTATTCGCCTTGATACTTCCTGAGTTCGGGTGCGGTTTTGACCAGGTCTTTCTGCAGGTCTTCGGCGATTTCCTGGAGGAGTTTGCGTCCTTTCGGCGCCATAACTCTTCCCTGCGGGGTTGCTTTCTGGATTAAGCCTGCGGCTTCAAGCTGCTGCATGATTTTGCGGATGTTGCTTCCGCCTGATTTGGAGGCGTGGTTTGGTCTGACGGTGAAGCCTTTTCTTCCGCCGTAGTCGCTGCGGAGTTTTTCCAGTCCTACTGGTCCGTGAACGTAGATTTTGCGCAGAATCGAAGCGCTGCGTGTGTACCACCAGTTTGGGTTCTGCGGTTGCTTCTCCACGTGTGAGCCTGTTTTGGCCATTGTTGACCATGTTGGCGGCTGCACTTCGTCCACGTTCTCTCGTAGGTATTTGGCTAGTTTTTCGATGAATTTGGATGCTGGAACATCGTAGGGAGTTGTCAAGTTGTCTGGTTCCTTCTGGTTTTCCTTGCAGTAAAGTCATTAAGCCTAATATAAATATTCTCTGGGGAACTTGCGCTCATGCAGGTCTGTGTGGGTGATTGTTTATGCGTTTTGTTTATATGGTGGGTTGTGCGGGTTGCGGGTGGCTGGTGGCTCTGTTGCGATTTTTCGCTTATACCCCCTCTATATATAGCTCGAACTGCGTGTTCACTGCGTTCGAAGCCTCTCTGCTCAGGGCGACTACCCCTCCCCTCTATAGTTTCTGCAACGAGCCACCGTTAGGCTCCAAATATGCCCTTGTCAAGAAACCTTGACAAAGGTTTAGTCAAGAAACCTTGACAAAAACGCTTTTTAGAAATATCCGAAGCAGATTTGGTTGATGACCCATGAACAAGACGGTAGCGATTAAGAGCTTTGTCTTTGCGGCGATTTTGCTTGCAAGCATTAGCGTGGTAGGCGGCTACACCCTGCAGCCGGAGAGCATTAGCTTGGAGGTCAGGGAGCCTCTTGAGGTTTTGGCGAGCAATCCGGGTCTCAGCCTTTTCCCAGGCGAAACCTTACAGTTCAACGTCACCGTCGAGAACTATGCCTCCGTCAGCTACAACGCCAGCCTAATCTTCATGCTAAACGACACCAGCTATCAGGAGAAGTTCGTTTCTTTCAGCAATTACGTTTACACGGTTGAGCCGGGCATGCAAAACCTTGACGCGTGGCTTTCGGTTTCCAGCACCGCACCAGCAGCCGAGCTGGAGCTGACCGTTAATGTAACCCGCGATATAGAGCCGTTGCCTGTGCCTGTACCCAGTCTGGCGCCTTCTTTAACGCTGTTTGGCGCTGGGGCAAGATGGGCGGCTGGAAACGGCACGTCAGCGTTGTACATTAACTGGTTTGATAACTACGTTGCGCACCACTTTTCGGATGGGGCGGATTGGGGTCCTTACTGGAGAGAAGGGCAACTCGAGGAGATTAAGAACGTGACAGTTAACGTGTTGGAGCAGCAAGGGTTCATGGTCACGTGTGTGGTTGACGTTCCAAGTGACATTTCAGGCTACGGCTTGGTTATTTTTGAGGCTTGGTTCGCCATTGAGCCCCAGCACAACCAGCTCGTGAGGGATTACTTGGCGGGCGGCGGCAACGTCGTCATCATCGGCGGCGCACCCTGCTACTTCGCAACCTACTGCAAAGACCTATGGCCCTACATATCTGGCGGCGAAAACCTTGCCTCCATGCAAGACTGGTTCGGCAGCGCACAATTCGTGAATTCAGGCGGAACCGCCAACCTAGTTGTGGACAAGCCTTTCGGCACCTTGCTTGAAGCAGAAAGCACGGTCTACCACATCGACGCTTACGGCTGCTACTCGCTGGCCGCGATGAGCGATGACGCGCAGGTCATTGCACGTTGGGGCAACGGCGCAGGCACAGTTTACGCTTTCACGCATGAGTACGGGAACGGGAGAGTTTACTATCAAGCCGAGATGGACTGGTAATCATCAATGAAAACAAAATCCTCAGTTCGTTCCTTCCAGACTTCTTCAAAAACTCTTGACCATGAAAATAGTACTGCGGGTTTGTTTTGTCAAGAAATCTTGACGGAAACTTTTTATTCACAATGAATCCATTGGTTTAGAGCGAACTTTAATGGAAAAAAAATCAGCAAACAGAAAGAAAGTAATCCTACTCGTCGCGTTATGCTTAATCCTCACAGGCGCCACGGCGGGGTCGATTGTTTACTCCACCTCAATCCTAAGCGACAAGAACCAGCAAATCTGCAGCCTGCAAGATGAAGTGGCGCCTCTGAACGCTCAAATCGACAGCTTAAACGCCACCATACAGCAGCAGAACGAAGTTATTGCCCAGAAAAACGAGGCGCTGGACACCCTCAACAACAGGATAATCGATTTGAACAGTCAGCTAGCCAACTTAACTGACCAAGTCTCCTCGTTAACCAGCCAAATAGACAGGGCAAACAATCAAATAACCAGCCAGTCAAACATCGTCGTCGACGAAATCACGATAACAGACGAAAGAATCAACGCCACTTCAGGTATCCTTCACATATCGTGCCAAGTAACCAACAATGGAACAAACAACGCCTTCGACGCACTGCTGAAGGTATCCGCTATCAGCGCAGGCGGCTTAGTCATAGACGAGTACTACCCGCTCGGCGGACTCACAGGCGGAATGACCAGGTTTCCGGATTTCAGCATAAACTACACGGGCTCCCCAGTCATCAGCTGGATGATTAGACCTATCTGGACCAACCTGCTGGCGTTACCTTACACTGGCACGCTGCCTTAGAAGCAGCACACTCGGAAAAGCGCATGCGTTAAGCCTGCGGCTTCTGGTGCCGACGGTAAAGAATAAACACGTGCCCCCTAACCTCCACCAGCGAGGCGGCAGCCGTTTCCGCAGCCTTCGACCCGATGGCCTGGGCAGTCTCCGTTTGCAACGCGGCAGGCAGAATCCTGACCTTCACCATCCTGCTCTTTGACAGCTGCTTTTCGATTTCGCCTTCAAGCTGAGGCGTCAACCCGTCCTTGCCAACCCAGATGGTTGGCTTCTCGTCTTTCAACACGTGCCTAACGTGGCGCTTCATGCGCGTGGTTATCTCACTCAATTCCAGTTTTCTCCTTCTTCTTCCTCAACGGCATCCGCGTTTGAAAACCACAGTTAAGACACGTCACCACCACATGCGGCTCCCGCCTCTGCCTAACACGCACACGACAGTTCTCGCCATGCACAAGCAGCGAGTTACAGTTCCTGCAAATTTGCCGCCTGTACTCCACGGGCAAACGCATCCGCGCCGACATAGCGATTTTCCGTGCCGTTGCGACGTAGCAGCTGGACAGCTGCGGGTCTGTGGCGTGGACTTTCTTGGCTTGGCTCATGAGGGTTTGGATGCGTTGGCGGGCGATTTGCCTTGTGCTGGACTTCATTCTTAGCGGTGCGCCTCTTGATGTGCAGTTTTCAAATGCGAGTACGTACAGTGGGAATCTTCACTCATAACACTTTTGTTTCCAGCGTGTCTAAGGTTCCAACGAGTTCACGCCATGAGGTTCATAAGTCGCTCACGGGTATAATTCTGTTAGGGATTTCATGGTTGCCCGCAAATTCACGGTTCTTTTAGAACCAGCTGAGGAAAGTGGCTTCGTGGTTAAATGCTTAGAGTTACCGGTGGCTTCTCAAGGCGAAACTCGGGAAGAAGCTTTAGCGAACATCAAAGAAGCCATAGAAGGCTACTTGGAAGTCAAAACCAAAGGTCTAAGTCGCAGATTCACGGGCGAAACAGCTGAGGTAGCTGTAGATAACTAACCAAACAGCCCTGTGCTTAGGTACTTGAAGCCGTGATCCCCGAAAACCACAACAATCAACCCCTCATCCAGCAGCTTAGCCTTCTGAATCGCAGCCCACATCACGGAGCCCGAGGAAACCCCCACAAAAAGTCCTTCCTTCAGCAGAAGCTCCCGCGCCGTCCTGTAAGCGTCCTCATCCTCAACCGTGAGCACCTCGTCCAACTCGTCGCCTCTGCAGATTTCTGGACAGAACTCCCCGAGGTTAAGCAGCCCCTCTTGCCTGCTGTCGGGTCGGGCGGGATGCACCGCTATTATCTTAACGTCAGGGTTAAGCTGCCTCAGCCTCCTTGAGACGCCCATCACTGTCCCGGAGGTGCCGACGCCAGCCACCACATGCGTCACCTTCCCCTCGGTCTGCTGCCAGATTTCCTCAGCTGTGGTTTCAAAATGAGCCCGCCAATTCAGTTCGTTAGCAAACTGGTCCGTCAGAAAATACCGCGGGTCCTTCGCCATCGCCCGCGCCTTCTCAATTGCCTCTGCCTCGGTGGCGACGCAAACCAGCTCCGCGCCCAACGCCTTGAGGATTTTCTTCCGCTCCTCCGAGGCATATTTCGGCAGCACGATTGTGCACTTGTAGCCTTTGAGGGCGGCAACCCACGCCACGCTTATCCCCGTGTTTCCCGAGGTCGCCTCCAAAATCACCTTGCCAAGCGTTAGGGTGCCCGCTGCCTCTGCCGCCTCAATCATCCGCAGCGCAATCCTGTCCTTCAAGGAACCCATCGGGTTGAAACCCTCCAGCTTGGCGTAAATCTCCACGCGTGGATTCGGGTTCATCTTGTTTATCTTGACCATGGGCGTGTGCCCTATCAGCTCAAAAACGTGATTAGCCTTCTTCATGCGATTAGCCACACCGAGAATCATATGCAAGGCAGTTTAAAACCTATTCCCAAGACTATGGGTTGAGGCGCCAGAAAAAACAGGTTTAGTATTTTTTCCCCGAACTCAACTTCGCCTTTATGTCCTCAATGTCAGCTTTCCCGCCGGCTAAAATCCTCAGCCACAAATCAAACTCGTTCCCCGAAATCTCCTTCAAAATAACCCCGTTCTGGTCGCCAGCAAAGTACCGAGGCGGCGACGCGGCTGATTCGAACAGTTTCACGTAGAATATGCGGTTTTCAATGGTCAGCCTGGAGGAGCAGCCCTTTTTTTCGCCTTCAGCGTAATCCACCTCATGGACCATTAAGGACACTTCCGCCAATACATGGCGCGATTGTCACTTAAGGGTTACCGTTAAAACGAAAAAGCGCGCTGAGGCTACAGGGTTTCCTTCAGCACTTCCTTGACGCCCGCGACCTCGTAAACGTACTGCAGATGAACCAGCCGCTTAAGCATCTGAGCGATGCGACCTTCAACCGTTACTCCGTACACCTTGCCGATGCCGAACCGCTCACCAACAGCCAAGATTAACCCGTTAAACTGCGGACGGAAAACCGTTTTCTCCGCTCCAGTCACCGACGCGGCCATGTTTGCAGCCGCCACCTCCGCCTGCTGCAGGGCGATTTCTATGCATTGAGGAAGCGCAGCGCCGGAAGCGTCAACCACCAAAGCCGAGTCGCCCACCACATAAACCTCCGGATGGTCAGCCACCTCGCAGAACTTGTTTATGACTGCCCTGCCGCCCTTCCCAGTCTTCAACCCGCTTTTCCCGACTATGGTGGAGGATTGGACGCCTGCAGTCCAGATGAAAAGGTCACTTTTAATCTGGCTTCCATCTTTCAGGACAAGCATGTCAGGCTTCACCTCAACAATGAGTTTGCCCAGCACCAGTTCGGCGCCCATCTCCGCAAGCACAGCGGATACTTTCTTGGAAAACTCCGGGATACCCCAAGACGGAAGCAGCGCATCGGCGCCTTCAACTATGGTGACGCAGCAGTTATACTCGTCTGCGATTTCGCCTGCCAACTCAACACCTGTGAAGCCTCCGCCGCCCACCACAACATGGGGTTTCTCGGCTTTCTGAAAGAGTTTCTGCAGCTCATCGCGGATTTTGGCGGCGGATTCAACAGAGTCAAGGCGCAAAGAATGCTCTTCGGCGCCTTTTATGTGGAAGTAGTTGGGTTCGCTGCCGAGAGCAACCGCCAAAACGTGGTAAGGTATGTCGCCTTTGTCGGTTTTCACCTTTTTGCCGGTTAAGTCGATTTCGCTGACGGTTGCCTGTATGAATCGTATTTTTCTGTTCTGCAGCAGCTCGGACAAGGGTACCGTGACGTCAGAGACTTTCTTGACGTTGGTGGCTATCTCGTAGGCCAAGTGTATGTACTGGTGATAGTCGTTGTGATCCACGAGAACCACTTCAACATCATCCATGTTTCTGGTGTTTGCTTCAAGTTTGATGGCGGTCATCAAGCCGCCGTAGCCCGCGCCCAGAACAACCAGAGACTTTGCCGTTTTAAATCCTCCAAGACATTTTATCGGCAGAAAGGTTCTTGTTTTGCTGCTCTCGCTTCTCCATTTCCTCCAAACTCTCGCTGTACCGAATCAGCGCGTTCATGGCAAGCACAGCCCGTTCAGGAGTCGCGTAAGAAGGGATATGGTCGTCTTCCAGCATCTTGCCGAGAATCTGGGTGAAGTCGCCGCCTATGGTGCAGACAAGCATGGGTTTTCCCGACGCCACGTTTGCCTCGCTGATGGCGTCCACCACGTCGGACTCGATGAAGGAGGTCTGGAGAAGAACGATGACGAAGATTATGCCCACGCCAGGGTCTGAGCTCACGGCATCCAGCGCCACGCGGTACCGCTCCACATCCGCGTCACCCACCAGGTCCAGGGGGTTATGGGCAACCCCATAGGAAGGCAGCGTTGCTTTCACCTTGTCGATGGTGGCTTGGCTGAAATCCGCCAGCTTGAGACCTTGCCGCGAGACTTCGTCGCTGCTTATGACGCCGAAACCGCCGCCGTTTGTTACGATTGCTATGCTCTTCTGGCTCTTAGGCAACGGCTGATAAGCCAATATCCGCGCGTAGTCAAACAACTCGTCAACCGTCTGCGCCCGAATAATCCCAGCACCGCGGAAGGCGCCTTCGTACACTTCGGCGGAGCCCGCAAGCGAACCCGTATGCGACATGGCGGCTCGGGCACCTGCCTGAGTCACGCCGCCCTTCAGAACCACGATGGGCTTGCTCCGCAACACTTTGCTGGCTGCTTTGAGGAACTCGCGTCCGCGGCTTATGCTCTCCACGTAAAGCGTCACGCACTTCGTCATCACGTCATTTTCCAAGTAATTCAGCAGGTCAACCTCGTCCACATCCACTTTGTTGCCTATGCTGATGAACTTGCTGATGCCGATTTCCTGCGAAGCCGCCCAATCCAGCACCGCGGAGCCGAATGCGCCGCTCTGCGTTATGAACGCTATTGGACCCCGCTTGGGGCGTCTCAGCTTGTAGGTAGGGAGAAACAGGGTGTCCACGTGGCTGGTTGGGTCGAAGACGCCGATGCAGTTCGGACCGATAATCCTGAGGCTCGTGCCTTTAATCTTCTCTTTTATCTGGTTCTCAAGCGCCGCGCCTTCAGCGCCGATTTCTTTGAAACCGCCGGAGATTATCACAGCCGCCTTGACGCCCTTGGACACGCAGTCGTCAACTATGGACGGCACCACCTGAGCGGGAACGGCAATCACGGCTAAGTCCAGCTCGCCCGGCACCTCTTTGACGGAGGAGTATGCTTTCGAGCCGAGTATGTCTTCGGCTTTGGGGTTGATGGGGTAAACTTTGCCTTCAAATTCGGAATCTATGAAGTTTTTGAAAATCACGTGACCAAACTTACGGGGCTGCCGGGAGACGCCGACGACGGCGACGGTTTTGGGTTTGAAGAATGGCTCCAGAGACATTTATTCGCCTCCTTTAACTGGTGCCATGACGATTCGGGAGTCAACCGCGCATGCGCCGTCAGGATACGCTATCACCGGGTTGAGGTCAAGCTGGCTTATGCTGCTGTGCTCCATCATCAGGGCTGAGGCGTTTAGCAGAACCTTGACGAGTGCTTCGGTGTCAGCGGCTGGTTCTCCTCTGACGCCCTGCAGAATCTTGGCGCCTTTTATTTCATGCATTAGGTTCAACGCGTCTATGCGGTCTATGGGTGCCACGCGAAACGCAACGTCCTTGTAGACCTCGGCGAATATGCCGCCCATCCCGAACATGACTGAAGGCCCGAACTGGCTGTCTCTTATTCCGCCAACAATTACTTCGGTTGACGGCGGCATCATCTTCTCAACCAGCACACCCAAGATTTTCGCTTCAGGCTTGTTTTTGCCAACGTCGGCGAACAACTTCTGATAAGCCGCCCTGAGCGCGGTTTCATCGTTGACGTTCAGGATTACTCCGCCCGCGTCGGATTTGTGCAGAATCTGCGGCGACACAATTTTCAAAGCCACGGGAAACCCGACTTTTTTCGCCGCTTCGACGGCGTCTTCCGCGCTCTCTGTCACCTGAGAATCAGGAGTTGGTATATTGTGCAGGCGGCATATTCTCCGCGCCTCCGAAATCAGCAGCGATGACCTGCCAGCCGCCAAGGCTTTCTGGATAATTTCTTCACATTCGTTCATTGGCTCATCTCCATCAGTTACAGGTAGGCTTCCGTCACGTAGCGGCGCATCATCCTGTGACTGTTAAAGTAGTACGCGACTTTGGAGATAGACTTCTTCATCATGTCTATCCAAAGGTCTTTATCGTCATAGAACGTGGGCAGGATTAAATATTGCAGTTTACCGTACAAATCCTCAAGCTCCATCCTTCTCCTTTCCTCATCACCGACTGGTTCATCATGCCATGGACCTATTGACCAGCCCGTCACGCCTTCTATGCAGCCTTCTATCCACCAGCCGTCCAAAACGCTGAAGTTCAAGACGCCGTTGTGGGCGGCTTTCATCCCGCTGGTTCCAGAAGCCTCCATCGGCGGAAGCGGCGTGTTAAGCCAAACATCAACCCCTGAAGTGAGCACTGCCGCCATGTCCATGTTGTAGTCTTCCAAGTATGCGATTTTTATCTGGTCTTTCAGCTGAGATGCGTATCCGTAGATTTCTTGGATAAGATTCTTGCCTTCCTGGTCTCTTGGGTGCGCTTTTCCAGCGAAAATCAGCTGCAGGTTGCCTCTTCTTCGGACTCTTTTAAGTCTCTCTAAATCTGAGAAAATCAAAGTTGCCCTCTTATACGATGTTGCCCTTCTGGCAAAGCCCAAAGTAAGAACCTGATCATCAAGCGGTGTCCCCGTCTTCTTCTGTACAAAATCAACCAAGTCCCTTTTGGCTTTCCCGTGGGCTTCCCATATTTCTTCGCTGGGAATTTCGTCGGCGCGGACAAGCAATTGCGGTTCATGTGCCCATCCTCGAATGTACTTGTGGAAAATATTTCTAAAATGCTGGCATGTCCAAGTGCGAGAGTGAACGCCATTTGTCACTTGGTATATGTGATACCCAGGGAACAGCTTCTGAGAATACTCCATATGTGCTTCTGTTACGCCGTTTGTGAATTTGCTTAAGCTTAACGCCAGAAAAGTCATGTTTAACTTGTCCTGCCCGCCGTATTGCTTGAGAACTTCCAGCGGCAACTCGTTTCCCAGCAGTTTTTGGACAAGGTCGTAGGGGAATTTGTCGAAGGCGGCAGCCACAGGTGTATGAGTTGTGAAAATACAGAGGTCCTTAACCTTGTCAGCATCCATGTTCTCTTCTTTAAGAAGCTCCAGAGTAAGGAGGCTGGAGTGCCCCTCGTTCATATGGAACTTTTTCAAGTTAACATCCATGGCGTGAAGCATCCTGTAGCCGCCTATTCCCAGAACCATCTCCTGCTTCAACCTATACTCGTCGTCGCCGCCGTAGAGGTAACTGGTGATTTCTCGGTCATCAGGCGAGTTCCCATCCACATCGGTGTCGAGGAACAGTATCGGAACCACACCGCCCATGACGCTTTCGTCGTCGTATATCCAAGCGTTAACTTTAACGTTTTTTCCCGCAATTTGCATGTCCACGCTGTGAGGAACCAAACTCATGTGATCTGAAGGGTTCCACTCGTCAGGAGACTCCAACTGCCTACCATCCGCAGTGATACTCTGTTTCAGGTACCCTTTTCTGCTGACTAACGTGACCGCAACCAACGGAATCCGCAAGTCAGCGCTTGAACGAATCGTGTCGCCAGCCAAAACGCCTAGTCCGCCGCTGTAAGTGGGAATTTCGCTTTTCACGGCGATTTCCATCGAAAAATAGGCTACCCTCGGCGTTTCAAGGAAGCTGCGCATGCAGTAGTGGCTGCAGAAATAGTATGTTTTGCCCCATTTCTCTACCTTAAAGCTTGTCGTTTCAGGGTCAACGGGAACCCCGCAAACTGGGTCTTTTACAACGTTCTTACTGGACATTACAAAAACCTGCCTGAATTGCTACCGATTAAGTCGTGCACCTTGCTTTAAGTGTCTTTGTGACTGTTACAACCCAACAACAGAAGAACCATCTCCCCAAACAGACAAACCAGCCATGACAAACACAGAAAAACCCGCTTCCGCTACCTTTAACTCTACAAACCCAATTAATTAACACGCGATAGAGGCGATTCTTGTGAAGAAAACCAAAATTGTATGCACCATAGGTCCCGCCACCTCCTCGAAACAGATGATTAAGAAAATGCATCAGGCTGGAATGAATGGCGCGCGGATTAACACGGCTTACGGGGACCTGGACAGTTACAAATCGGTTATCGAAACCGTGAGGGAAACCACGGACATCCCTGTGATTGTGGACATCAAGGGACCTGAAATCAGGATAAAAGCTTCCCAAACCCAAAACGTCGCCAAAGGAGACATTTTAGAAGTAGGCTTCAACGGCGAAAATTTGAGTTTTAACCACGACTTCTACGACAAAATGAAAGTTGACGACGACGTGTTCATCGATAACGGCAAAATCAGAACCAAAGTTGTGGAAAAGAAAAATCGGAAACTGCATCTGCTGATCAAGGACAGCGGGGTAATAGAAGACGGCAAAGGAGTCAACATACCCAACAAGCACCTCGCGGTTCCAACCTTCTCACAGAAAGATTTGGACGTAATACAATTATCAAAGCAACTCGGTGTCGAATACATTGCATTATCGTTCGCCCGAAACGCAGAAGACATCCAGAACCTCAGGGCGCGAATTGAAAGTTTTGAAGGCGGAATCATAGCCAAAATCGAGAACTTTGAAGGAGTCGAAAATTTCGATGAAATCCTGAACGCCGCGGACAGCATCATGGTAGCCCGAGGCGACATGGGAGTGGAGATAGAGCCTGAGAAGGTTCCGCTGGTGCAGAAATCCATAATCAAGAAATGCAACCAACAAGGCAAACCCGTCATCACCGCAACTGAAATGCTGGAATCCATGGTCCACCAGCCCCTGCCCACACGAGCGGAGGTAAGCGACGTGGCAAACGCGATACTGGACGGGTCAGACGCAGTTATGCTCTCAGGCGAGACAGCTGTGGGCGAGTACCCAGTGGAGTCGGTGGAGATGATGACGCGGATAGCGAAGCAAACAGAAAACTCCGCGGTAAGCCACGTTGAAGACGGCGCGTCCCTCAACATATCCGACACAATAAGCAAGGCAATCCAAAGAATATGCCAAAGCATGCCCATCGACAAAGTGGTCACCATAACGCGGTCAGGCTACACGGCGAAAGTCATAGCCCGATTCAGAATCACCCAACCAATAATCGCCGTAACCGTAGACAAAAAAGTGAAGAAGCAGCTTGAACTCGTCTTCGGCGTACACCCCGTCCAAATAAACTACCACAAAGCCACCGACCGCATCGCCTTCGTGGCGAACACGCTGCACGAAATGAAGCTATTAGACAACGAAGATGTCGTCCTGTTCACCGCGGGAGTCAGAACCAAAATGCCCCACGCCAGCAACTCAATCGAAATACACAGCATTAAGGAACTCAGAAAATTTACCCCCACATAACGCTGAACAGGAGCGAAAAGGGAAGTGAGCTGCAAACTCTTCGTCTTCAGGCACGCAGAGACAACAGACAACAAACGCCATATATTCTCTGGTTGGCGAGACCCAGACCTCACCCCAAAAGGACTCACCCAAGCCCAAGAAGTGGCGGAACAGCTTAGGCAGGAAACAATCAACTACGCCTTCACCAGCCACCTCAAGCGAGCCCGCAGAACCCTCGACATAGTCCTCGAAAACCACCCCGAAGTGCCAATCATCACGGATGACCGCCTTATAGAACGATGCTACGGAACCCTACAGGGAAAAAGCAAGGACAAAGTCGCCGCAGAAAAACCCGAATGGTTCGCCAAAGTCCACCGAGGATACGACTTTCCCCCGCCCGAAGGCGAAAGCCTCAAGATGGTTGAAGACCGAACCCTGCCCTTCATAACACAGCTCCGACGATGGTTAGAACAGAAACCGGGCAACGTAGCCATCTCATGCCACGGCAACTCCATGCGCCCCATCCGAAGAGTATTCGAACACCTCAGCCTCAAACAGATGCTGCAACTTGAGAACCCTCAAGACCAAGCAATGGAGTACGCTCTGCACATACACAACGTAAAAATCATCCACACAGAAGAAAACGCCGCGCAAGAGAACTGGCAAGCCGTCACCATCCCGAGTGAAACGAAGTTAGCAACAGACCCGCGAAATCCCTTAAGAAAATACTACTAACAGCCCCAAGCAGGCATAATCTTTCTCGCGAATCTAAGCTATACTGTCAATAAAGCCCTTAGTCACTTCCTTCGCCGACTGAATCAGAGGGTGTTTTATCTTAGAATCCTGCTCCAATTTCCGAAGCCTAGCAATTCTGAAGTATATAGGCGGATGCGGGTCCATGCTTAACCATTCTTGAATGCGAAAAGAAGGCATCCTCTCGTAAAGCAGCCGCTGGAACCCAATCTTTTCCAACGCGCCAGCCAGCACATTCGGCTTACCGATAACCATGGCAGAAATCAGGTCAGCACGGGCTTCGAAGAACTTGGCGATGAAATACGTCAGCGTCATAAGCGCCCACAGGTAGATGATCAGCAGAAAGAATGAACTTGTGGGAAACAAAGAGAAAATCACAAAGAACCAGAAAAGATACTGCACCGCCGACAAACCGTACAGCCAAAGCGGGTCACGACCCCGCAGGTGACCAAACTCATGCCCCAAAACGCTCACGATTTCCTCATCGTCAAGCTGCAAAAAAGTCCCCGTCGTAATCAAAACCACTCCGCGGCTGGGGCTGGGACCGGAAGCTGCAGCGTTAGGCAGCAACGTATTCGACACCACAATCTCGGGAACCTTATAGCCGAACTTGTCAGCCGTTTGCTGAACAATTTCGTAGACGTTTACTTTCCGGGCAATTAAATTCTCCCGTTTGCAGTCAATCCCAAACCTGGCAAATATCCCGTGCGCTCTGTCACAGTCCAGTTCGCCGTGTTCGGCTATCGTCTCCTCGTAAATCGCTTTCTTGAGCTTAACCAAATCCTCTTTGGGTATCTTCTTGAGAGGATCATCTTCGCTTGGAGATAGCGGATACTGCAGAATATGGATAAACGGGTTCTTTTCGGTGATGTGCCAATCCGCAGACCGAGCAATAATCTTGTTTGAGTAGAAGACGAAGACGAACTGGACAGCAAGCAGAACAACCACAACCAACGGACCTATAATGAAAAACAGAACCAAACCCAATCCCATGAAAACCGCTATTAACAGAATCTGGGTTTCCAGAAAAATGCGGCGTAACGACTTGTTTTCCTTACCTGAAACACTCTCAGGGACAACAGACTCGCCCTCCCGCCAGGCAAAAAACAAGCTGTTCTTCCGAACCTGCTGCTCAAACATGTCCACAGCAACTGCAACGTCCTCCTTAGCCTCCAAAACCTCTGCGTCAGAAACGCCCTCGACAAGAGGCTCAATATCCACGACAATAGGGTCAACACCAGAAACCTGAACCCGCAACTTCTTGCCTCCAGAACGCCCTAAAACGGAATAGCGAAGGGAGAAATCACCCGGTGAAGTAACCCTTGAAATATCCGCGAACCTCAGTTTCTGAGGAACCAGAAAACTGCGATAGACATACTCGTACAGGTTGCCGATGTAGCTCTGCGGAACCTCAGGAACAATGTTGTAAGAACGAGGTTGTAAGGACATAACTCTCACCATCCATATCAGTAAATCTAAGATATAATCTTAGCCGCAAAGCACCTACTCCATAACGGTTTCTCGGGCAGATATAAGGCATCCAGCAACGCAAATAAACATGTGTGATTGTCCCTCAACAGTCACAATCCCTTAAGACCGCGCCGCACAAACCTAATACCAAAACCAGAAACTAGCCATGAGGAATCTGAATTGCCCGAATCCACCATCACAAAACTGAAACGCATCCAAGGATACAAGTTCAAAGCCGAATTCGACGCCGAATGCATGCCAGACCTCATCGTTGACGAAACCGAACCGCTGGGAGAAA
>Ga0210077_1000238_pt1 | contig 23510 bp, 16 predicted proteins | sample RushMan_CattailN_5_FD_185556 | JGI IMG/M metagenome (GOLD analysis project Ga0210077, IMG submission 185556) | Wetland microbial communities from San Francisco Bay, California, USA, that impact long-term carbon sequestration -... | ecosystem: Environmental > Aquatic > Marine > Wetlands ... | reverse complement strand
AATAGGATTGATTTGCATGATTCTTGCAATATAATTGCTTCGCAATTACATGAAACGTCCGTAAACGGACTTAAATATATAAAATCGTGCAACGATTTTATTACTCGAAAAAGGCAAACCACCCGAAAGGGTGGGACGCAAAGCCACGGGTCTAAAGCTTAAGAGCCAAGACAGCCGGGCTGCCGGGTAGATTCAGCACCTTTCTCAGCTGCGTCTTCCGCGGCAAAATTCCAAAACAGGTCTCTCGCCCGCTTCGCTCGAGTTCGCAGAGATCGCAGAGAAAAACAATGTTCTTTTTTTTCGGCTTTCGCCGGAAAAGAAAAAAATTAAAACTCTGTGTGCTCTGCTTGCCCCGTAGGTGCATTGCATCGTACTGGTGTGAGAGACCAGTCTTTTAGGCATTTTGTTTTCCCGGCGAAGCCGGCTAAGAGACCATTGTTTTTCTCTGAGCGCTCTGTGTGCTCTGCGAGATCCAAAAGGTGTTGGTTTATGTTTTCAAAAGGTTTCAAATTATTTGAACCTTTAACTTCTGCTCTCTCATCTGGTCCGCTATTGAAGGTTCTCTTGTTTTTGATGCTATTCCTCTGCCCCCCTACCCTTGCGCATGGATTCAGCCTCTCTTTTGCTTGGGATGCGAACACGGATGCTAATCTTGCCGGCTATCGCGTCTTTTACCGGGAGGCAGGACAAAACTACGATTACAGCCACCCGGCCTGGCAAGGAACCGCCACCGACTGCACCATCTCCGGCTTTACGGAGAACACCGCCTATTATTTTGTGTCAAGGGCCTATGACACCTATGGCGATGAGAGCGAAAATTCCGTTGAATTGTGTTACAATCCGCAGGTTATGGATCGGGACGGGGACGGGATTTTAGACTATCAGGATGCGTTTCCGGATGATCCCGGAGAATGGCTGGATACGGACGGGGATGGGATCGGCAACAATGCCGATCCGGATGACGACAACGATTTGATGCCGGATAACTGGGAAATTCAATACGGACTCAATCCGCTGGCCAACGATGCCTTGTCGGATCTGGATGGAGACGGGGTCAGCAATTTAAACGAATATATCTCCGGAACCAACCCCACGCAAACGCCGGGAAACCATGCGCCTGACCCGCCAATTCTTTCTTTGCCGGCAAACGGGGCCGCCGAAACGGCGTTAACCCCTGAACTTCAAACCGGCGCTTTTTCCGATGAGGACAGCGGCGACACCCACCTGAAAACCCAGTGGCAAATCAGCACCCATGACATCTTCTCGTCACTGGTTTTCGACCTGACCAGCGATGTATATCTGACGTCGCTCATCGTGCCGGAATCGCTTTTAAACATCAACACCACCTATTATTGGCGCGTCAGGTTCTTTGACGATCAGGATGAAGCATCAGAGTGGTCGGAGACATATTCCTTTAAAACCCTGGTGGCCTCTGCTGCTGATGCCAATGAAAACAATATTCCCGATAACCAGGAAGTGGATAACACCGTCGATCTGGACCAGGAGGGAACCGCTGATATCTACCAGAATGATATCAAATCCATTCAGACCGTGGCCGGGGATACAAAAATCGGGGTCAAGATGTCCACGAACGTTGTCTCCATCGAGTCCATAAAGTTCATTAATCCCTATGACATATCCGATGCCGGCAACCGGCCGGATGAGATGCCCTTCGATGCCGTCAGTTTCAGATTAAGGGTCGAAAACGCGGGGGATACCGCCAGGGTGATAATTTATCTTTCGGGAGCGGCGCCGGAAGGGGCCAAGTGGTATAAATATGACAAGAAAAACGGATGGCAGGATTACTCGGATCATGCAACATTGAGTGAGGATGGAAAATCTGTAACTCTGGAGCTCAAGGACGGGGGATATGGCGATGGGGACGGCACAGAAAACGGCATCATCGTCGATCCATCAGGCCTTGGCATTGCTTCGTCAATTATAGCAGCTTCCGCCCCACCTGAGGGCGGCGGCTGCTTTATCACCACGGCTGCCTATGGGTCGATCTTGGAGCCGCAAGTCAAGCTCCTGCGCAAATTCCGGGATCGTTTTCTGTCAACCAATGCTTTAGGAAAGACTTTCGTGCGCCTGTATTACACATACTCTCCGCCAATGGCGAAATTCATTTCAAGGCACGAACGTCTGAGGAGGGTCGTGCGGTGGGGTTTGTGGCCCCTTGTGGGAATCAGTTGGAGCCTTTTGAGGTTTGGTCTTTTGCCGACAGCTTTGTTTCTGCTCATGCTCTCGATTTTGATTTTATTCGCTCACAGAGCTCACAGAATTCGCAGAGTTAAAGGGCCAGTGATCGGATGTCAGAAGTCAGATGACGGACGGCCGCTGCTCTGAAATGAGCGATGGATGACAGACGAGTCGTCGTAGCCAACCCACTCCGCCGAAATGGCTACGAAGGCCGGATCGGCTACTATGGCGAAGTCGGCTCGCTTTAATTTATATTGTTCGTGTATTGGTTAATTCAAAAATTTCTTCGCTTCTCTCAATGGTATTCTTTTTCCATTTTTGAAAGCCACCACAAAAGCGCCAACGAATCCCTTCTTGCGGAGTTCTGACTGTAGTACAGATGCTGATTTTAAATCCTTTCCGTTTCCTTTGGTATATTTATAAAAACCGCCGTCTACATATTCCAATACATTTTCTAGACCTTTAAACCGTGAGGAATTTGCTGCAAGACGCGTTTTTGAAGAAATAATTTGGACCTTAAAAATGATCTCCTGATTTTCATTTACCAAGTCCGTGTTGTCTGCCTCTGAATTTGTTTTTATTTCAGAAAAATCCTTATTTGATTCCGTTTGAATAACAGCATCTCTTTTTATTATGGATCCTATTTCTAAGTATTTTAATTTACTTATTGTTTCGTTTAACTGACTTCTCAATTTGTCATTTTCACTATTCTTAAATTCTACCATTTCTTTAAGCATTGTGATTGTTTTGTTAGCATCTTCAATTTTGATTTTTAATTTTTCCATACGAGCTTCATTGATGATTCGAACGGTTTCTGTGAGTTTCTTTTCTTTAGCATTTCCAAGTCGATATTGTTCATGATAGACAGTTTGAATTAAAAAAAGGGTTATTAGCGTCGTTGCGGATACAAGCAAAAAGCATCTCCAAGGTCTCTGTAGTGAACTTACGGCCAAAATCAAAAAATATAAGAGTAAATATAAAGCAGATGTACGAAACCGCTTCGCGGTAGCTTTCGCACCCGGTCTTTTCTCATTTCATAACACTTATCACGCTCTACCGATCACAATGATTCAAATATAAGGTATCGCTTCGCTCTATCTTTTATAAAGATCAGAATTTCGTTTCAACCATCCAGCATCCCTGCAATCGATAGTTTCTTTTTACCCTGATCGTATAAAATACCTCCAAACCATTATTAACCCCAAACAAGGAGGTATCCCATGACAGAGCTTCGTCAAAAAATGATCAGGGCAATGGAACTCAAGAACCTTTCCAACCACTCTCAAAGAGCCTACCTTGCCGCCGTCACAGGCATTGCCAGGCACTATCGACGATCCCCGGATAAGATTACAAATAAGATGATCGAGGATTATCTTCTATATCTTAAAAATGAGAAAGGAAACGCTCCTAACAGTTGCGGCAGCGTTTTAACCGGACTCCGTTTTTTCTATAAAAATGTAATGAAAAAAGAAATCTCCGTCGATTACAGTGTTCGGAAAATCCCGCGGAAACTGCCCACGGTACTTACAAAGAAACAGGTTTGGAAGATTATCTGTGCACCTCAGAATCTCAAACACCGCCTTATCCTGATGACCACGTATGCAGCAGGACTTCGAGCAAGTGAAGTCATCGCTTTAAAGCCTAAACACATCGAAAGCGAAAAGATGCTGATTAAAGTCGAAGACGGAAAAGGCAGAAAAGACCGCTATACCATGCTTTCGGTAAAGCTTCTTGCCGAACTACGCCGCTATTACAGGAAATACCGTCCTCAAACATACTTGTTCCCCTCGTCCTGTAAGAAAAAGAAAGACAACCCCTTATCGTACGAATCTGTCCGGAGTATCTACGAAAAGGCCCGAAAAGATGCCGGTGTCAAAAAAGGCGAGGGTCTTCACACCTTGAGACACAGCTTTGCAACGCATCTTCTGGAAGCCGGATACGACATCCGTAAAATACAGGTTTTGATGGGCCATTCGAGACTGTCCACCACGATGATCTATCTGCATGTGAGCCGCGAAACTCTGTCAAAAGTTCCAAGTCCCTTGGACCTTATTGACACTGAACATGCAAAAAAGGAGGACAGAAACGATGGCCCAAATTATAACGCCTAAAAAGAACCGCCTGGAGGTGGCCGATATCCTCCGAAAGCATATCGGGGACTATCAAAGCCAGTGTTCCCTATGGCCGGCACATCGCAAAATTGTATCTGACCTTTTAAACTGCCGCACCGCTTATCTTGGCGGCCATATCGAGCGCTGCAATCACTGCGGCACTGTCCGTATTACATATCATTCATGCCGCAATCGCCATTGTCCGAGATGCCAGCACATGCCACGGGAAAGATGGCTTGAGAAAAGAAAAGACGAAATTTTACCGGTCAGTTACTTTCATGTGGTCTTCACTCTGCCCCATGAACTCAACACCATCATTTTAAACAATAAAAAGGTAATGCTCAACATCCTTTTTAAAGCTGCTTCTCAAACGCTTATAACCTTTGGCGAAAATGAGCTTGGCGGCAAACTCGGCTTTATTACCACGCTACACACCTGGGATCAAAAACTAAAGGCTCACTTTCATCTACACTGCCTGATTGCCGGGGGCGCTGTCTCGAAAGACGGTGCGTGTTGGACACCCTGCAAAGGCAACTATCTTTTTAATAAGGAAGCATTGTCTATGGTCTTTCGCGGCAAGTTCATGCACTACATGAGCCATGCCCGCCAGTGTGAAAAACTCAAGTTGTCCGGCAATGAATACCAAAAGCTCAAACACAAACTGTATGCAAAAAAGTGGATTGTCGATGTGCGTGATCCCGTAAAAAATCCGGAACATGTTTTGGAATATCTGGCACGCTACACCCACCGCGTTGCCATTGCAAACAGTCGCATCACAACGCTAAAGGACGGGATGGTGACCTTTAAAATCAACAACCGAAAGCAAAACCGCACAGAACAGATCACCGTCACCGCTGTGGAGTTTATCCGAAGGTTCCTGCTTCACAGTTTGCCCAGGGGTTTTGTCAGAATACGGCATTATGGGTTTTTGGCCAATCGAAACCGGGCGGCAAACCTGAACGCTATACGGCAATTGATGGAATCATCTGCTCCACCGGAAAAACAACTCGCCCCTGCAAAAGAAATGATGCTCAAACTCACAGGCATCGACATCACGGTCTGTCCTTGCTGCAATAAAGGAAGAATGCAGATGGTTGTCGAAATACCAAAGCGAAGAGCTCCGCCACCGAACCTTCTTGCCTGGGCATCGGCTTAGTCGGAAAATTTGATGTTTAAATCGATCTTGTAAAAAGTCATAAGTGAGGTGCGCCCTGACTTTGTTGTAATCAGTTTAAATGGTACCGGAATATATGAAAAATAACGTTTTGAAAAAACCAGACCCTGTGAATATGTGTCTAAACTACCTGCTCATCCATCCTAAATACACCGTCAGGCAAAATAATCGGCATCGATTAGATGTTTACAAAACCCATATAAAAAAGCTGTGCAGTTACATCGGCACGGCGGCTTCGTACATCTTTGTTTTATCAATCATCCCGCCTTATTAAATCTCAATTTAAATTTTGTTGCCAGAATGACCATAAAACGATAACTTCAGGGATATCTATCTTTGGCGGGACGATGGATAAAACACTTATTAGATATCTGCATTTCTCAAATTTTAGGCATACCACAATATATGGGATTCTACATAATTTCTAAAAATCGACACTATCTAATGTAAACCACGCTGGTTAACTGGTATAAGTCATCAAGCACTATGGCAAGAATTATTCAGTATCTTACCTGATATTTGATCATATCAACTTCCTGTTCGAATTATTCTAATAAATCTGTCAGAGCTATTTGACTCAGGAACACGTTGCCGCCATCCATTTTGTCAAACTAAAGTTAAAAGTCATGAATTCATTAAAAAACAGAGTCACACTGATCGGAAACCTGGGCCATGATCCGGATACAAAAACCACAGAGACCGGTACAAAAGTTGCCCGTTTTACTTTTGCCACAAATGATGGTTACAAAAACGCTGTAGGTCAAAGAGTAAATGAAACTACCCGGCATAATATTGTTGCATGGAACGGACTGGCTGATATAGTCGGCTGGTTTCTGAATAAAGGCAGGGAGGTAGCTGTTGAAGGAAGGATAGTATATCGCACTTATGAAGACAAGAAAGGGATTATAAAGTACATAACCGAGATTGTCCTAAATGACCTGATTCTTCTCGGATCAGGAAAAGAACAGGGTAAGGATTGATTGGTAAGTAAACCAGTAATTATTCGCTGCAATCCCTGCTAAAAGGAGGGTTTTAATAAAGCGCCCCCCTCTCCCCCGACGGTTTTCTTTCGGGGGAATTGTAATCATGTGTTACGTTTTTCTATTTCCATAACTGTGGCTAATACTACTGATTGGTCAGCAGGAGTCCTCTCAATCATTTCATACAGGTAATGAGCAAGAGTGTTGAAAGGAAGCTCTATGTTTTTGTTTTTAAGAAGCAGATCAACATATCTTATAGCTCTGTCTATCAACTTATTATTACTTGCCCTGACATATGTCATTACATTACTTTCGTATCTGCGAAGCCTGCCCATCACAAGTGTTGAAAGGGAATTAAGTATCATTTTAAGAATCAGATGTGAGAAGAGTGGTACTGTAAAAGGTGCCGGCAAATAATGTCTGTAGTTCCCCAGGATAAAATTGATCCCCTTCTGATCACTTTGTATCTTAAATCGGTGTTGCCTTATAGATTTATATAACAGTTTTCTTCTGTTAATAACTTTCGCGCTGAAATCAAAACCAATAAGTTGTTCCCTGGAAGCTATTCCATCAATTTCAGGCCACTCGAGAGTCCTTGCCGTCCTGCCTAACAAATTTTCCCAGGCCCTTTCACTATCTAAGGTATCAGGCATGAAAAGATAACAGAGGGACAAATCCGGATCGGTTTCATTAGCATTTTCAAAGGGAAACAGGCTGAAAGTTGGTGAACGTTCCGTAGTATCAGTAATTACAGTTATCCCTAACTGCCCATCTGTTTCATATAATAAATAATCTCCATCTTTATAACATTGCGATTCCTGGACAATAAATCTTTCAATAAACTGGATATCAAGCGAATCCCAATATTCATAAAAGTGATCTATTGCCTCTTCTATTGATTTATCATTTTCATTATGATAGAAAAGTGCAATTCCTGCTGCAGCCAGAAGAATAGTAGATGCCTGCATCCTTGTACTTCCGGTAACTGCCATTGGTCCGACAGTAAGATTTATTTTCTCAATACCCGGATTTTCAATAACCAATCTGGATCTTTCTGAAACTTCGCATAATAAATCATCAGGATTACAGTACAAAAAAAATGGTTTATTATTGGAAATCTGCACTGCTTCTTCCACAGCACCTATCACAAAAGGAGTTTCTCCACCCTCAGAAGAACCGATTAACAGATCGCCAGCTTTAAACCCGGCTTCATGAAGCTGACGAGCCCCATAGTTTGGGAAATCTTCAAAGTTCTCTATTGAACGAATCAAAGCAACATCACCTCCCGCCATAAAACTAAATACCCTGTCTTTAATATTATCCTTGCTATTTACCTGTCGCCACAGGGTTTCAATTGTAAGAGATAATCTCCCGGTGGCTCCGCACCCACAGAAATAAATATTATTTCCAGATTTTATGGTATCATGAATAATATTTTTAAGGTAACATATCTGTTTTTTTTTCTCCGATAAAACCTCAATCGTCTGTCTGTCCAGCTCTTTTAAAATTGAGATTGCCTCCGGCAGATTATCAGCAGCCAACAATGACAAATTATTTGTAGCAGGATGAGGTTGTTCTGTTACAAGTCTGCCAAGCTTAAACTGGTCAGCAATGGATAGGAATTTATCAGCTCTCTTTACTGCATTATCTGTCATAGATCAACATTTTTACTGCATGCAAGTTAAACAATTTCAAACATTTACTACTCAAAGTCAAGAAGTTCCACATTTGATCTTTAATCTCCCAGCAAATGTTCAGCAAAGTAATAACACATCAATCGGTCAAGACAACGTGATCACATAAATCCCATGGTCGTTTCGGAATCCCACAGCATGAAGGATAAACCACCTTTTCGCACGTTTGTTGGTTGCCGCAATATATGCAGCCTGCAGTCGAATTACAGATAGGGTTTAATTCATAACTCTTCATTTTGATACCTTCCATAATTTGAACTTTAATTTAACAATTGGCAGTTAAGTCTTTCCACTATATGGAGAAAGCAAAATTTAGACCAATTCATTTGATCTTAATTAACCCTATAAAATCATACGATTTTATTAAATTTAAAGATTTTAAATCGGAAGATGTTGAGTTAAAAATGTTATATTTTTATGAAATAATTTCCATATTTTAATTATGGTTTTTAAAACTCCTTCCGCTTACGGCTGGCTTGTTGAATGAAATTGTATAATCCTGCAAGTGCGCCACTATCGAACTTTTTCATAAAGTTTGCGTAACTGCACAAGAGATGAGGGCATACCCCCTCGGAGCCGGCTTGCAGGAGCAGGTTCCAAACCACCTCAAGCTGCATTTGTAAAGAGCCATTGTGGTGAGAGTTAAGGAAAAGTAGGGGCGAGGACTCCGGCTATTATGTATTAATGAAACTTAAAACCAGAAAGCGTGGAATGACGTAAAAAGTATACGCTTTTTTTAAATTGTTGCCTATCGGGAACTTGGGGACATTCTTCACTTATTGATTCCTTAAGTTTATTTCCCTTAAGTCGGACTTCAAGGTGAATTCACCAAACCCCATGAAAAGACAAAAATAGCTAAGGCTTCAATAAAAATTCACAGATTAATTGTTTCAGAGATGGGGGTCGGGCCACGGTAATAATCTGATATAATGAATTATACATTTAAAAAATACTCAAAAAAATGACTTAAAAGAGCATTTTGGGTGGGATAATCCTTAAATATTAATATGATAGCGTGGCCCGACCCCCATTCCAATGTTGGTGTGAATAAAAAACTGCTATATGGTGACATTTACCCAAAAGAAATCATCTCTATGCTGAATTCTCTTGATTACATCTTCATTTTAAGTGTAATTTGAAACCTGGATTTTAGGTTAAAGGAAAATCACCTTCATTTTAAAAGTATCTGTTATGATAAGAATTGTTTCTAAAAAATTAAAAATGTTTAAAACATTTCTCTTAATCTTTTTAATATTAGGTGTTTTTGCAAATGCTGTTATGGCCGAAGCCTGTTTCTGTGGAAAAGCCTGCTCGCATAGTCTTCAAGATAAATCAAAAACAAACACACGTTCACCATTCCATCATCGTTGTTCAGGGGCTCATTGTAAAAGCTGTTATTTAGAAGAGGGCCAGGCTCTCAAAGCGGCCAACTCTAAAAACCTCACGCCCAATGTGAAAATTCTTGGCACCGCGTTCATCCTATCTACTATCTTCGATTATCCCTCCACTCATCATATTCTTCAGGATTTTGACACATTTTATGTCAGTGGAAGTGCCCTATCTTCGCCGATCTACCTGCAAAACCTCTCCATTCTCTGTTAAGCTTTAAAACATATCTGCCCATTACATACAGATAGTTGTTCTCTAAAGATGTGATTGCATTCATAAATGGTAGTGCATGGATGTCGTTGATAAAGAACTGAATTCATCTATTTCGAGAAACACTCCTCTGGAAAGGAGGCTATATGAATAGAATACATAAATGGATTGTTTTTTTGTTGGTATTTTTACTGACGGTAAATGGAATTTTCTATACCGCCTTGGCTGATCATAATGGCCAACACAAAAAAACGAGGAAGCATCAAAAAATGTATCAGAATCATTCCGACCATGATGAGAGTTATTTAAAACCCGTGAACAACCCAACTTATGACACCGTGTGCGGTGAGTGCCATTTTGTTTATCAACCGGAGTTATTGCCTTCAGCCTCTTGGAAGAAGATACTGGATCAGCTTGATGATCATTTTGGAGAGGAACTCGAGATTAATTCAGAGTCAGAGAAGGTCATATCAGGATATCTGATTGCGAATTCGGCAGAAAAATCTTCAGCAAAAATTGCTATTAAGATCATGAAAAATATAGGAAGTCAAACACCACAACGGATCACCGAAATCCCATATATTCAGAAAAATCACCATGAAATCAGCCAGGATATTATAAAGCGAAAATCAATCGGTTCATTATCCAACTGTTCAGCCTGTCACACGACTGCAAAAAGTGGGGTCTATGATGATGATAAGGTCAAAATTCCAAATTAGAGCCTAATAGACGGGCAAAAATACTTACAGGTGCCAAAAAATCTCGATAAATAATGCGATTAAAAAATTTAAATACTGTAAAGGCAATTAAAAAATGAAAGAAAGTTTTTACAAATTGAATGAGTATAAAATCATTGAATCCTATGGCGGCGAGTTGAGATGGGAATCCCATTCTGGGATAGGTAGGCTCCAGGAAGGAAGGTGCTTCAAGAAAGGGATGATCCTGTTCATCGGTTCGTCAGAAAGTGATCGCATTGGATTTTTAAAAGGAGAATTTCTCGATCATCTAAAACAATTACCGGTGTGGCTGAAAACCAAATATTATTGCAGAGGGTTTGAGGTATACCATTGCAAAACCGGAAAAAAAGTTACGAAAGCAGAAATGCAGTTGTGGATGCTCGATAGAAGTATTGATGAAGGAGGCAGGATTTTTAAAGAAGAACCTGGACAATCTTGGGATGGTATCTCGACCAGGGGGGCAACAGGAGATGTTTCTTTTATGCTTCAACGATATGAAATAATAAAAAAAGCTGATGGTCAAATTATTTGGAAAACACATTCGGGACCGAACACTGCCATCGTGGGCAATTGTATTATTTTAGAAGACATCTTATTCATAGGTTCGCGGCAAGATGAGCAATCCACCTTTGACAGACGACAATTTCTTACAAATTTACAACAGTTGCCGAAATGGGATCAGACCAGATATTACTGCCCCAAACTATCACTTCATGATTGCAAAACCGAAAACAGATTACAGGAAGAAAGGAAAAGACGGCCTGGTAAGGGAAGGACGACGAAAACACATCCTTTCGAAAAAGCGTACAGGAATAGGAACGAATTCAAGGTAAAAATAGTCGATTTATCGGAAAACCGGGCTAAGGATTTTACCCGCTGGGTGTGGAAATGTGTGACCTATGCTGCCGCTCTGATACTTTTGGTAATCTCATTATTTTTCAACTGCTTGACCTGCATTTGGAAAGAGCTTAAGAGGAAATGGCATTACAAAAAGGAGAAGCGCTCTTCTATTGATCATCATGACAATTAAATCTTAGTTAATCCAATTGAATTGTCAGTGATTTTAAATTCTATCTGCAAGGCTCAATATAATGAAAAACCTAAAAAAAGGACCACCGATACTTGTGACAGCACCAATGTGTTACAGAAAAACGTTTTTTATTATAATCTCTCTGATGTTGTTTGCTTTCCACGTTTGGCCAAGCCTGTTGGCGGCAGACGATAACAAAAGGCGTGGAACCCATTATGAACGATATGAGAATATCAAAGAACACCATGATAATAACAATCATAACAGAAGGCAGTTCAAAAGAGATGACGAAGGGAATGAGACTACAGGTCAAATCGCTGCATGGCTACTGGTGGCTGCAAACTTGACCATTGCCTTAAGCATCCTTATAAAAGGAGCGAACCGCTTTCTTCCTTTAGGTCCACAAACGAAAAGTTCATTCAAAAGCTTTAACCATCTTCAGAAAAAACATTTGATGAGATTTCATTATGTTTTAAACTCAGTCGCTTTGGGTATAGCTTTTTTTCATTTTTTGTTATCTTCCTGTCGGTCATCCTCCCTCCCTGAATGGGGCTTAATAATGGTGACGCTGATGGTTTTTTGGGGTTTAATTTTAAAGTTCAAATTATCCCCCAAGAGGATGCGGAAATACGTTTATCAATTACATACGGCATCGACATCTTTTTTAATAATTATTTTTCTGCTAATAGTCGGTCATCTGATTGTTGATTAGTAGAGTCACTCAAGGGGGGAGTCGTGTTCGGAACCATTCTTATTTCAGTCTGTACATTTATGCATATCTATGTATTTTGACGGGTCGCCTCTGTGTCATTTGTGAATCGACACGTACCACGAAAAATCGTCATCGGGACAGGCATGATCATGTGGATCATTTTTTTCTTTGGCCGCATTATAGGACACGGTGGAACGGGAGTTCTGCATGGAACGCTTGAATTCCTCGGAATGAACTGGATGGCCGTTCTTTTTCTTACTTTTGTTCCTCTTTTCGTAATAGATATTACCACACTCTTCGGCTTTCTCATACCCCGTTTATCTCCCTCTTTGCGAGGAGGGGCCTTTTAGTCGGAGTAATGCTTTCGGCGATCGCTCTCTTCCAGGGACTGCGGCCGCCGGTGATAGAAAAATGCGAGGTCAGCCTTTCTGGCCTTCCCGATGCAAGGGACGGAACCGTGCTCGTCGACCTTTCCGATATGCACCTCGGTTCACAGCTCGGCAATCTTTGGTTGGCATCTCGGATTGCTCAGGTAAAAGCCCAACGGCCCGACCTTGTGGTTTTACTTGGCGATATTTTCGAAGGCCATGGTCCACCTGAAGATCAGTTGATTGTAACACTCAAGGAACTTTCCGCTCCTCTTGGTATATGGGTCGTCCCAGGAAATCACGAATTCCACGGAGGAGGTGAAATGAGCTTGTTCGAAAAGGTAAGCTTCAAGTTATTGCGCAACGACTGGGCCGAAGTAAGGCCCGGTCTTGTTCTGGCCGGTGTGGATGATCTCACCGCCAGACGACGTAACGGCCAAAGCGGCGATTCCATCTCGCAAGCGCTCGCAGGTCGCCCCCTGGTGCTACCATCCTTCTTTCACATACGCCGTGGCAGGCCGAGAGAGCGTCAAAATCCGGCGCGGGCCTAATGCTATCCGGACACACTCACGGAGGGCAGATATGGCCATTCGACTATCTGGTCCGCAGCCGATATCCTCTAATAGAAGGACGTTATGAGGTGAATGGTATGACAGTTCTCGTATGTAGAGGTACTGGCACTTGGGGCCCGCGCATGAGACTCTGGCATCCAAACGAGATCCTCCATGTGACACTGCGAGTGAAGGGGGTAAGTAACATCTCTGAATAGTCAACTGTAGAAGATCTAATATCATTTAAATACTTTTACCATTGGAATACTTTACAAAACTTGAGTAATTATCTTAACTTAAATTTAAATCGTTACAGGTTGTTTTTCAGTTTGTACGAGCAACGATGATGCTTTATTAGTCACTTGGAAAGTCCAATAGATTTTAAAACCAGGCAAGACAAAGCGTTGAACTTAACAGAAAAAGGTCAGCGGTGATATGTAATGGAGAACGCACGAATTGGACCTGTTTCAATTCTTTGGATTACTCCAAGATATTAATTTCAATGATTTTATTCTTATCAAAACAAATTGTAAAACAAAGCTTCCAACGTTTAATTATTAATATCTGTTAATTTAATGGATTTCTGATCAAAGCGGGTCATCTCAGATTTTAAAAAGCATGATTTTTATGGTTTATTAGTCTCTTACTATTTCTATTTACGTTAGAGATAGTGAAATCTTCAAAACGTTCAAAAATCCTTTGATCATGGTTAGGTATCCCTACTTGGTCCTTTTTCCAGATAATCTATGGGACACAGAATATCTTTGGAATGATCGGATTTCTACCCTGTTGTAGATATCGGTAAAGAAGGCAATCAACTGAAGGCGGACTTATGGCCAGTTTGCTGCATCGATTGGTTGTAATGTTACCCGGCAGCGGCGGAACCGGTTTGCAGTCGGTTCATTACGATAACGCAGATCAGCATCAGTAGGCCGCCTGTCCAGAATCGCCAGGTGGCCGGATCCTCGAAGAAAAAGATGCCCACAGAGGCGGTGAAAATCGCCTCGCTGGACATGAGTACTCCTCCCTCCCAGCCACGGCAATAAAAGAAGCCTTGGTTCATCAGAAGTTGAGCAGTCAGGGAGGAAAAAATGATGCCAAGGACCATTACCCACTCCATAGGCGTGGTCGGCAGGACCGGATGCTGTATAAATTTGGGCAGCGTGACCAGTGCACCCATGGTGCAGAAGTAGAGGTAGATCACCACCGGGCCGTTTTTTTGTCGCAGCTCACGGATCAGCGTGACAGTCAGACCGGCAAATACCGCACCAATAAGCGCCATGATCTGCCCCGGTAGACCACCCGCAAATTGAAAGTTGAATAGTACACCCACGCCGACCATCACTCCCGCGATGCAGAGCACCTGATTCTTGGATAGGGTTTCTCCGTACAGAAAATAAGAAAAAATGGCGGAAAAGGCTGGAAAGGAGTAGAAAATGACAATGGCCTTAGACACTGGCAGCAGCCGGATAGCTGTCACAAGGGAAATGAAAGCAACCGATCCGGTGCAGCCTCGGATCATGAGGAGGCGGACATCGTTCCCTTTGAAAGGATTACCGTAGCGCCAGAATATCGCGAGGATCACCACAATACCGCCCCAAAAACGATAGAATCCGATATCCCAGACACTGAATGACGGTCCCAAGGATTTGATGATGATGTTCAACAGTGTAAACAACAGGGCAGCTGACAGCATGAGCAGCGGGCCGGTTATAGTGGCATCTAATTTGATAATCCTGGCATTTGGTGTATGCATAAATCCTTCGCTTGGCCGCTGTTCCTGAATTGAGCAGGAATGGGCGCTCTTTGAGTTCGGGCAATTCATGAGAGCTGCCGTCGGCTCCTCTGGCCAGGTCATCCCCATGGCAGTGTATTAGTGATCTTACGGCAGCCAATTAATGCAAGATCATTCAAAACACAAGAGAAAAAGAGGGGCACTCGGTCAGTCAGCAATTTACTAAACAGCCTCTTTTTCCTTCTCTTTTTCTCAACCACACATTAAATCCCGCCTTCTTCGAGGTCAGGCTTAAAACAAAAGTTGCATGAAATACATCTTGCTCGTTTGCGATCGCTCTGAAGGCATCGATTGACCAAGCCGGGATGCCGCTTAAACGGCCCGGACATGGAAGTTGGAGATATCGTATTCGGATGGCCGATCCATCCCTATTCCGCAAATAAAAATATTTGCAACGCTAAAATATATAATGTTATATTAATTTTTGCACAGAAATAATCCCACTTCAACGAACTGAACCCCTTATGGATCCTCATAGCTCTGTGCATATTACCTTCACCATTCGATACTGCTAACAAGCCAAATTCAAAGGATAGGCCCCGTGGGATGCACAGAGAGTAAAAATAATATAAAAAGGGAAAAATTTATCAATCCACTATCACACGGCACGAGGGGGTGAACATGACGAAAGACAAACAAACAGGGCAAGCCGAGAACACTGTTTTTGTATCTACTTTTACCGATGGAATATTAGATCCTAAGAAACAGATGCTCGGCCCGGTAAAGGACGGAGGAACAATCATTGCCAATACGGCTCCCGGTTGTTGGGGGCCGATGATTACGCCTTCAATTAAGGGAGGACATGAAGTCACTCAGCCGGTTGCCGTCGAAAACGCCGAACCAGGCGATGCAGTGGCGATCCGTATCCGCGATATAACCGTCACCTCCATAGCCACTGCCTCCGGGCACGATGAAATGATTAACGGCTACTTTTTGGGTGATCCGTATGTTGCAGCTAAATGTCCCCACTGTAATAAAATAAACCCTGAAACCAGAATTGAAGGCACTGGTCCTGATGCGATCCGATGCGCAACCTGCGGTCAACCGGTGACACCGTTTCGTTTTGTACATGGATATACGGTCGTGTTCGATAAAACCGGCCAGGTCGGAGTAACTGTAAACAAGACAATAGCCGACCAACTTGCGAAAAATCCCAAATTGTATTCTTCTTGCCCGGACAAATCGCAGCAGGCTTCAGTTCTGCTGTTCGCGCCGACTGACTTAGTGGGGGTCGTCGTCAGGATGCGCCCCTTTTTGGGACAATTGGGTTCTACACCTGCTGTGCCCTTGCCTGATTCACACAACGCCGGAGACTTTGGAAGTTTCCTGATCGGCGCCCCCCATGAATATGCTGTGACAGAGGAGCAATTGGAGCATCGTACCGACGGGCACATGGACGTCGACGCTGTCCGTACGGGTACCATTTTGCTGGTTCCGGTAAAAGTTCCAGGGGGAGGCATTTATCTCGGTGACATGCATGCCTTGCAGGGCGATGGAGAGATCGCCGGCCATACGATGGATGTGGCAGGAACAGTTACGCTGCAGGTTGATGTGGTCAAAGGATGCCGGCTTGATGGACCTGTGCTGTTTCCTCTGATCGAAGATTTGCCTTATTTGGCTCGTCCGCTTACAGCGGAAGAAAAACAGCGTGCTCGATCTTTGGCGCAAAAGTGGGGCTTGTTGGAATTAGAAAAGAGCGCCCCTATCTCCGTCATCGGCACCGGAGGAACTATCAATGCCGCTGCGGAAAACGGTCTTAATCGCGCGGCGGCTTTACTGAAGCTCAGTGTTGCAGAAATTCGAAATCGAGCGACTATATCCGGTGCAATCGAAATCGGGCGTTTACCCGGTGTCGTTCAGGTAACATTCCTGGCCCCATTGGTCAATTTGAAGCAGGCCGGCTTACTGCCTTTCGCAAAAGAAGCGTATAACCTCGATTGAAACCGAGAAAACAAAGAGGTCAGGTCTTCATTCTTGACGGATCTTCGGAAACCTGTGAAGAATGAAGACCTGACCCATGCATATGCTTGTCCATGTTATGCGCAAAAGAGGTTCTCATCCCTTTTCTTTATCGTTCTTCATGGAAAGCATTTTCCCCTTATGCCTGGTTTTGCATCAATCACGGGGGAATAATAGAGCCGTCTATGATTTTATGCTTTTTATTGGATAATATGATGAAGCCTTGAATAGTGACGGCAGAATCCATTGCCTTTCTTCATTCTGGAAATGGTTATTTTTTTTGTGCCTTTTCCTGCTCTTTTTTTCAACCACGCAATGAAACTCCTTACAGCCGACGATTCAGCTTCGGCAGAATAATTTCTGTCCTGAAAAATTGCCGGCTACAGAATGACCATAATGCCGGTGAGGGTAATCAGGCTTGCCAGCGTCGAGATCAGAACCACGGAGGTGACGAAATCGGGGACGATATCGTATTCCTTGGAGATAATGGCCACAAGAACCGCTGTGGGCATGGCTGCCTGGAGGACGCCTGCGGCAAAGTCGATATGGCGCAGGTGAAAGGGGATTGCCAGCATGCAGGCAAAGGCCGGCGCCAGCAGGAGGCGGACGGAGGTCGCCACCATCACATCCAATGAAAAGAGGACCCGTTTCTGCTCCAGAAGCTGCAGGCCGAGGGCAAACAGCATCACCGGAATCATCGCCTCGGCCAGCAGCCCGATCATCCGGGAAAACATCAGGGGTATGGTGATGTTGCCGTGAGCGACGATCAGGGCAGGGGCGGCCGCCCAAAGGGCCGGAGTTTTCAACAACCCGCTCAAGGCCCCGCTCCTGCCGTCCCGTGCCCAGCCGGCGGCGCCGACGCAGACGATGAAGGCGGTGATGACGATAACGACGAAATAGATGGTCGACGGGGCCACGGCCGCGTCGCCCAACCTGAAGCGGATCACCGCCAGGCCGAAATTGCCTACGTTGCCGAAAACGGCGATCATTACGAAGGCTGCGATCATCTCCCGAGAGCGCCGCATCAGGCAGCCGATACCTCCTGCGATGAGCGAGACCAGCAGATGGGTAGCCATGATGAATACGACCATCTTGACCGTATTGGCAAAGGGGATTTTCGAACTGCTGATAGCATGGAAGATAAAGGCCGGAACAAAGACATAATAGGCAACCCTGTTCAGCGTCTGCGCCTGCAGGTTCAACCGGCCCCCCAGGAGAAAGCCCAACAGAACGATGCCAAATACCGGCATGATGACATTGAGAAAAACCGTTAAGAATTCAGTCATGGCGTTTATAACCTCTCTCGCCGATATGTTAGTAGGTTGGGTTTGCACCCATTGCCGCGGGTGTCGGGTTGATGTCCGTCTTCGAACATGGGGCCGCAGAAGGCAACAAAAAGCCGCCGGTCGGCTTCGCGCCGGACTGCAGCGGCTTTTCCTTCTTTGCTGTATTCGAGACTTGTCTCCACCGGCATTCTTTTTCAAACCCGGTCAATGGTGTTAATGTAACTCCAAAGGCCGAAACAAGTCAAAAGGTTATTGGCAGTACCATGTCCCATTTGCTGTTTGGCAATGAGGGGACGTTCGTGCAGAACGTGCACATATCCCGCCTTCTTCGAGACCCGGCTTAAAACAACCGTTGCATGAAATACACCTGGCGGGCTTCCGGTCGCCCTGAAGCTATCGGTTGACCAGGCCGGGTTCTTGGATAAACGGCCTGGACTATGATCTATTTTATATTTCGTCTGCTGTTATTCGCCTTCGCCAGAATACCCTGCAAGCTTGTCGGAGAGTAGCGGACTTGTCCGCTTACTTGTCCGCCTGTGCCCTGTGGCGGATGTTGTGTAGTGGAGACTTGTCCGCCTTTGGAGGATCCGGTTTAAGCGGAGCTGCGGGGAGCTTCATTATAGCTGGCCACTGGAGCTTACCCCCTATCCTATTCATCCTGTAAGCATAAGGAAGTTTGAAGCAGGAACGATAAAACAGTTTTCCGGAAACACTTCGACCTTTTTGGCTTTGTGAACGATCTGAAACAAGGGAATTCCCATTTTCTTGCTGAAAAACATTCCCGACTTATCAATGTTGGCCTCACTTTCTTTGGCCTCAAAAAGAGCAACGGGTTCGTTGTCTTTCACCATAATGAAATCAACTTCCCGCTTTTCCCGGTCCCGAATGTATCGAATCTCATAGCTACCCATACCTTTTTCAGTGAACCTTGCGGCCATTCTCAAAAGCGCCATGGCTATAAGGTTTTCAAACCTGCTTCCTGGATCATGGAGGAGCGACCAGTCAAAAAAGTAGAGTTTTTTTTCTTTTTTAATTGCCTTGGCAATGCTTTTGTGCCACGGGCGAAGCATAAAAATCAGATAGAGGCTCCCCAATATGTCGATCCAATTCTTAATTGTGTCATATTTTCGACCCAAATCTTCGCTTATAGACGGAATACTCAAATTAGATCCCACTTTTGTGGGCAGAACCTCCACCAGTGTCTCGAGCCCCTTGATATCTGAAATCCGAGAGAGATCCCTGACATCCTCTTTGGTGAGGAGCATTTTATATTCCATTTGCCATCTTCTGTGGAATCTTTCAGATCCTTTCAGCAACGGTTCGGGGAAACCACCGAATTTCAAAAGTAACTGAAGCCCTTCTGCTGTAGTTTCTGCTGTTGCTTTTCTTGCGCGTCTAATCAGCTCATCGCCTTCGGCAAAATCCTCTCCGTCATCAAGAACATGAGAAAAATCCCCAACAACTTCAGGAAGTCCTAGCGGAAACATCTGGTATGAAAAATAACGTCCCAAAAGAGAATCACCGGATTTTTTTGCAATCCCAAGACGGGCGGATCCTGTAGCGATAAGTTTTATCCGATCTCGATTGGTGTCGAAAAGTCCCTTCAAAATATCACTCCATTCTTTATGTTTGTGGATTTCATCAAACACAAGTGGAACCGGTTTATTATGAAACCTTTCATCAATAATATTTTGGAAATGGAGAGGATTTCTTTTGTATGCCACCATCACCGAAGGATCATCCCAATTGAAATATCCCTGTTCTGATCCATGCGATTTCAACCAATTTTGCGCGAATGTGGTTTTCCCAACCTGTCGTGGACCCGTAAGAAAAATCATCTTCCCTTCGGTCATTTCGGGATCAAAAATGTAGTCGCCGATCAATCTTTTCATACGGACTATTTTCCTTATTCGCGAGATATTGTCAAGACGATTATCCATATTGATGGAAAATTGTCTGGGCTAAAGTCCAAACATGTGGAAAATTGTCGGATGAATTCATGATATTGTATTTGGTATTCCAGAGCAAATGGTGTCGGATCTTGTATAGTGAATAAAAAATTTTAAAATTTAAAATCATAATTTATCATCCAAGCTAAACATCAATTTTTGATGGCAAAATTCATTATAGGAAGCCAGTACCTTTCATCATCCTGGAAATAATTAACCTTTGGTCACCTTTTCCTGCTCTTTTTTTCAACCAAACAATAAATCCCGCCTTTTTCGAGGCCGGCCCTATTGCATATCAGCCAGAAGTCGGGCCGATATGAGGATCAAATATACCCCCCATCATAATCTCTTTTGCTGTCCATGCTGTTAACATAATAAATTCAGCCATGTTTTCAAATATATTTGTTTCATGTTGACAATACGCAATTCGTGAAAAACATTTAACATCTGAGTCATTTAAATACGATTTAAGACGAATCCTCAGCATCGAAAATGCAACCCTAACTGAGCGAAAGTCGAGGCTTGCCCGCCTATGGCTGTGATGCCCCAGATCCAAGGCGACCGAGGGTGAAGCTGTAGTCGTCTACCGCGAACCCTCGGTAACGAAGGAGATCCCCGTGGGCGGGATTTCGCTTCGCTCAAGGCGCATTCATCGGCTTTCCCGTCGGGTAAACAAAATCGATTTAAAACTGCAGAATTCATGTCTTAATGTTGGCAGAGATATTAAATATTGTTCAAACCATAATATTATTCAATGGTATTAATATATTACGATCCCTATCGGTTTTTTTCACTATACAAGGGTACAATAATACCGATGATATGGAGTCGTGAGGAGGACATTTGAAGGAAGAAATTTTACCAGGTTCTGTAAACCTCGACAGTCCTTATCAAACAAAACCAAAAAAAGATGTCGAAGAATATTCCATGACGAAGCCGCTTGTTCTATTGCTGGCGGTGGCTACCGGAATGACCGTGGCAGGCGTTCTCGCCCAGATCTGGGGCTGGCGAATGGTTTTCTGGTTGGCGTCCGGGAGCATGGTGGTGATCGCTTTGGCGATGTACCGGGGGTTGCCGTTCCGGAAGCCCAATGTGGACTACGGCTATCCGGCGCTTCTCAAGTCTATGCCGATGATTTTTATAGAAGAACGGATCCTGCGCCTGCGGTCCATATACGGAGCGATTGCCTTCGCGATATTCAGCGCTCTTTGGACACCGCTGGCCTTTCTGCTGTCCAAATCACCATTTAACTATGAACCTGGAATAATCGGTTTGTTCGGGCTGGCCGGAGTGGCCGGTGCTACTGCCGCGTCGGTGGCCGGGAGGTTGGCCGATCGCGGCTCAAGCGGTCTTACCACATTTGCGGCCATCGTGCTGCTGATTGTCTCCTGGCTGCCGATCTGGTGGGGGCGCCATTCGGTCCTGCTGCTTATTGCCGGACTCGTTTTAGCGGATCTCGGTGTCCAGTCTCTTCATATTACCAATCAAAGCGAGATTTACCGGCTGCGTCCGGAAGCGCGCAGCCGGCTGACTTCCGCGTATATGTCCTGCTTTTTCATCGGCGGGGTTGTGGGCTCGTCAGTTTCCGCACTGGTCTATGCCAAAGCGGGCTGGACAGGTGTCTGTTCAATCGGGGCGGCATTCGGTCTTTTAGCAGCGATGATTTGGGTTGTCGAAAGGAACGGACAAAACAAGTAAAATCTTGTGAAACAAGTGTTGGAATATTCAGGGATTGAGTAGGACTTCAGATCGGTCTGATGGATAGCTCTTCATTTTTCACAATATGCGGAAGAACAGTCAGGAATAAAGACTAAATTTCCGTTGTTCTTTCATAGAGAGGCGAGGTTTCGCTTTTGGCTGATACCGATTAGGTATCACACCAGCGATTATAGTTCGTACAGTGGCAAAGTAAACACAAGTTTTGAAAAGACCGTTTTTTATAAGATAGTCTCAATATATCACCGCAATTGCCTGCAATCAGGTCAGAATGAAATATCATATGATCACCTGCCCGCCTTGAATTGAATATGGTGCACAATTTGGTATATATAACAGAATGTTTTTCTGATAAGAAATCAAATCATAGAAAACCAAGTACGAAAGAAATGGTGGAAGCTTACACTAAAGTGAAATCGACTAATTTGAAAAAGGATGGAAAAGAGCATGGGATTGAGTGCAAAGCAACAAAAACAAATCGACGATATTCTCCATTCTAACGATTATACCGATTACAAGTGGATCAAACCCCAGCAGATTATCGTGGCCCAATGGGTCCGCATGAAGTGCATGTTCGGCTGTGGTGAGTATGGCCATGGCGGCACTTGTCCTCCCAACACGCCGTCAGTTTCCGAATGTGAGCGCTTTTTTAGAGAATATACAGATGCTATTATTCTGCACTTTGCAGGCAAAATGAAAAAACCCGAGGATCGCCATGCCTGGTCAGCCCGGATCAACGCAAGGCTGGTCAAGCTCGAACGCGCCGTGTTCCTGGCCGGTTTCGAACGTGCTTTTATGCTCTTCATGGACTCGTGCTGTTTATGCAAGGAGTGCACTGGTACCCGCGAAACCTGCGACAATCCACGCATGGCCCGTCCCTCCCCGGAGGCGATGGCTGTGGATGTCTATTCAACCGTCCGTCAGTCTGGGTATGAAATCAGCGTCCGAACCGACTATGATCAGAAAATGGACCGCTATGCTTTTTTGATGGTATATTAGAATTAGCTCCTGATACCTAAAGCAAAACAATACTACCTCACATATATGATAGGGTACGTTCGTGCAGAACGTGCACGTATCTCGCCGTATGGCTTCTATACCCTCACTTCATGGTGAATTTATCCAACCATGTAAAAAGACGAAACTTGTTAGGGCTTAAATAAAAATTTACAGATTGATGGATTCAAACAACCCAAAAAGCCAAAAAAGGATCGAGATATACCGAAACCCTTTTGCACGGCCTTAGAAAGTCATGATCGATAAGGAGAAGGCACTCTGACAGGCTTCAGTTTCCTGAATAGCCGCCTTTAGCAACGTTCAATTTGAAGAATGAACACGTTCTGCACGAACGTCCTGTTTCTTACATGCAAGCCGGATACTAGAAGCCATCTCAAAGAAGTCTTTTCGGTCGATATCGGCGTTGAGCTCGATGCACGAATATAGATCCACTTCAAGGAGCGAGTTGATGGCAGCCATTCCAATGGCAGCCTCAAGAATGCTTTCCGAGTAAGCCATTTGGGCAAGATCTCTCGGGGTCTTATCCAACAGGAATCCGGGGTCCTTCACCAGCGGGCCTTCCTGCCTGAGGGCGTCTCTCGGAAGCGTTGCAGCAAGGCCGCAATGCCTTGTGAGAACCCCGGTGTGAAGGAC
>Ga0210077_1000237_pt1 | contig 23568 bp, 22 predicted proteins | sample RushMan_CattailN_5_FD_185556 | JGI IMG/M metagenome (GOLD analysis project Ga0210077, IMG submission 185556) | Wetland microbial communities from San Francisco Bay, California, USA, that impact long-term carbon sequestration -... | ecosystem: Environmental > Aquatic > Marine > Wetlands ... | reverse complement strand
AAGAACAAATCCAAGAACCGCCGGTGGCAGAATCCGCTGAAAATGATCGGGAACAGGTTCCGGAACCGGAAACTGCCGAGAAAGAGCAGCATGAATCTGCTGTTGAAAACGAAGATGTTCTCGATGTCAACTCCATCGGGATCACCGTGGACGCTGGCCCACAAAAAGGGAATGTGTATGAATTTAAGGTGAGGTTCCAATTGGGAAAAGTGATCAGTCTCCTTATCCCAAGCAGAGACAAAGATGTGGTTGAAAACTTCAAAATCGGATCTGAAATTCACAATGTTCAGTATTATTCCAACGTAGGGCTGTTTAATGGATCGGGATTGGTTGCTGCCGTAAAAGAAATTACAATCGGCCCCTTACGCGGGGATTATTGTGTAGACATTGAAGTTGTCGTACATTAAGCGATGACTCAAATTTAGTATAACCTCAATCTTGCATGGAAAGAACTTAGGGCTTCGCATAATGAAGAGCTCAAACCTGGATGATTGTAAAGCATATATAAACACATTAAATTGTGAATTATCGAGACGTAATCATTAATTTCATAATGCGGAGCTGACAAGATATGGCTATTTTGAACCTTAAAAAACGGCAGATCGAATGTAAAATCGTATATTACGGCGCTGGAAGATGCGGCAAAACCACAAATATGGAATATATTTATAAGACCTTTTCAAAGCAGGTGACCGGCGAAATGGTTTCAATTGATACCGAAGGAGATCGGACCCTGTTTTTTGACTTTCTGCCCATGGGACTTGGAGAAATAAAAGGTTTTGATGTCAGAGTTCAGGTTTACACCGTTCCCGGTCAGGTGCAATACAGATCCACCAGAAAACTGGTATTAAAAGGCGTTGACGGCGTTATTTTTGTTGCCGACTCATTGGCAGTAAGACGAGAAAAAAACATGTTGTCTTTGAAAGATCTTCAACATAATTTAAAAGAGTATGGCATCAGTATTTCTAAAATTCCCCTTGTTATCCAGCACAATAAGAGAGATCTTGCGGGGGAATCCCTTCCGATTATGTCGTTGGAGCAAATGGAAAAGGACTTGAACCGACAATTGAAGGTGCCTTCTTTTCCTGCCAGTGCCCTTACAGGTCAAGGTGTTGGCGCAACATTAAAGGAATGCTTGAAGTTAACATTAATATCGTTAAAAAAAGAAATGAAATTAGAATAGCAAGAATTAAAATGGGAAATTTTGCTCTCGCAGGAAATCTTAAATTTTTGAGTCTCGGTGATATATTACAATTTCTCGGATCAAATTCAAGTACAGGTGTTTTGATCATTAAAAGCAAATACGCTCAGATCCCGGGTAAAATGTATTTCGTCAATGGAAATCCCGTGAATGCGTCGGCTGGATCTTTGGTGGGGATTGAGGCCGCGAACTCACTTTTTGGGTGGGGTGATGGGGAATTTGAGTTCATTGATGAAAATGTTACCTGTGAACGCATCATTCATAAAAGTCGTATGCAACTTATCCTCGATGCGTTGAGCATGCTGGACGATGGTCAGATCGAAAGGCTGGGCCCAGTGACATTCTCCAAAAAATCATCCCATGAAAATGCACCCAAATTGCCGGTTATCAAGGGACCACTCATCGATTATACATATATCGTTGACGAAGAAGAGATCGGTGCCGGTCACAAAATCGTAGCGGAAGGAAAACATGGCGGGTGGTTATGGGTTATATTGGAAGGGGTTGCAGAACTTGCCAGAGAAACTGCCGCAGGACCGCTAAAAATACTTAGAATCGGTGAAGGCGCATTTATCGGCAGTGTTGCTTCATTTTTAATGCTGGAAGGAACCGTGCGAAGTGCAGCGATTTCAGCGGTTACCAAAGTCCAATTGGGCGTGCTTGACTCGCGTCGCCTGTCCGTAGACTTCTTGCGTATGTCCAACTCATTCAGAAACCTCTCCATAAGTCTTGATAGAAGGATGAAGCAAGCTACTGATATGGCAGTGGATGCTCATTTGAATAAGCTTCGGTCGGAGGATTATATTAACGTCAAAAATCAAATCATCAACCAGGGAGACAGCGAAACAAAAATATTTGAAATCACTGAAGGAGAAGCTCATATCGTTCGTCATACCGAAAATGGCTATGTGCCTTTGGCCAGTCTGCACGCGGGCGATTTTTTCGGCAATATCCCATTTCTTGATTTGGGGCAGGAACCTTTTTATGCTTCTGTCTTCGGATCTGAAAACCTCAAGATAGACCCAATGGATCCTGATGGCTTCCGGAAAGAATACCAGGAACTGACACCAACTTTCAAAAATTTTATTGAACACGTTGCAACATGTGTATCGGTCACCTCCAGGCTTGTATGTGAATTCCATAAAAAAAACTTTCGAAATAAACAATAGCAAATAGGAAAGTGAAAAGAGGGTAGAGGAAAAAGCATGGTGATAAATGAAAAAAGGCATTGCCCAAGGATTCAGGCACTTAATCTGATATCGTACAGTTGTATTGACGAAACCGAAAAAATCGTGTCCCAGGGAATGGGGAGGACGCTGAATATCAGCGAAGACGGGATCCTTTTGGAAACATATGTCTCGATTGAACCAAAATATTCCATAGCGCTATCCATAGGTCTTGAAGACGAACTTATCAATATCAAGGGAGAAATCATTTTTTCCAACCCCGGTCAAAATGATAAATTTGAAGCCGGTATCCAGTTCCTCGAGACAGATGAATCAACATTTGAAATTTTGCGAAAATATATTAAAGCGTTTTCCGAATCGAATGCGTAAAAGACCGCGTCTTGTGAAAGGATGATATTGAATGGAACAGGCTGTTATCGAGACAAATTTTAAAGGGATAAACTTAATCAAACGGGGCAAGGTGCGGGACGTATATGATCTTGGAAATGAGCTGTTGATGGTGGCCACTGATCGAATTTCCGCATTTGATGTGGTCATGCCGGATCCTATCCCCGAAAAGGGCAAAATTTTAACCCGGATTTCGTTGTATTGGTTTGATATAATGAAACCGCTTTTACCCAATCATGTGATTTCCGGAGATGTTGATGATTATCCTGAAAGTTGCAGGCCTCACATGGATGTACTTCGTGGAAGGAGTATGCTCGTTAAAAAGACGGAACCTCTGCCTATTGAATGTATCGTAAGAGGTTATATATCCGGATCGGGTTGGAATGATTACCAGGCTTCCGGTGAAGTCTGCGGCATCAAATTTCCCGCAGGTTTGAAAGAATCCGCCAAGCTTCCCGAACCTGTTTTCACACCTTCGACCAAAGCGGAAACAGGGGTTCATGATATTAATATCGATTTTAATGAAGCCGTAAAAATGATTGGGAAACGGTTGGCCGACAAGGTTCGGGAGCTCAGTATTGCAATCTACAAAAAGGGGGCTGATTTTGCGCATAAAAAGGGTATCATCATCGCCGATACGAAATTTGAATTCGGCATCTTGGAAGACGAGCTCATGCTCATCGATGAAATTTTAACACCGGATTCATCTAGATTCTGGCCTCTGGAATTTTATCAACCCGGCGGACCGCAAAAAAGTTATGACAAGCAATATCTCAGAGACTACCTGTTGTCTATTAAGTGGAACAAAAAACCCCCGGCACCGTCCCTGCCACAAGATGTTATCTCGAATACATACAATAAATATCAGGAAGCATTCCGACAGCTTACTGGGTGAAATCTATTAGATAAAAATAACCCCATGTGCTTTAGAGAACAAATCGTCGACCTGTCTCGGATCGACATTGATGATGATTCTTTCCGTATCACTACCGAAAAAAAAAATGATGGTTTGATCGTTTCAATAAAGAATCTGGGTTTGTTGAATCTTCCATTGTTATTGGAAAAGGAAACAGGATATACGATTATCTCCGGATTCCGCAGAATTGACGCATGTCGTCGTTTAAATTGGCTCGAACTCAGGGCTAAGGTCTTGGATTCCGATACCGACAGATTCAATTGTGTAAAATATGCAATTATGGATAATGCGTTCCAGAGACCTCTGAACATCATCGAAAAGTCAAAGTGTTTCATGATGTTATCCGGCTTTTATAAAGATATCGATTCGCTGGCCGAAGCACTCCCGGTATTGGGCCTTTCTGAGCATCCGTCAATGATAAAAAAGATCCAAACTGTTTATGATATTTCGGAATCGCTTCAAAACAGCATACTTTCCAATACGATCACTCTTGCCATGGCATTGGAGCTTGCTGAATTGGCAATGGATGATGCAGAAGGGCTCATAACACTGTTTAATGCCCTTAAGCTGAGTCTTAACAAACAAAGAGAAATCCTGACCCAGGTCAAAGAAATTGCTATTCGTGAAGACATACCGGTCACACAGGTTCTTGACGTCCCTCAATTGAAAAATATTTTAGAAAATAAGGATTTGGATAAAAACCTAAAGGCACGTAAAATCAGAATATATTTGAAACAGCGACGTTTCCCGGCCATCACCGCCTCAGAACAATCTTTCCAAGAACATCTCAAAAAACTGAACCTGGTGAAAGGATTGGAATTAATTCCTCCAGCCAATTTTGAAGGTTCAACCTATACGCTTAAGCTGACGTTTAACAGTCTGAAAGAACTTAAAAATCTTAAAGCCACTCTTGATGTTTTCATAGAAAATCCTCATCTTAAAAAAATTGTCAGCGGTTAGTTTTATTAAATTCATCTTATTATTTTCAGCTGGTTAAACCTTCTTGCCGGTCAAATTCCTGAAAATATAGGTTCAATTGTTAAAAAGTGAATATATTTGCTTGACTAAATAAAAAGCACCATCTATATAATCCTTAATTAAATAAATATGGTTCAGGATACTATGGGTATTAAAGAAAGAAAAGAACGAGAAAAAGGGCGGCGGCGGCAGCAAATAATGGTTGCTGCAAAAAGAGTCTTTTCTCAAAAGAGCTTCAACAAGGCAACGATGGAAGACATTGCAAAGGAAGCGGAGCTCAGCCCCGGCACAATTTATCTTTATTTCAAGAACAAAGAAGAGCTGTTTGCTTCTCTCTCGCTAAGAATACTGCAATATATGAGCATTCGGCTGGAGCATGTACATAATGAAAAGTATCAGGAACCCAAACAAAAATTGACGGCCTTAAAAGAAGCTCTATATGAAGTTTATGAGTTTGATCCTCTTGTACTGATTAATATGTTCCATTTGCAATCCAGTGAAACACTTAAAAACTTGTCACCTCATTTACTATCGGATATCAAAGAGTTGTCCAGACAATCATTTAAATCGATGGCAAGAGTATTTGAAGAAGGAATTGAAAAAGGAAATTTCATCGACAGACACCCGGTAGCACTCGCCGACATTGTATGGGCCTTTTTTTCAGGAGTTGTTCTTTGGGAGGAAAGCAAAAGATTGATTGACAGTAAAAAAGATTTTTTAAGACCAACGCTTGAAATTGCATTTGAAATCTTTAACCGGGGGATAGAAACATGCCCGGAAGCAACGAACTAAAAATCGTAGATTTTGGGAAGATTGATTTAGTCATTTTCTGTTCAATTTAAGGCTTATAAAAGTTCTCGCCAATTTTTCATATAAAATTCTGGTAATTAACAGTTAGGTCCGTTAGGGCTAACGTAAAATAAGAATGCGGCTTTGTTTTAAACCCTTAACCTGAAAGGGGGTGATATCAAAGAGTTGCAATAAGAAGAGTTGAGGCCGACACATTTTTCGCCGCACGGTCAACTTTTTTACTCTTCTAATGGAATTGGTTTCTTTTTACCGGAGATTTGTAACATGTTTTTAGCCTTTCAGCTGAGTAGCGACCGACTTTTTGGCGCCTTAAAAAAATAGAACGCGGCATTTAATGCGAATTGAGAGAAGGATTGCCATAAAAGTTTCCATTGAGTTGGGCTTCTACACTCCGGTAATCAATCTATGGTTTCTAACTTCAAGGAGGTGTATTAATGCCAAAGTATGCCAAAGGATATAATAAACCAGTAGATGTACTTCCGGGACGAGCATGGGCTGTAATCTTAGCTGGTACAACCGTCAATTTATGCCTGGGGGTTTTATATGCGTGGTCTGTATGGGTCAAGTATCTCACGGACGATGTTTACTTAAAGGCCCACGGCTGGACCGCCGCTCTCACCGCAGAGCAGGCTTCCAACCCGGCATCATTGTGTATTTTAATCTTCGCCCTGCTCATGATTCCCGGTGGGAAAATCCAAGATAAATACGGACCCACAGTCGCCGCCTCCATCTCGGCTGTCTTCATGGGTATAGGTATGATTATCGCTGCAACAGCTAACTCCTACGCCGGAATCCTGTGGGGATTTGGCGTCGGAGGCGGAATCGCCATGGGCATTGGTTATGCCGCTCCGGTCCCTGCAACACGGAAATGGGTCGGACCGCATCAGGTGGGTCTTATGATCGGCATTACGGTCGCAGGTTACGGTGGCGCGGCATTTTACGTAGCTCCGCTCATCAAGTGGCTTATTGTCAGTTATTCTCTCTCTGCGTCATTCATGGTGCTGGGGATTGCTTACTTGATCGTCATCGGTATTGCCGCCCAAGTCCTGGCATGGCCGGAAGAGGGATATGTGCCGCCGCAACCACCTGAGACAGCAGCGACAAAAAAAGCTGCGGCATCTGTGGTTGACTGGAAGACCGGAGAAATGATGGGGACATGGCAGTGCTATGCCCTGATCGCTCTTTTTTGCCTGAACACTCAGGCCGGTCTGCTCATCATCGGTCACGCCGCTAAGATCGTTAAGCCCTTCCTGGCACAAGGATTTATCCTGGTTGCCGCCGGCGGATTTATGAACGCTGCGGGGCGGGTCGGTACAGGTAAGTACTCGGACATCATCGGCAGGGACAGGGCGTATATGCTTAATGCGTTTGTTGCCGCCCTTTGTATGTTTGGACTTCCTGCAATCATTGCGGCAAAATCGCTCTTTTTGGCGTTTACGGCCTGTATGATCGCCTACTGGGTTTACGGTGGCGGTCTTGCTCTAATGCCCTCATACACAGCCGACTTCTATGGACCCAAGAACCTGGGCTTCAACTACGGAATCGTGTTCATCGGCTGGGGTCTGGGTGCCTTCATGCCCAAGCTGGCAGGAAGAATCAAGGACATGACCGGAACCTACGACATGGCATTCTATGTCGCAGGCATCCTTCTTCTAATCGCTGTGGTGCTTGCCTTTATTACCAAGAAACCACAAATGTCAAGAGCATAACCCATCGATCTGGTAGGTTATGATCAATCTTAAAAGAAAAGGCGGAAGGGGCCAAAACCTTTCCGCCTTTTTTAATGACTATCAATTGTGATGAATTCGTATTGAGTGGCTATAGTTTAGCTGCATGCCCGTGTGCCGGTTTGTCCGTTTTGTTTGCTGAGATCATAGACTTTTTAGGTTAGGAACTTATTGGGTTCCGGATTGTATGGGTTGGAAGATCATCAATGGTATTCGACAAACCTGGTCACAATGTCCAAAACCGGTGCAACCGTCTCTTTTAAAAACGGCACCCCTGAAAAACGTTCAGCGATTACGAAAGCCAGGATAATGTAGGGTCCGATCCTTGAGTACATTCTCCAGACGCGCTGATTCTGACTGGGCACCGCCAGGTATATCAGTCTAGAACCTGCCAGGGGAGGAATAGGGAGGATATGATAAGCGGTTACAGCCGCTCCCAGATGGAGTACGACCTCGACGACCCGGTCGGTCCAGAAGTATTGCTTTATGTAGGCCGCACTGACCGCCAGGGTCAGACTGGCAAAGGGGGCGACCAGCGAAATAAGGAGCCATCCCAACTTCTGATGCTTGAAGCCGATCTTTTGATCGTCCACTTGTTTGCCCCAGCCGAATCCTCCCAGAAAAAAGACGATGGTCCCCACAATATCCAGGTTGCCGAAGGGATTGAATTCAAAATCGGCTTCTTCTCCGGCAGGCTTTACATTTGCGAAGCTTAAAGCAAAAAGTCGTGTAAAACCGGAGCTGAAAGCGACGATGGCAAGTAGGGTTACACTGTAATAGAGAATTTCTTCTGCATTAAAGCTTTTTATGGGCAAGGCAAATCCTCCTATTTCTATATTGAGTTGATGCAAAGGTAGAACCACAACTTGGGCATTTCGTGGAGATGGAGTATAGAGAAATAGGGTTTGTGTGTCAAACGAAAATCTGACATCCAAATTTTCTGGAGATGATAAAATATGGATCAGACTCCGTATGGAAAAAAAAGAGTTGTTTTAGTTATTGACAGTGACCAGATTAGAGGTGCCAGGCTAAAAAAGATTCTTAACAATTACGGTTATCGGGTCTATACAGCCATGGATTTGAAAGGCGCCCGGCGAACGCTTGCAGAGAAGAGAAAAATAGATGTCGCCCTTTTGTCCTTGACTCAATCCGACATTTCCCTTGAGCAGTTTATCAAAGATCTTAAATTGAGAAAGCCGATAATTGTGATTCTGGAAAGCTTTTCAGAGGAGCTGGCCGCATCGGCTTTGAAAGCCGGTGCGGCGGACTTTCTCGCCCGTCCCATTGATTCCAAAGAACTTATAAAAAGGATCGACGTGCAGGCCTGTATGGAAAATGACGGCGATTATGCAAGGCTAAGAATAGACATATGCGCCCCTATCGAAAAGAGCGGCTACCCTGGGTTCTGGAAAAGGATTTTTCGAAGTTTATATCCTAAATCAACTGAAAAAGAGCTTATGAAACAGCGGTATGAGAAAGTGGACAGATTAGGGATTGGGAGCTTTGGCGAGGTATGGAAAGTAAAAGACGTGACAACGGATCCACCAGAATTTTATGTAGCAAAGATTCCCCTGGATAAAAAATTAAATGCCAAGTTTGAAAAGGAGGCGCGGATATTAAGGCATCTGGCCGGTCATGAAGGTGTGCCCAAGGTTTTTGAGATGATAGAAGTAATGAACAAAAAAGTGCTGATTCAGGAGTTTATAGTTGGTAAAACACTTTACGAGGTGATTGAGCGGGATCTCGAGGATAAAGAGGTAGAGTCCGTGGTCATTCAACTTACAGATGTGGTGGCTCATGCCCATGATCTAGAGGTCATCCACCGAGACATAAAACCCGAAAATGTGATGGTAAGGCCAAACGGAACCATAAAACTCTTGGACTTCGGCGCAGCCAAAGAACTCAAGGAAAAAGAAATGTCCGCCACTGTAACGGGCTCCAGGCCCTACATGGCACCTGAACAAATAATGGGTAAAAGCCAGAGACGTTCGGACGTCTGGGCCATTGGTGTTGTTTTGTACGTGCTTTATACGGGGATGTACCCTTTCTATCATGAAGTGGAGAAGATACTCATGGACATTATCCTTAGGACTCCTCCATCTCCACCGAGTAAATTCAATGAAGCTTTAGATAAGAAGGTCGAGCGCATCATAATGAAATGCCTGGAAAAAGAACCTTTAAAGCGATACCCGAATGCAAAAGTACTCAAGGAAGAGTTACTCGCCTCTATTCCCGATTATGGAAAAACGATATTGCCGCTTTATTAATCCGAATGCCGCATGAGGAATTATCTTGACTTATCGGCATATGCTGCCACATCCATCACCATTATGACAATGTCCAAGTCTGCACCGTGGCGGTCTTTCATGAGCCCTTCGATCACCGCCCTGGGACTGAATCCGGCCTTCTTGAACATCGCCAGGGCTTCATAAGCCCTTAGGGGAAACTCAACCATAAGTTTCTCGATTCCAAATTCCTGGGCCAGGTCGACAAGTTCGTTGATCATCAGGGTTCCCAGCCCTTTTCCATGGAATTCCGGATCCACGACGATCCTGATGGTGGCCAGATGTTTCCTCCAGCCATAAGACACACGATGAAGGCTTGCATTGGCCACCACCTTATCGCTTTTAAAGGCCAAAAGCGGAAACACACGATCGTAATTCAGTTGATCAAACCATTTGTCGAGAACTTTTGGATCGGTGACATCGTTGCGCACATACTGGAGCACCGAAGGGGTAAGTCGGCTAAAAAATTCTCCCAATCCTTTTCGGTCGGCCTTGACCATGGGCCTTAAAAGGACCTCAGAACCGTTTTTAAGCTTTCCTTTCTTTTTTAAATCTTTCATTCCAGTCATTTTATCACCTTTTAATGATATTGAGACCATCCATCTAAGTTCCATCCAAAAGCCTTTTTGCTAAAAATTCAGGCAATTTTGCTATAGTTATTTTTTTGATCGTTGATGCCACATTATATTTTACCAGTTTAAAGCTCACTGTATTGGTTTCGGTGTCAAATATGAAATAAGATGATCTGGGGTCTCCGTTTCGCGGCTGGCCGACGCTTCCTGGATTCAAAAGGTAAAGTTCATCCCCATTTAACCTAATCATTCCATCCAAAGGAATTTCGACTGGCGCTACTTTTCCTCGAACATCCATTCGCCAGATCTTTCTTTTATGGGTATGCCCGAACAGGCAGATCTTAATGTTTCCCAAGAGCCCTTTTTTCATCTTCTTTAACGTGGCTCTGGCCTGGAAGGGAAGGGCGATATAACTGCTTATATCGTCCGGCGAACCATGACATGCGAGGCTGCAGGACAAGCGATAGTTTTTCTCCAAACCGCCTAAAAATTGAATATTTTCATGGTTGAGATTATTCCTTGTCCATAGGATGGCATTCCGTGCAAAGATATTGAAATTTTCGGCAAACACAGGATTGCATGCTGCCTGATCATGATTGCCCAAAATAGAATGCATCCCGAGATCTCTGGCCAATTTAACACACTCATTGGGGCTTGCATTGTACCCTACAAGGTCGCCAAGATTTAGCATACTGTCGATCCGGCCCTTAAAATCACCGACAACCGCTTGAAATGCATCTATATTAGCGTGGATGTCTGAAAGAACGGCAACACGCACGACGATCACCTCTCCAATAAAGAGTTGAAATAAATTATGTGAAAAAAAGTGCTTTAAATTTTTTTCTAATCCATTTATCGACTATTCCATGTAGATACCAGCGTCCCGCAAGCGGAAGCAAAATGAGAGCATAATAATACATATCTCCGGCCTTAATAAAAGTAAAAATAATTACCAGACTGGTCATAATCAAAGCGATGACCAAGTTGGAAATCAAACCGTTGAGTTCATTGAGCTTCACTGACATATATTCCTGGAGCTCTTCTGAATTCATAAAAACTTTTTTCCCTTTTCTTTGTATACTCGGCAGCATGCTTTTCATGATCTCCTGATGAGTTGGGACCTTAGATGAATACGGAAATCCCGGGGTTCATCAAAAGTCTATGGTTTTGAGCAATGCGTATCGTAAAAATCACCGCGGAATTTCAGAGTTATCAACAGTCCGATGGTGTGTCAAGTATCATGAAGCAGCCTTCCTTTTTTAATGTTCAAAACCATTTAACCAATCACGCATTTAATTTACCCAATCAACTTATTCGAAAAAAAGGAGGCCATTTTTTTGGGGGTGATTTCACCATAGTACTGGATAAAACTTTTCAATGATGCGCTTTCGTTCTTGACCCATCGGTTATGTTTTATTAGAAGCTATATCAAAATACAAATACTATTCCCTTGCAGATTCTAAAACTATATATCGATCAAGAGGTGAGCCATTCACCTCATGTGACTTACATCCGATCACGTATTCCCGATGTGCCGGTTTCGATTGTCAGGAATTCACGGGATGTTTATCAATCGATTTTAGCGTCTGACAACCCGATAGAAAAAGGAAAAAGCAACCTTTTCCTTACTAGGAACAAAGGGGCTTTCATCAAAGAATGCCCGGGCACCCGTTCTTATACCTGTTGCGGTTATCAAATCCTGCATATGGGGACATTTTGTACCATGGACTGCTCGTATTGCATTCTGCAAACTTATTTTCATCCTCCAGTGCTCCAATATTTTGTCAACCACGATGATCTTATGAAAGAGTTGGACCGTTTGTTTTTAAAAAATTCTATAACCAGGATAGGGACCGGAGAATTTACAGACAGCATGATCTGGGATAAATGGACGGACGATTCCAGTCTCCTTGTAAGCAGGTTTTCAAAACAATCCAAGGCTGTATTGGAATTTAAAACCAAAACGGCAGCTGTTAAAAGTTTAAAATCGCTTTTCCATAATCACAAAACCATTGTGTCGTGGTCGTTAAATACACCCCGCATTATTAAATCAGAGGAGCGTCATACGGCATCTCTTTCCGCCAGACTTCATGCTGCATCACATTGCGAGTCTTGGGGATATCCCCTTGGTTTTCATTTCGATCCCCTAGTGATATACGATGGATGCGAAGAAGACTACATGCAAGTTATCAAGCAGGTTTTTGCCCATGTATCCTCCGAGAATATCGTATGGATCAGTCTGGGTACTTTTCGATTTATGCCTGCTTTAAAATCGGTTATACAAAAACGTTTCCCAAGTTCAAAGATCATCTATGGTGAATTTATATCCGGTCTCGACGGAAAAATGCGGTATTTTAAACCGCTGAGAATCGAACTCTATCGAAGGATCGTATCATTCATAAGGGAATATGCGCCTGAAGTGACGATTTACTTATGCATGGAAGACGATGAAACATGGCAAAAATCCCTTGGATTTGTACCTTCAGATTTTGGGGGATTACCGAAAATATTGGATGAAAGTGCTGTGAAACACTGTGGGTTGGATAGCCCTTGAACTCTGAACCCTGAATACTGAATCCGAATTCGAACCTTGAAAAAATACAGACGACATTTTTACCTGATCCTGTTATCAATCCTATTGATCGGCGCCACTCCAGTAAAACAAAAGTGGATTCGTGTAAAATGGGTTATTGATGGAGATACCATCATGCTCGACGACGGTCGGCATGTGCGGTATATCGGGATCAACGCACCTGAAATTGCCCATGATGAGCATTTTATCGGATCAAAGCGGAACGGGGAAGTCCGAAAAGCAGAACCCTTCGGCGATGCGGCAAAGAAATACAACCAACACCTGGTAGGATCAAAAAAAGTACGGTTGGAATTTGACAAAGAAATGCATGACCGTTACGGACGTTGGTTGGCGTATGTTTATTCATCGAACAATACGTTCGTCAATAAAGCGATGATAGAAAAAGGATACGCTTATGTTTTGGCGCTAAAGCCGAATGTCGAATATGAACAAATATTGTTACGATCCCAAAGGGATGCCATGTCGAAAAAGATAGGTATATGGGGTCATTGGAAAGAGAAAGAAAGAGAGTACATTGGAAATAAACAATCGAGACGATTTCATTTTAAAAAATGTCCCTATGGAAAGAGAATCGAAAAAAGAAACAGGATTTTTTTTAAAAGAAAATGGGATGCGTTTTGGTCGGGTTTTGCGCCCTGCAAACGATGTCTGGCAGATTGAGGGCAGACGACGGAAAGCAAAGGACAGATTGTCATCCGTCGTCTGTTATCTGTCGTCTGTTGTCCGACCTCACTCCTCCGTCTTTTTTATTTCTTCGACAATTTTTTGGGAGATTTGGGCGGGAACTTCGGCGTAATGCGAAAATTCCATGGAAAATATGCCGCGGCCTCCGGTAATCGATCTTAAATCAGGAGCATAGGTCAAAAACTCGGACATAGGGACCTGGGCATTGATCACCTGGTTTTTCCCTTTGCTGTCCATTCCGAGGACCCGGCCGCGTCTGCTGTTAAGATCTCCCATGATATCACCCATATATTCATCAGGAGTGGTGATGGATACATTCATGATGGGTTCCAGAAGAACCGGACCGGCGTCTATAGCCGCCTTCTTGAAGGCCAGGGAGCCGGCGATTTTAAATGCCATTTCAGATGAGTCAACCGCATGGTAGGATCCGTAGTCGAGAGTGACCATAAAATCGATGCACGGGAACCCCGATAGAACCCCTTTTTGAGAGGCTTCAATGACCCCTTTTTCCACCGCTGGTATGTACTGTCTGGGAATAACGCCGCCAACAACTTTGTCAACGAACTCAAAACCTTTTCCTCTGGGAAGCGGTTCCAGTTGTATCCAGCAGTCGCCATACTGGCCATGGCCGCCGGTTTGCTTTTTATGTTTTCCTTGAACTCTGACTTTTTTGGTTATGGTTTCTTTATAGGGAACTTTGGGGGTATCCAGCTGGACCTCGACATTAAATTTCCTTTTGAGTTTTTCAGTGATCACTTCAATGTGAATCTGGCCCAAACCGGATAGTAAGATCTGCTTTGTTTCAGCATTTCGCGTAAGCTTTAAAGACATGTCTTCTTCCAACAGTTTTGATAAGGATATAAAGATCTTATCTTCATCGCCTTTTGACTTTGCTTTTATGGCAAACGAAATCAGGGGGGGAAGAGGCTCTGCGCATGTAAATTTAACCTTTTGCCTGCTGTCGCAAAGCGTATCACCAGTTGTTGTCTCTTTTAATTTGGCTACGGCAGCAATTGCGCCGGGACCTGCTTTGGAAATTTGCTTCTGTTCCTTTCCGGCAAGCATTAAGAGCTGGTTATATCGTTCATTGGTATCTTTATTGACGTTGAAAAAGTTACCATCCGCCCCAAGCGAGCCTGAGACAATTCTGAATATTGAAAGACGCCCGGCAAAGGGATCCGCAACGGTTTTAAACACAAAAGCGCTGAAAGGAGCATTCGGATCTGGATGGCATTCTATCTCGCCGTCACCGGTCGCTCCAGCCGCAATCCATGACCCGTGATCCAGCGGCGACGGCATGCAGTTGATAATAAAATTCTGGAGAAGATCGATTCCGATATTTTTTGTAGCAGACCCGCAAAGAACCGGTACAAGTTCTCGCGCCAAGATCGCTTTCTTAAGAGCAGCCTTAACTTCGTCGTCTGAAAGAGGCTCTCCTTCAAGATATCTTTCCAGGAGTTCGTCGTCTGATTCGACAATATTTTCAACAAGCGTATTATGCTGTTCCGAAACCAGGTCCTGCATTTGTGAAGGAATATCAACTTTAGCCGCTTTCCCTTTATCGTCATAAGCATATGCCTGCATGCCGATAAGATCGACAACACCGTTAAAGTTTGCTTCGGACCCTATCGGGACCTGTATGATGATCGGTTTTGGCTCAAAACATTCGACAGCATCTTTAAAAGAACGCATAAAATCGGCACGTTCTCTGTCGAGTTTATTAATGAAAATAATGCATGGTAAATTAAACTCTTCGGCAAATTGCCAGGCTTGTTCAGTTTGCACTTTTACGCCGTCTACTGCATCTATCACAATCACAGCGCCGTCAGCGGCCTGCATACAACTTTTTGTGTCTGAAAAGAAATTTTGGTCACCCGGTGTATCAATGATGCTGATGGTATGCTTTTTCCAGTTGAATTGATGAAATCCGCTGCTTAGGCTGATATTTCGTTTAAGTTCTTCCGGCTCAAAGTCCATCACCGTGTTGCCGTCTTCAACGCGACCGAGCCTCTTGATGATACCGGCATTGAAGAGCATTGCTTCGGCCAGAGAAGTTTTTCCTGCACCGCCGTGGGCTGCAAAGATAATGTTCCTTAGACTCTCTACTGTTTCGGTCATTTAATCTCCTCTCTGCTATTCATAATTCTAAATCGTAAATATTTATAGGTTTATTTATAAAAAATCAAGTTCAACTTTCAATTTTTAATGAAATAAAAAACTCCTTGTTTCCTTTGGGGCCCAAAATGGGAGACGGAATGACAAATTCGTGAATAAGCTTCATTTTTATAAAAAACTCAATCAACTCTTCGATGACAGCGACATGAAGGGCTGGATCCCGCACCACCCCTTTTTTACCAACATTTTGCCTGCCGACCTCAAATTGCGGTTTAATCAAGGCCAATATTCTTGCGTCTTTTTTCATAAACTTCATTATCTCGGGGACGACCTTTTTAAGGGAAATAAAGGAAACATCAATCGTAACGAGATCGACACGTTGTGATAACGCTTCGAAAGCCAAGCGCCGGATGTTTTTTCGTTCAATAACAACGACTCTTGGATCCTGTCTCAATTTCCAAGCCAATTGACCATAACCGACATCTACTGCATAAACGCGTCCAACCCCATGTTGAAGAAGACAATCCGTAAAGCCGCCTGTTGAGGCTCCTACGTCCAGACACACGAAACCCGCGATATCGACGTCGAGAATCTGAAGCGCTTTTTCGAGTTTAAGTCCGCCTCTGCTCACATAAGGATGATCTTGTCCCTTGAGAGCAATGTCGTCTTCGGGTAAAACAAGTGTGCCCGCTTTATCAACAATATGATTATTGACCGTCACTTTTCCGGACAGAATCATCGCCTGAGCACGATCTCGACTTCGCACAAGTCCTCTTTTTACAAGCATCAAATCGAGTCTGCTTTTGCGTAAAGCCATCAGGCGTCATTCATAAGACGTTTTGCTGCATTGAAAATTGCGGGGGCGTCGATACCGTATTTGGACCTGAGAAATTCCTGCGGGCCGTGTTCGACAAAAGTATCCGGTATACCAATACATTTCAAACGAAATCCAATGATTCCCTGATCGGATAGACATTCCAGAACGGCGCTTCCGAATCCTCCCTGACGTACATTCTCTTCGACGGTGATCAGCCGTGGAATTTTTTTAGAAAGAGATCCGATCAAATCAACGTCAAGGGGCTTTACAAAGCGGCAGTTTACAACCGTAGCAGAAATGCCATGTTCTTTTAGCATGGCGTGTGCGGAAAGTGCTTCATTAACAGTGCGGCCGATGGCGAATATGACGACATCATTTCCTTTTCTGAGAACTTCCCCTTTACCGATCGGTATGGGAATATTGTTATTTTCTGTTGTGACCCCTTCAGCTGTTCCTCTGGGATATCGAATTGCGATGGGTCCGTCATAACCAACGGCGGTCTTAAGCATTTTGCACAATTCGTTTTCATCTTTCGGTGCCATCACTACCATGTTCGGAAGACTTCGAAGATAAGATAGATCGAACACACCGTTGTGTGTGGCGCCATCCTCGCCAACAATACCGCCGCGATCCACCGCAAAAATCACCGGAATTTTTTCAATGCACACATCATGCAATATCTGGTCATAGGCACGCTGCAGAAATGTCGAATAAATGGCCACAACAGGCTTGAACCCTTCTGTGGCCAATCCTGCTGCAAAAGTTACGGCGTGCTGTTCGGCGATACCCACATCAAAAAAGCGATCCGGATAGGTGCGCGCAAAATCAGAAAGACCTGTACCCTCAGGCATGGCAGCGGTTACGGCGATGATCCTATGGTCTTTTGACGCCATTTCGAGCAATGTCCGGCCAAAAACCTGTGTATATGTCGGAATAGAACAGTCCTTGTTGATGCTTTCTCCGGTATCGGCGTTAAAACAACCCACGCCATGAAAATACACCGGATTTTTTTCAGAAGGCAGATATCCTTTGCCTTTCTTTGTCGTCACATGGAGCAGTACCGGCTCTTTGAGGCATTTTACATTATTAAGGATGTCGATAAGGTGATCAAGTTTATGGCCGTTTATGGGACCGAAATATTCAAAATTGAAGGCTTCAAACAACATTCCTGGCGTGATAAAGGTTTTAAAGGACTCTTTTGAACGTTTGGCGAATTGATAGATATCGTCGCCAAATTTCGGCAAGGATTTAAGAAAATCCCCAACTTCCTTTTTAAAATCCTGTAAATATTTTGATGAAAATGTGCGACTCAATAAAGAAGAGATGGCACCCACATTGTGGGCGATGGACATATCATTGTCATTGAGTATGACGAGGATATTTTTATTGATGTCTCCCGCCTGATTAAGTCCTTCGTAAGCAAGCCCCGCGGTCATGGAACCGTCACCGATGACGGCAATAACTTTTGAATTATCATTTTTTAAACGTTTGGCACATGCAATTCCAAGACCGGCAGATATGGAGGTGCTGCTGTGACCGGTTGAAAATGCATCAAAGGGGCTTTCACTCATGCGTGTGAACCCGCATATTCCGTTATACTGACGCAGGGTGTGAAATTGTTCCCTTCTTCCGGTAAGCAGTTTGTGCGCATAAGACTGATGACCGACATCCCAGATAATTTTATCTTTGGGAGCGTTAAAAACATAGTGGATGGCGATGGCCAGCTCAACAGCCCCCAGACTCGGTGCAAGGTGGCCCCCGTTTTTGGATACCACGTCGATAATAACTTCCCGTAATTCCGAAGCGAGAACAGGGAGGTCCTTTCTGGAGATTTTTTTCAAATCCTTTGGAGAATTAATTGTTTCAAGAAAACCCAAGGTAATTTAACTCCTTATTTCTTTCTATCAATAATATAATTCGCTATAGCCCTTAGAGAATGCGCTTTGGTATCAAAGTTTTCGAGCGCTTTCAAGGCATTACTGACCAGTTTTTTTGCAAATTGCTTTGATTGATCCATTCCCAAAACCGAAGGGTAGGTGCTTTTCAGGCGTATTTGGTCTGATCCAACATTTTTTCCCATAATCATGGGATCACCTTCAATGTTGAGTATGTCATCGGTAACCTGAAATGCAAGACCGATATTTTTTGCATAGATGTTTAATTGTTGGACCTGAAAAGCGGTTCCTCTTCCTAAAATGGCCCCGGTTGTGACAGATGCTTCAATTAACGACCCGGTCTTCAAAGCGTGCATCTTCTCAAGGTCTTTCAAAGAGAGCGATTCGCCTTCGGCCGCTATATCCTGCATCTGTCCCTCAATCATCCCCTGATATCCTGCCGCTACAGCCAGGGTATGAACCACATGGATTAAATCCATGGCTTGACCTTCTCGACTTGAATCCATTAGAGAGAGAACTTCGAAAGCCATCGTGAGCAGGGCATCACCTGCAAGAATTGCGGTGGCTTCATCAAAGATCGCATGACAGGTCGGCTGTCCTCTTCGCAATTCATCGTCGTCCATTGCCGGGAGATCATCATGGATCAAAGAATAGGTATGAATCATCTCGATGGCGCAGGAAGCCTGAATAGCGTCCTGGCTGTTACCTCCTACGGTTTCAGCAGCGGCTAAGCAGAGTATCGGCCGCAACCGTTTCCCGCCTGCCATCAGTGAATGCTTCATGGCCTTTACAAGCTTACGCGACGTATGAAGAAACATTGAATCCAGCGCCGCATTGATTTGTTGCCTTTTAGAAGAAAGGTAGGCATTCAGGTCAAAACTATTCATCATCAGGCTCGGTATCTGAAAAAAACGGTTTCTCAATCACATGACCGTTTTTATCTTTTAATAAGATGCTAATTCTCTTTTCCGTTTCATCCAGTTTGTCGGAACAGAATTTGGCCAATTGAACGCCTTCTTCAAATTTTTTTATGGCTTTCTCAAGCGGCAGATCAACGGATTCAAGTTCTTGGACAATTTCTTCGAGTTGTTCCATTGCTTTTTCAAAGGTCTGTTTAGCCATGATGTTTTATTTCCTTTTTACCGAACAAATAAATGAACCCTTGGCGACGGTAACCTCGAGGTCCTGATCGATGAACACGTCTTGGGGGTCTCTGACAACCACTGCATCCGGAATCGTCCTGGTAATGCTGTATCCTCTTGCCAGAATTGCGCCAGGATTCAGAGTATGAAGTTTAGCGTAAAGCTCTCGCAATTTGAAGTGTTTGTGATTTATAAGTATTTTTATATAAATAAAGAGATTATCGTATTTTTGATAAAGCTTATCTTTATAATTTTTTACCTGTATCAGCGGCGTGTTGGCATGGAGTCTTTCGATATGCCTCATTACGCAACTATGTTGATGACGCATACTGTTTTTTAGCGCCCTATGCAGCCTGCCCAACATATCATCAGTGCGGAGTCTCAAATCTGTAATTTTTCTGTTTGGATGAATCAAACGGTTCGACAGTCCTCTCAAAATTATTTGATAATGTTCAGCTATTCGCATAAAGTGATGGGTTAACGCTGTCGAAAGATCGGCAATTTTTCGAGAGAGATCTATTTTCAAAGGAACCACCAGTTCGGCGGCGGCTGACGGTGTCGGTGCTCGTAAGTCCGCTACAAAATCTGTGATGCTATAATCGGTTTCATGACCGATCGCAGAGATTATCGGAACCCTGGATCCGAAAATAGCCCTTGCAACATCTTCTGAATTAAATGCATGAAAATCTTCCAACGAGCCGCCACCTCTGGCCAATATCGCCACATCTGATTCGAATCTTGCGTTTAACAATGCTATGGCATCGATAATTTCCTGTTCAGCACCAAATCCTTGCACCTTTACGGGTATAATTTCTAAAAAGATATTTGGAAAACGGCGGTTAATAATCTCTAAAATATCGTGAACAACCGCGCCGGATGGTGATGTTATGATGCTGATTTTTTGAGGAAGAAAGGGTAGGGGTGTCTTATATTTCTCATCAAAAAGCCCTTCCTCGAAAAGCTGTTTCTTTAATTGCTCAAACGCCAGCTGGATGGCGCCTGTCCCTTGAGGCTCAAGATATTCAAATATAATCTGGTAGGTTCCACGCGGTTCATATACACTGATTCTGCCCAATCCCTTGATACGCAATCCGTCTTCGGGATGAAATTTCAAATTCCGGTTTTGATTGCGGAACATTACGGCATTGACCTGGGAATGTTCGTCTTTCAATGTAAAGTAAAAATGGCCGGAAGCCGGAATGTTAAAATTCGATATTTCTCCGCAAATCCATATAAATGGAAATTTATCTTCAAGTATATCTTTAATCTCTGAGGTGAGTTCTGAAACCGAATATATGCGAGATTTTTCGGTGGTTGAAGGCCCCATATACTGGATGCCGTTAGGCGATGAATTTATATCCATCAAAAACGTCCTACTGCTTTCCTGTTTCAAAACGATATTCTATAATGTATATGAGCTATTTCCGGATGTCATTGATAACTACAACTATGAACGTTGAACGAAGAATTTGGAACCATCTATAACCCAAAATTAAATTTATTAACATAGTTGATCCTACCGTACAATATAAATCCTGAAATCAATGGATCAAATCCGAATTACCGCAGATGTACCTGCCGGCTTTTTATTACATTGCATTAACGTCTGATAAGATATATTATGTAAACTTCTATGCAGGCTGGTAGTATATACGGGTCTTTTGCGAAGGTTACCTTTTTATAAAATTTCATAAAGAATTTCACGATAAATCCAAACCTGTGAAAATCTTCAATGAAAATTATTGATCATTATTGTATTTACTCAATAATTCACGCAAATATGGAACGATATATATATCTTCATGGGGCATTTTGCTCAAACAGGACAAAATCACCTCATTCTTATCCGTCAATGATCTGCTTTTGTCCAAAATTATAAGCTTTTTTCCTTTTACTTTGCAAAAACCGCTTTTTACACTAATTCCGGTATTTCGGAAATTATGCTCCAAAATAGAGATTCCGAGTTTTTCTGCAATCTCTTTTAGGTCCTGAAATAGCTGCTCGGGGATCATCGTCTCTTTTAAAAAACACTTTTAATCTTGCATTGCACGATTTCTGTGTTATATATTTGCTTGATTTATTGTGAATGTATTCCAGATTTGTTCATTAAATAGAAATCGATAGATATATTATTAATATCAGGAGGTTAATATGCAATCCCTTCCGCTTAATAAAACGATGGCCCAAGTCAGGGTCAACGAATTTATTCGAAGCGTATATAACTGGATGGCCATTGGCCTGGGTTTAACGGGCTTTGTAGCGTTTTATGTATCAAACAGTGAAACCCTTATGAAGCTCATTTTCGGAAATCAGCTCACATTTTTTGGATTGATCATCGGTGAGCTCATTCTTGTGTTCAGTATTAGCGCAAGGGTGCATAAAATGAAAGCGACGACCGCAACCTATTTGTTTTTGTTGTATGCCGCTTTGAACGGCGCAACTCTTTCAGCGATATTTCTGATTTATACAAGTTCTTCTATAACTTCAACATTTTTTATCTGCGCAGCGACATTCGTCGCATCCAGTATATATGGTATGGCAACAAAGCGGAATCTCACTTCAATGGGGCAATTCATGTTCATGGGGCTCATCGGCATCGTGATTGCATCGGTCGTAAATCTCTTTGTGCGCAGTTCCGGCATGAGCCTGATCATCAGCTACATCGGCGTGATCGTCTTTGTGGGTCTTACCGCATATGACACGCAAAAACTTAGAGCAATGGCGCTTTCGCAGCCTGAAGGTTTGGATGGCGGAACCATCAGAAAAGGAGCGATTTTAGGTGCGCTGGCATTGTACCTTGATTTTATCAACCTGTTTTTGATGTTGCTTCGTATACTCGGCAATCGAGACTAGAAGTGGCTTCAAAACCTCCCCTCGAATTCAATCTCTGCGTTAGGATCTTTATTGCCGAAGTCTGAACACTGAACTCTTGGTTTAAGTCCATCGTCCTATCGAAGCGGTCGTCCATCTTTCTATCGAAGCAGTCATCCGTCGTCTGTCATCCGTCGTCCAATATTCCGACTGATGACGTCCGCCAGATCTTGGCAGTGCTTATTTGTCTTATCAATGGTCGGCCCTTCGACCATTACCCGGCAAAGCGGCTCGGTTCCCGAATAACGCACCAATACCCTTCCCTCATCACCTAAATAATGCTCAACTGATTTTATCGCATCTTGAATGTCCGGTATTGTGTCAAGATCCGGTTTGTGTCTTACTTCGACATTGATAAGAACCTGTGGAAAAGCCGTCATGACCCGGGAAAGCTCTGATAATGATTTTGATTCCGCTTTCACGACTTCGATCAGTTTTAATGCCGTTAGAATACCATCCCCGGTGGTATGGTGATCTAAAAAAATCACATGACCGGAGTCTTCTCCGCCCAGAACAGCACCTGATGATATCATTTTTTCTACGACGTGCCGATCTCCTACTTTTGAAAAGGCATGTTTGATGTTCATGTTTTTTAGGGCAAGACAAAGTCCCAGGTTACTCATAACCGTGGTAATGACCTGGTTTCCTTTAAGACGCTCGTTTTGCTTCAGATATTTGGCACAAATCGCGATAATCCGATCGCCGGTGACCACGTCTCCATTTTCATCCACGGCAACAAGTCGATCGCCATCTCCGTCAAACGCAAGACCGATATCGGCATTTTTTTCTTTCACGACTTTTATCAGTGCTTCGGTATGCTGGGACCCACAATTGTCATTGATGTTTTTTCCATCAGGAGTCACAAACAACGGTTCAACATCTGCGCCCAGTTCAGCGAAAAGTTCCGGAGCAACCCTGAACGTTGCACCGTTTGAACAATCCATTACAATTTTAATTCCGTTAAAATCGATTTTTTGGGGAAGTGATTTTTTAAGGAACTGGGAATATTTTTTTCCAGCATCGGCCATGGTGTAAACACGGCCGGTTTTTTGAACCGATTTTGACATCTGTTCCATGTTTTCATTTAAAACAAGACGTTCGATTTCAGATTCCTTTTCATCCGAGATCTTAAAACCGTCGTCTTTAAATATTTTAATACCGTTATCGTAAAATGGATTGTGGGATGCAGAAATCACGATACCGGCATCTGCGTCGGATGAAGCAGTCAGAAAAGCGACTGCGGGTGTGGGAAGAATTCCTGTAAGAAATACATCGCTGCCCATGGCACAAATTCCTGATGCTACGGCATATTCCAGCATATCCCCGGATATGCGGGTATCCTTTCCGATGATAATTTTTGATCCCACATCGTGTTTTTTGAAGATCAA
>Ga0210077_1000236_pt1 | contig 23597 bp, 23 predicted proteins | sample RushMan_CattailN_5_FD_185556 | JGI IMG/M metagenome (GOLD analysis project Ga0210077, IMG submission 185556) | Wetland microbial communities from San Francisco Bay, California, USA, that impact long-term carbon sequestration -... | ecosystem: Environmental > Aquatic > Marine > Wetlands ... | reverse complement strand
GAGCCGGGTCTCGGCGTGGGTGATCGCGACCGACGAGGAGCTCATGATCGCGCGCCACACCGAGCGCGTCGCGCTTCAGTCCTCGTAGATCATCTTGCGGGTCATCCCGCCGTCGACGACGAAGTTCTGCCCGGTGACGAAGGCGGCGGCGGGCGACAGCAGAAAGGCGATCATCTCGGCCACGTCGTCGGGCCGGCCGACGCGTCCGGCGGGATGCTGGGCGTGGTCTTCGGGCCGCAGCGGCGCCGCGCCCGCACGGCCGACGTCGATCCAGCCCGGGCTGACGCAGTTGACCCGCACCCCGGGCCCGAGGCTCATCGCCAGCGCGTGGCTTAGGGCCACCACGCCGCCCTTGGAGGCACTATAGGCCTCGGTGTGGGGTTCCGACTGCAGCGCCCGGGTCGAGGCCACGTTGACCATCGCTCCGTGCGCGGCCCGCAGCAGCGGGGCACAGTGCTTGGCCATCAGGAACACACCGGTGAGGTTGGTGCCGATGCGGCGGTTCCATTCTGCGAGCGGGAGCTGCTCGAGCGGTCCGTTCGCCGCGCCGGCGATGCCGGCGTTGTTGACCAGCGCATCGAGCCTGCCGAAGCGAGCCGCGACCTCACGCACACAGGCCTCGACCGACGGTTCGCTCGAGACGTCGCAGGCGATGTCATCGGCGCCGCCGGCCGCGCGCTGCAGGTCGGCGACGGCGACCCGCCAGCCGCGCGCGGCGAGCAGCGCCGCGGTGGCGCGCCCAATGCCGCGCGCGCCGCCCGTCACCAGGGCCGTCTTTGTCTCCGACGCGCTCACGTTTGCGCTAGATCAAGGGGGTGCCTGCCGGGTTGCAGTCTCATAACCACAGGGGAATTGCCGCCATGCTGTGCTTGGAAGATTGTATCGCCCTGAGCGACCTGACCGAGGAGGAGATCCTCGCGATCGCCCAGCACGAGCACATTCCCGAGATCGCCGCGGCGGAGATGGGCAACTACCTCGTGCACAGATCCGACGGCGAGCAGTGCATCCGCGCCATCATCCGGGACGACATCGCCGCCGCCGCGGCGAACGGCGACCGGCTGCGCGAGCTCGCGCTCAAGCTGGTGCTGCGCAACTACATCCTGCAGCACCCGCGCTGCAATGAGCGCCATCGGCGCGAATTGCATCTCCCGGACCGCCGCAGCCTCTAGCAGTCCTGCGGCTTTGCGCCGCGCCGGCCTTGGACTAGACTGGCGGGCCCGTGCAGCGACTCGGAGGCGGCCATGCAAGTGAAGGAAATCTTGCGCGTCAAGGGAAACCGGCTGCTCAGCGTCGAGGCTGCGGAGCCCGTTACGCAGGCCGTTCGAACCATGGCCGAGCAGAATCTGGGCTCGCTGGTGGTGCTCGAGCGCGGCCGCATGGTCGGGATGCTCAGCTTCCACGAGATCATGGAGGCGCTCGCCGCGCGCAACGGCGAGCTGGGCGTGCTCGAGGTGGGCGAGATCATGGAGCGCGACCCGGTCAGCGCCACCCCGGGCATGGAGGTGAACGACCTGCGCCGTGCGATGCTCGAAAGCGGCGCGCGCTATCTTCCGGTGCTAGAGGACGACAAGCTGCTGGGCGTGATCTCGTTCCGCGACGTCGCCAAGGCGGTGCTCGAGGCGCAGGACCTCGAGAACAAGATGCTCAAGGGCTACATGAAGGAGTCGCCCGCCTAGCGCGGCCGTAGTCGCGCGTCACCCCTGTGCTAAGCTTTTTCGAATGTCGGGCAACAGCTTCGGCACGCTCTTCTGCGTGACATCCTTCGGCGAATCGCACGGACCCGCGTACGGCGGCGTGGTCGATGGCTGCCCGCCGGGGCTCGAGCTCTCGGCCGCCGACCTTCAGGCCGACCTCGACAGGCGCAAGCCGGGCAGCTCGCGCCACGTCACGCAGCGCCGCGAAACCGACACGGTGGAGATCCTGTCGGGCGTCTACGAGGGCCGCACCACCGGGACCGCGATCGGCTTCCTGGTGCGCAACGAGGACCAGCGGTCGAAGGACTACTCGGCGATCGCGGCCAAGTTCCGCCCCGGGCACGCCGACTACACCTATTGGCAGAAATATGGCGTGCGCGACCCGCGCGGCGGCGGGCGGGCGTCCGCGCGGGAGACCCTGGTGCGGGTCGCCGCGGGCGCAATCGCCAGGAAGTGGCTCGCCGCGCGCTATGGCGTCAGGCTGCGCGGCTACCTGGCCCAGCTCGGGCCGCACCCGATCGAGTTCGAGTCCTGGGACCAGGTCGGCGCCAATCCATTTTTCGCGCCGAATGCGCGCCAGATGCCGCAGCTCGAGGCCTTCATGGACGCGCTGCGCAAGAGCGGCGATTCCTGCGGCGCGCGCGTCAACGTGGTCGCCGAAGGGGTTCCGCTCGGCTGGGGCGAGCCGGTGTACGGCAGGCTCGACGCCGACATCGCCTGGGCGATGATGTCGATCAACGCCGTCAAAGGGGTCGAGATCGGCGCCGGCTTCGCCGCGGTGGCGCAAAAGGGCAGCGAGCACGGCGACGAGATGACGCCGCAGGGTTTCCTGTCGAACAACAACGGCGGCGTGCTGGGGGGCATCTCGACCGGGCAGGACCTCACCGTGTCGATCGCGCTCAAGCCGACCTCCAGCATTCGCCTGCCGCGGCGCACGGTGGACCTCCGGGGCGAGCCGACCAGCGTCGAGACGCAAGGGCGGCACGATCCATGCGTCGGCATCCGCGCCACCCCGATCGCGGAGGCGATGCTCGCCTGCGTGCTGATGGATCACGCGCTGCGCCACCGCGCGCAGTGCGGCGACGTGACGCCGCCGACTACGCCCGTCCCGGGGCGCGTGCCCTGAGCCCCGAGCAGCTAGAAAACCCCAACAAATTCAATTAGAGTATCGTTACACCCACTCCGTGCGAGGAACAACATGAGCAACAAGGGGCAGCTGCTACAAGACCCATTCCTGAACACCTTGCGCAAGGAGCACGTCCCGGTGTCCATCTACCTGGTGAACGGCATCAAGCTGCAGGGCCAGATCGAGTCGTTCGACCAGTACGTGGTGCTGCTGCGCAACTCGGTCACGCAGATGGTGTACAAGCACGCGATTTCGACCGTGGTGCCGTCGCGAGCGGTGAATCTCGGCCTCGACAAGGATGCCGAGGGCTAGCGCTCTCGAGCGCGCGGTGTCGGCGACACCGACTTGATGCAACAGACTTCCCCATCGACCTTCGATCCCCGGGCCGCAGTCATCGTTTGCCTCGATCTGGGCGCGCCCGGCTACGAGGACGGCGTGGAGGAGATCGTGCGCCTGGTGGAAAGTGCCGGCGTGGATCGCCACCGCGTGGTGCGCGGCAGGCGCCAGCGGCCCGACCCGAAGCTGTTTTGCGGCCGCGGCAAGCTCGACGAGGTCGCGGCGGCCGCCGCGGAACTCAACGCCGGGGTGGTGGTGTTCAACCACGAGCTCTCGCCCGCACAGGAGCGCAACCTCGAGCGCGGGATCGAGCGGCCGGTGATGGACCGCACCGAAGTGATCCTGGAGATCTTCGCCCAGCGCGCGCAGACGAGCGAGGGCAAGCTGCAGGTCGAGCTGGCCCAGCTGGAGCACCTTTCGACCCGGCTGGTGCGCGGCTGGACCCACCTCGAGCGCCAGCGCGGCGGCCTAGGCAAGACCGGCGGTCCCGGCGAGAAGCAGATCGAGCTCGACCGGCGCTACATCGGGCAGCGCGTGCGCGTGCTGCGCGGCAAGCTCGAGCAGCTGCGCAACCGGCGCGAGCTGCAGCGCCGCGCGCGCGCCCGCGGCGACGTGCTGTCGGTGTCGCTGGTGGGCTATACCAACGCCGGCAAGTCGACCCTGTTCAACGCTCTCGCCAAGGCGAAGGCGTACTCGGCCGACCAGCTGTTCGCCACCCTGGACACCACCACGCGACGCATCTGGCTGCCGCAGGCGGGCAGCGTGGTGCTGTCCGACACCGTCGGCTTCATCCGCGACCTGCCGCACAGCCTGGTGGCGGCCTTCCGCGCCACGCTGGAAGAGACCGTGCGCGCGGATCTTCTGCTGCACGTGGTCGACGCCGCGTCGCCCGCGCGCAGCGAGCAGATCGAGGAAGTCGACAAGGTGCTGGCCGAGATCGGCGCCGACGCGGTGCCGCAGCTGCTGGTATGGAACAAGATCGACCTCGCGGGGCTCGAGCCCGGCGTCGATCGAGACGAGTATGGTAAGATCCGCCGCATTCGCGTGAGCGCACGCACCGGCGACGGCCTCGGCGATTTGCGCGCGGTGATCACCGAGATTGCGGCGAGCCGGGCCTCGGCCCGCGGCGAGCCGGCCCCAGAAGCGCTTTTCCTGCAACCTCACTGAGCTCCTTGTTCCAGCCATGCCGTTGAACGACCCGAATTGGGGGCGCGGACCCCGCGGACAGGGCCCCTCCGGGGGCAACCAGGGCCCGCCGGACCTCGACGAAATGTGGCGCGCGTTCAATCGCCGCCTGCAAGACCTGTTCGGACGCCGCAGCGGCGGCGGCAACGGCGGCGCACAACCTCCCGAGCTGCCCTCGGGGCGCGCCTTCGGCGGCGGCGCGGGCGTGCTGATCCTGCTGGTTATCGCGGTCTGGCTGGCGAGCGGCTTCTACATCGTCGATGCGAGCCAGCGTGCGATCGTGCTCACCTTCGGCAAGTATTCCGAGCAGACCAATCCCGGCCTGCGCTGGCGCATGCCGTGGCCGATCCAGACCGACGAGGTGGTGAACGTGTCGCAGGTGCGCACGCTCGAGGTCGGCTACCGCAACAACGTGCGCACCAAGGTGCTGCGCGAGTCGCTGATGCTCACCGACGACGAGAACATCGTCGACCTCCAATTCGCGGTCCAGTACACGGTCAGGGACGCGAAGGACTTTTTGTTCAACACGCGCAATCCGGACGAAATCGCGATGCGCACCGCCGAGAGCGCCATGCGCGAGGTGATCGGCAAGAGCAAGATGGACGGGATCCTGTACGAGTCGCGCGAGGAAATCGCGATCAAGGCGCGCAAGCTGATGCAGGAGATCCTGGACCGCTACGGCACCGGGATCTCGGTCAGCTCGGTCACGATCCAGGCGGCGCAGCCGCCGGAGCAGGTACAGGCGGCGTTCGACGACGCGGTCAAAGCCAACCAGGACCGCGCGCGTCAGGTGAACGAAGGACAGGCCTACGCCAACAACGTGATCCCGAGAGCGAGCGGTAGCGCGGCGCGGCTGATGCAGGAGGCGCAGGGCTACAAGCAGCGGGTGATCGCCAACGCCGAAGGCGAGACCGCGCGCTTCAAGGACGTGCTCACCGAGTACACCAAGGCGCCGGCAGTGACGCGCGAGCGCCTCTACCTCGAAACCATGCAGCACGTTCTGTCCTCGACCTCGAAGATCGTGCTCGACTACAAGGGCAGCGGCAACCTGCTCTACCTGCCGCTCGACAAGCTGATGCAGAAGGGCGACGCGGCGATGCCGTCCGAGTCCGACGCGTCGCAGAGCCAGTCGGCGCCCGCGCCGACCGATACGACGAGCCCGCGCTCGCGCGATTCCCTGCGCAGCCGCGACCGCCAGGAGCGGCCATGAGAGCCCTCGGACCTCTCGCCATCGCGCTGGTAGCCGCCGTGCTGGTCGTGTCGGGCGCTCTGTTCACCGTCGACCAGCGCTACAACGCGATCGTGTTCCAGCTGGGCGAGATCAAGAGCGTGATCGACAAGCCCGGGCTTCACTTCAAGTGGCCGATGCTGCAGAACGTGCGCAAGTTCGACATGCGCATCCTCAGCTACGACGACCCGGAGCCGCTGCGGTTCATCACCTCGGAGAAGAAGCCGGTGCTGGTGGACTCGTTCGTGATGTGGCGCATCATGGACGTCAAGCAGTTCTACATCAGTGTCAGGGGTGACCAGTTCGCGGCGGAAACCCGGATCCGGCAAACGATTTCCGACAGCCTGCAGGCCGAGTTCGGACGCCGTACCCTGCACGACGTGGTGTCGGGTCAGCGCGACGAGATCATGGCGGTGGTCCGCGACAAGGTCGACAAGGAGCTGCGCCGCATCGGCGTCGAGATCGTCGACGTGCGCCTGAAACGCGTCGACCTGCCGCAGGAAGTGAGCGAGTCGGTCTATCGCCGCATGGAGGCCGAGCGCAAACGCGTCGCCAACGAGCTGCGCTCGACCGGCGCGGCCGAGGCCGAACGCATCCGCGCCGACGCCGACCGGCAACGCGAGGTGATTCTGGCGGAGGCCTACCGCGACGCGCAGAAGATCAAGGGTGAGGGCGACGCGAAGGCGACCGACGTCTACGCCAAGGCGTTCTCGCAGAATCCCGAGTTCTACGCCTTCTACCGCAGCCTCGAAGCTTATCGGTCCACGTTCCGGGGCAGGAACGACCTGCTGTTGTTGCAGCCGGACTCGGACTTCTTCCGCTACTTCAAGGATCCGGCGGGACGCCAGCCTGCCAAGAAAAAATGAGCGATGGGCACTACCTTCCTCATGGCGATTGCGCTCATGCTCGTCATCGAGGGCGCGCTGCCCTTTCTCGCTCCTAAGCTCTGGCGCGACACCTTCCGCCGCATCACGCAGATGACTGACGGCCAGATCCGTTTCGTCGGACTGACCTCGATGCTGATCGGGTTGATCGTGCTGTCCCTGGCGCGCTGAACGGTGCGAACCGCCATGCGCTGGCTGCTGCCGGAATACATCGAAGACATCCTGCCCGCCGAGGCGGCGCGGATTGAGGCGCTGCGGCGGACGATCCTCGACCTGTTCGCCGCGCACGGCTACCAGCTGGTGATGCCGCCGCTGCTCGAGTATCTCGAGTCGCTGCTCACCGGAACCGGACGCGACCTCGACCTGCGCACCTTCAAGCTGGTCGACCAGCTGTCCGGGCGCATGATGGGGGTGCGCGCCGACATCACGCCGCAGGTGGCGCGTCTGGACGCGCACCTGCTCAACCGCCAGGGCGTGGCGCGGCTGTGCTACTGCGGCAGTGTGTTGCACGCGCGGCCGGCGGGGCTCGAGGCGACGCGCGAGCCGCTGCAAATCGGGGCCGAGATCTACGGCCACGCCGGGGTCGAGAGCGACCTGGAAATCCTGCGCCTGCTGTGCCGCGCGCTCGGGCTGGCGGGGGTGCGGGGTGCGCGCATCGACATCGGGCACGTGGCGGTGTTCCGCGCGATCGTGCAGGCCGACGGCATGCCGGCCGGACTCGAATCCGACCTGTTCGAGGCGCTGCAGAAGAAAGACCTGCCGGCGCTCACGGTGCTCGCCCGCGGCCTGGGCAAGCGCACGCGAGAAGCGCTGCTGCTGCTGCCCGAGCTCTACGGCGGGCGCGAGGTGCTTGCGCTCGCGGCGCGCAGACTGCCGCCGATCCCCGCGCTGAAACGCGCGCTGGCGACGCTGCGCGCGCTCGCCGACGCCTGCGCCGCGCCGGCGAGCTTCGACCTCGCCGAGCTGCGCGGCTACCACTATCACTCCGGCGTCGTGTTCGACGCCTACTGTGAAGGCGTGACCGGCGCCGTCGCACGCGGCGGGCGTTACGACGAGGTCGGCAAGGCGTTCGGCCGTCCGCGCCCGGCGACCGGCTTCTCGATCGACCTGCGCGAGCTGGCCGACGCCGCGGCGCCGCTGCCGCCGTGCGAGCCGATCCTCGCGCCGTGCGCGAACGGCAACAGGAAGCTGGCGGGGAAGATCGAGGCCCTGCGGCGCGCGGGCGAGGTGGTGATCGAGGAGCTCCCGGGGCATGCGCGCCACCGCAAGGAGCTGGGTTGCACGCGCCAGCTGGTGCACAAGCGCGGCGCATGGATCGTAAAGAAGATCGGAAAGGCAAAGTGAGCGCGAGAAACGTAGTCGTAATCGGCACCCAATGGGGCGACGAGGGCAAGGGCAAGATCGTCGACTGGCTAACCAACCACACCCAGGGCGTGGTTCGCTTCCAGGGTGGGCACAACGCCGGCCATACGTTGGTGATCGCCGGCAAGAAGACCGTGCTGCACCTGATCCCGTCGGGCATCCTGCGCGAAAACGTCGAGTGCTACGTCGGCAACGGCGTGGTGCTCTCGCCGCAGGCGCTGGTCCACGAGATGGACGAGCTGGAGGCGGCCGGAGTGCAGGTGGCGGCGCGGCTGCATATTTCCGAGGCTTGCCCGCTGATTCTCGCCTACCACGTGGCGCTCGACCAGGCGCGCGAGGCGGCCAAGGGTACGCAGAAGATCGGCACCACCGGGCGCGGGATCGGCCCGGCCTACGAAGACAAGGTCGCGCGCCGCGCGATCCGGCTGCAGGACCTGTTCAAGCCGGTGCGCTTCGCGGAAAAGCTCGAGCAGCTGCTCGACTTCCACAACTTCGTGCTCAAGCATTACTACAAGCAGCCCGAGGTGGAGTTCAAGAAGACGCTCGACGAATCGCTCGCGCTCGCGCCGCGCCTGGCGCCGCTGGTGGCCGACGTGCCGCGCGCGCTGTACGACGCCAACCGCGCCGGCAAGAACCTTCTGTTCGAGGGGGCGCAGGGCAGCCTGCTCGACATCGACCACGGGACCTACCCGTTCGTCACCTCGTCCAACTGCGTGGCGGGCGCGGCGGCCGCCGGGGCGGGCATCGGGCCGCAGCAGCTGCACTACGTCCTGGGCATCACCAAGGCGTACACGACGCGAGTGGGCGGTGGGCCGTTCCCGACCGAGCTGACCAACGACGTCGGCCGTTATCTCGCGACGCGCGGCGCGGAGTTCGGCGCCACGACCGGGCGAGCGCGGCGCTGCGGCTGGTTCGACGCCGCCGCGCTCAAGCGCTCGATCCAGTTGAACGGCGTCTCGGGCCTGTGCATCACCAAGCTCGACGTGCTCGACGGTGTGGAGGCGGTGAAGATCTGCGTCGGCTATGAGATCGACGGCGAGATGAGTGATATATTGCCGGTGGGCGCCGAGGAGCTGGCGCGCTGCGTGCCGGTGTACGAGGACATGGCGGGCTGGATGGAAAGCACCGTCGGGGTAAAGAGTCACGACGCGCTTCCCAAGGCTGCGCGCGACTACCTGGCGCGCATCGAGGCCCTCACCGGCGTGCCGATCGACCTCATTTCGACCGGCGCGGACCGCGACGAAACCATCGTCCTGCGCCATCCGTTCGAAGCGTCCGTCTAGCCCCTTTCCGAAGCGCGCGCCGGGGCGTAGGATTGAAGCGAACGATAATGGCGAAAAAGGCTAAGGCAATGGCACGCAAGATCCCGCAACGTCCGCCCGCGGACGACGACCGCACCCGCATCATCGAACGGCCCGACGGCTTTTACTGGCGCAACGAGGCGAGCGGCGAGGAGTCAGGCCCGTTCCCCACGCTCGAGGAAGCCGTCGCCGAGCTGCAAGCCGCCGAGGGCGGCGACTACGAGCCCGGCGAGACGCTCGAGGAAGCCGAGGACGAGATCGGCGTCGCGGGCTGGATCGATCCCGACACCGGCGAGCCGGCGGAGGAATCGGTCCCGCGCATCGAAGACCACTGAAGGTTCGACGACGACGTCACCGGGCGCCGGCCACCAAGGCAGGCAGCTCGGACATATCGCGAAGCACACCGTGTGCTCCTGCAGCCAGTAGCTTTTCTTCAGCCTCTCTTCCGCAGTATCCATAGACGACCATGCCTGCCGCGAGCGCTGCGGCAATTCCGCTTTCGCTGTCTTCGATGACGAGGCACGCGGCGGGCGGCACGGCGAAGCGGCGCGCGGCGAAGACAAACAGGTCGGGAAACGGCTTTCCCCGCGACACATCCACCGAGCTGAACATCCGGCCCTCGAAGCGCGAGAGCAGCGAGGTGATGCCCAAGGTCTTGCGCATCTTCTCGTGCGGTCCGTTCGACGCAACGCAATAGGGGATCGGGATCCGGTCCAGCGCCTGCACGATGCCGTCCACCGGCTTGAGCTCCCTTTCCAGTGCGGCGTATGTGCGGTTCCTGTATTCGGCCGCGAATGCCCGCGGCGGCGGCGCGCCGAGCAGCTCCGAGATGAGCTCCAGGGTGCGCGCGAAGGTGTGGCCGGTGAATCGCTGCGCCGCTTCATCGACGCTCAAGGAAGCGCCCAGCTCGTCGAGCATTTCCGCCAGGACGCGAATCGTGACCGGTTCGCTGTCGACCACAACACCGTCGCAGTCCAGTATCAACAACTCGAAGCGAGGCGGATGCTGACGCCTTAGTGCTTGAGAACGCACTTGTCGTAAAGCGCTGGGAAAGCGCCGGACGGGTCGTACTTTTCCTTCAGTGCGCGATATGCCTCGCCGCCGTAGATGCGATCGAATTCTTCGCGCCCGAAATAGCTGTCCGAGTAGAGCGACTTGATGCCGCCGAGCTCGCTCACCTTCTCCTCGATCAGGCGGTTGAAGTGCCCGGGCTCCTGGCCCCTGCGGGTGCGGATCGCGTCCCAGAAGCCGAAGTTGAGGTAAGGCTCGCGCCGCATCGGGTAGAGCGTGAAGCGCTCGGCGTCGGCCTGCGGCACGATCGGGCACAGCCAGGCCGGCCAGATGCCGATCTCGCGCGCGAAGAATTCGAGGAATTCGGCCGCACGCGCGAGCGGCACGTCGACGTCCTGGATTACCGACTCGGCGCGCAGGCCCTGCACGCGGTCGAGCCAGCGCGTCAGGCCCACGCGGCTGTTCCAGCGCATGATGCGGGTGTAGGTGCGCGAGTTGAGGCGCCGCGGTCCGTACAGGCGGCGTACCAGCGGGTTCTGCGCGAGGAGGTTCTTCGAGCACCAGAACCAGTCGGTGTCCCAGCGCCAGATGAAGTCGTGCGTCGACAGGAAATCCTCGCGCCTTGCGGCGATCGAGCGGTAGTAGATGTCGCGGTACGTGTAGTCGCTCGCGTAGGGCGCCTCGTCGACAAAGCGTCCGAGCGTGAGGAACATCCGCTCGGGCGCGAACACGGTTCCGTCGACGAAATCCGCCTCGCCTGCGCGCAGGATCCCGTCCAGCGCTCCGAAGCAGTCCTCGCCGCGGCGGAAGGCGCGGTGCTCGAGCCGCACGAAGCGCTTTACCGGCGCGGTGCGCGCGACGACGCGCAGCGCGTAGCCGAGCGTGCCGTAGGAATTTGGGAAGGCATAGAACAGGTCGGCGTGCTCGTTGTCGGGCCGGCAGACGACGATCCGCCCGTCGCCGGTCAGCACCTCCAGCTCGCGCACCGACTCGTGCACCAGGCCGTAGCGCTGCGACGAGGCCTCGATGCCTACTCCGGCGACTGCGCCTCCGAGCGTGATGGTCTTGAGCTGGGGCACCACCGCCGGCATCACGCGCTGCGGCAGGCAGGCCGCGACCAGCTCCTCGTAGCTCGCCATGCCCTCGGCTTCGACGATTCCGGCGGCGGAATCGACGCGCAGCACCTCGTGGAACTCGCGCACGTCGAGCCGGCGCCGTCCGGGTCCGGCCCGGTCGCGGAACAGGTTGGAGGTTTCCTTGCCCAGGCCGACCTGCCCGCCGCCCTCGCGCAGCCGCGCGGCGAGCCGGTCGCGGCGGGCGGCGTGGCGCGCGGGCGCGTCGTTCACGCCCGCGCGCGCTCGTAGATGTGCGCGCGCGACATCGGATAATTGTCGGCGGTGATGTTGCCGCGGCTGAACACGATCTGGAACAGGTGCGTGTAGCCGGCGGGCGAGCGGAACATCTCGGCGCAGCCGTAGAGGTAGATGCGCCAGATGCGGCGGAAGCGCTCGTCGAACTTCTTCGGGTCGAGCGCGTGGATCGCGTCCCAGTTGCGGTCGAAGCGCTCGGCCCAGGCATCGAGCGTGAGCGCGTAATGGCGGCGCAGGTTCTCGATGTCTACCACCTCGAGCCCGGCCTGCTCCATCGCCATGATGACGTCGGCCAGGCTTGGGATCCAGCCACCCGGAAAGACCTTGTCGCGGATGAACAAATCGGTCTCGTAGCGGCCGACGTGGCCGATGAAGTGCAGCATTCCCAGCCCACCCGGCTTGAGGAATTTCGCGTGCGCCTGCACCACCTCGGTGAGCTGGTCGCGCCCGGCGTGTTCGAGCGTGCCGATCGAGACCACCTTGTCGTACTCGTGCCGGACGTCGCGGAAGTCGGTGTCGATCACCTCGAGCGACTGGCCGAGCCCGCGGCGGGCGATCTCGTCACGCACCATTGCCACTTGCTCGGTGGTGGTGTTGATCCCCGTCACCCGCACCCCGCAGCGCTCCTGCGCGCGGAACATGAAGCCGCCGAAGCCGCTGCCGATGTCGACCACCTCCTCGCCCGGGGCGAGCCGCAGCTTGGCGCAGACGTGATCGATCTTGTTCTGCTGCGCTTCTTCCAGCGTGCGGGTGCCTTCCTTCCAGTAGGCGCAGGTGTACATCATCAGCGGGTCGTCGAGCCAGTAGCGGTAGAACCCGGTGCCGAGCGCATAGTGAAAGCGCGCGTTGGCCTTGGCCTGCTCCCAGGTCGCGTTCGAGAAGCGCAGCTCGTGCCAGCGGTTGCGCAGCGCGACCGGGCCGTTCGGCCGGGTGATGCTGCCACCCATCCCGGCCGCGAGCGCGCGGCGCAAGTCGCCCTCGAGCTCGAGCTCGCCGTCGAAGTAGGACTCGAGCAGGCCGACGTGGCGGAACAGGACGATGCGCCGCTCGGCGGCGGCGGTGTTGAACACGAGGGTGAAGGCCGGCTCGCCCCCGCCGCAGCGCAGCTCGGCGCCGTCGGCGAAGCGCACGGCAAAAGGGGTGCCGGACTGGTCGGCCAGCTGCCGCAGCGCCGGTTCGAGGAGCGTTCTCATATAGATAGGCCTCTACGACGCGGCGGAAAGCGGCGAAGCAAGATAGAATCCTGCCTTGCCGAGTCTGGTGCCGAGGAAGGGACTCGAACCCCCACAGTGTTGCCACCGCTAGGACCTGAACCTAGTGCGTCTACCAATTCCGCCACCTCGGCAGGGGAGCGCATTTTAGTGGCAGGACCATAACGTGTCAAAGAAAAAGCCAAGCAAAACATCGTTGCGCCGGCGCGCGCGCCCTGAGCGGCCGGCGGCGACGCCGTCGGACGAGTACGCGAAGGAAATCCTCGCCGCGCTTAACAGCGCCGGCGCGCCGCTGACGCCGGACGAGCTGGCCGAACGACTCGACATCCGCCGCCGCGAGCGGCGCCCGTTCGACGCCGCCGTCGCGACGCTCGAGCGCTCCGGCGCGGTGGTCAAGAACCGCGCCGGCAGCCTGCTGGTGGCCACCCGCCTCGCGCTACTCGCCGGGCGCATCGAAGGCCACCGCGACGGCCACGGCTTCCTGGTACCCGACGATGGCGGACCGCAGGTGTTCCTGCCGCCGGCGGAGATGCGCCAGGCGCTGCACGGCGATCGCGCCGCGGTGCGCATCAGCGGGCGCGACTCGCGCGGCCGCCCGGCGGGCGAGATCGTCGAGGTGCTCGAGCGCGCCACGCGGCGCATCGTCGGCCGGCTGCACGCCGAGCACGGCGTGCTGTTCCTGGTGCCCGAAGACCGGCGCATCGCGCAGGACATCCTGGTGCCGCCGGCGGAGGCGGGACGCGCGAAGCCCGGCGAGGTGGTGACCGTCGAGCTCGTCGCGCAGCCCTCGAAGCACGCGCAGCCGATCGGGCGCGTGGCCGAGGTGCTGGGCAACTACACCGATCCGGGGATGGAGATCGAGATCGCGCTGCGCAAGTTCGATCTGCCGCATGAGTTCTCGAAGAAGGCGACGGCGTCGGCGCGTACGCTGCCCGAGGCGGTGCGCGAGGAGGATTTGGCGGACCGGCGCGATCTGCGCGAGCTCGGTTTCGTCACCATCGACGGCGAGAGCGCGAAGGATTTCGACGATGCGGTGCACGCGGTGCGCGACGGGCGCGGCTTTCGCCTCTGGGTCGCGATCGCCGACGTCAGCCACTACGTGCGCCACGGCGAGCCGCTCGACGATGAGGCGCGCGAGCGCGGCACCTCGGTGTATTTCCCGCGCCGCGTGATCCCGATGTTGCCGGAGAAGCTTTCCAACGGCCTGTGCTCGCTCAACCCCGAGGTCGATCGCCTGGCGATGGTGTGCGAGATGATGCTCTCGGCCCAGGGCGTGGTCGCGCGCTACGAGTTCTATCCCGCGGTGATCCGCTCGCGCGCGCGCCTGACCTATACGCAGGTTTGGGAAATGCTGTCCTCGGGCAAGGCGCCGGCCTACCTGCAGACGCTGTACGAGGTTTACCGCAGGCTGGCCGAGGAGCGCCGGCGGCGCGGCGCGATAGACTTCGAGACGCTCGAGACCAGGATGGTGTTCGACGCGCACGGCAAGATCGAGAAGATCATCCCCGAGGCGCGCAACGACGCGCACCGCCTGATCGAGGAGTGCATGCTGGCGGCCAACTTTTCGGCCGGCAACCTGCTCTCGGAGCGCAGCCACCCGGTGCTTTACCGGGTGCACGACGTGCCGGCGCCGGACAAGGTCTCGGCGCTGCGCGACTTCCTGGCCGAGCTCGGGCTGCAGCTCCCGGGCGGCGAGGTGCCGCGGCCCAAGGACTATGCCCAGCTGCTGGACAAGATCCGTCAGCGCCCCGACTTCACGCTGCTGCAGACGATTCTGCTGCGCTCGCTAAAGCAGGCGGTTTACAGCCCGGACAACGCGGGCCACTTCGGGCTCGCGTTCGAGGCCTACGTGCACTTCACCTCGCCGATCCGGCGCTACCCGGACCTGCTGGTGCACCGCGCGATCAAGGCCTGCCTCGGGCGGCGGCGCTACGAAGGCGTCGACTGGGACGCTCTCGGGCTGCATTGCTCCGACACCGAGCGCCGCGCCGACGAGGCCAGCCGCGACGTCGAGAACTGGCTCAAGTGCTTCTACATGAAGGAGCACGTGGGCGGCGTGTTCACCGGCGCGGTGACCGGGGTGACTTCGTTCGGGCTGTTCGTCACGCTCGACGACTACTTCGTCGACGGGCTGGTGCACATCTCCGAGCTCGGGCGCGACTACTTCCAGTTCGACGCCGCACGCCACATGCTGCTCGGCGAGCGCAGCGGCCAGCGATATCGCCTCGCCGATCGCATGAAGGTGAAGCTCGTGCGCGTCGACCTCGAGACGCGCAAGATCGACTTCGTGCCGGCATGAGCAGGCCGCCGCGCGAGCCTAGAGTGGTGTACGGCTTTCACGCCGTGCTGGCGCGCCTGCGCGCGGATCCCTCCTCGGTGCTCGAGCTCTATGTGGACGCCACGCGGCACGACGCGCGCATCAGGGACGTCGCGACGACGGCCGAGCGCGCGGGCGTCAAGGTTATGAAGGTGCCGACCAAGCGCCTGGACGGCTTCTACGGCGGCGGCCGGCACCAGGGCGTGGTCGCGCGGGTGGAAGTGAAGAGCCTGAGCCACAGCCTCGACGAGATCCTGGAGCAGGTGCAAGGACCGCCGCTGCTGCTGCTGCTCGACGGCGTGACCGATCCGCACAACCTCGGCGCCTGCCTGCGAGTGGCGAACGCGGCCGGGGTGAACGCGGTGGTGGCGCCGAAGGACCGCGCCGCCGGCATCAGCGCCGCGGTCTCGAAGGTCGCCAGCGGCGCGGCCGAATCCACGCCCTACCTCATGGTCACCAACCTCGCGCGCACCATCGACGAGCTGAAGGAGCGCCAGATCTGGGTGGTCGGCGCCGACGGCAGCGCCGAGCAGAGCCTCTACGAGGCGGACCTGCCGGAGGCGATCGCCTGGGTGCTCGGCGCCGAGGGCGAGGGGATGCGGCGCCTGACTCGCGAGCGCTGCGACCTGCTGGTTCGCATCCCGATGCGCGGCGAGGTCGAGAGCCTCAACGTGTCGGTCGCCGCGGGGGTCGCCCTGTTCGAGTCGGTGCGGCGCCGAACCTTGCCCAAGCCTTAGATTTTCCTATATAATCCGCCCCCTTTCCTTGCCGCACCGCAACGCATGGCGGGCGGCTTCAACCCACAAGGACCCAAGGAGAACGACGCATGCGGCATTACGAGATCGTATTCATTGTCCATCCGGACCAGAGCGAGCAGGTGCCCGCGATGGTCGAGCGCTACAAGGGCGTCATCGCGGCGCGCAACGGCATCGTGCACCGCCTCGAGGACTGGGGCCGGCGCCAGCTCACCTACCCGCTGCAGAAGGTGCACAAGGCGCACTACGTGCTCATGAACATCGAGTGCGACCAGGAAACCGTCGACGAGCTCGACCATTCGTTCAAGTTCAGCGACGCCGTGCTGCGCCATCTGGTCGTCAAGATGACCAAGGCGGTCACCACGCCCTCCCCGATGATGAAGGAGGAAAAGTCCAAATCGCTGATGGAGCGCGGCGCGGACGCGAAGCCCGCCGAGGAGGCGAGGCCCGCCGAGGCGACGGCCGACTGAGCGCCGGTTGGACGAGGCGAACCGGGTCGAATTGTCGGGAACACTTGCGGAGCTGGGCGCCCTGCGCCACACGCCCGCCGGAATCCCGTTGATCGAATTCCGCATCCGACACGAGTCCGAAGCGACCGAAGCAGGGTCGACGCGCAAGGTGGAAGCCGAAGTCGAGGCGATCGCGTTCCAGACCCAGGCCAGGTTGCTCGCCGCCGCCGCCCCAGGCAGCCCGCTGAGAGTAGAAGGATTTTTGTGCGCAAAGAGCCGGCGCTCGAAGAAGCTGGTTCTGCACCTGACCAAGATCGAATTCACTGAAGGAGCTTGAGCATGCCCCCGCCGCGCAGAGGAAAAGGCAAAGGTAAAGGAAAATTCGGCAAGGACAAGAAGGACCGCGGACAGAAAGCGTTGTTTCGCCGTCGCAAGTTCTGCCGCTTCACCGCCGAAAAGGTCGAGTGGATCGACTACAAGGACATCGACGTCCTCAAGGATTTCGTGAACGAGAACGGCAAGATCATCCCGGCGCGCATCACCGGCACCGCGGCCGGCTATCAGCGCCAGCTCTCGACCGCGATCAAGCGTGCGCGCTTCCTCGCGCTGCTGCCGTATACCGACCTGCACTGAGGGGCGCGCCATGCAAGTGATCCTGATGGAGAAGATGGGCCACCTCGGCAACCTTGGCGACGTCGTCAAGGTGAAAGACGGTTTCGCCCGCAACTACCTGATTCCGCACGGCAAGGCCAAACGCGCGACGCCCGAGAACCTGAAAGCGTTCGAAGCCCGCCGCGCCGAGCTGGAGAAGGTGCACGCCGAGGCGCTGACGCAGGCGCAGGAGCGGGCCGCCAAGCTTGAAGGCCTGACGGTCCAGATCAGCCAGAAGGCGGGCGTCGACGGCCGGCTGTTCGGCTCGGTCACCAACTACGACATCGTCGAGGCGCTTCGCACGCAGGGCGTCGAGATAGAGCGGCGCCAGGTTCGCATGCCGCAGGGGCCGCTCAAGCAGGTGGGCGAGTTCCCGATCGAGATCGAGCTGTACACCGACGTGGTGGGTACGATCACGGTTTCCGTGCTGGGCGAAGCCTGATTCGCGCTCGCGCGACGTTCGCGTGACGAAAGGGCTGGCAACAGCCCTTTTCTTTTTGTAGCATCGAAGCCTCATGGCCCAATCGCCTCAGACGCAGGCACTGCGCAACGACACGCCGGATGCCCAGCTGCTGGCGCTGAAAGTTCCGCCGCATTCGGTCGAGGCCGAGCAGTCGCTGCTGGGCGGGCTGCTGCTCGACAATCAGGCCTTCGACCGCATCGCCGACCTGGTCTCGGCGCAGGATTTCTACCGCGACGACCATCGCCGCATCTACCGCCACATCGTCAAGCTGGTCGAGGCCGCTAAGCCGGCCGACGTGGTGACGGTGTCCGAATCGATCGAGGCGAGCGAGGACAAGGACAAGACCGGCGGCCCGGCCTACCTCGGGGCGCTGTCGCAGAACACGCCGAGCGCGCTCAACATCCGTCGCTACGCCGAGCTGGTGCGCGAGCGCGCCGTGCAGCGGCGCCTGGCGCAGACCGCGACCGAGATCGCCGAGAACGCGCTCAACCCGGGCGGCAAGGAGGTCGGGCAGCTGCTCGACGAGGCCGAGTCGCGCATCCTCGAGATCGGCGAGGCGGGCTCGCGCCACACCGCGGGGCTGGAGGAGATCAAACCGGTGCTTGCGCGGGTTCTCGAGCGCATCGACCACCTGTACCACCGCGACAACCCCTCCGACGTCACCGGCGTGCCGACGGGCTTTCACGACCTGGACACCAAGACCGCCGGCCTGCAGCCGGGCGACCTGATCATCGTTGCCGGGCGCCCGTCGATGGGCAAGACGGCGTTCGCGCTCAATATTGCCGAGAACGTTGCGCTCGGCAGCCTGCTACCGGTGGCGGTATTCAGCATGGAGATGAGCGGCACGCAGCTGGCCACCCGGATGCTCGGCTCGATTGCGCGCGTGGACCAGCACAAGATGCGCACTGGCCGGCTATCGGACCAGGAGTGGCACGACCTGTCCGAGGCGATGGGCCGGCTGCACGACGCGCCGATCTTCATCGACGAAACCGCGGCGCTGAATTCGCTCGAGATCCGCACCCGCGCGCGGCGCCTGTGGCGCCAGTTCGGCGGCAAGCTCGGGCTGGTGGTGGTCGACTACCTGCAGCTGATGTCGAGCACCAACTCGAAGGGCAGCGAGAACCGCGCCACCGAGATCTCCGAGATGTCGCGCTCGCTCAAGGCGCTCGCGAAGGAGCTCAAGGTGCCGGTGATCGCCCTGTCACAGCTTTCGCGCGCAGTCGAGCAGCGCAACGACAGGCGGCCGATGATGTCGGACCTGCGCGAATCGGGCGCGATCGAGCAGGACGCCGACGTGATCCTGTTTATCTACCGCGACGAGGTCTACTCGCCCGACAAACCCGAGGTGAAGGGCCGCGCCGAAGTGATCATCGGCAAGCAGCGCAACGGCCCGATCGGCAAGGTCGAACTGACTTTCCTCGGCCAATTTACGCGTTTCGAGAACTTCGCACCCCCGGGATCGTTCTGAACAGGTAGGCGGCCGCGCGCGGACTACGCGCATCACGGCCGCGACCTTGCGAATGTGTCACCGAATATCGATCCTGCTCGCGCTTTTCGCGCTTGCGCTGTGCGGCGCCGCCTGGGCGCAGCCGCCGTCGCGCGAGGCCGGCGGCTACCGGCTGGAGATCGACGCGCCGGAGAGTGTTAAGGGCACGCTCGAGAGCGGCCTGAGCCTGGCCCGCTGGCGCGACTACGTCGGTATCACCGAGCCGCTGCTGCGGCGCCTGGTGGCCGAGTCAGTGCCGGAAGTGACGCAAACGCTGAACGCCGAAGGCTGGTTCTCGCCGCACGTCGAGACCTCGCTCGAGTCGGCCGACGGCGGCTGGGTGGTGCACATCAAGGTCGATCCCGGCGAGCCGACGCGCGTCAGCGCGGTCGATCTGCGCTTCATCGGTGCGGTCGCGCAGGGCGATTCCGGCGGAGCGGCGCGCATGAAGGCGGTGCGCCGTGCCTGGAGCCTGCCCGTCGGCGCGCGCTTCCGGCAGGCCGACTGGGGCGCGGCCAAGGAGCGCTCGCTCGCGGCCCTGTCCGAGTCGCGCTACGCCGCCGCGTCGATCTCTGCCAGCGAGGCGCACATCGATCCCCGCACCCGGAGCGCCGTACTGAGCGTGACCTTCGACTCGGGCCCGCCTTTCTTCGTCGGGCCGATCGAAGTCTCGGGAACGCGCAGGGTCGACCCGCAGATCGCGAAGAACTACAGCACCGTGCGCGCCGGCGACCCGTGGAGCAGGGAGCAGGTTTCGCTCTACGAGCGGCGCCTGGTTGAGAGCGGCTACTTCGCCGGCGCCCAGGTCGACATCGACCGCGACCCGGCCAAGGCCGCGGACGCGCCGCTGCGCGTCAAGGTACTCGAAGGCCGCCGGCAGCACATCAACGCCGGCATCGGCTACAGCACCGACGCCGGCGTGCGCGGCAACCTCGGCTACCGCAACAGCAACGTTCGCATCTTCTCCAGGCCCTGGCGGCTGAGCGGCAACCTGCGCGCCGACTCGAAGTCGCAGACGGTCGCGGGTGCGCTCGACGGTCCGCCCCGCCCGGGTGGCGCCTGGGATACCTACGGCGCCAGCCTCGAGCGCACCGATATCCAGAACGAGACGACGCTCGGCGCGCGGCTGGGCTACGCGTACAACTGGGGGCTGGAGCGCAACCCGTCGAATATCGGCCTCGAGTGGCGGGGTGAATCGCGCGAAATTCCCGGCCTGCCGGACGACAGCCGCTACGCCGTGTACCTGGGCTGGCGCAAGACGCTGCGGCGGACCGACGACTTCATCAATCCCACGCGCGGCTACCTCGGCTCGATCGAGCTCGGAACCGCGATTCCCGGCCTTGCGACCGAGAATTTCCAGCGCGTACTGGCCACCTTCAACCTGTTCGTGCCGGCCGGCCCACGCGATGACCTCCAGTTCCGGCTGCAGGGCGGCTACGTGCGCGCGGCAACGCGCAAGGACATCCCGTCCGCCTACCTGTTCCGCACCGGCGGCGACCAGACTGTCCGCGGCTACGCCTTCGAATCGATCGGCGTGCGCGAGGGCGCCGCGATCGTCGGGGGACGCTACCTGACGGTCGCGAGCGGAGAGTACGTCCACTGGATCACCCCGGAATGGGGCGCCGCCGCGTTCGTCGACGCCGGCAACGCGTTCGACGATCTGCGCGACCGCGCGCTCAAGGTCGGATACGGCATCGGCGCGCGCTGGCGCTCGCCGATCGGACCGTTCCGCATCGATCTCGCCTACGGGGTCGACGACAAGCAGTACAGGCTGCACTTTTCAGCGGGGTACAGCTTCTGATGGCGCGCCGAATTCTCTGCGTGCTGGCTGTACTCGTGCCGCTCGCCCTGGCGGCGCTCGCCGGTGCGGGCTTCTGGCTGTTCGGTACGCAGCAGGGCCTGGACTGGGCGCTGGCGCGCGCGCGCGAGGCGAGCGGCGGCAGGCTGCGCGTCGAGGCGCCGCGCGGCACGCTGGCAGGCGGCATCGAGGCGCGCAGCGTCCGCTACGCCGACGCCGGATATCGCCTGGAGGCGCGCGGCGTCGGCTTGCGGGTGTCACCGCTCACGCTGCTGTTCATGCGCCCCGAAATCGCGCGCCTCGAGAGCCGCGAGCTCGATCTCGTGCTGCCGCAAGACGGCCAGGCGGCTGCGCTGCCGGCCTCACTCGCGCTGCCGATGCGTCTGCGCGTGGCGCGGCTGCGCGTCGGCACCCTGCGCCTCTCGCGGGGAGCGCAAACCTACGCGCTGCATGACCTGCGGCTCGGCTACGGCTACGGCCGTCTCGGCCACTACGTCGAGGGTCTGCACCTCGAGACACAGGGCGTCACGCTCGAGGGTCGCGCGGGACTCGGTGCCTCGCCCCCGTTCGCGGTGAGCGGCGCGCTGCGCGTCGCCGGAACGTATGCAGGCGTGCCGTTCAAAGCGGCGCTCCAGCTGTCGGGCAGCCTGGAGAGGCTCGCCGTGAGTGCGCGCGGCGAAGCCAAAGGAGCCGGCGTCGATGCGAGCGCGACCCTGCGGCCGGTCGCAGGCCTGCCGCCCGAGAAGCTCGACTTCGAGTTGCGTGACCTCGACCTGCGGGCGTTCGACGGCGCGCTTCCGCGCACGCGCTTGCGGGTGTCGGCCACGCTCGCGCGGCGCGGCGCAGCGCTCGCCGGGCGCATCACGGCGATCAACGTGCTCGCCGGGCGCGCGGCCGACGGACGCGTGCCGGTCGCGTCGCTCGAGGGCGCGCTGCGCGTCGACCTGCAACACGCCGAGCTGGACGGCTTCAGCGCAGGGCTCGGCGCCGCGGGCAGCATCGGCGGCCGCATGACGCTCGACCGGCAGGGCAGGGTCGAGGCCGCGCTCGATCTGTCGCGCATCGACCTGTCGCGGCTGGCGAAGCTTCCGGCGAGCGAGCTTTCGGGCCGGGTGGAACTCGCGGGTTCGTTCTCCGGCGAGCCGCGCGCGCAGGCGAAATTGAGCCTCGGACCTTCGACGCTCGTGGGACGCGCGCTTGGAGGCGGCGGGCGGCTGCGCCTGGCGGGCGGACGGATCGAGGCGGCGGCGCTCGAGCTGACGTACTCCGGCGCCGCGATCGGCGTTGAAGGCGATTTCGGACCCGACGCCGGGCGCCTGCGCGTGCGCATCGAGGCGCACGACCTGGCGACCCTCTGGCCGCGGCTTGCCGGCCGGGCGACGGTCGAAGGCGAGGTCACGGGCGGGTGGCGCGATCCGGCGCTGCGGCTGAGCGCGACCGGCCGCGGGGTGGCACTCGGCGCATCCGGGCTGCGCGCCGAGCGGGTGCGCGTGACGCTCGAAGGCAGGCGCCCGCGCCACGAGATCGCGCTCGCGGCGCAGGGCGAAGGTTTCGATTTCTCCGCCGAGCTGCGCGGCGCGCTGGCGGCGAACGGCGCATGGCGCGCAATGCTCGTTTCCGCGCGCAACCGCGGCACGCTGCCCTTCACGCTCGAGCACCCCGCCGAGATCAGCGTCGCGCGCGGGCGCGCGGAGCTTCGCTCGCTCGCGGCGCGCTTCGAGCAGGGCCGGGTGAACGTGCGCGAGCTGCGCTGGGAACACGGCAGGCTCGCGAGCAGCGGAGCGTTGCAGCAGGTCGCGGTGGTGCCGCTGCTGCGGCTCGCCGGCAGCGCGGCGCCGCTCGAAGGCAAGCTGGCGCTCGGAGCCGAGTGGTCGTTCACCGCCGCGCCGCGCGCCAACGGCTCCTTCAGGTTGTGGCGCGAGGGCGGCGATCTCGCGCTCGGCGGCGAGGAGCCGATCGCGCTCGGCCTGAGCGCCCTCGAGGTCACGGGCAAGCTGACCGACGACCGGCTCGAAGCGCAAGGCCGATTCTCCGCGCGCACCGCCAAGGGCGAGCTCGCGCTGCGGCTCGAGCCGCAGCCCGGGCAGGGCGAAGGCTTTCCCTACGGCGCCGATTCGCGCCTGACGGCGCGCGTGGACGCCGAGCTCGCCTCGCTCGCGCCGTTTGCGGTCCTGATTGACCGCGCCGCGCGCATCGACGGCCGGCTCAGCGCGCGGCTCGTGGCGAGCGGTACGTTCGGCCGGCCGGAGCTCTCGGGCAGCCTTCAGGGCGACGACATCACCTACGTCCGGCCGCCCGACGGCATCGATCTGGTGAACGGGCGCCTGCGCGCGCAGCTGGAGAACGGCGCGGTGCAGCTCTCGCAGCTCTCGATCGCTTCCGCCGCCGGCGGCAGCTTCGTCGCGCAGGGCACGCTTGCGCACGGCGAGGCCCGCCGCGCGTCGATCAACTGGCGGGCCGACAAGTTCGCCTTGCTCGATCGTCCCGACCAGCGCCTGGTGGTGAGCGGACAGGGCTCGGCGGCGATGGACCACCGCCGCCTCCTGTTTTCCGGCGCGTTGCGCGCCGACAGCGGATTCTTTTCCTTCGAGACGGTCGCCCTGCCCAGGCTCGGCGACGACGTCGTCGTGGCCGGGCGCGAGCGGGACGAGCGCAGGGATCGACGCATCGGCCGCAAGGAGAACCCGTCTCCGGTCGACGTCGACTTCGACCTCGACTTCGGCCGGGACCTGCGCATCCGCGGGCGCGGCCTGGATACCGGCCTGACCGGCAGGCTGCACGTGCGCACCGACAGGGACGGGGTGTTGATGGGCAAGGGCGTGCTGCGCGCGGTGCAGGGTACGGTCACCGCTTACGGCACGCGCCTCGGCATCGAGCGCGGCCGGCTGATCTTCGACGGCCCGGTCAACAAGCCGTCGCTGGACATCCTGGCGATGCGCCGCAACCAGGAGGTCGAGGCGGGCGTGGCGG
>Ga0210077_1000234_pt1 | contig 23713 bp, 20 predicted proteins | sample RushMan_CattailN_5_FD_185556 | JGI IMG/M metagenome (GOLD analysis project Ga0210077, IMG submission 185556) | Wetland microbial communities from San Francisco Bay, California, USA, that impact long-term carbon sequestration -... | ecosystem: Environmental > Aquatic > Marine > Wetlands ... | reverse complement strand
AGTTAAAAAGCAACTGGATTTTCCCGAAGGAGCAAGCCCTATGCCAATTACTTTTACTGTTTCCGGATCTTATGCGTCTATCTATAACTTTATAGACATGCTGCAAAACCTCAGACGGCCGGTAAAAATAGACAGCATTGCTATAAATACTTCTGAAACTGTTAGCGGCAAAACATTGATCTTAGTTGTGTCTGGTCAAACGCCGTATTTAGGTACTAAAATAACCGCTAATAAATAGATTATGAAAAAAGAAAAACTGCCGAGTATGGTCAATATCGCAATTTTAACCTTAATCACCGCTGTTTTCTGGGTAATTTATTCTGTTTACCAGGCTATTTGGTCAAAACCTCAGGTAACTAGCGGGGCCGAATCTATTGAACCTTTTACGCCAACTCTCAACAACCAAATTGTCGGTGATATCCGAAATGCCATTTACTTCACGGAGGATGAGATTCCTCTTTATGAGCCATCCTCCGTACTTGCCCAACCAACACCAATCCCAACACCCACGACTGCACCCGCAATTGAGAGCTCCCCCAGCCCTAGTCCGACGATTCAACCGGAGACTCAAAGCCCAACGCCATCTGAGTAATAAACTAAAAAAATGAAAAAGATAAGCAAAATACCGACTCTAATAGGAATAATTTTTTTGATTTTTGGAATAGCTGCAGGTATTTATTTCATTAACAGCCAGCAAATTTTCAGGCTAAAGGCTTCGCCCGAAGCGGCTCCTAAAGACGTTAGGATCTCAAATATCACTGATTCTTCTTTTACGGTAAGTTGGGTAAGCGATAAATCAACCACAGGCTTTATCAAATGGGGCAATTCCCAAGGTAGTCTTGACTCAACAGAACTGGATGAAATGGAAACCGAAAGCATCACCCATACAACAACCGTTAGGGGCCTACAACCACAAGGTGGATATTATTTTGATATCTATTCTGATGGATCTCGTTTCGACAATGGGGGGATACCCTGGCAGGTTAATCTGACGCCAAGCTTAGCTTCATCCGGTAAATCGGAGCTTATTTCGGGGAGGATTTTAGATTCTGTCGGTAACGCCGTTAAAAATGCACTTGTTTTTGTGACACTTGATGGTGGATCTCCTCTATCAACCACAACTTCCCCAACCGGTGGGTGGGTAATTTCTATAACCTCGGCTTTGACCAACGATCTATCTTCATACGTAGAAATTGATGATGATCAAACTCTTATAGAAATATCGGTAAATGCCGGTTTACAAGGAGTGTCCTCGGCACAAATCTATCCTGTTTCTGCAAAACCGGTGCCGGATATTACTTTAGGGGAAGTATACGATTTCAAAAATTCCCAACCAAGCCAAGAGGGAAATCTTCCTCAGTCAAATATAAATATTCCCCAAGGGCAGAAACCAACTTCCAGATTTAACCTTGACGAGCAAATTACACCTCAGGAAACAAAAAATGTAACGCTTGAGAGTATTGATGAGGGCGAGATTATTAATACAACCGACCCTGAATTTTTCGGAAAAGGTCCTTCAGGTGAGAATATATCGATTATTGTTGAGTCGGAAAGTCCTTTATCCGGCGATGTAACTGTTTCCTCCAGTGGTTCTTGGAAGTGGAGTCCTCCCGAAAGTTTATCTCCGGGAACGCATACAGTCACCCTGAAATGGGTCGATACAAGCGGAATAACCCGAATGATAACCAGAAGCTTTATAGTATCCGCAGCGGAGGGGCCTTCTTTTGAATCAACCCCTTCGGCATCTTTAACACCAACACCCACTCCCACCAAGACATCCTCACCTACGGCCTCAGCTACTCCAACAGCCAGTGCGAGTCCGACTATAACACCGACTTTATCGCCAACCCCGACATCAACTTATACTTCTTCACCGACCTCGGTTGCCCTTCCTGATTCTGGGTATTTGACTCCGACATTAGGTTTATTTATCATGGGAATAACAGTAATAGGCCTTAGTGCAATATTGTTTAAAAAGGCCTAATATTAAATAAAAACTAAATGCCTGACCCAAAAGACCAAAGTCAAAACCCAACAAGTATAAATCCTAATCCGACAACTCCACCCGTTGAAGATGTTCCAAATTTCCCTCCGCCCGAGGTTCCTCCGGTCATTCAACCAAACGAGAAGATGGAAATGCCTCCCACACCACCACCCCCAACAGATGAAAAAATTAAAATAAAAACAGAGGAGACTGATGAAGATAAAAAGACGGACAAAATAAAAATCGACAATCTGGATATTCCTCCGGTTGTCGCCGTACCGGGTTCTTCCAAAAAATTCGGATCGAAAAAAATGATAGCCACCATTCTCGGTCTGGTTGTCCTCGTTGGAGGTTTAGCAACCGGATTGTTCATGGTCAAAAGAAACCAGGACATCAGAGAAAAGGCTTATGCGCTTTGTTACTCAGACGCCGACTGTTCTCCCGGATACACATGTAGAGTGGATACCGGGTCATGTGTCAAATCCTCAACACCTGTCCCCACTGTCGCGCCAACTCCCAGTTGTGGAACTAATGGTCAGTCTTGTTGCAATGGTTATATCTGCAACCCCACGCTAATCTGCGTTGCAAATACCTGCATGAAACCTTCAACAGCTACTCCTAAACCAACATCGACTCCCACAAGTTGTGGTCTTTACGACGATGACCCACCGCAGTGTGCATCGCACGGTTGTAAATCATGCGATGTTGGGTTGTGTATACCCAGTACCCAAACTTGTCCCGCCGTAGTTAATTGCGGTCTTTATAGTGATGATCCACCCCAATGTGAAGCAAAAGGTTGCAACTCCTGCGGTGTCGGTTTGTGTATACCCGGAACTCAAATTTGTCCCACAACAACACAGTGCAATCTTTATAACGGCAAGCAGACAGAATGCAATAACAGAAATTGTCAGTGGTGCTCCAGCAATAGCTCTTGTACCACATTTAGTAGTACCTGTCCTACTACTACTCAGATTTGCGGTTCAAATACCGGCTATATCGGGGGTGGCACTATTATTGCCGGACAGTGTAGTGTTGATATATGCAAAGACTTGGGAGGTTTTTGGACAAAATACTATTGCGAGAATCAATTTAAAGAGGATGTAGGCAACGGGTGTAATACAAACTTGGTAGCTACCCGAGATGCATCCCAAGGAGTTTTACAATTTGATGATACCTTCTGCGGAGTCCAGCAAATTGACTGTTCGCAAAAAATAGGAGGGACTACTCTAATATTCCAATCACGAGAGGATAAGACCAATTGTACAACAACTTCTACATCAACACCGGTTTCTACGCCCACAGCAACACCGACAATCACTGCCGCTTGTCTAAATGTTAAAGCTTATGACACAAGTTTTAATGAACTTGACGCAACCGACCTAACCCTTCTTAAATCCGGCGATAAAGTAAGATTTGCAGTCCTGGGTACAACCAGCGGAGGTTCAATAGACAAAGCCAGATTCTCAATAAACGGCGGTTCATATCAAGAAACCACACTCAAAAAACCCGGTACGGAAGAATTTTATTACGAATATACAATTCCAGCCGGAACAGTGTCGTTTAGTGTGACAGCTCAATTACATCATTCCATTTTCGGATGGTTCTAAAGCCATGAAAAACCTAAAACACAACAAAATCGTCAGCATTCTAATAATAGTTGCCACCGTTGCCTTGGCAGGAATTGCTATTTTTACGGCAACAAGGCTTTACCAGCTCAGAAAACAGGCAGTGGCACCAAGTGCCCCAACTTCAAAACCTCAAGCGCAAGAAGAACAACCATTGGCAACCTGTCAAACCCTAACTTTTAATCTGACTACACCCACACCTACTGAAACAGCTACCGCAACTCCTACTACCACACCAACGGGTACTTCTACAGTAACTCCAACTTCTACTGCCACTGCTACACCAACTAGTACGCCAACATCAACACCGACCACTACAGCTAGTGCTACCCCTACACCCACCAGCACAGCTACATCTACCCCCACTACAACACCGACTTCCACGGCGACAGCAACTGCTACAACTACCTCTACGCCTACAAGCTATCTGACTACAACTTCGACTACCCCTTCTCCCGAACTTCCTGAATCCGGAATTTCCTGGCCGACCATTGCCGCATTGGCAACAGGAATACTACTGGTAATCGGATCCCTTCTTTTGGCTTTATAAAGCTGGCTGTTTGACCCAATCTTAAATCCCTAATAAGATAAATTAACAACTATTTGTCTTTATGAAGGTATCAATTAAGCCCAACAATTCTAACTCTCCAGTTGACACAATCACCGAAAAAACTCCTGATATTCCAATCTCACCCATAACCACAACTGGTTCTGGGCCTAATAAAGCTCTTACAACAAAGACTTTAATTGTAATTTGTCTAACAATTGTTTTAGCCGGAGTGGCAACCGCTACAGCTATAAAACTATTTCAAAACAAACAAACAGGCGTAACCCCCAATGCACCCGAAAGCAAACCTCTGGCCTGTGTTGAAGAATGTCCTTCCGATGATGGAATCCTAAGGGATTGTCATCCGCCCGCCGCAAACGGAGATCCAGCCGAAAAAATATGTGACAGCCAAGGAAAAGTCGAAATTTGCGGAGGATTAAATTTCTGTTGTCCCGGCCCGTCAGGTAGCTGGACAACCGACCTTTCCGCCTGTACCTCTCCTACCCCCACCGCGACGCCAAGCGCAACACCCACTATTACCCCCACACCAACCACATCTGGTTCTATTACCCCTTCTCCCGCAACTACTCCAACTTCATCTGCTAACCTGAGCCCATCCCCAACTACGCCACCTTCGGAATTACCGAGTACACAAACAAGCGGAATGCCTACAAATCAACTACCCGAAACCGGGGTTGGATTACCAACTGTTTTCGGAATACTATTGGGAGTATTTACAATTATTGTATCGGTTGCTTTATTAATCTGATTATCTCCAGGAGGCAAACCAATAATATGAATGGTCCAACCAAAGAGGAATCTTAATTCCTGTATAGTGTGGGTAAAAATAAAGGTAAACGACCAGTGCCAAAGCTAAAACTGGAACAATCAATTTCGGGATTTTCCGAAGCACATAACCCGATGCTATTGCTAAAAAGGGTAATGCCGGCAAATAGTGATACAAAAACATAATTCTGGGGGAGTCAGCCCAGGTTGCGAAAAATACAAAGTAGGAAAATATAACCAAACCCAAGTTTTTGTTTTTTTCAATTAATGTGTAAATTAAACTGGTTATTACAAATACAAGACCTGACCAAAAAATTATCGGGTTGCCCATTGCATAAATTCTTGAAACCATGCCTCCAACCTCACTACTTGTATACAGATAGATTGGTCTTAAAAGTAACGGCCAACTCCACCAAGCCGAAGTATAAGGGTGGGTGGCCTTAAGATTAGTATGATACCACCACATTTGTTTTTGCATTCCTACAAAAATATCAAAAGCATGTCCTGTAAAAAACATCGGAAGATATGTCGCTATATATACTGCTGGTGGAATAACCAGAAACCACAATGCCGAAAATTCCAGTTTTCTAAAATCTTTCAATTTGTCACCGTTTCTTCTCAACCAAATTACGAAGAATATTGGCACTGCCCAAACAGCACTCCACTTTGAAGCGAGAGCAAGTCCATAAACTAAAGCAGAAAATAAATTTTTCTTTTTTAGAAAAAGATAAATTGATAATAGAACAAAAAAAAGCATGTAGGTATCATTCATTCCGATACGCGACATCGCCAGAGCAAGCCCATCCAGACTAAAAAATGCGGCCGATATTATGGCCAAAAGCTCATCCTCAAAAAGGTGTTTTGCAATTATGTAAACCAAAAACACTATCCCAACTCCCAATAGCGCCGCAGGTATTCTCCAACCGAATGCGTTTTCCCCAAAAATGTTCATTCCCACAACCATTCCTAACTTTGCTAAAGGCGGATGTGTCCATTCATAGGCATATCCTTCAGGGTGGGGATTCCACCACTCCCAGGCTTTAGGATCACCATGTAAAATTAACCTAGAAGTAAATGCATGGTAAACCTCATCAAAATATTCGTTCTTTGGACTCCCCAAAAATAAAACTCTCGAGAAAAATGCAAAAACTAAAATTCCAGTTAATAAAATCCTCAGTGTTTTTTTTGTCAATTTAACCTCAGGGAAGCTCTCTTTATAACCGGATTTTAAGCTTTTTAGAATCTGTTCCTTGAGCTTGATTATGAAGTTGTTAATTTTTTGATTTGCATTAGTCGAATAGAGAAAAAATATTAAAAATAATACGAGGTTAATAAAAATAAAAATGTGTATTAGAGAGTTAGAATATACGGTCAAAAAATCAAATGAAATCCACTGGAAAGAATAATATAAATTAGCCAGATAGGTTAATGATAAACCCCAATATACAATCATAAGTGATGGTGAAAAAAAAGAAGCCACCAAAAGAGGAGCAAAGGATGGTAACAGATGGCGTTCGTGTATTCTGGTCAAAAACATAAATGAGATGATAAATGAAGCTGCTGCCAGATAATATTTTTTGTTTTTTGCTTTAAGATTTAGAAGGAATAGAATTGTCATGATTAATAAACTCGCTACTATTCCTATAAGTTGAAAGTTAGCCGCTGCGGTATCCAATCTCCAAAATCCAATCAATCCCCAAAAATTGAAAGCATTTATAGATGTATAAGGATACTGGCTGGCACTTAGTCCCAAACGAGAAATAATAAAAGAGAAAAGATTACCGTGAGAAAATGGTATGAAAGCCAAAACAAAGACGATCAGGCCAACCAATGCATAAATTAACGCTTTTTTTAGATGTATTTTCCGCCTATACATTAAATACAAAATTACAGGTAACACAAAAGCAGCCTGTGGTTTAACTAAAGTTCCGATGCTTAAAGATAAAGCCGAAACTAAATAATTGGCAGGGAAGAACCAAATTGCAGACATCGAAAACATTGCTGTAAAAGAATCAATCTGTCCCCAAAGCGCAGAGTTGGCAAATACAGCAGGATTGAATAAATAAAGACAGCCTGCAATCAGTGCGGCTTTTTTATTTTTGAGTTTAGCAACTGCTAAATAGATCAGGTAGCCAGTTATCAGATCAGCAAATATTGAAGGAAGCTTATATAAAACTTCACTTGGTAATACACCTAACTGATTAATGTGTCCCAAAATCCAAAGAACGTACATATATCCTGGTAGATAGTCGCTCCAACCCTGGTAGAAATTTCTAAATCCGAACCTGACCAAGTTATTACTCCAAGCAATAAACGTACCCTGATCAAGTTGCAAAGTTCCAAAAAAAGAAAGGCAGATTCGCACTATAAAAGAAACAAGCAAAACTATTACAATAGGGGGGATGAAAAAGTTTTTGTTACCAGCTTTATTTTTTCTCACGTTAATAATTTACTACTTAACTTCAGCGGGGAAAACTCCGTACGACTATTTTACCCGACTTTCATATGCATTCCTACATGGCAAGTTCTTTTTATCACAAAATCCACCCTGGTTAAACGAGCTTATCCCGATTGCATCGGATAAGTTTGCTGTAGTATATCCACCCACACCAGCAATTGCCGCCCTTCCTTTCGTTTTTTTATTCGGTCCAAATTTTCAGCAACAAATACTTGCTCATCTCATGGGAGCCTTAACGGCTTGTTTGTGGTGGCTTATCGCTTATAAAAAAACTAAAAATAAAAAGGTTAGCTTTTGGGCATTTTTATTGGCTGCATTTGGAAATATAGTCTGGTACCTTTCCTCAAACGGTTCAGCTTGGTATTTAGGACAGGTTTCCGCCCATCTTTTCTTAACTCTGACAATTTATGAGTCCATTAACAAAAAAAGGCTTCTTCTAATAATAATATATTTCGGAATGGCATTTTTAAGTAGGCTCCAGATAATTCTTGCCCTTCCCGCAATAATTTATTTAAATAAAAAAAGTCTAATAAAGAATAAATGGCTTTTGGCTTATGCAGGAGGTATTTCTTTTTTTATACTCCTTTACGGAATTTATAATAAATTAAGGTTTGCTTCATTTCTACAAACCGGTTACGGTCTTATACCTGGTGTATCAAACGAACCATGGTTTGAGGAAGGAATATTTAACCTAAACTATATTCCCAACCATTTAAAAATTATTTTAGCTTCTTTTCCAAAATTATTAACACATTTCCCCTATGTGCAACCGTCATGGTCTGGACTGGCAATTTGGATAACAACTCCTGCATTTTTTTATTCGTTATTTGCTAAGGGCAAGGCCGTTTTACCTTTTTGGATTTCAATAATTTTAATTGCACTTGTTGACTTCAGTCACGGTACAACCGGATTTACCCAATTCGGCTACCGTTTTGCAGTTGATTTCTATCCTCTTTTGATGTTTTTGTTGGTTATATCCCTGACCAAATCAAAACTTCGGTGGCATCATTGGCTACTTTTGGTAATTTCAGTAATAGTTAATCTATGGGGAGTGCTATGGATAAATAAATTCGGTTGGGTTTCTTTTTGAATATAAATTTATAAGCTATCCCCATACCAACAGATAATCTTTGAGCTTTTGATTCAGTACCTCTGAACAATTTTATAGACATGGCAGAATTTTAATACAAGATTGAAGTAAACCATTTGTTGATTTCTTCCCAATTCCCACTTCCTGCCGCAGGAATAAATACATATAAATTATCAAAACGTGCAGATATTGGGGGGTTAATGATAAGTTCATCGGGAATTAAGTAGGAATTCATACTGTTTCTTGATTCCAGCACCCGCCTTGCCAAAATTGATGCAGCAGAAGGATCAATATCTGTTTCAACAAATTCTTTGACAGCTGAGCTAATCGCAAAAACTTTTCTGGGAGAAAGTAATATTTTAGGAGAAAGAATTTTCTTTTTAAGAGCGGATATTATTTTTTGCTGTCTTGCCTCTCTGGCAATATCAGTCCCTTCATCTCCCTGAGCATTGCGAGAGCGGGCAAACTTAAGTGCTGTTTCTCCGTCCATGATCTGCTCGCCAGCCTGAAAACTTACAGTTTCATAGCGACATTTGTATTCGGGATCTCCACCACACTCGTCGTTTTCTCTGCCTTCTATTGGATATTTTTCGTCAACGAAGGAATTTTCTACATTTACTTGAACTCCACCTAATACGTCAATTATTTTTTTAAATCCTGAGAAATCGATAACCAATGCATAATTGATCGGCTGTCCGACCACCTCTTCAACGGTAGATTTAGCCATAACAATACCTCCCGATTCTTGCTTTTGTCTTCCCCAATAGTAGGCGCTATTTATTTTGGCTCTTATTTCAGGTATCCAAATATCGCGGGGGATTGAGACATCTACAATCGAAGACTCTTGTAAAGATACCGAATAAACCATCATTGTGTCTGTTAAGTCCGGAGCAGTATGTCCCTGACCTCCTTTACCTAAAACTAAAATGTTTACCCTGTTGTTGTAGGAACTGATCTTTGAAGATGGTGTTAGGATAAAATCGCCAGCTAGGGTAAAATAGGTTTTTATAGGAGTGTTGTTGTAAACATACTTTGCACCAATAACAAAAAGGTAGATAAAAAGACCTGCCATCAAAATAAGCGCTGTTCTGACCAGCCAAACGTGTTTTAAAATTTTACGTTTAATTCTGGAGAAAGTAATCTTTCTTTTTAGGTCGGTTTCTTTTTTCGTTTTACCAGTATCGTCCATAAATAATCTCCTAGAAAAATAAGACAATCTAGATTATTCTATTTCAGATGGAACAAACTGACAAGCTTTTATCACAACTTAATGATCAGCAAAAGGCTGCAGTAACCTATGAAGGAGGTCCGCTTTTGGTTCTAGCAGGCGCAGGAAGCGGTAAGACCCGAGTCCTAACTTATCGGGTTGCCTATTTTATTGCAACGGATAAAACTTCATCGGAAAATGCACTTTTATTAACCTTTACCAACAAAGCAGCTGATGAGATGAAAGGCCGCATGCACTCGCTTATCGGCACCTATCCTAAATTTGCTGGGACTTTTCATTCTTTCTGCGCCAAAGTTCTTAGATTCGATGGGTTTCAAATAGGAATTCCTCCAGGATATTTAATCTATGATGAACAGGATCAAAGAGAAGTTGTCAAGCAAATAATCAAGGAGTTAGATTTGCCTGAAGAATCCTATTCACCAAGAGCCGTTGCTTCAGCAATTTCAGATGCTAAAAACCAAATGTTGGGACCTCAGGAATACTCCGATATAGTCAAAGGTGATTTCCAGGAGGGTGTTTATAAAATATTCTCACTTTACGAAAAAGCTCTAAAACAAAGCTCCGCCCTGGACTTTGACGATTTAATGCTTAAGACGGTGCAGCTTTTAAGAGAAAGTTCTCAAGCCCTTAAAAAGTGGCAAAATATTCTTACAGATATTTTTGTTGATGAATGGCAGGACACCAACAAAGTCCAATACCTTTTAACTAAACTTCTGGTCGGAAAAAACAATAAAATTACGGCGGTGGGAGATGCATCTCAATCTATCTACGGTTGGAGGGGTGCAGATTTCAGGAATATAAACAACCTTATTAAAGATTACCCGGATATCAAAGTTATAAATCTTGAACAAAACTATCGCTCTACTAAGAATATTCTTTCTGCAGCAAATTGCATTATTAAAAAAAATACCACCCACCCGATACTTAAACTTTGGACCAATAAATCAAATGGAGAAAAAATCAAAATCTACCAAGCCAGAAATGGCCTTGATGAAGCCGATTTTATCACCGACGAGATAGAAAGGCTCAAAATTAATGGCTACGGCCTTAAAGATATCGCACTTTTATATAGGACTAATGCTCAATCCAGGGTATTGGAAGAGGCGCTTTTGCATCGCGGGATTCCCTATGTTCTAATTGGAGGAATACGCTTCTATGAAAGGAGAGAGATAAAAGATGTTATTTCCTATCTTAGGGCCTTGGTTAATCCCAAAGACAGGGTATCCGATCGTCGAATACTTAAAATCGGCAAAAGAAGGTTCACCGCTTTTTGCCAATTTCGTGATAGTCTTGATGATTTTGAAAAAACATCAACCCTGGATATTTTAGACCAAGTTTTGGCAAAAACAGATTACCTCTCCCTTTATCAAAAAGAAACGGAGGAAAATTTAGCAAGATTAGAAAACATAAAAGAACTAAGATCTGTTGCTACCGAATTCCCCCAAATAAATGAATTTTTAGAAAACGTTTCATTAGTAGAAGCTCAAAAAGATAGCCGAGGTAGAGTTAGAAAAGACACCCCCAATGAAAGTGGTGGAAAGGTCGCTCTGATGACCCTTCATGCTGCCAAGGGTTTGGAATTCCCGGTAGTTTTTATAGTCGGAATGGAAGAGGGCCTTTTTCCTCACTCCCGAAGCCTTTGGGACGCAAATCAGCTGGAGGAGGAAAGAAGACTCGCATATGTTGGGATCACTCGAGCCAAAGAAATTCTTTACCTATCGTGGGCAAATAGAAGGCTCTATTTCGGCGAAAACGTATCAAATCCTCCCTCACGCTTTATAATAGATATACCTGAGAATATTTTGGAATCGATAAATCTTGTCACAACCAAGACAAATAAAAAGATAAAAAGTGTCGATAATTTTGATGATATCATTGAAAAGTACCTAGGCAATCAAGACGATGAACAAACTCAACAAACCTGAGGTTTTTAATAAAAAATCAACCCACCCTCTGCAGTCAAGTTACTGGGGCAACTTCAGAGAGGCTTGGGGAAACCAAGTTGCCTATTTTCCCTTCGGTCTGATTACTCTTCATAAAATACCTTTTAGTAAATACAAACTCGGCATGTTTATAAAAGGTCCCAAGATTACTCAATGCATAATAAAAATACTCCGTGATTACGGCAAGAAGAACAGTCTTATTTTTATTAAGCTTGAACCCAATCAAAAAAAGGACGATAAAACCATAAAACTCCTCAAGCAAAACCGTTGTGTTACAGGAAAAACTCTATTTACCCCGACAACTTTTTGGATCGACCTGACAAAAAGTCAGGAAGAGTTGCTTAAAAGCTTTTCTTCAAAAACACGATACAACATCAGACTTGCTCAACGTCACGGGGTAGTTGTCCAGGAAGATAACTCCGATAGGGCCTTTAAAAAATATCTGCAGCTAACCAGGGAAACTGTTCAAAGACAGCATTTTTTTGCCCATACTCAAAAATATCATGAACTGATGTGGGAATATCTCCACAAAATACCTGTTTCCCAGGGCAAAAAACCAATTGCCCATCTACTTGTTGCCAAATACAAAGGGCGTGTTATAACGACCTGGATACTTTTTGAGTGGCATAATTTTTTGTATTATCCTTATGGCGCCTCCAGTGATAAGTATAAAAATGTTATGGCCAACAACCTGATGATGTGGGAAGCAATAAAATTCGGTCAAAAACAAGGCTTGGAGACATTTGATCTTTGGGGTAGGGAGGAAGGCAAGGGCTTCACAAAATTCAAAGAAGGCTATAGTCCCGAAATTATAGAATTTATAGGAACCTGGGACTTAATAATCAATAAGCCCTTATACACTATCTACAAAAATGCAGAGTCTCTGCGTTGGAAAATCTTAAGGTTGGGGGCAAGGTTGGGACTCTCAAGGGGCGGTTTTTAGATATCTTTATGACAGACATCCGTCAAAGTGAAAGATATGCCTCATATATGACCTATCAGGGCTGGATAGTAAAAAGAATTGACGGAATAAACTATTTCATCCGAAAATTTCCCGTCATTGGCGCTTTTCTTAAAATACAACGTCCCCAAAATATTGATCTAACAACTATAGATATATTAAGCCGTAAATACGGTGTTATTCAAATTATTCTGGAGCCAAACTTAACCACTGGCTTCAATCCTGCCAAATATCATGATCTATTGTCGACACACGGCTATAAACTTAAAAAGTCAACCTATTTGCCCTCAAAAACACTCCAAATAAATTTGAAACAGAGCGAGGATCAGATATTTAATAATTTTAAAAAAGATGCCAGAGCGTCAATCCGAAAGGGAAGTGGCCTGGCTATTAAAGAATATTCTACCCCCAGTGAGATAAAAAATTGGCGCGATGCTTGGAAAAAATCGGTAAATTTCCAAAAATACGTTCCAACAGTGGGGCAGTTGTATAATTTAAAAAAAGCTTTCAGAAATAATCATTCCCTGATACTTGCGTCGCACAATATATTTGGCAGTATTATAGGGGGAGCGCTTTTCACACGCTCTTCACACGATGTCGCATATTATTGGTATGGTTTTACATCTAAAGAAGGCCGTACTTCCCTATCCCAATACTCTCTTCTCTACCAAGGTATACTATGGGGTAAATCACAAGGATGTAAGGTCTTTGATTTGGAAGGAATTTATGACCCCCGATTCCCCAATAAGAGCTGGCTTGGTTTTAGTCATTTTAAAAAATCCTTCGGAGGTAGGGAGATTCAATATCCAGGCTGTTATTCCAAATTAAGAATACATTTTTAGCTTTCGGAATTACAAAAAAGTTTATATTCACAATTTCGGCACAAAATACTGTGTGAACAAGAAAAGTCAGAGTTCTCAATTCTTTCTCTGTATTTATAGATCTCCTTTATGGCTTTTGTTAAATCGGCTCTGGTTCTGGTCGTTGAAATCTTTTTGGCACCATCAAAGTAGTACAAAGTCAAAAGAATCTCCCCAGGATTTTTATCAAAAGGGTCTTCTTTCATAAGATTCGCCGCTAACGCATAAAAGGTAAGCTGTAAATCATGCTCGACTTGTTTTTGTGTGGGAATGTTAGCTCCAGTTTTATAATCTGTTATTTGAATCTTACCCTCCCCTATTCGGTCAACCCGGTCGATCTTACCTCCTATCTTAAGCGGTCTTATTTCTAATTTTGCTTTAGGCAGGGGAACAACAAAGGGGGTTTCCAAGGACAAAGTTTCAACTTTCCTGTTAAATTCATTATCGAAATAGTCTGAAAGATAATCCTTACCCTTCTTCATAAATTTGTTTTCGTGGCTTTTATCTAAATATCCTTCAATAAGCCAGTTTTCAGTCAAAAGATTGAGCAACAAATCCTTGGTCGGTTTTTTACCATTCAAGATAATCTGATAGAAATTTTTCAGAGCTGAGTGCATGGAAGTACCAAAACTTTGTGCTGGAGAAGCAGGTGTAGGAATTCTTAAAAGATACTTAAGCTTATAATGTAACGGGCAGGTTTTAAATGTCTCTATTTGGCTGTAGGATAAATAATCTATTGATGGTTTAGAAGCTTTCTCCTTATTTATTGGTATTTCTTTATCTTCGTTGGCGAAATCCAAAAAACTCAACTGTTGTAAGTTATTCTGTGGGTACTCAAGGGCATCAACCTTATCACCCATAGCCTCAAAAACAAAAGGTGAAGGCTTTTTCTCTCTCTTTCCTTCTCCATAATAGTTCGCGGAGGTCAAATAGAGATTTTCCATAGCACGGGTGGTTGCAACATAAAAAAGTCTCCTTTCTTCCTGCAGATGAAAATCTCCTTGGGGAACAATTTCCTTGATAAGCGGCTCAGGAATAGGAATTTTTTCCTTACGTTCAATTGAAGGAAAACGCTGATTAACCAAGTTAACTATAAAAACAACTGGAAATTCCAACCCTTTTGAAGAATGAATGGTTAAGATATTCACTTTATTGACATCTGTCCAGTCACTATCTGATGCCAGGGGCGATTCACCTAATTCAGCTGATAACTCCAGCCAGTCAACCACATCAAAAACTCCGGCTCCAGCATGGTCTGTTTCATAACTTTTTATTTTGTCAAAAAATTTAGAAATGTTGGCAGCTCTTTTCTCCGCCTCAGGGTCGTTTGGATCAAAAAGAGCCTTTATAAGTCCTGTTGCTTCCAAGAAATCATATAATATCTGCCCCGCCGAGTTTTTCTTTATATTTTTAAGGGTCCTGTTAATCTGTTTTAACAAAAAATCAATCTTTTTCTTGGTTGTTGTGCCTATATAAATCTCCAAAGCTCGCTCACAAGCCATAAATAAGGAAATATTATGTTTTTTTGCAAAACTACCAATAGCAGCTAAATCTCTGGAAGAAATGTCGAAATAATCCATTTGTAAAAGCCTATATAACGAAACCGAATCATTGATGTCATAAATAACTTTTAAAAAAGCTATTAGATCAACAACCTCTTCCTGTTTAAAAAGTCTCCCCGGTCCTAAAAATTGATAAGGTATTCCCCTTCTTGCCAAGGCTCTTAAAAAGGGTTCTGAATGGCTATTTGCCCTAACTAAAATCGCAAAATCACTAAAATTATATCTATCTTTTTTGTCGGTAGAGGACATTGCTTGGATTTTTTCGACTACCCAGTCGGCCTCATTTTCTACTCTATCGGCATGGATATATTCTACTTTTCCTCCATCTTTATCAATCTGGGAAATGAGTTTTTTATCTATTTTTTCTTTTGCCTCAAGCCTGTCCGGGTTATTGTATTGAATAAGTTTATAAGCTCGGTTTAGAATTTCCTGGGTCGACCTGTAATTTTTAGTCAGAACAACAATTTTTGTCTTAGGAAAATTATTTTTGAACTGGATGATATTGGAAAATGCAGCACCCCTAAAACGATAAATGCTTTGATCATCGTCTGCTACAACACTAACATTTCCGGATCTACCCACAAGCAGTTTTACCAATTCGTTTTGGGCATAATTAGTATCTTGATACTCATCTACCAAAATATATTTAAACCGTTTTTTATATGATGCTAAAATGTTTGGTCTTTCCCTGAAAAGTTTTAGTGTTTTAACAATCAAATCACCAAAATCCGTATAACCATCTTTTGCTTTGATCTGGTCATACTTTTTGTAAGCATCAGCAAGCTCGCTCCACTTCTTAATCTCGATTCGTTCTTCACCGGATTTTATTTTTTTGATCTTTTGCTTTTGCACCCATTTTGTATACTCCTTTGGAGATATATCCTCATCCTGAAGTCTGGAAAAGTGCTGGAGCATACCTTCGATAAATTTTCCAGGATTCCCCAAAGGCCTGAAATAATCCAAATCAAATTCGAAAAGATGATTTCTAACCAGCTGAACCGTTTCGGCTTGAGTCATAAGTTTATAGGAAGGATTAAGGCCGATATGTAAAAGTTCATCTCGTAATACCCTGTCACAAAAAGAGTGGAAAGTAGAAATCCACATCTGCGAATATCCATAAGGCATAGCGACATCTACCCTCTCCTCCATTTCACGCGAGGCTTTTTCTGTAAAAGTCAAGGCCAAAATCTCAGTGGGCTTGGCCATTTTGGAAATAATCAGATGTTTTATACGCTCTGTAATTACTGTGGTTTTACCCGTACCTGCACCGGCGATAATCAGGAGTGGACCTTGTTTATGTTTTATTGCTTCAAGTTGATTTTTGTTTAATACTTGTTTTTGGGATAACGATCTTTCCTTCTTGGTCATTTAATTAATACGCTCTCTTTTGACAACTGGAGTATAGCAAATAATCTAGCTATCTTGGATGAATATTTTATTAGTCCTTAAGCTGAGATCGGGCAACGTCTTTTTTGGAACCGCTGCCCAACTTTTGAGTTGATGATATTTTTTGACCCAGGCGGGAAAAAAGTGATGTTACATTTCCCATCATGTTATAGGCATTTGTTAAATGTTTCTGTAAAACAGACATGCCATCTTCAACTTTTGAGTAGTCTTTTTGAATCGCTCTCAAAGAAGAAAGAATCTCCTTAGCTTTTGCCTCTATCTTTTGTCCTTCAAAACTCATCAGTATTGCCCTGATATAGGCATAAAAAGTAGTTGGTGAAACAGGTAAGACTCTCTTTGTTCCTGAATAATCAAAAAGTGTCATATTATTAACAATCTCGTAATAGACTGCCTCTGAGGGAACATACATCAGCGCATAATCTATTGTTCCTTCTTCAGTTAGAATATATTTTCTAGAAATACTGTCTATATGATTTTTTACGTCTTTAATAAAATCTTTCTCAAAGGTCTTCTTGTCACTCTCGCTTTTTGCCGAGGTGAATTTCCTAAAATTCTCCATAGGAAATTTAGAATCAACAGGAATTATTCCCGCCGAAGTTTTTATAGCGGCATCAACCTTCTCTCCTGATTTGAATGTGTATTGTAGATTAAAAGAGCTTTTAGGAAGCATTTGTCCCAAAAGCTCTTTTAAAACCTGTTCACCTATATTACCGCGCAACTTTGGGCTGGTCAGAAACTCCTGAAGATCCTTCATACTACGACCAATCTCGCTCATTTCTCCAATATTACGCTGTACCTGAGAAATTACCCTAGCCGCGTTATCTAGTCTTTCATTAAGGTGCTGTGTGTTTTTTTGTAGGGAGTCCAAAAGGATTTTACGGTCTTCCTTCGAACCAACTTGAAGCATTTTTATTATTTCTAAAAGCTCGTCCGAAGGTTTCTGTGCCTCTTTGATTTCTGTCAATTTACGGTTTAATAAAAGAAGTCCAACTACTAAAACGGCCAAAACAATTACCAATACGATAGTGGCGTCCATAGCTCACATTCTAACACAAATACATTATTGTCCTTTTGCCAACTCCGGAAGCCCAACTCTAATCGGATATGAAAATTTAATAAATCCTAGTTTAGATAAGCTTAAGTTACTTGAATTTATATGTGAATTGACCAGCTGTGCATTTTCAATTCGATTCGGATATTTGATATTCCATTCGATATTATTTCCAGCAATTACCGGTGGAATTGAAATAAGAATTCGGGCATCACTTTTTCCTGCTCTAACTGTAAGAAATTCTCTAACGCTTGTCTGGGAACCTAAAGAAAATATGTGTACTGATTCCCGAAGGTCATTACAGTAGCCTCTTGTAAAATGTAAGCCCACTAAACCCTTTTTTAAATCCACTGCATAAGGGATAATGCCTCTGTTCCCGTGGGAAAAAGAACCACAAAAAGATTGATCGGATACATCGCTTGTGAAAATCCAATCAACTACTTTATCGAGAGGATAGTTCTTTCCGGATTCTTCGAAATTATTTTTTAGACTCAGCTTTAGATTCAAAGCATTTCCTTGACCCTGTAGTCTAAGAACCATTTCATTTTGTTGCTCGCCTACTGATTGGAGATAAAAAAGATCTCCCATTGGAGTATTAAAACTAATCCTATTAATTATGCTCTTTGCTACAAAATCTTTAATACTGTTGTCGGCCTTAAGCAAAAAAATATCCGGGAAAATCCCCGACAGATTGGAAAGTGCAGCTTCGGGTCTATATTCCTCGTATTTAAAATGCCTAGGACCGATTAGTTGTTCTAATTCCGACATATTTGCGTTTTTACACCATTTTTAATATAAAATCAAAATATGACTCGACACATTGTAAGAGACACGAGAAGAAAAAATTTCTTACCCACTCTTATTATTACAATTCTGTTATGGTTTTGTCTGGGTGCTTTGGTTTATTTTATCCAACCAGGTATTCCTGGTGCCTTAGTGCTATTTTTTGTTCTAGTTTTCTTTACCTTGCTTTTCACTTTCTCAATTATCTTTGCAAATACTCGAAGAGGTATATTGGCATCAAGCGTAACTACCCTATTTGCTCTTCTTGTATATTTTGGTATAGGTAATTTTCTTAATCTGTTTTTACTATTGGGAATAGGCCTAACCCTCGATGTTTACTTCGTAAAAAATAAAAAGAGATAGGTTTTTGACATTTTTTCTTTTGTTGCTATACTAACGCCACATGAGAATTTCAGGCCAAAAATTGAACCCTTCTATTAAAAAACAACTGCTAATAACATTCGCCCAAACATTAGCGGATATTAAATCTCCCAGAGAAGCAGAAAACTTTTTGAATGATTTCTTCAATGAATCGGAGTTAGAAACCTTTACTAAAAGATTGGGAATTTGCTATTGGCTTACCAAACAAAGAAGTTACGAAAATATTAAAAACAATCTTAAAGTATCCTCAGCAACCATAGCTTCAACCCAAACCATGCTTGATAAACAAGGGATCCGTATGGCTATTAAAAAAATTGAGGCTGAAGAATGGGCCAACCTCTGGGCCGAAAAAATACAAAAATTCATAAAAAGATAGCTTCAAAGGCCACAAAAGGATAAAATAAGCCTATGCGTGATAATTTTTATATTACAACTACTCTGCCGTATGTTAATGCCGAACCCCATATTGGTTTTGCCTTGGAAATTATTCAGGCGGATGTTTTAGCACGTTTTCATAAAGAGATCCTAAAACAAGATGTTGTTTTTAACTTCGGGACAGATGAACATGGTCAGAAAATATATCAAAAATCACTTGAGGCAAAAAAGGATCCTCAAGCTTACTGCGATGAATATGCCTCCAAGTTTAATTCTTTAAAAAAGGCCTTAAATCTAAGCTATACAAACTTTATCAGAACGACCGACCCCGACCATATAAGTGCTGCGCAAGAGTTTTGGAGGGTGTGCGATAAAAACGGTGATATATATAAAAAACTTTATGAAACCAAATATTGTGTAGGCTGTGAGCTGGAAAAGACAGATTCCGAACTAATAAATGGTCGTTGTCCTCTTCATCCGGATAAAGAGATAGAAATTATCAAAGAAGAAAATTACTTTTTCAGATTTTCCAAATATCAAAAACTTCTTTTGGATTTTTATAACAAAAATCCGCAATTTGTCGTACCCGAGGGAAAATACAACGAAATTAAATCCTTCGTTGAGTCAGGTCTTAACGATTTTAGTATCTCTAGACTTAAATCCAAAATGCCCTGGGGAATCCAGGTACCAAACGACCCCGAACAGGTAATGTACGTCTGGTTTGACGCTTTAATTAACTATATTTCTACCCTTGGTTGGCCAGCAGATAAGAAAAATTTTCAAGCTTTCTGGCCAGGAGTACAAGTTGCGGGCAAAGATAATTTACGCCAGCAATCAGCTATCTGGCAGGCCATGCTTGCTTCAGCCGGTTTACCTTTATCAAAACAGATTTTTATCCATGGATTTATTACGGTTGACGGTAAAAAAATTAGTAAAAGCCTCGGAAATACTATCAACCCTATTTTAGTAGCCAAAAAATTCCAAACCGACGCGCTACGCTACTATCTTTTATCCAGAGTGCACCCATTTGAAGATTCCGACTTTACTTTTGAAAAACTAACGGATGCATACAATGGAGAACTTGCTAATGGTTTGGGGAACTTAATATCCCGTGTTGCTGCTTTGTGCCAGAAATCAAAGGCTGATTTTAATGACAGCCAAAAACCAAAATTATATAACCAAGTTCAACAAGCTCTTGAAGATTTTAGATTTGATTTAGCCTTGAAGTTTATCTGGGATCAGATTACTGTATTGGACCTACAAATAAATAAAGAGGAACCTTGGAAACTGGTTGATAAAAAGCTTGTAGATACTCTGCAAAAATATGTTGACAAAATCAGAAATATTGCTTATAACCTCAAACCTTTTTTACCCGAAACAGCACAAAAAATATCCGATCAGTTCTCCGTTGGTAAAATACAAAGTAAATCCGCCCTTTTTCCTAGAATATGAGACAGTTTATAAACAATCACGAACGGCTTATCCAACGTTGCCTGGAAATACTCCCCGGAGCTTTTTCCTGGAATGTCATTCTATTCCCCTACTGGGGTATTTTTGTAATTCCCGATGTGGTTGCCTATTTCATTTTATTTTTCAATATTTATTGGCTTTATCAGTCCGCGTCAATAGCCGTTACAGCTGTTATTTCTCATTTAAGAATACAGGCATCCTTAAAATATGACTGGATGAAAGATGTGATGGGGTTCGGTGATTGGAAAAAAGTGAAGCATATAATAATCATCCCAACCTATAAAGAACCTGTCCATATCTTGATAAGAACTCTAAAATCTATTGCCCAGCAGACACTTCCCACTAAGCAATTTGAAGTCGTTTTGGCTATGGAAAAAAATGAGTCTAAAAAAGATCGTGACGAGAAGATTGCTGAGATAAGAAAACTCTTTGACGGAGTTTTCGGCCATCTGTTTGTGACTATCCATCCCTTAGTTGCGGGTGAAGTAGCAGGAAAAGCAAGTAACGAACGTTACGCCGCACTTTGGATTAAGAATTATCTGGTAGACAAGAAAAAAATCAATATTGATTATTTAACCATTACCAGCAGTGACGCGGATCATAAATTCCACCCTTCCCACTTTGCCTGTCTAACCTATAAATTTTTAGACAACCCCAATAGATATAAATATTTCTGGCAAGCGGCGGTTATGTTTTACAACAATATTTGGGAACTGCCGGCAATTACCCGTGTTCCCAATACATTTGCCTCGATCTTTAACCTTTCCCAACTCCCCAGAAAAGACAGGCTGATCAATCAACAGAATTATTCTTTATCGCTGAAACTTTTGGACAAAACAGGATACTGGGACCCCGACAAAATTCCAGAGGACTGGGGTATATTTTTTAAAGCTTATTACAAGATGCGAGGCGGGGTCGAGGTTGAGCCAATCTATCTACCCCTTTTTGCCGATGCTGCTCAATCAACCTCGCTTTTCAAAACACTAAAAACCCAATATGAACAGCAAAAACGCTGGGCCTGGGGAGTTTCCGACGATCCTTGGATTATTAAAAATTATCTACTTACCCCCGGTGTTCCATTCTGGGATAAAACCATGAGGCTAATTTTTGCTCTTTGGGCACATTTTTTCTGGCCGATAAACTGGTTTTTGATAACTTTAGGCCTTACTGTTCCCACGCTTCTTAATCCTGCCTTTGGCAGAACCACACTGGGTTATTCGGTACCCAAAATCTCTTCTCTACTTCTGACCATTGCGCTTGTTTTTCTTTTGGTGACGATAATCATCGATAATGTCTATAAACCAAAAACAAAAGGTTCCAAATTCTTTCGTTTTATACGAACTCCTCTTGAATTAACCCTCATGCCTATTGTTGGTTTTTTCTTTTCGGCTCTTCCTGGGCTAGATGCCCATACACGGCTAATGCTGGGTAAATACTTAGAATATAAAGTTACCGAGAAAGTTTAGTTGCTCTTGTAGAATTCTATTGTTTTTTCCAAACCTTCATCCAGAGATACTTTAGGCTGCCAGCCCAAAAGATTGCTGGCTTTAGCGATATCCGGTTTCCTACGCATTGGATCATCTTTTCTAAAAGTACCGCTGTAATTAATCTTAGAGTGTGAAGAGGTGTGGGTTTTGATTTTCTCAGCCAGCTGGGATATTGAATATTCGTCCGGATTACCGAGATTAAATATCTCCCCTCTTGTTTTTTTTTCAAACATAGCCTTTTGTGTACCATCAACCATATCCGAAACGTAACAAAAAGAACGGGTTTGGCTCCCGTCACCGTCAATATTGATATCCGTATTTGCAAGAGCTGCAATTATAAAGTTTGAAATAACTCTCCCATCGTCTTTTTTCATTCTTGGACCATAGGTGTTAAATATCCTAATTATTCTGGCATCGATATTATATTTATGAAGATAAACATACACGGCAGTTTCGGCAAACCTCTTGCTCTCGTCATAGCAGGAGCGTGGACCGAAACTGTTAACATTGCCAAAATAGCTTTCTTTTTGGGGATGCTCTCGTGGATCTCCGTACACTTCCGACGTTGAAGCCATGAGAAGTTTACACTCTTTTTGTCGGGCCAGCCCCAAAACATTCATTGTGCCTAAAGAGTTTGCCAGTAGTGTTTCTTCAGGAAAATTTTGATAATCAATCGGTGAGGCAGGAGAGGCAAGATGGAAAATATAGTCTATTCGAGAATCAACCTCGACAGGCTTGGTCACGTCAGCATTAAGAAACTCGAAATTTTGATTTCCTTTAAGTTGCTGTATATTTTTTTCACTACCCGTGATCAGATTATCCAAACAAATTACTCGATGTCCCAATTCCAAAAGATAGTCACAAAGGTGGCTACCGATAAAACCTGCTCCTCCTGTAACCAAGCTTATTTTTTCCATACACAAGAATTATAACTTCTTTTTGGCATCTTGTGCATGTGCTAAACTTAAATTGCCGATGAATCAATTTACCGTCAGCCTTTGGGGTGATGAATCCTTTTCCGCGATACTATCTCAAAAAAGCGTTGTTCAAATTGTCAAAATTATCATAAACGATACTTCTCCTCCTCTTTATAATCTCTGTGAACATTTTTGGTTTGGGTTGTTTGGTAATTCCGAAGTTTCAATAAGAGCCCTCTCCTTTCTATTTTTTGTAATAGCAATATTTTTTACCTACCAAATTGGCAGGTACTTGTTCAGCAAAAAAACCGGTGTTATCGCTGCAATCTTGATCTTTCTTAATCCCTTCTTTTTTAGTTATGCGTTCGAAGGCAGAATGTATTCTATTCTGGCGGCTACCGTTACTGCCTCTTTTTACTTTTTTATTACTGGTAATTGGCCATTATTTGTAATTGCCACAACCGCCGCTTTGTATTCACACCATTTTGCTATTTTTGCAGTTTTGGTTGAAGTCTTGTGGTTTATTAAATATATCTTTACCGACAAAAAACGTGCCAAGAAGATATTCTTAAGCTTTTTGGCTGTGGGAATTTTATATGCTCCCTGGCTTTATCCCCTGTACAAACAGACTAAAATGGTCGGTGGCGGCTTTTGGCTGGGGACACCTACCCTAAAGGACTTAAGAAATCTTATCTATCAATATCTGGCCCAGGGAATCAAACACAGCCTAATTCAAATTGCGCTCTACGTTGTGTTTACGATTCTAGTTGTTAAAAACTGGTTTAAATCAACCTCAAA
>Ga0210077_1000233_pt1 | contig 23759 bp, 26 predicted proteins | sample RushMan_CattailN_5_FD_185556 | JGI IMG/M metagenome (GOLD analysis project Ga0210077, IMG submission 185556) | Wetland microbial communities from San Francisco Bay, California, USA, that impact long-term carbon sequestration -... | ecosystem: Environmental > Aquatic > Marine > Wetlands ... | reverse complement strand
AATGTTGCCGCGCATCTTCATGTTGCGCCCGACCATGATGTTGTCGAGCACCGTCATGCCGCGGAAAAGCGCGATGTTCTGGAAGGTGCGCCCGACGCCCATCTCCGCCGCGGCGCGCGGCCTCATGCCGTGGAATTCGCGCCCCCTGAAGCGGATGACGCCGTGCTGCGGCTGATAGAAGCCGTTCAGGACGTTGAGCATGGAGCTCTTGCCGGCGCCGTTCGGGCCGATGATCGCCCTCACTTCGCGCTCGCGAACGTCGAAGGACACTTCGGCAAGCGCCCTGACTCCGCCGAAGGTGAGCGACACTCCCTCGACCGCCAGGATCGGCGCGCCGATGCGCGCTTCGCGGGCCTCGTTCTGCAACATCGCTCAGGCCGCCTTGCGCGCCGCCGAAGGCGCGAAAGTCCGGGCGTCTCGGATCGCGAGGTCGGCGGATATCTGGGCGGAGCGGCCGTCTTCGTAGCGCACCTGGGCCTCGACATGCACCGACTGCTTGCCACCGTAGAGCGCCTCGACCAGCGGTGCGTACTTGTCCGCGATGTGTCCGCGGCGCACCTTGCGGGTCCGGGTGAGCTCGCCGTCGTCGGCATCCAGCTCCTTGTGCAGCAGCAGGAAGCGGTGAATCTGGCTGCCGGCGAGCTCCGGGTCGGCGGCGAGGTCGGCGTTCACCTGCTCGACGCACTCGGCGATCAGGTCGCCGACCTCCTTCCGCGACGCAAGGTCGACATAGCCGGTGTACGCGAGCTTGCGCCGCTCCGCCCAGTTGCCGACGGCGTCCATGTCGATATTGATGAACGCGCAGACCCGGTCTCGCCCGTTGCCGAAGGTCACCGCCTCCTTGATGTACGGGAAGAACTTGAGCTTGTTTTCCAGGTACTTTGGCGCGAACAGCGTGCCGTCGTCGAGCTTGCCGACGTCCTTGACCCGATCGATGATCTTGAGCTGGCCGTCGGGATCGAAGTATCCGGCGTCGCCGGTATGGAACCAGCCCTCCCGGTCCTTCGCCTCGGCAGTCGCCTGGGGATTCTTGTAGTACTCCTTGAACAGGCCCGGCGAACGGATCAGCAGCTCGCGCTCGGGCGTGAATTTGAGCTCCACCCCGCGCACCGCGGGGCCTACCGTGTCCGCCTTGACCTTGCCGTTCGGCTGCACGCACACGAACACCGACGTCTCGGTCGAGCCGTAGAGCTGCTTCAGGTTGATGCCGATCGAGCGGTAAAACCTGAACAGGTCGGGGCCGATCGCCTCGCCCGCGGTATAGGCGACGCGCACGCGGCTCATGCCGAGCACGTTGCGCAGCGGCCCGTACACCAGAATGTCTCCGAGCGCGTAGCGCAGGCGGTCCACGAAGCCGACCTCTTTGCCGTCGAGGATCGCGCCCCCGACGCGCTGCGCCACGCCCATGTAGTGCCGGTACATCGCCCGCTTGATCCGGCTCGCGTCTTCCATGCGAATCGATACTTGCGTGAGCAGCGCCTCGAGGACCCGCGGCGGCGCGAAGTAGTAGGTCGGACCGATCTCGCGCATATCGGTCATCAGCGTCTCCGCCGACTCCGGGCAGCAGATGCAGTAGCCGACGACGAAGGGCTGCGCGTAGGAGAAGATGTTCTGCCCGATCCAGGCCGGAGGCAGGTAGGCGATCACCGCGTCGCGGTCGGTCAGGCCTTCCATCTCGGCGGCCGCGCGCGCGCGGTCGATCAGGGCATGGTGAGTGAGCACCACGCCCTTGGGCGTTGCGGTCGTGCCCGAGGTGAAGAACATCGCGGCCGGGTCCTCACCCGCGCCCTTGGCGATCTCACGCGCGATGAACTCCGGGTCGCGCCGCCGCGCCTCGATTCCGATCTCGCGCAACCGGTCATAGCTCGCCAGCTGCGGCTGCGCATAGTGGCGCAGCCCGCGCGGGTCGTCGTAATAGATGTGCTTGAGCGTGGGGCACTGCGGCAGGATCTCGAGCAGCTTGTCGACCTGCTCCTGGTCCTCCGCGATCGCGTGCGCGATTTCGGCGTTCTGGACCGGAAAGGCCATTTCGGCCGCCACCGCGTCCTGGTAAAGCGGAACCGGAACCGCCCCCAGACATTGCGCGGCGCACATGGCGGCGTAGATGCGCGGCCGGTTGTCCCCCACCAGTGCCATGTGATCGCCGCGCTTGAGCCCCTGCTCGGCGAGGGCGCAGGCGAGGATACGCACCTCGTCGGCGAACTGCTCCCAGGTCCACGTCTGCCAGATGCCCAGATCCTTCTCGCGGATCGCGGGGCGATCTCCGCGCACGGTTGCATGATGCAGCAACAGCTTGGGAAATGTGTCCAGCGTCCCGATGTCCGCAGCCATCGAGCTCCCTCCTCCTAATCAGCCAACGTCTTGCCGGCCCTCCCCGGCCGGTGCTCGCGCTCGTGCCGCCAAACGCTTGCGGACAAAAGTATGACACGCTTCGCAGCGCCGGAGTCTAGCCGCCGGGCGTGCCACGGGATGTCTTTCCGGCGACAATTGAACCGATGCTGATGCTCGCCCAATTCCTCGCCGATTCGGTCTGGCCGCAGGCGCTCGAACCACAGGCGCTCGCACTGGTGCAGTGCGAAACGGTCGAGCGCAAGCTCCCGGCGGGGGGCTACGTCTGCCGCAAGGGCGAGCCCGTCGAGCACTGGGTCGGCGTTATCGAGGGCCTGGTGAAGATCTCCAGCGTTTCCCCTGAGGGAAAGGCGGTGACCTTCACGGGAGTGCGTGCCGGCGGGTGGTTCGGTGAGGGCTCGCTGCTGCGCCCGGACCCCTGGCGCTATGACGCCGTCGCCCTGCGCGACAGCCGCGTCGCGCTCCTGCCGCGCGCCGCATTCGAGCGCCTGCTGAACGGCTCGATCGGATTCAACCGTTTCCTGCTCGAGCAGCTGAATGAGCGGCTGGCGCAGTTCATCGCCATGGTCGAGTACGACCGCCTGCTCGACCCGGATGCGCGCGTGGCGCGCTGCCTCGCGGCGCTGTTCAACCCGCGCCTGTACCCGGGCTCGAGCCGCGAGCTGATGATCTCCCAGGAGGAGCTCGGATACCTGTCGGGCGTTTCCCGCCAGCGCGTCAACCAGGCGCTGCAGCGGCTCGGCGAAGGCCGGCTGCTGCGGGTCGACTACGGAAAGCTGACCGTGCTCGACCTCGAGGGACTCAAGGCTTTCGAGGGCTAGTCGAGCACGACTCTGGGAAAGTAGAACGACACGACCCAATTCGGCACGTCGACGATCGAGCTGATGCGCAGGTCCGCACATACGCTGCAGAGCATATAGGCGTCGATCGGCGAATAGCCGTAGCGCCTGCTGAGAAGCTCGATCATTTCGGACACCGCGGCGCGGGCGCCTGTCATTAGATCGGGGCCGATTCCGGTCGTCACCTCGTAGCCCTTGGTGTCGAAATGCCTGCTCACCGGACCGGGTGTGACGTAACGCGGCGAGCGCAGATTGGCGCCCTTCACGAGCTCGAACTGAAGCGCCACGTCGATCGAGCTCTCGATCGCGGTGCCGCACACCTCGCCGTCTCCCTGTGCCGCATGCGTGTCGCCGACGGAGAAGATCGCGCCGTCGACCTCTACCGGCAGATAGAGCTCGACCCCTTCGACGATATCGCGGATGTCCATGTTGCCGCCGACATTGCGCGGCGGAATGATGCTGTGCAGGCCAGGCGCGGCCGGCGCAACCCCGATCGTTCCGCACATCGGCTTCAGTGGCACACGGCCGCCGGGGCCGTACATTGCGGGCGCGAGACCCGGGTCGTAGTTCCAGTGGTGCAGCTTTGCATGCGGAAACTGATCCGTCAGCAAGCCGAAGCCCGGGATGTTCCCGGTCCATCCCCAGCCCGACGGTCGGAACGACAGCACCTTGATCTTCAGCGCGTCGCCCGGCTCGGCGCCGTCGACGTATACCGGCCCGGTCACGGGATTGACGCGCGCGAGATCGAGCTTTTCGAGGTCGGCCTCGGTGGACCCGGGGTTCAACTGCCCCGACGATGCGTCGACTATTTCGAACTGCACCGTCTCGCCGGGCGCAATCTTCAGGCGCGGGGCAAACGCATTGTTCCAGCCGTGGTGAATGTGCTCCCGGTGTATCGTGTGGCGGTCGTGCGCACTCATGGTTTGCCTGCCTCCTATACCGCGACCGTCAGGGCGCCGTCGATCACCAGGTTGGTGCCTGAAATGCGGCTGGCCACCGGGCTCGCCAGAAACACGACCCCGCTCGCGACCTCCGCCGGGGTTCCGAATTTTCCGGTCGGATTGACTTTGAGCGTCGAGTTGAACAGATCCGGCACGTTCTTCTCGATCGTCTGCCAGATGCCGCCGTCGAAGTAGGTATTGCCGGGCGAAACGCAATTGACGCGGATCCCCTTGCCGACGAGCTGCCGGCTCAGCCCCTTGGCGTAGTGAATGAGCGCGGCCTTGATCGCGCCGTAGGATCCGGCGGCGAAATCCACCTCGAAGCCCGAAACGCTCGAGATAAGCGCGATCGAGCCGCAATCCGATTTCTCGAGGAACGGCACCGCCGCCGCCACTGCATTGACGGTATGCATCATGTCGACGCGAAACGTCTTCTCCCAGGTTTCGGCGGAGTCGCCGACGGCGAGCGCGCTCACGTTGCATACCAGCGCGTCGATGCCGCCCAGTTCCGCGGCGCTCGCCGAAATCCAGTCGGCCAGTGCCTTGCCGTCGGCCACGTCCAGCGCGCGCCCGTAGGCCTTGACGCCCCGGGCCTTCAGCGCGGCGACCGTGGCCGCGACCTCGTCGGCGTTGCGCGCGCAAATCGAGACGTCGCTTCCTTCGGCGGCGAATGCCTCCGCAATGGCCCGGCCGATCCCCTTGCTTCCGCCCGTGACGACCGCGCGCCTGCCCTTGAGTCTGAGGTCCATGCCAGCCTCCTTGTAGGCGGATGAACGGTAGATCCATCCTGGCCCGAGTATCTCCGTCGCCGTTGCCCGTGACAAGGCGCGGCGACGACCTGACGGCGAGGCGGTCCGCGAGGCGCCGCTTACATGCTGCGCCGGTACTGCCCCCCGACCTCGAATAGAGCGTGGGTAATCTGGCCCAGCGAGCACACCCGGACGGCGTCCACCAGAACTTCGAACACATTTTCGTCGCGGATTACCGCCTGGCGCAGCCGCGCGAGCATCGCGGGGGCGTGCTTGGCGTGCTTCTTGTGGAAGTCGTGCAGCCGTTTCAGCTGCGAGCGCTTTTCCTCCTCGGTCGAGCGGATCAGCTCGAGCTTGGCCGGGAGCGCGTCGCCGTGGGGGTTGCGGAAGGTGTTCACCCCCACGATCGGATAGGAGCCGTCGTGCTTCTTGTGCTCGTAATAGAGCGACTCCTCCTGGATCTTGCCGCGCTGGTAGCCGGTCTCCATCGCGCCGAGGACGCCGCCGCGCGCCGAGATCGACTCGAACTCCTTCAGCACCGCCTCTTCCACCAGATCGGTCAGTTCGTCGATGATGAAGGAGCCCTGATTCGGGTTTTCGTTCTTCGCCACGCCCCATTCCTTGTTCAGGATCAGCTGGATCGCCATCGCGCGGCGCACCGATTCCTCGGTCGGGGTGGTGATCGCCTCGTCGTAGGCATTGGTGTGGAGAGAGTTGGTGTTGTCGTAGGTCGAGATCAGCGCCTGCAGCGTGGTGCGAATGTCGTTGAACGCGATCTCCTGCGCATGCAGGCTGCGGCCCGAGGTCTGGGAATGGAACTTCAGCTTCTGGCTCCTCTCGTTCGCGCTGTAGCGGCTCTTCATCGCCACCGCCCAGATGCGCCGCGCGACCCGACCGAGCACGGCGTACTCGGGATCCATGCCGTAGCTGAAGAAAAAGGAAAGATTCGGCGCGAAATCGTCGATGTGCATCCCGCGCGCAAGATAGGCCTCGACGAAAGTGAAGCCGTTGGCGAGCGTGAAGGCGAGCTGGCTGATCGGGTTCGCCCCCGCCTCGGCGATGTGGTAGCCCGAAATCGACACCGAGTAGAAGTTCTTCACGTCGTTGTGGATGAAGTACTCCTGGATGTCGCCCATCACCTTGAGCGAGAACTCGGTGGAGTAGATGCAGGTGTTCTGCCCCTGGTCCTCCTTCAGGATGTCGGCCTGGACCGTGCCGCGCACGGTAGCGAGGGTCCATTCGCGGACCTTCTGTGCCTCGTCCTCGGTCGGCTCGCGGCCGTTCTCGGCGCGGAACTTGTCCAGCTGCTGGTCGATCGCGGTGTTGAAGAACATGGCCAGGATGGTCGGCGCCGGACCGTTGATGGTCATCGACACCGAGGTGTTCGGCGCGCACAGGTCGAAACCCGAGTAGAGCACCTTCATGTCTTCCAGCGTGGCGATCGAGACGCCCGAATTGCCGACCTTGCCGTAGATGTCGGGCCGCTCGTCGGGATCGAAGCCGTACAGCGTCACGGAGTCGAACGCGGTCGACAGGCGCTTGGCGGGCATGTCCTTGGACAGCAGGTGAAAGCGCCTGTTGGTGCGGAACGCGTCGCCTTCGCCGGCGAACATCCGCGTCGGGTCCTCGTTCTCGCGCTTGAACGCGAATACCCCGGCGGTGAACGGGAAGGACCCCGGGACGTTCTCGCGCATCTGCCAGCCGAGGATTTCGCCATGGTCTTCGTAGCGCGGCAGCGCGACTTTCGGAACCTTGGTGCCGGACAGCGTCGTGTGCGTGAGCCGGGTCCGGATTTCGCGCCCGCGGATCTTTACCGCGTACTCGTCGCCCGAGTAGGCCTTGAGCGTCTCGGGCCACATCTCGAGCAGCTTCTTCGCCCGCGCATCGAGGGCGGAGTTCTTTTCGTCGATGAGCGAATCGAGCTCGCGCGCGTCCTTGCCCGCCTTGAGCAGCATCGCCTTGGCCGCGATCAGCTGCTGGCGCTCGCGCGCGAAACCCGCCTGTTGCCGGGTGTGCGCGTGGTATCCCCTGACGCTCTCGGCGATCTCGGCCAGGTAGCGCTGGCGCCTGGGCGGGATCACCACGTGCACGCTCGAGGAGACTTTCGATTCGATCTTCGGCAGCGCGCCCGCCTTGATGGCGAGCCCCTTGGCCGCGAGCACAGGCGCCAGCGCCTGATATAGCGCAGTGACGCCATCGTCGTTGAAGCGCGAGGCGATGGTGCCGAACACCGGCATCTCCTCGGGCGGGAGCTTGAACGCCTCGCGATTTCGCTGCACCTGCTTGCGCACGTCGCGCAGGGCGTCCTCGGCGCCCTTGCGGTCGAACTTGTTGATCGCCACGAAATCGGCGAAATCCAGCATGTCGATCTTCTCGAGCTGGCTCGCGGCGCCGAACTCGGGCGTCATCACATACAACGAGACGTCGACGTGGGGCACGATCGCGGCGTCGCCCTGGCCAATGCCGGAGGTTTCCACCACCACCAGGTCGAAGCCGGCCGCGCGGCAGGCCGCGATCGCTTCTGGCAGGGCGGCGGCGATCTCGGCGCCCGAGGCGCGCGTCGCGAGCGAGCGCATGAACACCTGCTTGCCGTGGATTGCGTTCATGCGGATCCGGTCGCCGAGCAGCGCGCCGCCGGTCTTGCGCCGCGAGGGGTCCACCGCGATGATCGCGATGTTGAGGCGGTCGCCCTGATCGAGCCGGAGGCGGCGCACCAGCTCGTCGGTAAGCGAGCTCTTGCCCGCGCCGCCGGTGCCCGTTACGCCGAGCACGGGTGCCGGGCGGGCTTTCGCGGCGCGCAGCAAATCCTTCTTCAGCTTCTCGTCGGCCGCGCCCGATTCGAGCGCGGTGATGATCTGCGCCAGCGCCCGGCGATCGCCGGCCTCGAGCGCCCCGAGGTCCTTCGGCGCGTGCTGCGCAGGGTCGAAATCACAGCGCGCCAGCATATCGTTGATCATGCCCTGCAGGCCCATCTTCTGGCCGTCCTCGGGCGAATAGATGCGCGCCACGCCGTAGTCGTGCAGGGCCCGTATCTCGTCCGGCACGATCACCCCGCCGCCGCCGCCGAACACGCGAATGTGTCCGCCGCCCCGTTGCCTGAGCAGGTCGATCATGTACTCGAAGTACTCGATGTGCCCGCCCTGGTAGGACGACACAGCGATGCCCTGCACGTCTTCCTGCAGGGCCGCGCTCACCACGTCCTCCACCGAGCGGTTGTGACCGAGATGGATCACCTCGGCACCGGAGGCCTGCAGGATGCGGCGCATGATGTTGATCGAGGCGTCGTGGCCGTCGAACAGGCTCGCCGCGGTGACGAAGCGGATCTTGTGCTTGGCCTTGTAGACCAGATTGCTCGACTCGGACAGGTCGGTCATCGGCGTCTCCGGGGCCTGCCAGCGTAATTAACGTTTACGTAAACGTCAACCTGCGGCAGCCACGCCGCGCAGCGGCCCCTTCTGCCGCGAGTATAGCCAAGGCAGCCTAGAGGTCGGAAAGCAGCCCGCCGTGAGCCTCTTGGTCGTACACCTGCATCAAGGCGATCAGCTCGTCGAGCCGCTTGCGCAACGCCGCGAGGCTGGCCGGCGGCAGATCCTGCAGCGCCTGCTGCAGCACGCCCCTGAGCGGCCGCGGAGCCCGCTCCAGCACCGCCTGCCCTTTCGCGGTAAGGTAGAGATGGACCCTGCGGTGATCCATCTCGGCGCGGGTGCGATGGACCAGCTTGAGCTCCTCCAGCCGCGCCAGCAGGTTGCTCGCGGTCGAGGGGTGGATCGCCAGCTCGTGCGCCAAGTCGCCCGGCGCGAGTCCGCGGGTGGCCTCGATGCGCTCCATGGCCCACAATTGCGCGCCGCTGACCCCGCAATTGCGCTCGACGAAATGGTAGTGCTGCTTGATCCCCCGCAACACGATGCGGAACTGCCTGAGGACCTCGAGCATCTGGTCCTTCTTGGCGGCCGGCGCGCGGGTGCCGGTGGCACGTCTGCGCGGCATCGCACGGGTATCGAGCATGGTGTGCCTACTCTAATCCCGCCCATGAATGCGTGGCAAAATTAAGATTGCACAAAATATTTTTGCAGCATACGATCTGGCCGCACACTTGCTGCGGCGAACGGGTGCCGAGGCGGCTTCGGGGGCGCGAGCTTTCATGCCCGCCAAGGCAAAAGGACCGGGGCGGGTGACAGCAGCGGTGGCCGCGGACTTGCTCCGCGGCCGCGACAAATTTAGGGGCCGCGAGAGCGCGCCCCTTTTTCTTTGCGCGCCCTTAGGCCTCGAGTCTGTCGGCCACCAGCTCGACCAGGCTCTGCATCGATTTGTTCCACCCGTGGAACGCAGCGCCGTCGTCGAAAGTGAGCCGGCAATTCGCGCAGCTGGTGGCGAGCACCTCGGCGCCGGTGGCGTCGACTTCCTCCATCTTGATGCGGAACGCGCCACGACGCAGCTCGTCCGCGCGCTGGATCGCCACCACGCCCCCTCCGCCGCCGCAACACCAGGCGGCGTCGGCGTGGTCGCCCAGCTCGCGCAGCTCGACCCCCAGCGCGCCCAGCACCTTGCGCGGCGCCTCCGACGCGCCGCCGCGGCGCGAGACCTGGCAGGGATCGTGGAAAGTAAGCGACTTCCTCAGCGGCTTGAGCCGCAACCGGCTCTTGCCGGCGAGGGTCGCGAGGTACTCGGAGATATGCAGCACCTCGAAGGGCAGCGGCGCGCCGTGCACGTTGGCGCCTTCCCACCTGAGCGCCCCGTAGGCGTGCCCGCACTCGGGCAGTACCACGATCTTCGCCTTGCACGCGATTGCTGCGCCGATGACGCGCTCGCTCATGTCGCGCTGCCAGTCCCGGTTGCCCGACAGCATGCCGAAGTTGGTCGCCTCGTAGCCCTTGGTCGAGACGGTCCACTTTTCGCCGGCATGCTCGAGGATCTTCGCCATCGCGACCAGCGAGTGCGGGTATTTCATGATCTCGACCGACGAGAAGGTGACCAGCACATCGGCCTGCGGCAGGTCGAGCGGGATCTTCACGCCGTGCTCGTCCTCCAGCCAGTCGATGCGCTCCTTGAGCACCTTGGGCGTGGCGCCAAGCGGGCTCATCTCCTTTTCAGCTCGCTCGGCCGCGGCGCGCAGGTCTTCGGGCACGAGGCCGGCAGCGAACATGCCGTGGCGCGCACGCGAGATGAGCGCCGCGATGTCGATCCCCATCGGGCACACCAGCGTACAGCGGCCGCACATCGTGCAGGCGTCGTAAATCAGGGTCTGCCACGACTCGAGCTCGTCAAGGGTGACCTCCTTCTCCGCGCCCAGCAGGCGCGCGAGCGGGGCCCAGGGCGCGGTGGTGCGCCGGTAGGCGTGAAGGAACGGCTCGAGCTTGTTGATTGGCGTGTACTTGGGATCGAGGGTCGAGGTGAAGAAGTGGCATGCCTGGGCACAATGCCCGCAACGAATGCAGGCGTCCATGTGCACAGCCGTCTCGCGCGAGAAGTCGCGCACGAAGGCCCGCATGGCGGCATCGACGCGCTCCGGCGCCGGACGGTTGCTTTCGAGACTCATGGCATCGCTCCCCGGCGCCCGTATTTGACGCCCGTAATCCCGCGCGACCAGAACGCCAGTCCCGCGTGCATCAACTTGCCGAACGGAAACCACAGCAGCAACAGCTCGACCGTCAACAGGTGTATTGCAATATAGGTCTGGTTGTCGCTGCCCGCGGCGGTGTCGAACGCGGCCATACCCGTCGCCACCGGCAGGAAGACCACCAGCCAGCTGAAGTAATCGTCGAAGCGCGACAGCAGGCGCTTCACCGGGTCGGTCAGGCGCAGCATGAGGGCGATCAGCAGTGCGAAGGTCGTGACCCCGCCGGCAAAGTAGGTGACCGACGCGGGAAGCGCCGGCCAGCCCACGCCGATCAGATTGCGGATGAATTCGATGTGCGGCAGATAGGCGAATACGATCACCGCCAGCCCGACGTGGTACAGATAGCCGATGAACACCGAAAACCCGATTCGCGGGCCGAAGCGCGGGTGCGGCCAGAAGCGCCGCAGAATACCGTGCAGCGCGGCCGCCGCTGCGGCGTCGACGCGAGGCGCCGAGCGGTCGGGAGGTGCCGGCCGCGTCGCCAGTCGGAATATGCGCCACAGCACGCCGAGCACGAATACGGTCAGCGCGACGGTGAGCGCCGGACCGCGGGCAAACTCGAGCAGGGTCATGGAAATCTCCTTTAGGCGATGCTGATATCCTGGCCGATGTGGGCCGAGCCAATTTGACCGTAGTCAAGAAACGTCAGCTTTATCCGCGATGAGCACGAAAATCGAGCCTCCGCGCCGTAGTGCGCACGAGTTCTTCGCCCGCCAGTTCCGCCGGCAGGTCGAAGCGGGCGATTACGCGCTGAACCCCTTCGAGCGCGCGGTCCTGCCGTACCTGCGCGGCGATCTGCTCGACCTGGGTTGTGGACTTGGCAACCTGGCGTTCGCGGCGGCCGGGCGCGGTTGCCGTGTCACGGCTCTCGATGCGAGCGGGGTGGCCGTGGCCGACCTTGCGCGCCGCGCCGGTGAACGCGGCCTCGCGCTCGAAGCGCACTGCGCGGACCTGCGCCACTACGTGCCCGCACGGCAATACGATTGCGTGGTGTCGATCGGTCTGCTGATGTTCCTGGCCTGCCCCGACGCGCGCGGACTGCTGGTGCGCGTGCGTGACGCGGTGCGCCCGGGCGGAGTGATGGCGGTCAACGTGCTGATCGAGGGCACGACCTACATGGAGATGTTCGACGCCGGGGGCTATTGTCTGTTCGGGCGCGACGAGTTGGGCGAGGTCTTCGCGGGGTGGGACATTCGGCTATCGCGCCACGAGGACTTTCCCGCACCCGGCGGGGCCCTGAAGCGCTTTCACACGCTGGTCGCGCGCGCCCGCTGACCGCGGCCGTACCACCCCTCGGTGGCGTTGACGATTTTGACCACCGTCAGCATGACCGGCACCTCGACCAGCACGCCGACGACAGTTGCGAGTGCGGCTCCGGAGTCGAAGCCGAACAGGCTGATCGCCGCGGCGACCGCGAGCTCGAAGAAGTTGCTGGCGCCGATCAGCGCCGAGGGGCAGGCCACGTTGTGCTTTTCTCCGAGGGCCCGGTTGGCAAGATAGGCGAGCCCGGAATTGAAGAACACCTGGATCAGGATCGGCACCGCGAGCAGGGCGATGACGAGCGGCTGCGCGATGATCGCGTCCCCCTGGAATGCGAACAGCAGCACGAGCGTGGCGAGCAGCGCGAACGTCGACCAGGGCTGCAGCCGCTCGAGCAGGCGCTGCAGGGCGCCCTCGCCGCGCGCGAGGGTGCGCCGGCGGATCAGCTGCGCCGCGATCACCGGCACGACGATGTAGAGCACGACGGAGGTGAACAGCGTGTCCCAGGGAACGCTGATCGCCGAGATGCCGAGCAGCAGGCCGACGATCGGCGCGAAAGCGAACACCATGATCGTGTCATTGAGCGCCACCTGCGAGAGCGTGAACAGCGGATCGCCGTTGGAGAGCCGGCTCCAGACGAACACCATTGCCGTGCACGGCGCTGCAGCGAGCAGGATCAGACCCGCGATGTAGCTGTCGATCTGCGCCGCAGGCAGCCAGGGCGCGAACAGGTGGCGGATGAAGATCCAGCCGAACAACGCCATCGAGAACGGCTTGACCAGCCAGTTGACCGCGAGCGTAACCCCGATGCCGCGCACGTGCTCCCTGACTTGGTGCAGAGCGCCGAAGTCGACCCGTATGAGCATCGGGATGATCATCACCCAAATGAGCAAACCGACCGGAATGTTGACCTGCGCGAGCTCCATGCGGCCGAGCGCCTGCACCGGGCCGGGAAACTGCTGGCCGAGAATCACACCCGCAACGATGCACAGCGCGACCCACAGCGTGAGCCAGCGCTCGAAGAAGCTCATCGCTATTCGGCCCTGGCTTCGGTGCCGGCCTTGCCGATTTCCTTGACCCGCGCTTGCAGCGCGGTCCGGTCGAGAAGGTCGGGGCGCAGGCTTGCGAACAGCCTCACGCGCGCGCCGAGGGTTCTAAAGGCGTTGAGAAAGGCGCGGCGCTTTTCGTCGTCGCTGCCCTGCACGGCGGCGGGATCCTCGACGCCCCAGTGCGCCGTCATCGGTTGCCCGGGCCAGAACGGGCATGCCTCGCCAGCGGCCTGGTCGCATACCGTGAAGACGAAATCGAGGACGGGCGCACCGGGGGCCGCGAACTCGTCCCAGCTCTTGCTGCGCATACCGTCGACCCGGAGCCTGTTCTTGTGCAGCAGTTCGGCTGCGAGAGGGTTGACCTCGCCGGTCGGATGGCTGCCTGCGCTGTAGGCGCGGAAGCGTCCCTCGCCATAGTGACTGAGCAGCGCCTCGGCGAGGATCGAGCGCGCCGAGTTGCCGGTACACAGGAACAGGACGTTGTACGGCCTCACGCCGGCTCTCGCAGCGACGGCGTGCAGCATGCGCTTGCCTGCTTCGCCTCGTTCGCCCGAGATGCGGTATCGGTGCCGAACACCGGGATCGTATCGAGCGTGTGGAACGACTCCCAGGCGATGCCCTGCGGGTCGAGGGTCCAGTACTTGTCGCTCTTCGCGTAGCAGCAGGAGGCGTTCTTTTGCGGCAACACCGCCACGTCGGCTTGCGCAAGCCGCGAGCCGAGCTGCTCGAGCTCGGCGTCGCTTTCGGCCTGGATCCCGAGATGGTCCAATCCTGCTTTCTTGCCGCGCGTCGAGATCGCGAAGTTCACGCGCGGATCCTCGAGCTGCCACTTGGCGTAGTCGGCATGACGCACGCTGGGCTCGGCGGCGAACAGCGCGGAATAGAAGCGGATGCTTTTTTCGAGGTCGCTGACCCCGAGGTGTACGTGGAGCCGTTTCATGAAGTCTTCCTTTTCACGACCTTCACCGGTTGAGGGACGGGCGCACAGGACTCTCCGCCGCAGCAGTTCTCCGTCAGGAATCCCAGCAGGGCGTTCATGTGCTCGAAATCCGCCGAATAGATGACGAAGCGCCCCTGGCTGCGCGAGCCGAGTAGCCCGGCGCGCGTGAGCTGCGCGAGGTGGAACGATGCCGTCGCGGCGGGCAGTCCGAGCCGGGCACTGATCTCCCCCGCAGGGAGACCCGCAGGCCCCGCCTCGACCAGTATGCGGAACACCGCCAGGCGCGTTTCCTGTGCCAGCGCGCCGAGCGCTTCGACTGCCTGTCTCGTTTCCATACTTCCAAGAATATGGAACTGTTTGCCGGGCGTCAAGCTCACGGCGTCCGCCCCCGGTGGCGCGGCGTCAGCCTATCTTTGCCAGGCCAGGAAAGCTCTCCAGCAGCCAGTAGCTGAACCTGGTGAGCTCACCGGTCATGATCGCCACGCCCATCCCCACCATCACCACCGCGGCAACGGTCTGCAGCGACCGCCCCGCCAGCCGGAGCCGCTTCCAGCGCCCGGTCATCTCGTGCAGAAACAGCGCCGAGAGCAGGAACGGCACGGCGAGCCCCGCCGAGTAGGCGCCGAGCAGCTTGATTCCGGCGGCGCTCGAGTCCGCGACTGCCGCGACCGTGAGGATCGCGCCCAGGATCGGGCCGATGCACGGACTCCAGCCGAATGCGAAGGCAAGCCCGAGTGCGAAGGCGGAAAGGGGGTTGCCGGCCACGCCCTGCACGTGAAAATGGAACCCGCGCTGCAGGAACGGCACCCGGCCCAGGCCGATGAGCATTAATAGACCGAACGCCGCCACCAGAGCCCCGCCGACGATGCCCGCCTCGTAGCGGTACTGCAGCAGGACCCTGCCCAGCAGCGAGGCGCTCGCGCCGAGCGCGATGAAGACGGCCGAAAATCCGAGGATGAAACATCCGCTCAAGAGGGCCGCGGACGCGCGCGAGCGCGGATCCGTGGGGGCGTCGCGCGTGTGCCGGTGCAGCGACTGCCCTGCAACATAGGACAGATAGGCCGGCACCAGTGGCAGCACGCACGGCGACAGGAACGAGATCACTCCCGCGGCAAATGCCGTCGTCAATCCGAGGCTGGTCAGGTCGCTCACGGCCGCGGCGTCTGGCCCAAAGGCGCTGATCGTCTCTAAAGACTCAGGTCGCGTCTTTTCTGTTCGAATTCGTCCCGGCCGATCTCGCCCCGCGCATAGCGCTCGGCAAGGATGTCGCGCGCGTCACCGTGGCTTCGTCGGGCCGTGCCGGCGCCGGCCAGCCATTTGACGAGCAACACGACCCCCACCGCTACAAGCACCCACCACAACAGCATCGGAATAAAGCCGAGCGCGCCGCCGGGTCCGGCGCCCCACCCCATGTGCTGCCCGAAATTGGTCCACATCGTCCGCGTTCCTGTATTGCGAGCCCGCCCCGATGCTACGCAGGCGCCGGCACGAGCAATTGATGCACATCAACTCGCAGCGGGGCTTGCCGGATAGCCGGCCTCTTCCAGTGCCTTGGTAAAGGCGCTCGGGCTGCTGCCACTTTCGACGCGCACGCGCTTGGTCGGCAGGTCGACGTCGACGGTCGCGTTGGGGTCGACCGACTGCACGGCCTTGGTGACGACGCCGACGCAATGGTTACAGGTCATGTCCTTGACGGTCAGCTCGATCATGGCGGCTCTCTCACGAAGGATTGAACAGGTATCGAACGGTAAACCTTCCGGCTATGGGAAGGTCAAGTCCGCGATCGCCGCTTTGACCTGGGTCAAGCGGCGACGGTCAAAATCATGGCGAGATACGCCTCATGTCCAAGCGCAAGCGCAATCGCAAACGCGCCGCGCCCCTGGCTGCGCCGGAAAGGGGCCCTTCGGCGAAGAAGGGTTCTTTCGCATTTGCGCTCGGCGGCGTCCTCGTCCTGGGGCTGGTGGTCGCGCTGTTCAGCTGGCCGGGCGCCTCCTCGGGCGGCCTGACTGCCTCGGCCAGCCCCGAGCATGGCTTGACGCTGTACAAGAAGTACTGCACCAGCTGTCACGGCCCCAACGGGCGAGGCGAATACCGTTGGCAGTACAAGGAGCGCGGCGCGCCCCCGCTCGATGCCAGCGCGCACGCCTGGCACCACTCGGATTCGCAGCTCGTGAGCATGATCCTCGACAAGCCGGTGGCGGATTCGCGCATGCCGCCCTGGCGCGGCATCCTCAGCCGCGACGATGCGATCGACATCGTCGCCTATATGAAGACCCTCTGGGGCTCGTACATCGTCGCCAACTGCCAAGGTCCGAAGCACATGCAGTGCATGTCGCAGCGCTGAGCGCCGCGGCTTTCGGTTCAGCGCGCCAGCCGAAGGATGAGTTGGGCCAGGTTCATGGCCTGATTCGGCGTTGCCATTCCGCCCGGCATCGGCGGGTAACCGGGCCACTTGCCCGAAACGCCATTACGGATGGCGTTGGCAAGCTCGTCCTCGGCATTTGCATGTCCGGAAAATCGATGGGCGATATCCAGGAAGGCGGGGCCCGTGCTTCGCGCCGACAGGGCGTGGCAGCTCATGCACGCCAGTCCCTTCGAGCGGATATAGCCGCTCAAATCATCCCAGCCCGGAGTGGACGCGTCGCCCGCGGAAGGTTGCGCATTGCGCGAGCCGTTACCCCCCATCATTCCTCCGCCCATCATCCCGCCGCCCGCCATCCCGCTCCCCATCATTCCGCCCCCCATCATCCTGCCCCCCATTCCACCGTATGCCAGGGCACCGCTCGCACGCGAGTCGTGGGCGCGCGCATGCGTCCATGTTGCAAGTGCAAGACCGGCGCCGAGCGCCATTAGCAGTAGCAAAAGCATGCGTGATCGAAGGATGTTCACGATGGACCTCCTGTGAGTTTCATGCCCCGTGACAGTTGCGCTTGCCTGCGTCGCTCGCCCCGGGGACGAATTTGCGAACGCGCAGTTGCAGCCCCTCCATGCCGACGACTTCCACGCGGTCTCCTTCGTGAAGCGGTTCGCCGCTGGTCGCCGACCACAACTCGCTGTTGACCCAAATGGCGGCCGTTTCGCCGTTTACGCCGCGCACCTGACCGAGCGCGTGCCGCATCGCTTCCATTCCGGTCATCACCGGCCGGCGCGCGCTTTTCATCAGGTAGCCGTAGAGCGCTAGCGTGATGCCGATGAGGACAGCGAACGCCGGCAGCGCGACCGGGAAAGGCAGAAACCAGAACGCGGACAAGGCCAGCAGCGGCAGCCCTATCAGGATGAGGTGGCACATGAGCGGGCTCAGCCGTCCTTGCCGCAGCAATCGCGCTCGTGTGCCATAGCCCCCCTCAGCGGCCGCGCCAACCGCGATTGAGCTGCTCGCGCTGCTCCTTGGTGAGCACCGCGTCGATCTTCTTATGCGCCTCCTGCCAACCCTGGGCCATCGCTTCGTGCATCTTGTTCATGATCTCCCACTGCGCGCGAGCGGTGTCTTCCTCGATCTTGCGGATCTTGTCCCGCTGCGCGTCGGTGAGGTTGAGCGCGCCGTAGCCGTAGCCGTAGCCACCGCAACCGCCCGTCATTCCCATACCCATGCCGTAACCCGGGCCGTAGCCGCGCATCATCCCCGGGCCCATGCCGTAGCCCATTCCGTAGCCACGCATCATCCCCGGGCCCATGCCGTATCCTGGCCCATAGCCGCGGCCGTAGTAGCCGGGCCCGTATCCGCCCATCATGCCCGGACCCATACCGTAGCCGGGACCGTAGCCTTCCATCATTGCCGGATTGTCAGGGCTGGGCTGCGCGAAGCCCGGCGCCGCGACGGCCGCGAGGCCAATGCCGGCGACCAGCGCGACCAGCGCTTTGCGCATCGACGTTTGTTGTACTTTCATGGCAAGACTCCTTTCGATTGTTGGGTCGTACATTTGAGCGCCACCATCCGGCGCAGGGTTGCCTCTTCGGCGACAAAAGCTTCGACCGCGAGGGGGGTCGCCGCCACCTCGCTCGCGGGCGCGATCGGTATCAGCGCAGCTGCCACCGGAATTTCCTCACCGCGGGGCCGCCCACGCCGCGCATCTGCAGCTCGACGTAAGCCGGGCTTCCGCTCACCGGCGCGAACTCGAGCACGCCCTTGCGGTGGTGGCCGCCCGGCGGGTCACCCTTCCACGCGAGCGGCGCGTGCTTCGCCCCGTTCGCGTCGACCAGCACCGACACTCTGGTGAGATCCTGCTCGAGCGGGTGCACGTGCGTGTTGAGCGTAACGTCGAAGTTCCAGGATCCGGCTCCCGACGAAAGGTCGACCGGCTGCACCGCGACCATGACGCCGCCCGCGCTGCTCCTGATGCGCTCGAGCGGCGCCGCGCCGAGCGCCGTTACGGCGGTCAGCGCAAAGCCGAGAATCAGCAAAAGGGAAACCTTCCTCGATGCGTTCATATGGCTCTCCTTGCGAGAAGTACCCTGCGGCCGATGTAGGCGATGCCGGCGAGGTTGAACGCGAGGCCGATCCAGAAGAATTGGACCTGGTACTGCGCGACGAGCGCAACCAGGCCGGTTGCACCGATGATCGGCGCCACGTTGACCAGGTAGTGCGCGCAGCAGGACATCATCGCCACGGTCGACGTCGTGCCCGTCGCCGCGACGACGCCCCCGCCGTGATGGCCGCGCACGACCTGCCTGAGATACACGAACAGCGCGATCTGGACGCCGAACCCCGCGCCGAGCGGCATGATGTAGTACCAGAATTCGGAGAACTGATCGACGGTGAATTGCCAGCCGGAAACCGCCGAGAGAATGCCGAAATAGGCCGCCACAAGTGCCCCGAAGGCGAGCGTTCCGTAGCCGATCGGCCTTGCCGCAACCGCATACCCGTTCATGATGCCTTCCTTTCAAAAAGCCAGAAGACGCAACCCGTCGAAATCACGAGCAACCGCGCAACGCGCGGCGGCGCGGTCGACCTAGTCGAGCCGGCGCAGGGAGCGGGCGTGGTAGGAGCGGGGTGGCGCGGGATCGCCCCGCACACTGACGAGCGTTGGTGCAGCTGGAGAAATGACCGGCAGGAGCAGCGCCGAAGACGGCGCGAGTGACATGTCGAAGGACGAAGCCGGAAGCGACGTGCTCGCGGGCACGGTCAGCGCGTGCGCATCGACGCTGTCGCAGCAGATCCCGCCGTCGGTGTGTCCGTTGGCAAGGGGCCCGGCAACCTGCGTCGCGCCGTGGTCGGAAATGGTCGGCACATGCCGCTCGCCCGATGCCGCGAACACCTCGCACGCCGGGCGCAGCATCACGAACAGCAGCGCGAGAAGCAGGCCCGCCGCGCGCAGCAGCTTGCGCGGTGAAGGGGACAGCCTGCGAGAAGCAGACGTCATAGGGTGTATCTTCGCCACCTCGCCATCATCGAGCTTCCCGCCCAAGACGAATTGACGTAAATCAAATCCTACAGTCGTTCGACGACGCCTTTCAACTTGGCGCGCACCTGCTCGGCGACCCCACCGAGCTTCGGATTCTGGATTGCCGCCATCGACGCCACCGGATCGACCGCCGATATTTCCACTTTGCCGTCTCGGGTTTCCTGGACGATGACGTTGCAGGGAAGCATAGTGCCAATCTTATCCTCGGCCTGCAGCGCCTCGTAGGCAAAGGCCGGGTTGCAGGCGCCGAGGATGCGGTACTTGCGGAAATCGACGTTCAACTTCTTCTTCAGGGTCGCGGCGACGTCGATTTCAGTCAGAACTCCAAAGCCTTCCTTCCTCAGTTCGTCGATGACCTTCGCGACCGCCGCGTCGAACGAGAGATCGCAGATCTTCGAAAAATGGTATGCCATCGGTCAATTCTCCTGTCAGGGGGCAAGTGTCATTTGCAGGACTTCAGTCCGCATTGCGCCCGAACGCGCCTTCGCGCACGCCGGAGAGATAGTTGGCTCATGTAATCTCCGCGCTCGGTGCGCGCATGCTCTCGAGTTTCTGCTTAAAGTAGACGAGTTCGCGGTGAGTATGCTCGTAGACCGCGCGCGGTCCGTTCAGATGATCCACGAAGTACCATCGACAGAAAGCGCCCCAGGGCGAATCCGGAAACTGCATGAACACGTCGTGTGCCATGCGAACGCCGCGCTCTGTCTCTTCCAATCGCAGGACCCCGCCCTCGGGCACGCGCACGCGCATGATGCCGCCCGCCAGACGATACGTGGCGACCCCGGACCAGAAGGCTAGGCGAGGATGGTCCATGAAATGAAAGCGGCCATGCAGATCCGCGTACACGCCCGCGACGCTCTCCTGCTGGTCAAACTCGACGCCCTGGTGCGGCAGATTGTCCTGACTGGAGAATCGAAGGCCGAAATGCTCTGAAGGGTTGGACGCCGTCCAGTTCGCGGGCTGGCTCGCGTAGTCCCACACCGCTTCCGCGGGCGCCTCGATGGTGATGCTGGTTTCCGCCGTGATGAACATTGGTGACCTCCTGGGTCAATGCACAAGCGCCGCGCTTGGAACGAGTTTCCGCGCCCGCTCTAGCAGCTTCGCGTTGATCGCGACGATGACCGTGCTGAGCGACATGAGCGCCGCGCCCGCCGCCGGGCTGAGCAGGAAGCCCCACGGATAGCCGATGCCGGCCGCGAGCGGGATCGCGAAGGTGTTGTAGCCGGTGGCCCAGAGCAGGTTCTGCACCATCTTGCCGTAGGTAGCGCGCGAGAGCGCCAGGATCGCGAACACGTCGCGCGGGTCGCTGCGCACCAGCACCACGTCCGCGGCCTCGATCGCGACGTCGGTCCCCGCGCCCACCGCGATGCCGAGGTCCGACTCGACCAGGGCCGGCGCGTCGTTCACGCCGTCGCCGATCATGGCGACCGTCATGCCGCGTTTCTTCACTTCGCGCACCTTCTCGGCCTTCTGCTCGGGCAGCACCTCGGCGAAGTAGTCGTCCAGGCCGAGCTCTGCCGCGACCGACTTCGCCACCGCCCGGGCGTCGCCGGTAAGCATCAGCACCTTGATGCCCATTTGCTTGAGCCGCTTCACGGCCTCGAAGGACTCCTTGCGGATGACGTCGGCGAGCGCGATCGCCCCCACCGGCCGGTCGTCGAGCAGCAGGTACACCACGGTATTGCCGCGCTCGGCATAAGGCCGCAGCCGCGCATCGTCGGCGGCGAGGCCTTTCTCGCGCAGGTAGCCCGGCCCGACGACCCGTACACCGCGCCCTTCGACCATCGCTTCGGCGCCGCGCCCGGTGAGGTTCCTGAAGCCCTCGACCGGCTTGAGCCCGAGGCCGCGCTCCTTCGCGCCGCGTACCACCCCCTGCGCGATGGGGTGCCCAGACTGGGATTCGAGGCTCGCGGCCCAGGCGAGCACCTCGTCTTCGTTCATGTTCGCCAGCGGAACCACGCCCGCCACCCCGAACCTGCCTTCCGTCAGGGTCCCGGTCTTGTCGAAGATCACCGCGCTCAGCCTGCGCGCGCGCTCGAAGGCGGCGCGGTCGCGGATCAGCAGCCCGTTCTGCGCCGTGAGCCTGGTGCTGACCGCCACCACGAGCGGCACCGCGAGGCCGAGCGCGTGCGGGCAGGTGATCACCATCACCGTGACCATGCGCTCGAGCGCGAACTCGAAGTCCCGGCCGTCGAAGAGCCAGAATGCGAGCGTGCCGAACCCCGCCGTGAGCGCGATGTAGGTGAGCCACAGCGCCGCGCGGTTGGCGAGGTCCTGGGTGCGCGAGCGCGTATCCTGCGCGCGCCTCACCATGTCGATCACCTGGCTGAGGTAGGTCTTGTCGCCGGTCTTCTTCACCTCGAGCGTGACCGCGCCCTCGCCGTTCACCGCGCCGCCGACCGCCTCCTGGCCCTCGCCTTTCTCGAGCGGGCGCGATTCGCCGGTCAGCATCGATTCGTCGAAGCTCGACTGGCCCTTGACGATGACGCCGTCGATCGGGACCTTCTCGCCCGGCTTGACCAGCAGCCTGTCGCCGGGCGCGATCTGCGTGACCGGCACGTCCTCGGTCGCGCCATCCGCGCGCACGCGGTGGGCGACGGAAGGCAACAGGCGAACCAGCGCCTCGAGCGCGCCGGAGGCGCCCAGCACCGACTTCATCTCGATCCAGTGTCCGAGCAGCATGATGTCGATCAGGGTCACCAGCTCCCAGAAGAACACCTTGCCCGCCAGGCCGAAGACGACCGCGCTCGAGTAGAAGAACGCGACGCTGATCGCGAGCGCGATCAGGGTCATCATCCCCGGCGTGCGCTTGCGCAGCTCGTCGTAAAGCCCCGCAAGGAACGGCCAGCCGCCGTAGAAGTACACCGCCGCCGAAAGCGCGAACAGGAGATAGCCCGAGCCCGCAAACGCGAGCGCCTCGCGCAGACCCAGGAACGACTGGATCATCGGCGAGAGCGCGAGCACCGGTAGCGTCAGGGCGAGCGAAATCCAGAACCGGCGGCGGAAGTCGGAGACCATGGCGCCGTGATCGTGACCCGCGTGTCCGTGCTGGTGTCCGTTCATTTTCGAGTCCATACGCGGAGGCAGGGTGCACCTTCCCATGATGTTAAGGTCAAGACTGCCCGCCGTGCCGCTCAAGCTTGACATTCCTATAATGGGAACCTTCATGCTGGGCGCCGGGTCTGACGAAAGAGGTTTAGTCCATGTCCGCATCGATTGCTGCCCCCGCGGCGAGCGCCGCAGGCGAAAAAACGGGCGACGCGCTGCGCCTCCCGATCGCCGGAATGACCTGCGCTTCGTGCGTGGCGCGGGTGGAAAAGGCGCTCAACGCGGTCCCGGGCGTGCAGAGCGCGTCCGTCAACCTCGCCACCGAAGCGGCCGCGATCAAGGTCGCATCGCCGGTGACGATGGACGCGCTCGTCAAGGCGATCGAGCGCGCCGGCTACGAAGTCGCGCACGAGGAACTCGATCTTGCGATTCATGGCATGACCTGCGCGAGCTGCGTTGCCCGGGTCGAAAAAGCGCTTCTCAAGGTGCCGGGGGTCACGTCGGCTTCGGTCAATCTGGCAACTGAGCGCGCTCACGTGGTCGCGGTGGCGGGTACCGGGATCGACGCGCTTCGCTCCGCAGTGCAGGCGGCCGGCTACGAAGCCGGCGCGGCCGGCTCCGAGGCGAGCGCCGGCGGGTCCGCCGCGCGCGGCCTGCCGGACTGGTGGCCGGTCGCGCTTGCGGCACTGCTCACCCTGCCGCTGGTCCTGCCGATGGCCGGGCTCGCGTTCGGCGCGCATTGGGCGCTGCCCGGTTGGCTGCAGCTTGCGCTCGCGTCGCCCGTGCAGTTCTGGCTCGGCGGGCGCTTTTACCGTGCAGGCTGGAAGGCAGTAAAGGCGCTCACCGGCAACATGGACCTGCTGGTCGCGCTCGGCACCAGCGCCGCCTATGGCCTGTCGGTGTACGAGCTCTTCTTCGGCGCGGCGGGCGCGCACGAACTGTACTTCGAGACTGCCGCAGCGCTGATCACATTCATTCTGCTCGGCAAATGGCTGGAGGCGCGCGCCAAGCGCCAGACCACCGAGGCAATCCGAGCGCTCAACGCGCTGCGGCCCGACCGCGCACTGGTGCGCCGAGAAGGCCAGGACGTCGAGGTGCCGCTCGCGTCGGTCGCGGTGGGCGACCTGGTGGTGGTGCGCCCGGGCGAACGCGTGCCGGTGGACGGGGAGATCCGCGAGGGCCGCAGCCACGTCGACGAATCGCTCATCACCGGCGAGAGCCTGCCGGTGGCGAAGGGCGCGGGCGAGCGCGTCACCGGCGGCTCGATCAACGCCGACGGACTGCTGCTCGTCCGGACGCTCGCGATCGGCGCCGAAACGACCCTCTCCCGCATCATCCGGCTGGTGGAGGACGCGCAGGCCGCCAAGGCGCCGATCCAGCGCATCGTCGACAAGGTGAGCGCGGTGTTCGTGCCGGTCGTCCTCGTACTTGCGCTGATCACGCTGCTCGCCTGGGGCTTCGCGACCGGAATCTGGACTTCCGCCATCCTTTACGCGGTCGCCGTGCTGGTGATCGCCTGCCCCTGCGCGCTCGGGCTCGCGACGCCGACCGCGATCATGGCGGGG
>Ga0210077_1000230_pt1 | contig 24095 bp, 20 predicted proteins | sample RushMan_CattailN_5_FD_185556 | JGI IMG/M metagenome (GOLD analysis project Ga0210077, IMG submission 185556) | Wetland microbial communities from San Francisco Bay, California, USA, that impact long-term carbon sequestration -... | ecosystem: Environmental > Aquatic > Marine > Wetlands ... | reverse complement strand
CTCCGGGGGGCAGATCACGCCGCCGATCATGGGCGCGGCGGCGTTCATCATCGCCGAGTTCCTCCGCGTGAACCTGCTCACCGTGATCGTCGCGGCGGCCATCCCGGCTCTCCTGTACTACGCGACCATCTATTTCATGGTTCACCTGGAGGCGGAGAAATACGGCTTGCAGAAGATTCCGCGGGCCCAGCTGCCGAGCTTCCGGCAGGTGCTCAAGCGCGGCTGGCCCTTGCTGCTGCCGCTGGTAGTCCTGATCGGCCTGCTGGCGGTGGGTTTCAGCGCCATGATGGCGGGATTCTGGGCGATCATTGCCGTGGTCGCGCTGAGCTTCCTCAGCGCGGAAACGCGCATGAGCTCGGTCGATCTGTTCTCCGCGCTCGAAGAAGGCGTGCGCAGCACGGTGCCGGTCACCATTGCCTGCGCCTGCGCCGGCATCATCATCGGCTCGGTGTTCGTTTCCGGCCTCGGCCTCAAGTTCACGCAGTCTGTGATCGATCTGTCGGGCGGCAGCCTGCTGGCCCTGCTGTTCCTGACTGCCGCGGCGTCCATCGTGCTCGGAATGGGGCTCACCACGACGGCCGTCTACATCACCCTGGCGGCCCTGATCATCCCGGCGCTCGAGCAGATGAATGTCGTGCCGATCGCGGCCCACCTGTTCGCGTTCTACTTCGGCGTGGTGTCGTCCATCACGCCGCCGGTGGCGCTCGCGGCCTTCGCCGCCGCGGCCATCGCGGGCAGCCCGCCCATGATTACCGCGTTCGAGGCATCGAAAGTCGGCATCGCGAAATACCTCGTGCCGTTCATCTTCATCTACAACCCCTCGATCCTGTTCGTCGGCCCCCTCTGGCTGACCGCCTTTTCGGCCGTCACCGCGCTCGCGGGCGTATGGGCGCTGTCGGTGGCGATCGAGGGCTGGCTGCGCGGACGGCTGGCGCCTCTGGCGCGGGTCGCGATGCTCTTTTCCGCGATCGTGCTGCTCTACCCGCCTCAACTGCCGTTCATGGGCCTGTCGGGCTTCACGGTGACGCTCGCCGGCGCCGCCCTGGTGGGCGCTATCTATCTGCTGCGCATGCGTTCGCGCGCCGGCCTGGTCGCGGAGGGAGGGCGGCCATGAAGCCGGGGAAGGTCTTTCTCGGCAAGCCGATCCACTGGCTTCCCTGGCCGATCATCGTCGTGCTCATGGTGTGGATGGACAAGATCCACTTCCATATCCTGCGGTTCAATTTCTTCGCGCTCGCGCTGCTCGTCATCGCCGCCGTTGCGCTGGCGTTCTTCCTCCTCACCTCGCGAAAGGGGGAACGGATCACCCGCGAGCCTTTCGCCGAAGGCGCGGACGTGGCCGGCACGGCCAAGGAAGAGTAGCCCCTACGGTGCTACCACGGGGTCGTGCCAGCTGCCTGCCGGCTGGACGACGGTTGCGGCCTCGGGCGGCCCCCACGAGCCCGGCTCGTAGAGGTGCGGTGGCGGCAGCTGCGCAAGGAGCGGGTCGACGATCCGCCAGGCCGCTTCTACCTCGTCCCTGCGCGCGAACAGCAGCTGGTCGCCGCTCATCGCCGCGCTCAGCAGCAGGTCGTACGGCTCGGCCTGCAGCTCCGGGTCGCGCCGCGCATACAGCTCAACGTTCGCCGTGGCGCCTCGCCCTCCCGAGGCCAGCACCGTCGCACCGAGCGCGATCTCGACGTTCGGTCCCATCCGGAAGCGGAAGTGATTCGGCGCGCCGGCGTTGAACACGCGCCCCGAGAAAGTGTGCTGCGGCGGACGCTTGAGCGTCACCAGGACCTCGGTCGCGGTGACCGGCAGGCGTTTGCCGGCGCGCACGTAGAAGGGCACGTCCTGCCAGCGCCACGAATCCAGATTGAGTCGCAGCGCGGCGAAGGTCTCGACCCGCGAATCCGGCGCGACGCCTGGTTCCTCGCGATAGCCGCGGTACTGGCCGCGCACCGCGCGGGTCGCCTCCGGAGGTCGAATTGACTTCATCACGCGAACTCTCTCGTCGCGGAAGGCTTCCATGTCGGGGCCGACCGGCGGCTCCATCGCGAGCAGCGCCACGATCTGCAGCAGGTGATTCTGAACCACGTCGCGGATCGCGCCGGCTTCCTCGTAGAACTTGCCGCGGCTGGAGACGCCGAAGTCCTCGGCCATCGTCACCTCGACGCGCTCGACGAAGTTGCGATTCCAGATCGGCTCGAGGAAAGAATTGCCAAAGCGAAAATAGAGGATGTTCTGCACCGTTTCCTTGCCGAGGAAATGATCGATGCGGAAGATCGCGCTTTCGTCGAAGGCCTTGTGCAGCGTCCGGCTGAGCTCGAGCGCCGACTCGAGGCTGCGACCGAATGGTTTTTCCAGCACGACGCGCGCGGCGCCCGTGCAGCCACTCGCCGCGAGACCGTCGACCACCGCGCCGAAAAGACTCGGCGCAATCGCCAGGTAGTGCACCGGAACGCGGGCGGATCCGAGCGCCTGGCGCAGGCGCCTGAACGTATCGGCCTCCATGTAGTCTCCGGGGACGTAACGGATGAGTTGCGCCAGCCGCCCGAAAGCGTCGGCATCGATTTCGCCGCCCTGCGTCCGAATGCTGTCCCGCGCACGCTCTATCAGCCGCTCCCTGCTCCAGCCTTCGCGCGCGACGCCCACCACCGGCACGTTCAGCCGGCCGGCCCTCGCCATCGCGTGCAGGGCGGGGAATATCTTCTTGAACGCGAGGTCCCCGGTGATGCCGAACAGCACCAGCGCATCGGCCTGTTCCATGTTCCTGCCCGAGGCGGGCGCGCTCAGACCACCCGGGTCAGCACGGGCTTGCCCGCGAAGTGCAGGCGCAGGTTCTCGATCTGCAGCTTGCCCATCGCGCCGCGCGTCTCGTTGGTCGCGCTGCCGACGTGCGGCAGGATCACGGCGTTGTCGAGCGCGAAGAACTCGGGCGAGATGTTGGGCTCGTTGGCGAATACGTCCAGCCCGGCGCCTGCGATCTTCCCGCGCTTGAGGTAATCGAGCAGCGCCGGCTCGTCGACGACCGAGCCGCGCGCGATATTGACGACGTATCCCTGCGGTCCCAGCGCGTCGAGCACCCTGGCGCCGACCAGCGCTTTCGTCCCGGCGCCGCCCGGCGTGGCGATCATCAGCACGTCGGAATTCCGGGCCAGGGCCAGCGCGTCGCCGTCGTAGGCGTAGGGGACATCCTTCCGGTTGCGGTTGTGGTAGCGGATCTTCATGCCGAAGGCGAGCGCGCGGCCGGCGATCGCCTCGCCGATGCGGCCCAGGCCGAGCACGCCCATCGTCTTGCCGCCGAGCGAGGTCGTCTTCTCGTAGTCGCCGCGGGTGCCCCAGTAGCCGGAGCGCAGATAGGCTTCCGACTGCGGGAACTTGCGCATCACGTTGAGCGTGAGCGCCATCGCGGTGTCGGCGACGCAGTCGTTCAGCACGTCGGGCGTATTGGTGACGATCACGCCGCGCTTCCTGGCCGCCTCGAGGTCGATCGCGTCGACCCCGACCCCGAAATTGGAGATCAGCTCGAGCTGGGGCAGCGCGTCCATCAGCTTCGCGTCCGCGCCCGCGGGGCCGAACGTGGCGAGCGCGCGCACCTTCGATGCGAGCTCCTTCAGGAACGCGCTTCGGTCCTCGGCTTCGTACAGCTTGTGGCAGACGAATTCCTCCTCGAGGACCGCCTGCGTGGGCGCAAAGATGCGGGTGGTCAGGACGATGTCGGGTTTCATGTCTTTCTTTCTCAGTTCTTGAATTTCGCGGCCAGGGCCTCGGCTCCGCGCGCGAGTATGCCGACGTCGGCGCCCACGGCGCAGAACAGGCACCCGGCGCCGATCATCCGCTTCGCGTCGGCCTCGACCGGGGAGAGGTAGCCCGGCGCCTTGCCCGCCTTGCGGATGCGGCGCATGGCCTCTTCGATCAGCGGCATCACCGCCGGGTTCGCGGTTTCGCCAGGATAGCCCATCGAGGCGTGCAGGTCGGCGGGCCCGATGAAGACGCCGTCGACCCCGTCGACCGCGCAGATCGCCTCCAGCTGGTCGAGCGCGGGCTTGGTCTCGACCTGCACCAGCACGCAGATCTCCTCGTGGGCGCGCCTGGCGTAGTCCTTGACCCGGCCGAAGCGCGAGGCGCGGGTGGTGCCGGCGACGCCGCGCACGCCCGCGGGCGGGTAGCGCGTGGCCGCGACCGCGGCCTTCGCCTCCTCGGCGCTGCACACGTACGGCACCAGCAGCGACTGCGCGCCGACGTCGAGCACGCGCTTGATCGTCACCATGTCGTTCCACGGCACGCGCACGATCGGGGTGCCCGGGTAGGGCGCGGCCGCCTGCAGTTGCGCGAGCAGGCTCTCCAGGTCGTTCGGCGAGTGCTCGCTGTCGAGCAGGATCCAGTCGAATCCCGCGCCCGCGATCACTTCTACCGTGTAGTGGGACGACAGGCTCGACCAGAGGCCGATCTGCGTCTTGCCCGCCTTGAGAGCGTGCTTGAATGCGTTGCGGGGTAGCTCCATGCCGGCCTCCTGTCGAAGTCCCGATTATTGTCGATCCTGCGGCCCCAGCGCACGCCGTTTCGCGTCCTCGCTCAGCAGGCCCTCCGAGGCGAGCCAGGCCACGCTCTCGCCGATCATGGCGCGCAGCTCCGTCGCGGCGTAGCCGAGCTCGCGCTGCGCCTTCGTGCAGTCGGCGTAGACCTTTCTCGAGACCGTGGCGGCCATTTCCGGCGTCAGGCGCGGCTCGCGGCTGGTCACGAACGCGGTCCAGGCGCCGAGGCGCCCCATCAGCGCGAGGATCCAGGCGGGTGTGGTGCGCTTCGGCACCGGGCGGCCGAGGAGTTCGCCCGCCGCGCGCACGAACTCGAGGAAGCTCGCGTCGGCGCCGCCGAGCAGATAGTTCTCGCCCCGGCGGCCGCGCTCGGCCGCGGCGATGTGCGCCTGCGCCACCGCGCGGGCGTGACAGTAGGAGCCGCCGCCCGGCGGCACGCCGGGGAGCCGGCGGGCGTCGATGCGCAGGATGACCTGCGCCCAGCCGGAGGTGTCGTAGCGCCCGACGATCGCGGCCGGATTCATGATCACCGCGTCGAGACCGCGCGCCAGGCCGGCCCGCACCTCCTGCTCGGCGGCGTACTTGGAGCGCTGGTAGTTGATCCACGATCGCCCGCCGAGCTGCGGCGCGCGCTCGTCGATGCGGCCGGCGTGGATGCCGTAGGCCGAGATGCTCGAGGTATGCACCATGCGGCGCGCGCCCCGCGCCAGCGCGGCCTCGACCACGTTGCGCGTGCCGTCGATGTTGACCCGGTCCTGCGCCGCGTTGCGCCGCGACCAGAGACTGATGTCCCCCGCGACGTGAAACACGCATTCGACGCCTTCGGGCAGCGCGCGCAGGAGAGACGCCGCGTCGGTGACGTCGCCCTCCACCCGGCCGGCAGGCAGGCGGGAGAGATGCTTCAGGTTCGAGCCGCGGCGGTGCAGGGCGAGCACCTGCCAGCCCGCCCCGGCGAGCGCCTCGACCAGGTTGAGGCCGAGAAAGCCGGTCGCGCCGGTGACGAAGGCGGTGCGCGCCATCGACGGTCCCCTAATGAATCTCGGGCTCGGCCGTCGGCGCAGTGCCCTCGAGAAAGTCGAAATCGCAGCCCTCGTTCGCCTGCTTGACGTGGCGCGAGAAGATGGCGCCGTAGCTGCGCTCGTAGCGCGGCGCGGGCCGCTTCCAGGCGGCCTTGCGCTTCGCCAGCTCGGCGTCTGGAATCTTCAGGTTGAGCAGCTTCTTCTCGACGTCGAGCTCGATCGGATCGCCGTTCTCGACCAGCGCGAGCGGGCCGCCGACGAAGGACTCGGGCGCCACGTGCAGCACGCAGGTGCCGTAGCTGGTGCCGCTCATGCGGCCGTCCGACAGCCGCACCATGTCCTTCACGCCCTGCTTGACGAGCTTCTTCGGGATCGGGAGCATGCCCCACTCGGGAAAGCCGGGGCCGCCGAGCGGCCCGGCGTTCTTGAGCACCAGGACGCAATCTGCGTCGACGTCCAGGTCGTCGCGGTCGATGCGCGCCGCCATGTCGTTGTAGTCCTCGAACACGACCGCGCGCCCCGTGTGCTTCAGCAGCCGCGGCGTCGCCGCGCTCGCCTTGATCACCGCGCCGTCGGGCGCGAGCGTGCCGCGCAGCATGACGATCCCGCCCGAGGCGAGCAGCGCCTTGTCGCGCGGCAGGATGACGTCGCGGTTCCACACCTTCGCGCCTTCCAGGTTCTCCCCGAGCGTGCGGCCGTTCACGGTCTTCGCCGACAGGTCGAGCAGGTCCTTCAGCTCCGCGAGCAGCGCGCGCAGCCCGCCGGCGTAATAGAAATCCTCCATCAGGTACTGCTTGCCCGAGGGGCGGACGTTGGCGATGACCGGCGTGCGCGCGCTGATCTCGTTGTAGCGCTCGAGCGCAAAGGGCAGCCCGGCGCGCCCGGCCATGGCGACGAGGTGCACGATCGCGTTGGTCGAGCCGCCCATCGCCATCAGCGTCGTGATCGCGTTGTCGAACGAGCCTCGCGAGAGGAAGTCGCGCGGCTTGAGGTCTTCCCAGACCATCTCGACGATGCGCTTGCCGGTGAGCGTCGCCATGCGCGCGTGGTTGGAGTCCGGCGCCGGGATCGAGGAATAGCCCGGCAGCGTGAAGCCGAGCGCCTCGGCGAGCGACATCATGGTCGCCGCGGTGCCCATGGTCATGCAGGTTCCCGGCGAGCGCGCGATCGTGTCCTCGATTTCCTTCCAGTCGCCTTCGGAGATGCGCCCGGCGCGCAGCTCGTCCCAGTATTTCCAGGTATCCGAGCCCGAGCCGAGCGTCTGATCGCGCCAATGGCTGTTCAGCATCGGCCCGGCGGGCAGGTAGATCGCCGGCAGGTTCATGCTGGTCGCGCCCATGATCAGCGCCGGGGTGGTCTTGTCGCAGCCGCCCATCAGCACGGCGCCGTCCGCGGGGTAGGAGCGCAGCAGCTCCTCGGTCTCCATGGCGAGGAAGTTGCGGTACATCATCGTGGTCGGCTTCTGCATCGTCTCGGCGAGCGCCATCGCGGGCATCTCGAGCGGAAACCCGCCTGCCTGCCACACGCCGCGCTTCACTTCCTCGACCCGCTGCTTGAAGTGCGTGTGGCAGTGGTTGATGTCCGACCAGGTGTTGATGATCGCGATGACCGGCTTGCCCTCGTAGTCGCTGCGGTCGTAGCCCATCTGCGCGGTGCGGGAGCGGTGGCCGAACGAGCGCAGGTCCTTGACGCCGAACCAGCGGTGGCTGCGCAGGTCCGCGGGCTTCTTTTTCATGGCAATGCCTCCTTGGTTCGGCATTGTAAACACGCGGCTCCGGCAGGGGCGGTCGCGGGGTACACTTTGCGCCCCACGATTCACTCCACCCTGACACCATGGCCGAAGCCCACGTCTTCCAAGCCCAGCCGCTCGAGCGCGCGATCGCCGCCATCGTCGCCGCCGGCGGCAGCGAGCCGCGCGAGGCGCAGCTCGTTTCCTCCAACCTGGTGATGGCGAACCTGAGCGGGCACGATTCTCACGGGGTCGGCATGATCCCGCGCTACGTCTCGTCGCTGAAGGAAGGCGGCCTGCAGCCGAACCGCCATCCGCAGGTCAAGTTCGACGGCGGCGCGCTGGTCGCGCTCGACGGGCAGGCGGGCTACGGCCAGGTGATCGGCCTCGAGGCGACCGACATCGCGATCGCGCGCGCGAAGCAGCACGGCGTGTGCGTGATGGCGCTCGCCAACGCGCATCACCTTTGCCGCATCGGGCAATGGGCCGAGCAGGCGGTGGCGCAGGGGCTGATCTCGATCAGCTTCGTCAACGTGATCTCGCGCCCGATCGTCGCGCCGTTCGGCGGCAGCGATGCGCGCTTCGGCACCAATCCCTGCACGATCGGCATACCGCTTGCGGGACAGCCGCCGATGATCCTCGACATGGCGACCAGCGCGGTGGCGCAGGGCAAGATCCGCGTCGCGCACAACAAGGGCGTGAAAGTGGCGCCCGGCCTGCTGCTCGACGACAAGGGCGAGCCCACCGTCGATCCGCGCTACGGCGTGATCGAGCCGCTCGGCGCGCTGACGACCATGGGGCTGCACAAGGGCTACGGCCTGGCGGTGGCCTGCGAGCTGCTCGGCGGCGCGCTCTCGGGCGGCGGTACCCAGCGCACCGGGGAGCGCAGCAAGATGCGGGTGCTGAACGGAATGCTGTCGATCCTGATCGACCCGGCCCGGCTCGGAACCGGGGACTTCTTCGGCAACGAGGCCGTCGCGTTCATCGACTGGGTGAAGCAGTCGCCGCCGGCGGCGGGTTTCGACAAGGTGCGGATCGCGGGCGATCCCGAGCGCGAAACGCGGCTCAAGCGCGGCCGCGACGGGATCGAGGTCGACGCGACCACCTGGAAGGACATCCTCGCCGCGGGCGAAAAGGTCGGCGTCGCTGCCGCGGCGACCGACGCCGCCGCGCGCGGCTAGCGGCGCGCGAGGTCGGTCGCGCGCGCGATGAGCGACTTGTCGCCGCGCAGCTTGAACTTGGCGACGCGGTGGGTCGCCGTCTGCGGCAGTGAATCGACGAAGGCGACGTAGCGCGGAACCTTGATCGGCGCCAGGCGCTGCGCGCACCACTCGGCGATGTCCTGCGCGCTGGGGGCAGAGCCCGGCTTGGGCACCACCGCGAGCAGGATTTCATCCTCCCCCAGCTCGGAGGGCACCGGGATCGCGGCGCACTGAACCACCGCCGGGTGGTCCCCCGCGACGCGGTCGATCTCGGCGCCGGAGATGTTCTCGCCGCGCCGGCGGATGATGTCCTTCTTGCGCGCGACGAAGTAGTAATAGCCGTCCGCGTCCCGCCTGACCAGGTCGCCGGTCGCGAACCAGCCATCGTGCATCGCCGCCGCGGTCTGCTCCGGATCCCTGTAATAGCCCTGCATCAGGATCGGCGTGCGCACCCACAGCTCGCCTTCGCTGCCGTCCGGGACGTCGCGCCCGTCGTCGTCGACGACGCGCAGCTCGGCGAACTTCACCTTCGGATCCGGGTGAAGGGCAGCCTTGCCCATGCTCAGCGGCCGCTTCTCGCCGTCGAAGGGGTTGTTGCAGGCGCCCGGAATCTCGGTCATGCCGTAGCCCTCGATCAGCATCGGCACCTTGAACTCCTCGCGGAAGGTCCGTTCCAGCTCCGGCGTGATCGGCGCGCCGTAGACGACGCGCAGCCGGTGCGCGGGATCGAACTCGCTGCGCGGCCGGCGCGCGAGGATGTTTCCGACCGCGGCGATGATGTTGACTTGCGTCGCGCCGCACTCGGCCGCCGTGTTCCAGAACTGCGAAGCCGAGAACTTCGGCACGATGACGACGCTCGCGCCGGCGGCGAAGGTCCCGGCGATGGTGTAGAAGAGCGCGTTGATGTGGAACATCGGCAGGATGCACATCAGCCTGTCGTCCGGCTGCAGCCACATGCGCGCGACGAAGCCCTCGCCCGCCATGACGAAGCTGCGCTGGCTGTGCATCACCCCTTTGGGAAAGCCCGTGGTGCCGGAGGTGTAAAGCATCAGGCAGGTGGCGTCGGGCGCCGGCGCGGGCGGCAGCGCGAGCGCGGGCGCCTCGGCGATCAGCTCGCCGAAGCCCGGAGTGCCCGCGCTCTCGCCTTCGAGCATGAACAGCCAGGGTGCGGGCTCGATCGGGCGCGCGGCCTCGCGCGCGCTCGCGAGTGTCGAGGGGGCCGCGCCGATCGCGCGCACCGCGGCGTGCTGCAGGATGTAGCCGGCTTCCTGCGGGCCGAACTCCGGGTTGACCGGCACCAGGATCGCGCCCAGGCGCGCCAGCGCGAACAGGAGCACGACGTAGTCCGCGCTGTTGCTCGCCATCGCGCCGACGCGCTCGCCCGGTCCGATGCCGCGCGCGGCGAGCGCGCGCGCGGCCGCATCGACGCGGGCGGAGAAATCCGCGTAGCTGAAGGTCTTGCCCGCGTAGCGGAGCAGGGGGCGGCCGGGGTCAGCCTGCGCGCGGCTGGCAAGCAGCCCGCCCAGGCTGTAGTCGTGCGCGCGATAGCGCTGCAGCACGGCGAGTGGTGATTGCATGACGCCGCGCAAGGTAGCACGGCGGCGCTTTTCTGACCGAGGCCGATGTCGCGTATTTCAGAAGTCACTTTTAGTCGGATTTGTAAGTATCTGAATAATAGGATCAATTATCTTCTAGAATTGATGTTGTAATTTCGCCCTAAGTATTTGTCTCTTCAGGAAAAATTCCCTGCCGTTCGCTTGACCTGCTGATTTCTTTACCCTAGAGTGGGAAAAGGTAGAAAAAAGTGGCGAAACGCGGCGCCAGGTGCTTCGCACGCGGTTCGCCGAGGAAAAACGGGGCCATGGGCGGAACATTTCACGGAGCAACGGTCATCACGCTGGACGCGAAGGGCCGCCTGGCGGTGCCGACGCGCCATCGCGAAGCGCTGCTCAACGGCGCCGACGCGCTCGTGCTGACCGCGCACCCGGAGGGTTGCGTCCTGATCTATCCCGAGGCCGCCTGGGAACCCGTGCGCGCCAAGGTCGAGACCTTCCCGAGCTTCAATCCTCAGGCGAGCTGGTGGAAGAGGCTGCTGCTCGGCATGGAGGAGCACGTTGCGCCCGATGCCTCGGGCCGCGTGTTGCTGCCGGCGGCCCTGCGGCTGCACGCGAAGCTCGAGCGCGAGGCGATGATGGTGGGCCAGGGCGCCTATTTCGAGCTGTGGGACAGCGGCGTGTGGAAAACCAAGCTGGCCGGCGCGCTGTCGGGCAACGCTGCCCCGCCGCCCGGCATGGAGGACTTCTCGCTGTGACGGCGGGGGCGAACGATGGGCGACCGGGAGCTCACGCATCGCGCCGTTCTGCTCTCCGAGGCCATCGAGGCACTCGCCGTGCAGCCGGACGGGCTGTATGTGGACGGCACTTTCGGCCGCGGCGGCCACAGCCGCGCCATCCTCGATCGGCTCGGCCCGTCGGGACGGCTGATCGCGATCGATCGGGACCCGCAGGCGGTCGCGGCCGCGCACGCGATCACCGACTCCCGCCTGCTGGCCAGGCACGCCCGCATGAGCGAGCTGAGCGCGGTGCTCGAGGCGGCGGGGATGCCGCTCGTGAACGGAATCCTGCTGGACCTGGGCGTCTCGTCGCCGCAACTCGACGATCCCGCGCGCGGTTTTTCCTTCCGCGCCGACGGCCCGCTGGACATGCGCATGGATACGAGCCGCGGCCAGACAGCGGCGCAGTGGATCGCGGCGGCCACCGAGCGGGAAATCAGGGAGGGGATAGGGGATTATGGGGAAGAACGGTTTGCTAAACAGATTGCAAAGGCGATTGTTGCTGCGCGCGAGCGTTCACCCATCGTCCGCACCAAGCAACTTGCCGATATCGTGGGTGCGGCGGTCCGCAAGCGGGAGCCGGGGCAGGATCCGGCGACGCGCACCTTTCAAGCTCTACGGATTCTCGTCAATCGGGAGCTTGAGGAAGTGTCGCTGACGCTGCCCCAGGCGCTCTCGCACCTCGCTTCCGGCGGCAGGCTGGCGGTGATCAGTTTCCATTCCCTCGAGGATCGTATCGTCAAGCGCTTCATGCGCGCGAACTCGCGCGCCGATCTGCCGCGGGATTTGCCGCTCCGCGCCAGGGAAATGCCACAAATGCCGCTGAGAATCGTCGGCCGTGCCATCCGCGCCTCGGCTGCCGAAATCGCGGCGAATCCGCGCGCGCGCAGCGCCAGTCTGCGCGTTGCCGAGCGCACGGGCGCGCCCGTCGACCCGTCGCGCCCTCACCGAATCGAGCCCGACGCATGGCGAAGCTGAACCTCCTCCTCCTCCTGGTTCTCGTCGTCTGTGCGCTCGGGCTCGTCACCTCGCAGTACAAGGCGCGCACCCTGTTTTCCGCGCTGGACCAGGCGCAGCGGCGCGAACGGCAGCTGGACGTGGTCTATGGACAGCTGCAGCTCGAGGCGAGCACCTGGGGCCAGCACACGCGCGTCATCGAGATCGCGACCGGGACACTCGGGATGCACGTCCCCGACCCGCGCCAGGTGATCGTGCTCAAGCTCCCGGCGGAGGCGACGAGGTGAGCCACGCGGCGTCCACCACGCTGGTACGCCTGCCGGTGTGGCGGGCGCGCTTCGTGCTGGTCGCGTTCATGCTCGCCTTCGTGGTCCTGATCGGTCGCTCGATCTATCTGCAGGCCATGCGGACCGGATTCCTGCAGGAGCAGGGCAAGGCCCGCTATTCCCGCGTGCTGAAGATTCCCGCGACCCGGGGACGCATTCTAGACCGCAACGGAGACGCGCTTGCGGTCTCGACACCGGTGAAATCCATCTGGATGATTCCGGGCGACGTCAAAGCCAGCTACGCGCAGAAGAAGCGGCTTGCCGCGCTGCTCGGACTCGACCGGCGCGAGCTCGACGGGAAGCTCGCCGATACCGGTCGCGACTTCGTCTATCTCAAGCGGCAGATCTCGCCCGACACCGCGAAGAAGGTCGCGGCGCTCGATATTCCGGGCGTCTACCAGCAGCGCGAATACCGGCGCTACTACCCGGCGGGCGAAGTCGCTGCTCACCTGGTCGGATTCACCGGGGTCGACGACACGGGGCAGGAGGGGGTCGAGCTCGCCTATCAGAACAGCCTCGCGGGACGGCCGGGCAGCCGGCGCGTCATCAAGGACCGGCTGGGTCGGGTCGTCGAGGACGTGGGCTCGATCCACCCGGCGCAGGACGGCCACGACCTCACGCTGTCGATCGACGGCAAGATCCAGAGCCTGGCCTTCAGCGCGCTGAAGAGCGCGGTCATTGCCCACGGGGCGAAGGCGGGTGCGATCGTGGCGCTCGACGTGCGCACCGGCGAGATTCTCGCGCTCGCGAACGTGCCTTCGTACAACCCCAATAACCGGGCGCACCTGAGCGGGTCGCAGCTTCGCAACCGGGCGATGACCGACAGCTTCGAGCCCGGCTCGACGCTGAAGCCGTTCACGATCGCGGTGGCGCTGGAGCATCACAAGGTCACCCCGACGACCGAGATCCAGACCGCGCCCGGCACGCTCAAATTGGGCGGCTACACGATCCACGACGCGCACCGCGAATCGATGCTCAGCGTCGCGCAGGTAATCGAGAAGTCGTCCAACGTGGGAGCCTCGAAGATCGCCCTGCAGCTGCCGCGCCGGCAGATGTGGGACATGTTCGAGGCGGTCGGCTTCGGCTCTCCGCCCAGGCTCCGGTTCCCGGGCGAGGCGAGCGGCAAGGTGCGTCCCTGGCAGACCTGGCGCCCGATCGAGCAGGCGACCATGTCCTACGGCCATGGCATCTCGGTCAGCCTGCTCCAGCTGGCGCACGCCTACACGATCTTCGCGCGCGACGGGGTGCTCGTGCCGCTCACGCTGCTTCGCACGGGCACGCCGGTCAACGGCGTGCGCGTCATATCGACCCGCACCGCGCGCGAGATCCGCGCCATGCTCGAGCTCGCGGTAAAGCCGGGCGGGACCGGGACGCGCGCCCGCATCGTCGGCTGGACCATCGCAGGCAAGACCGGCACCGCGCACATCGAGGAAAACGGCGGCTACGCGCCGGACAAATACATCGCGTCGTTCGTCGGCTTCGCGCCGGCGTCCAAGCCGCGCCTGGTCATCGCGGTGATGATCGACCAGCCGGCGGGGCGGGAGTACTACGGCGGCCTCGTCGCGGCGCCGGTTTTCGCGCAGGTGATGCAGGGAGCCCTGCGGATGCTGAACGTTCCGCACGATGCGCCCCTGACGCCGCTCGAGCAGCCGGGCGCGAGCGACGACGCGAAGGAAGGCACGTGATTTCCGAGGCGAACGGGAGGGCGCTACGACAGTCGACGTGTTCCGGCATTTCGCCAAGCAGGGCGCGATGATCGACCGGCTTTCCTCGGACAGCAGAAGCTGTTCGCCCGGGGTCGCGTTCTTCGCCTATCCGGGCGAGGCGGCGGACGGCCGCAGCTACATCGGCGACGCGATCCGGCGCGGCGCAGCCGCGGTCGTGTGGGAGGCCGACGGATTCGCGTGGCGTGAGGACTGGCGGGTGCCGAATCTGGGCGTCAGCGGCCTCAAGGCCCGGGCGGGCGAGCTTGCCAGCGAATTCTACGGCCGGCCCTCGGAATCGATGTGGGTCTGCGGCGTGACCGGGACCAACGGCAAGACGTCGTGCACGCAGTGGATCGCCGCGCTGCTGTCCGCCCAGGGCGTCTACACCGGAGTGATCGGCACGCTCGGGAACGGGTTCCCGCAAGCGCTGTCCGCGGGCGGCAATACCACCCCCGACGCCCTCGAGCTGCACCGGGTGCTGGCGGGAATGCGGCGCGCGGGCGCGCGGGGCGTGGCGATGGAGGTCTCGTCCCACGGCCTGTCGCAAGGGCGTGTGAACGGCGTTGCGTTCGACTGCGGAGTGTTCACCAACCTGTCGCACGACCATCTCGACTACCACGGCTCGATGGACGCCTACGCGGAAGCGAAGGCGATGCTGTTCGACACGCCGGGGATGCAATGCGCGGTGCTCAATCTCGACGACTTTTTCGGCGTTCAGCTCGCGCGACGCCTCGCCGAGCGCGGGATGCGCACGATCGGCTACGCCCTCTCGCCGGCCGCGCTCGCGCCGGGCGGGGTGTCGGATTTTGTCGTCGCACGCGAGGTGGCGGTGGACGGCGACGCGATGCGCGTCGCCCTTGCTTCGAGCTGGGGCGAGGCGGAAGTGCGAGTCAACCAGCTCGGCCGTTTCAACGTATCGAACGCGCTTGCCGTGCTCGGCTGCCTGGTTGCGCAGGGCCTGGGCTTCGAGCGCGCCGTCGGACTGCTCGGCGCGCTGCCGCCGGTGCCCGGCCGGATGCAGCGTCTCGGGAGCGGTGGCAAGCCGCTGGTGGTGGTGGACTACGCGCACTCGCCCGACGCGCTCGAGAAGGTGCTGCAGGCGCTGCGCCCGGTGGCGGACGCGCGCGGCGGCCGCCTGATCGCGGTGTTCGGCGCCGGCGGCGACCGCGATTCGGCCAAGCGGCCGCTGATGGGCGAGGTCGCGTCGCGCCATGCCGATCGTCTGTGGCTGACTTCGGACAACCCGCGCGGCGAGGACCCGCAGGCGATCCTCGCCGCGATCAGGGCGGGAGTGTCCGCGCCCCACGAGCTCGAGCCCGACCGCGCAGCCGCCATCGCAGGCGCGATCGGGACTGCGTCCGCGGCCGACGTTGTGCTGCTCGCCGGCAAGGGGCATGAAACCTACCAGGAGATCGCGGGCAAGCGTCTGCCGTTCTCCGATCTGGCCGCGGCCGAAGCCGCGCTTGCAGAATGGAGCGCGCAATGATGCGGCTTGCCGAAGCGGCGCAGACGCTCGGCGCCCGCAGGGTGGGCGCCGACGCCGGCTTCAGCTCGGTGTCGACCGACAGCCGCTCGCTTGGCGGCGGCGAGCTGTTCGTCGCGCTGCGCGGCGAACGTTTCGACGGCCACGCCTTCCTCGAGGCCGCCGCCGCCGCGGGGGCCGCGGCGGCCATGGTCGACGAGAACTATTCCGGCCCCGCGCCGCTTCCGCTGCTCGCGGTGCCGGACACGCGCCTGGCGCTGGGCGCGCTGGCGCGCCACTGGCGCGCGCGCTTCTCGCCAGTGCTGGTGGCGATCACCGGCTCCAACGGAAAGACCACCACCAAGGAAATGCTGGCCGCAATCCTGCGCCGGCACGCCGGCGAGGAGGCCGTGCTCGCGACGGCGGGAAATCTGAACAACGACATCGGCGTTCCGTTGACGCTGCTGCGCTTGCGGGCAACGCACCGTTATTGCGCCATCGAGCTCGGAATGAACCACAAGGGCGAGATCGCCTACCTCGCCGGCATCGCGCAGCCGACGATCGCGCTGGTGAACAACGCGCAGCGCGAGCACCTCGAATTCATGGGGTCGGTGGAAGAGGTCGCGGCCGAGAATGCCAGCGTCTACGGGGCGCTGCCGGCGCAAGGCGTCGCGGTGGTCAACGCCGACGATGCGCACGCCGCGCTGTTCCGCGCGGCCGCGCGCGGCCGTCGCGTGGTCGACTTCGGACTCGAGGCGCCCGCGATGGTCGGCGGCGGGTACGCGCTCAAGCCGCTCGCGAGCGAGCTGCGGCTGCGCACGCCGGCGGGACAGGCAGACTCGACGCTCGCCATTCCCGGGCTGCACAACGTGCGCAACGCGCTGGCGGCGTCGGCGTGCGCGCACGCAGCAGGCGTTGCGGTCGCGACGATCGCCGCCGGGCTCGCGGCTTTCCGCCCCTATACGGGGCGCCTGCAGGTCAAGCGGGCGACGTCCGGCGCAACCGTGATCGACGACAGCTATAACGCCAATCCGGATTCCGTGCGCGCCGCCATAGACGTGCTGGCCGCGGCCGGCGGGCGGACCGTGCTGGTGCTCGGCGATATGGGCGAGGTCGGCGAGCAGGGGCCCGACTTCCACCTCGAGATCGGGCGCTACGCCCGTGAGCGCGGCATCGGAGCGCTGTACGCGTTCGGCGAGTTGACGGCACACGCGGTCGGCGGGTTCGGCCCCGGCGCCCGCCACTTCGCCTCGATGGAGGACCTGATCGAGGCCTTGCGCGCCCACGCCGGCGCGGGCGCCACGCTGCTGGTCAAGGGTTCGCGCTTCATGCAGATGGAACGCGCGGTCGCTGCGCTTGCGGGCGCGCCGGCGCGCGAGGGGGTGCACTGATGCTGCTCGATCTCGCGCACTGGCTGGCCCGGGACGTAAGGCTGTTCAACGTCTTCAACTACATCACGCTGCGCGCGGTGTTCGCCTGCCTGACCTCGCTCGCGATCTCGCTCGTGCTCGGCCCGCTGGTGATCCGCAAGCTCACCACCTACAAGATCGGCCAGTCGGTGCGCGACGACGGGCCCAAGACCCACCTGACGAAGGCCGGCACGCCGACCATGGGCGGCGCCCTGATCCTGCTGTCGATCGGAATCACCACGCTGCTTTGGGGCGACCTCGCCAACCCCCTTCTCTGGGTCGTGCTCCTGGTGACGATGGCGTTCGGCGCGATCGGGTGGATCGACGACTACCGCAAGGTGGTGCATCGGAATCCGAAAGGCCTGTCGGCCAAGGCAAAGTTCTTCTGGCAGTCCATGATCGGCCTCGGGGCCGCGCTCGCGCTGGCATGGCTGGGGCGCGGCACCCCCGCGCTCACCGAGCTGATCGTGCCGTTCTTCAAGCACGTTGCGTATCCGCTCGGCGCGGCCGGGTTCGTCATCCTGGCCTATCTGGTGATCGTCGGCTCCTCGAACGCGGTGAACCTCACCGACGGGCTGGACGGCCTCGCGATCATGCCGACGGTGCTGGTCGGCGGCGCGCTCGGCGTGTTCGCCTACGTCGCCGGCCATGTCGGCTTCTCGAAGTATCTCGGCCTGCCGCACATTCCGGGCGCGGGCGAGCTCACCGTGTTCTGCGGCGCGCTCGCCGGGGCCGGTCTGGGCTTCCTGTGGTTCAACGCCTATCCGGCGGAAGTATTCATGGGCGACGTGGGCGCGCTCGCGCTCGGCGCCGCGCTCGGCACGATCGCGGTGATCGTGCGCCAGGAAATCGTGTTGTTCATCATGGGCGGCGTATTCGTCGCCGAGACGCTCTCGGTGATGATCCAGGTGCTGTATTTCAAGGCGAGCGGCGGCAAGCGCGTATTCCGAATGGCGCCGCTGCACCACCACTACGAGCTGGAGGGGTGGAAGGAAAGCCAGGTGGTGGTGCGGTTCTGGATCATCACCATGATGCTGGTGCTGTTCGGCCTATCGACCCTGAAGCTGCGGTGACCATGTCGATGCGCCAGCCCCTCTTCAGCCTGCTCCCCCGCCCGCGACCCGTCGCGCTCGCCGGCAAGCGCATCCTCGTTCTGGGCCTGGGCGATACCGGGCTGGCGGTCGCCCGCTGGGGGCTGCGCCTCGGCGCGCGGGTGCGCGTGGCCGACACCCGCCAGGCGCCGCCGCGCGCGGCGGATCTGAAGGCCGCCGAGCTGCGCACCGGGCCGTTCGACGCGCGCCTGCTGGAGGGCGTCGACCTGCTGTGCATCAGCCCGGGGCTCGCGTTGTCCGAGCCGCTCGTGCAGGAGGCGCTTGCGCGCGGCATTCCGGTGGCGGGCGAGATCGAGCTGTTCGCCTGGACCCTGCGCGGCGGCGCGTATCCCGGCCGGATCGTCGCGGTGACCGGCACCAACGGCAAGACCACGGTCAGCGCGCTGACCGGACACCTTCTGCGCGCGGCCGGGCTCGACTGCGAGGTCGCGGGGAACATCGGCCCGGCGGCGCTCGAGGCGCTCATGCGGCGCCTCGACGCGGCGAATCCGCCCGCGGTGTGGGTGCTCGAGCTCTCCAGCTACCAGCTCGAGACGACCTGGTCGCTCGCGCCGGATGCCGCCACGATGCTCAACCTGTCCGAGGACCATCTCGACCGCTACGCCGATCTCGAGGAGTACGGCGCGGCCAAGGCGCGCGTGTTCCAGGGCGAGGGCGTGCAGGTCCTCAATCGCGACGATCCGCACTCGGCGGCGCTCGCGCTGCCGGGGCGGCGCCGCATCAGTTTCGGGCTCGATGCGCCGCCCGGTCCCGACGACTTCGGCGTCGTGACGCGCGAAGGCCGCAAGTGGCTGGCGCAGGGCGAGAACCTCCTGCTCGAGGCCGAAGCGCTGCCGATTCACGGCTGGCACAACGCTGCCAATGCGCTTGCCGCCGCTTCGCTCGCGAGTGCCGTCGGCGCGCAGCGCGAGGCGATCGGTGCCGGCCTGCGCACATTCAGGGGCCTGCCGCACCGCCTGGAGCGCGTAGCGCTGCGCGGCGGGGTGAGCTGGTACGACGATTCCAAGGGCACCAACGTCGGCGCGACGATTGCCGCGCTGCGCGGGCTGCAGGGCCGGGTCGTGCTGATCGCGGGCGGCGACGGCAAGGGGCAGGATTTCGCGCCGCTGGCCGCGCCGGTGGCCGAGCGCGCGCGCCGGGTGCTGCTGATCGGGCGCGACGCGCCGCTGATCGCGCGCGCGCTCGAGCCGAGCGGCGTTCCGCTCGAGTTGTGCCAGTCCCTGGAGCAGGCGGTCGAGAAGGCCGCGGCCTGCGCCCGGGCCGGCGATGCGGTGCTGCTCTCGCCCGCCTGCGCGAGCTTCGACATGTTCCGCGACTACCGCCACCGCGGCGAGGTCTTCGCCGCCGCGGTCAGGAGGCTGGCAGATGGCTAGCTACGTTTTCGCGCAGAAGTCGCCGATGGCGGAATACGACCGCTCGCTCGCCTGGGCTGCGCTGCTGCTCGCCGCAGGCGGCCTGGTGATGGTCTACTCGGCCTCGGTCGAGATCGCCGGAACGAGCCGCTACACGGGCGACAACTCGGCCTACTTCCTGATCCGCCAGGCGGTCTTCCTCGGTGCCGCCCTGCTCGCGGCGACGATGGTGTTCCTGGTGCCGGTGCGCATGTGGCAAAAGCTCGCGCCGTGGCTGTTCGTTGCCGGCGTGCTGATGCTGATGCTCGTCCTGGTGCCCGGGCTCGGGCGCGAGGTGAACGGCGCGCGGCGCTGGCTCAACCTGCGCGCGTTCAACGTCCAGCCCTCCGAATTGATGAAGCTCGCCGCGGTGCTGTACGCCGCGGACTACACGGTGCGCAAGCAGGCGGTGCTGAAAAGCTTCAAGAAAGGTCTGCTGCCGATGCTCGGCGTGATGCTGCTGGTGTCCTGGCTGCTGCTGCGCGAGCCCGACTTCGGCGCGTTCGTCGTCATCGCGATCACCACGTTCGGCATGATCTTCCTGGGCGGCATGAACGGCCGTCACTTCGCGCTGCTGGTGGTCATGCTGGCGATCGGGTTCGCCGGGCTGGTGCTGTCATCGCCGTATCGCATGCACCGGATCTTCGGCTTCATGGATCCGTGGAACGATGCCTATGGCACGGGCTACCAGCTGTCGCACGCCCTGATCGCCTTCGGGCGCGGCGAATGGTTCGGCGTCGGGCTCGGCGCGAGCGTCGAGAAGCTGCACTACCTGCCGGAGGCGCATACCGATTTCCTGCTCGCGGTCATCGCCGAGGAGCTCGGATTCGTCGGCGTGGCGGTGGTGGTCGGGCTGTTTGCCTGGATCGTGTTCCGCGCCTTCGCGATCGGCCGCCAGGCCGCGCTGCGCGAGCGCCATTTCGCCTCCCTCGCGGCGCAGGGAATCGGCGTCTGGATCGGCTTTCAGGCGGTCATCAACATGGGCGTCAACATGGGTCTGCTGCCGACCAAGGGGCTGACGCTGCCGCTGATGAGCTTCGGCGGAACCGGGCTGGTGACGAACTTCGTCGCGCTCGCGATGCTGCTGCGAATCGACTGGGAAAGCCGCCAGCTCGCGCGGGGGCTGCCCGCATGAGCCGCGTGATCATGGTCATGGCGGGCGGCACCGGCGGCCATATCTTCCCCGGACTCGCGGTGGCGGAGCGGATGCGCGCCGCGGGCTGGGAGGTGGTCTGGATGGGCGCGCGCTCGGGCATGGAGGCGCGCATCGTGCCGCCGCGCGGCTACCGCATGGCATGGATCCGCGCCCGCGCACTGCGCGGCAAGGGCCTGCTCGCCAAGCTTCTGCTTCCGGCCAACCTGCTGTGGTCGTTCTGGGAAAGCGGCCGCGCGGTGTTCCGCGAGCGGCCGGACGTCGTGCTCGGGATGGGCGGCTACGTCGCTTTTCCGGGAGGCATGATGGCTTCGCTGCTGGCGCGCCCGCTCGCGGTGCACGAGCAGAACGCGGTGGCCGGGCTGGCCAACCGCGTCCTCGGCGCGCTCGCGGACAAGACGATGGTCGCGTTCCCCGGCGCGCTGAAGAATGCGGAGTGGACCGGCAACCCGGTGCGCGCGGACATCGCGGCGATGGCGTCTCCCGAGGAGCGCTTCGCCGGGCGCAGCGGACCGCTCAGGCTGCTGGTCGTGGGCGGCAGCCTCGGCGCGCAGGCGCTGAACGAGGCCGTGCCCCGGGCGCTCGCGCTGATGCGCAAGGAAGAGCGCCCGCAGGTCGTGCACCAGGCGGGGGAAAAGCACTTGCGGGCGCTGCGCGAGGCCTACGCCGCGGCGGGCGTGGAGGGCGAGCTGGTCGCCTTCATCGACGACATGGCGCAGCGCTATGCCGAGGCCGATCTCGTGCTGTGCCGCGCCGGCGCGATGACCGTGGCCGAACTCTCGGCGGGGGGGGTGGCGAGCATCCTGGTGCCCTTCCCGCACGCGGTGGACGATCACCAGACCGCGAACGCGCGCTTCCTTGCGGAGCGGGACGCCGCGATTCTCCTGCCGCAGGCGCAGATGACGCCGGACAGCGTCGCCGGGCTGTTTCGATCGCTCGATCGCGCGCGGCTGCTCGAGATGGCGCGCCGGGCGCGCGCGCTGGGAAAACCCGACGCGGCGCGCATCGTCGCGGAGCGCTGCATCGCGCTCGCCGAAGGAGGTGCCGCGTGAAGCACAAGGTGCGGCGCATCCATTTCGTCGGCATCGGCGGCTCCGGCATGAGCGGCATCGCGGAGGTGCTGCTCAATCTGGGCTACCAGGTGAGCGGCTCCGACCTGGCGGAAAACGCCGTGACGCGGCGCCTGGCGGACCTCGGCGCCAGGGTTTCCCTCGCGCACGCCGCCGCCAACGTCGAAGGCGCCGACGCCGTCGTGGTGTCCACCGCAGTGGGGAGCGACAACCCGGAAGTGATGGCGGCGCGCGCGCGGCGGGTGCCGATCGTCCCGCGCGCGCTGATGCTCGCCGAGCTGATGCGCCTCAAGCAGGGCGTGGCGATCGCGGGCACGCACGGCAAGACGACCACCACCAGCCTGGTCGCCAGCGTGCTCGCCGAAGGCGGGCTCGACCCGACTTTCGTCATCGGCGGCAGGCTCAACGCGGCCGGCTCGAACGCGCGCCTGGGCAGCGGCGAGTTCATCGTCGTGGAGGCGGACGAATCCGACGCTTCGTTCCTGCATCTGCAGCCCGTGGTCGCGGTGGTCACCAATATCGATTCCGATCACATGGAAACCTACCAGCACGACTTCGCCCGGCTGAAGCAGGCGTTCGTGCAGTTCCTGCAGAACCTTCCCTTCTACGGCAGCGCGATCCTGTGCGTGGACGATCCCAACGTGCGCGAGATCCTGCCGTTCGTGTCCAAGCCGGTGGTGACCTACGGCTTCGCCGCGGAGGCCGCGGTGCGGGCCGACGCGGTGGAGCACGCCGCGGGAACGATGCGCTTTCGCGCCCTGCGCGAAAAGTCCGCCCCGCTGGACGTGACGCTCAACCTGCCGGGCCGGCACAACGTGCAGAACGCGCTGGCGGCGATCGCGGTGGCGACCGAGCTCCAGGTGCCGGACGCCGCGATCCAGAAGGCCCTCGCCGATTTCCACGGCGTCGGCAGGCGCTTCCAGCGCTGCGGCGAAGCGGCGCTCGCAGGGGGCGGGCATTTCACCCTGATCGACGACTACGGCCACCACCCGGCCGAGATGACGGCGACGCTCGCCGCCGCGCGCGGCGCCTTTCCCGGCCGGCGCATCGTGCTCGCGTTCCAGCCCCACCGCTATACGCGCACGCGGGACCTGTTCGAGGACTTCGTGCGCGTGCTCTCGACGGCGGACGCGCTCGTGCTGGCGGAGGTCTACCCCGCGGGAGAGGCGCCGATCGTCGCCGCCGACGGCCGCTCGCTCGCCCGCGCGGTGCGCGTGGCGGGCAAGGTCGAGCCGGTGTTCGTCGACGACGTGTCGCAGATGGCAGACGCGATCCGGCGCGTCGCGCGCGACGGCGACGTGGTTCTGACGATGGGGGCCGGTTCCATCGGCAACGTGCCGGCGCAGCTGACATGAACATGGCCGATACGCTCAGCTTCCAGGGATTGCGCGGCGAGCTGCGGCTCGACGAGCCGATGGCGCGCCACTGCAGCTGGCGCGCCGGCGGGCGCGCGGCGCGCCTTTACGTGCCCGCGGACCTCGAGGACCTGGCGCTGTTCCTGCGCCAGCTGCCGGAGACCGAGCCGGTGCTGTTCGTCGGACTCGGCTCGAACCTGCTCGTGCGCGACGGCGGCCTGCGCGGCACGGTGGTCCTGATGCACGCGGCGGGCCGGCGCCCCGAAATGCTGCTCGGGCGGGTCTACGCCGAGGCCGGCGTCGCGAGCCCCAAGGTGGCGCGCTTCGCGGCGCTGAACGAGCTGGCCGGGGCCGAGTTCCTCGCCGGCGTGCCGGGCAGCGTGGGCGGGGCGCTCGCGATGAACGCCGGCTGCTACGGCAGCGAGACCTGGGACATCGTGGCACGCGCGATCACGATCGATCGCAAGGGGGAGCTGCACTGCCGCGAAAAGACCGAGTTCGAGATCTCCTACCGGCACTGCGAGCTCCGGGAAGGCGGCCCGCTGGGGCGGGACGAATGGTTCGTCGCGGCCTATTTCGACCTGGCCGAAGGCGACGGCGAGGCTTCGCGCGCGAAGATCAAGGAATTCCTGTCGCGGCGGGTCGCCTCGCAGCCGCTGCAGCTGCCGAACGCGGGCAGCGTGTTCCGCAATCCCATCGCCGACCACGCGGCGCGGCTGATCGAGAGCTGCGGCCTCAAGGGTCTCGCGCACGGCGGCGCGCGCGTGTCGGAAAAGCACGCCAATTTCATCGTCAACCCCAAGGGCGCCGCGAGCGCCGCCGACATCGAGTGGCTGATCAGGACCGTGCGCGCGCGCGTGCTCGAGCAGACCGGCGTCGAGCTTCGGCCGGAAGTGCGGATCGTGGGAGACCCGGCATGAGCGCGCGCGACTTCGGCAAGGTCGCGGTTCTCCTCGGCGGCAGCTCGGCGGAGCGCGAAGTGTCGCTGAAGAGCGGCACCATGGTGCTCAACGCGCTGCGAAGCCGGGGAGTCGACGCGCATCCCTTCGATCCCGCGGAGCGCGGCCTGGACGAGCTGATTACCGAGCGCTTCGAGCGCGCGTTCATCGCCCTGCACGGGCGTTTCGGCGAGGACGGAACGCTGCAGGGGGCGCTGGAGTGGCTGGGGGTGCGCTACACCGGGAGCGGCGTGCTCGGCTCCGCGCTGGCGATGGACAAGCTGCGCGCCAAGCTGCTGTGGCAGGCGCTGGGACTGCCGACGCCTCCGCACGAACTGTTGCATGCGGGCACGGACCTGGGCGCGGTCGCCGGGCGTCTCGGGATGCCGCTCATGGTCAAGCCGGTGAAGGAGGGGT
>Ga0210077_1000228_pt1 | contig 24296 bp, 26 predicted proteins | sample RushMan_CattailN_5_FD_185556 | JGI IMG/M metagenome (GOLD analysis project Ga0210077, IMG submission 185556) | Wetland microbial communities from San Francisco Bay, California, USA, that impact long-term carbon sequestration -... | ecosystem: Environmental > Aquatic > Marine > Wetlands ... | reverse complement strand
ATCTCTGCCACCTCGCGCCTGAATTTTCTGCAAATTTCCAATCCTTTTTCTTTTGCGCCTTCGGGGAAACCTTGCTCATCGGATAAGTATCGCTTCTCGATCTTATCGAGTTTCTTCATGAACTCTTCGTAAGTGATTTGTTCTATGGCCATATATGCTCCCATAGTACTCCGGTTCTTAAATTTATTGCCGTATCTGAGGGTAACTCACTCGTAAGAATCCCCCCTGACCCCCCTTTACGAAAGGGGGGGAACTCTAACCGGGGACACATTTTCGCCCAGCTGTACTGCTAGATGCTTTCTTTGCCCAATGCGTTTTTAACTTCCTCTGCGGCTTCATCAGCCCTTTGAATCACTTTGATAAAGTCTTCTGATTGATGGGTTTCGAAACCCACAGGTCCAAGATCGGAGACTTTATCAAAAGCACGTTCTTGATCAATGTGCGTGGTCAGAGCTTTCAAAGCCTCAAACAACCTTATATATCCTTCCCGCGCTCGAATATTTTTCTCACTCTCTGTAAGCGAGGCTTCGGCTTCCAATCCGCTTTCAACTTTGCCCATTATCTTTCTGGTATTTACAATCAAATCGTAAAAGGTGTCCGATTGATGAAAGTCCAAACCACTACATCCGCCGGCGGCGGCTCTATCGAAGACATCTTCCTTATCAATGTAAGTTATAAGAGCTTTACCAGCTTCATAAAGTTTCAAAAACTCCCGGTCCATCAGTCTCTGCTCCCTAAGGTGTGCTAACATCCAACCACGGTTGAGTCTTCTTTGGCCGCGGATGCACGCAGATAAACGCTGATGGCTTGATTTGTTCTGATCTGCGTACATCCGCGGCTATGATTGCAAATTCCTATACTATCAAGTTAGAGGCTGCGATTCGTGCAGCGGATCTATACGTTCTGGCCGGAATCATTCTGTTTAAGTTCTTCTTCTCGTTTGTCGATCTCATCCTTGAAACGTGCCATAAACTCGGTTTTGAAGGCCTCGATTTCCATGGCTTCATCATGTCGGCCCAAAAAGGCCAAGGCCATCCCCTTGAATACCTGAGCCTCCGTGATTTCCGGATTTTTCGCCAGGGCCTCATCAAAGTAGGGCAGGCTTTCGGAAAACTTCTGCAGTCCCAGCAGGGCGTGCCCCTTGGCCGTCAGGGCGTAAACGTTGTCGCGTTGCCGGTTCAGAATCTGGTCTAAAATCTCAATAGCCTCGTCACACTGCCCCATATCGTTCAGAGCAAGAGCCTTCAATTGCATGGCATTGAAATTTTCCGGTCTAAGGGTCAGTTCTTTATTACAGCAAAATACCACCTCTTCCAGCAGCCCTTTTTCGCCCAGCAGTTTCGCTCCTTCCATCCAGCTTATTCTGTCTTCCGGAGTGACATCTATGATTTTCATCAGCACATTCTCGTAGGTTTCCTCGATGGTGCGGCTGCCGGTGACGGCCACAGGCACCCGATGGCCCGGGAGTATATGTGCAATGTCTTTTTTCATCAACAGCTTGAGTCCATAAAGAAGGTGGTCCCACCTTCCTCCGCCATTTTTATCAACGTCACTCACCACATCAGGCACTACAGTGTCGCCCGATATAAGTGTTTTGGTTGGTTCGTGATAGAGGCATAACCCGTCAATGGTGTGGCCGGGCGTGTGGATCACCTCCCATTGAAACCCGCTCAGCTCCAAGGTCTCGCCGCCCTTTAGTTCGATCGGGGGAAATCCCGCCTCCGTAATCAATCTCTTGAATTCCGAGGGACCCGCTGCATGCATGATGATCTCGACCCCTTTATTTTCCACAATCGGAGGGAACCGCAGCATTTCAAATATGCCCATGCAGTGGTCACGGTGTCCGTGAGTAAGCACGACCTTTTTTATATCTAAAGGGCTGTAACCCAGTTTTTCCAGCTCTGCAAAAATAGTGTAATCATTTCCCGGATCCACCAGGGTCAGGTAATCGCCTGCGAGCAAGTAGACATTGCTGGAATGATGATATCCGATAAGAAACTTGCTGTTTTCAAAGACAGGATGCGAGACTTGCAAGATTTCACCAATTGACAGCCAGCCCGGGTGTTTCGGCTCTTCCTCCGGCAGCTCTTCATCCTCTATCAGCGGTTTTACTCCCGGGTCTAATTCATGCCTGTCTTCATCTTTCACCTTATTGCTCATCTTATTTCCTCAATGAAGGTTTGTCGTTTTCGATTGGTGACTTGCTACAGCGTGTCACAAAACGGTGACTTATGTCATTTCGATGTTAGCGAGAAAACTAACGCGTAAATTGAGCGACAAAGTATGAACAAAAATGCCTCACTCAGTTTTCTGTAGTCCGGGTTGAGATAGAAACCCACCAATTCAGGCGTTGGGTTCCGCTCTGCTCAACCCAAGCTACCCCGAAATATGATCTACAAATCTATAGTATACAGTGGCAAAAATGACAAGGCCGTTTGCAGCTCCGTAAAAAGCCAGAGGAACACAGCGCAGCGTGGTGCCGCAACCAAAAGTGATGTTCACCTTGCAGGGCAATCAGGCTTCACTGAACCATAAAAAAACCCCCTCCCCGGACGAACCGAAAAGGGGGACTATGGATTTGGTTCTGTCTCTCCCCCCATCAGAGGGGAGAAGGTACTGAGGTCCCGGATTGCTTATGGTTACGCGATGTAATCCAGGCTGTAGCTAAGCTTCATCTTGTCAGCCGGCCACCATTTCTTACTCTGCTTTTCTTGCCCAGGATACACGTCTTTGCCGTCGATTTGGTCAATCATCAGCTCGAGGAAATGAAATTCCGTGAGCATGTACTTCTTGATGATCTCAGCCGGCAACAGCACGACAAGGCCGGTCTCCTTGGAGCATTCCCATTCAAAGTCTTCATTGGGAGCCGCCACCTCTTGACCGGTCTTACCCGAATAAATTTTAAGCAGCTTACCAGTGACCTTCATTCTCGGCTTCATGCCGAACTCATGGTATAGCTCGTCGGATATGTGCCACCAGCAGGCTCTCGCGTTGGCAGCCACATATGCTTTCACGAGCATGGGGTCAAAGCCGCAGACCACCACACGGCATTTCTCAGGCATATTAAACCTCCTTTAGCTATCGTTGGTCTCCACTTCCATCAACTGGCAGCGAAGATCTTCAACCTGGCCGTAGCAATAAACCATGAACTCTTTCGCTTCCGACTCAGTGAGGTGGTTCGTCTCAAACAACCTCCTGACGTAGGGATAAAGATTCGTCTGGATCTCTTCCCTGAATTCCAGCAGCACATAATCATTATCCCCATCCGGGGATGCCCAACTCTGAAAACCTGTTTTCCAGTTGTTCAGCATCCCCTTGAGGGCATCGAGTTCCTTGTGGACGTTTTCTTCCATGTCAAGCCTTCTTTTTGGCATCAAAGGCGTAGCATTTCTTCACCACGTTGAAATCAGCTACGCACCAGTAGTGAGGCCAGTGGATCTTCCTGCACCAGCCGATGATGTCTGCGGGTGGAAACTTGGAGCCTTTGAGGACCGGCTTCAAGTGTTTGCATTGCCAGCATACGTGGGAACTCTGCTTTTCCGGGACCAGAACAGTGTCCAGGAATTCTTCAGGCGTTAACTGTTGTGTCATGCAACGCTCCTTTCTCTAGTTACCAGTCCTTAACTTCGCCTGCAGCGAGTTTTTTCTGATATTCTTCCCAGACCTCGGGTGACAGTTTCTGAATATCCCAGTTGAAACCAAAGCTTCCGGCCAAACCGGCAGAAGGCGGTTGGGGACGCCAGCCACGCACCGGTCGGCCCCGGATGCTGAACTTGACCATGTCGGCAACACCCAGCATTTGGGCCCTTGGCTTGCACTCGTAGGGTCTGGTCCGGCCCTCGACACCAGGCCTGTAGTTGGAGTAGCCGTCATAGGGCTTGTCCGCATACAGAGGTCTGATATCCGGCTCTTCTCCGGGTCTTTCTTCCGGCCCGATGTACATGAAGCCTTGAATCATGTGGATGTAGTATACTGTCCCGCACTCGGCACAGTTGATCTTCCCTTCCCAGTTCCAGAAGCAGTAGGGATCCAGGTAGTTAATGGTGTCGCATGGCTTTCCACCCTTTTCTTTCTTGCACCAGATTATATCACACACAGCTGCCTCCTTTTAGATGTAAGCCTTGTCATACCACTCTTGGATCTTGGAGAGCGGAATACCGAGCATGTCATTGTAGACCTTCTTGTTATCCGCACCCACTGGACGCCAATGCCAGTTGATCCTTCTCGGGGTCTTTTCCATATGACCGCAACTGTAGCCGGCATGGAGCAACATATCGCCGAACAGAGGATCGTCCAGCCACCTGACTGTGCCTCTTTCCCTGTAGTGCGGGCTCTCGTAAACTTCGCGGTCGTTGCGCACGGGTTCGGCCAAGAGACCTGCATCGTTCAAGATCTTGCAAACTTGCGACCTTGTTTTATCTTCGGCCCATCTTTCCAGAGCGGAGTAGATTTCCACCTGAGCTTCGCCTTCCACCCTCTCTTTGTGCGCTTTGTACTTTTCATACAGTTCTTTCATTCCAGTGATAGCGCACAGTTCCTTGAAGTCTGCATCCTGAAAGGCGCTGACCATGACATACCTGGCATCGAACTTGTCCTGCGGATTCTCGGCATCCGGAAAATCGGACTTGCCGCACAGGATGATGCCGTGTACCGCCAGTTGGGTATCCCAATTGCCCCAGCGCTGACGGACAATACCGAATTTGCCGTACATGGTGGTGGTATGTCCGAGCATGCGGGTCGGGACCTGCACCTGGGAGAATTCGATCATGGTGCCCAGATTGGTCTTTCTGCGATGATGAATGGCCGCCATGATTGAAGCGGTGATCAAGTTGCCCGATTGCCAGTCAATGACCCAATTGGTCTGTTTGGTGCAGTGCCCCCCCATGTATTCATGCATACCGCTTATGGAGGCGAGTCCCGCGTGGGCCTGGCCGAGGATGTCGTAAGAGCCGCCGAAAATTTTGGGTCCGTAGCCGAAACCGCCGCCCCACACATAGATAAAGCGGGGGTTGATTTCACTCAGGTAACGGTAGCTCATTTTCCACTTATCGAGAGTTCCCGGACGGTAAAGCTCGGTCAGTCCGTCGAATTTTTTCACCAGCCCGTAAAAGATGTCCACCATTTCCGGAACGTGATAGTCCATCGTGATGAAATACTTGTTGGGGTTGGCGTTGGTGAAACCAAGCCCGGTGCCGGTCATCGGGCGGGTATCGTGCAGCGGGTACAGGTAGCACTCATTGAACGGGGATGTGTGCCGCATCGCGTCACCCATCCTGGGCATCTCGATCTTGACGCATTCAGCCCCCAGTTCGGCCAGGTTGGCTACTGAGTGGGGTGTGAAGATGTACATGGTGCAGCTCAGCCACTTGATCCCTTTAAGCGCTCTGGGCTTGGCGTGTTCATTCCCTACATCGAAGATTTTCTTGCAATACTCCTCGTAGGGCATCTTCCACTCTTCCATCTCACCCTTGCTCTTGGGGCCTGGCAGGTCTTCTATATTTGTTACTCTTGGGTCTTTTGCCATTACATCACCCCCTTCTGCTTATATTCATTCACCTTGGTCTGGCCCATTCCAGCCCATTTGAGGTATATTTCGTAGTTGTCATACCCCAGATCTCTACCCATCCATTTGCACCTGAACGGTGCACGCAACTGATAGGACGCCGGGCTGGAAGCTATCAGCAACGGGCCGTAGTCTGTCTCATGTACGTAAATCCACGGGCGGTACTTGAAGTGGGGAAACTCACAGACCTCGTCGATGAACATAACCGGTCCGGCCGCAAGCTGGTACTCGAGCAGCTTGGTTTCAGCTTCGACCCGGTTAACGTCTCTCAGCCAACGGGTGGTCAAGGTGTAGGTTTTGATCAGAGCGTGCAGAGCGTTCCTGGCGCCCATCTCTTTCAGGAAAGGATCTTCATGGATCAGCCGGCCGAATTGAGTGTACTCACGTTCCAGACAGAAGCCGATATTGTACCACAGCTTATCGGTCTGGCCGCCGATCATCATGTAGCCGTCTTTACAGGGGTTCCAGGCATATTGATTCAGGTTCGGGTCCCAACCGCCGGAGCGGGCTTTGATGCTGGCATTGAAACCGTACCAGGTGATATCAAAATCGAGGATATCCATCACAGTTTCGGCGCCTGTAACCTCGACCATCTGGCCCGTTCCGCCTAATTCATCCCTCCAGTAAAGGGCCGCCAGAGCATTGACGAATCCCTGCGCACCGGCAACATAGTCGGCCAGCCAGATGCCGGATCGGGTCGGATCGCCGCCTCTTCCGCGGGGCAGCAGATCCTGCGCCAAACCGGTGTTGTGCACCCAAGCGTTGGCACAACTGGCAAAGGGTTCCAGTTCCCACTGGCCGAACTTGGACTGCTTGTCCTTCCAGGGGCCCCATTGCCCCATCATACCTACCCAGACGTAGACCATTTTGGGGTTGACTTCCTTGAGCTGACGGTAGCCGATACCCAGCTTATCCATATAGCCGGGGGGCATTCCGTCGATCAGGACATCGACGTTGTTGGCCATTTTTTTGAAAATCTCGCGACCGTCTTCGGTCTCGACATCCAGGGTCACGCAGTGGGTGTTGACCGTCTCGTTGACGAACTCCATACCGCACTTTTCGCCGCTGTTTTTATTTTGCAGCAGGTATTCTTCACGGCCAAAAGGGGTCAGCTTCCTCAAGGGATCGCCACTGGGCGGTTCGATGGAAACGACTTCGGCCCCGGCTTCGCCGAACAGCGAGGCGCAAAACTTGTGACCCAGCCGCCACAAGCCGATATCCAAGACCCTGAGATTTGTCAGAGACTCATCTTTTGCGTACCTTTTTTCGAACCTTAAATTGTCTTCAGCCCAGTCGCAGAACTCCAGCGCCTTCCTTCTCTCGTAGACCGGTTTCACCTGATCGTAAGAAGGTGGCGGAGTTACCGGGTAGGGTCTGACATCCATATCCATCAGACCTATCGTGTCAGCCCGGCTATTTATTTCGATATCTCGCTTTTCTGGCATATCTTACCTCCACTAGTTAGAACCTACTCAAGTATTGATCCAGAGCTTCTAGGTTTTAGAGGAATGGTAATGATCCCCCTAACTGGAACTTCTCACCTCCCTTCTGGTCGAAATTCGGCATAGATCGGCAATGAGGCTAAAGTGACCTGTTTGCGCCTGCTGCATGCAGACCTTCCGGGTTGGCCGAAAAACACCGCAAAATGGGTAGACCTTTCTTTGGAACTGCGCTTAGATGAGTACTGTGAACATTGTCAAGCTACCAGCGATTCACTTGGATTCTGTAGCACTGAGCAATGAAATCGATTGGGCAGATTCAACTCGAGGGGAAAACCAATTTTCGCAATCAGTACAATAGCATTCGCACATGTAGGTGATAACAAAATACTAAACGTCACTTTTATGTCAAGGGAAAATGAACATTGTGATTTTTTTCCTATTAGCTCTACTGAACGTTCTACGCTGTATGACCATAAAAGAATGCTGACAGGAATAGGTTGTGTAAAACTGATACTCAGTTATAATTCAAGCCTGTTCAGACAAACTTACAAGTATCCGATACATACAGGAGGTCATCTGCCATGACGAACGTGGGTGCCGGAAAGTCATTTGAGTTTCCCGTAAAGATTCGTTTTGGGGATACCGATCCCTATGGAGTGGTTTATTTCGCGTCCTATTTTCGCTATTGTCATCATGGCATCGAGGAATTTCTGCGACATGTAGGGCTTCCCCCACATGAATATTTCCGCAACCGGAAAGAAGGGTTTGGACTTCCTGTGGTTGGCGCTGCATGCGACTTTTTGCGGCCGGTAAAGTATGGTGATGAACTGCGGTTGTTAGTTTCCGTGACCAAACTCAAGGAAAAGGCCGTGACATTCGGGTTTAATTTTTACTACTTGGGTAGTGACCTGTTGGTCGCAAAAGGAGGAGCTACTATTGTGGCGATTGATCGCAGCTGGAAGGCTAGATCTCTGCCGGATCGATTGAAAGACGCGCTCATTGCCTATGCAACGTGAAGTCGCTGACTTCAATCTGGTTTGGGCTTGAATTTAGCAGTTTTCCGAACGGCACTGATTATTGAAGTAGCATGAAAGGTAAAGAACATATGGGATCAGTCCAAAAGAGTTATCAAGAAATCAATGACAAGATTCGAGCAGGAAAGGCCGTGGTGGTAACGGCCGAAGAGATGATTGGAATAGTGAAACAAAAAGGTGCTCGCCAGGCCGCTCGGGAAGTGGATGTGGTCACCACGGGAACCTTTGCTCCCATGTGTTCGTCGGGTGTTTTCATCAATTTTGGACATACCGATCCGCCAATTAAAGCAGGGCAGGTGTGGCTGAACGATGTGCCGGCCTATGGTGGATTGGCGGCAGTGGATCTTTATCTTGGGGCCACAGAGCCGGCTTTCGACGATCCTCTTAACAAAATCAGACCGGGCACCTTTGAATATGGCGGAGGACATGTGATCCACGATCTGGTCAGCGGAAAACCGGTGCGGCTGCGAGCAGAAGCTTATGGTACCGATTGTTATCCTAATCGTAAAGTTGAGATGACCGTCACTCTGAACGATTTGCCATATGCGGTTTTATGTAATCCTCGCAATGCCTACCAGAACTACAATTGTGCCGTGAACTTATCTGCGAAAACCATTTACACTTATATGGGTACCCTGAAACCCAGAATGGGAAATGCCAACTACTCTACGTCCGGCCAACTCAGCCCGCTTCTAAACGACCCTTACTACAGAACCACAGGGCTAGGCACTCGCATCTTCCTTGGCGGAGCTCAAGGATTCGTGGTTTGGCATGGTTCTCAGCATAACCCTTCAGTGCGGCGACTTCCCAACGGAGTCCCCAGGGCTCCGGCAGGCACTCTGATGGTATTAGGGGACCTTAAAGCAATGTTGCCGCGGTGGTTACTGGGGGTCAGTATGCAGGGTTACGGATGTTCGCTGGCAGTAGGAATAGGTGTACCCATACCCATACTGGATGAAGAAATGGCTGCTTATACCGGAATCTCAGATGAGGACATCGTAACGCAAGTGAAGGACTACAGTTTCACTCAGTCCGAGCCTTTGTGTGAGGTTAGCTACTCGGACCTCCGGTCCGGTACCATCACGGTAAATGGCAAAGAAGTGACAACAGTGCCGCTTTCGAGCTACGTGCGGGCAAAGGAAATTGCCGATATTCTGAAGGAATGGATTAAGAGTGGATCATTTCTGCTGGGAGAGCCGCAGCATTTCTTTCCTTCTGTGCAACGGGACAAACCAGAGCAGAACATTTCGGATGAAGTGATAACAGAATTTGAAAACCCTCCGCTTGCTTAACTGATTTGTTGCTTTAAGTATAACAATTTGTCCGCGGTTGATCTCCTGGATTGCCGCGGATGATTTTTTGGTAAAGAAAACGGTCGCTGAAAAAATTATGAAAAGTAAGAAAGCCAAAGGAATAGGATTGCTGTCAGGAGGATTGGACAGCATCTTAGCGGTTAAAGTGCTGCAGCAACAGGATCTTGATCTGATCGGGATCATTTTTTCTACTCCATTTTTTGGACCAAAACCGGGAGTTGACTATGAAGGTATGCTGAGCATTCCTGTGATGGTGCTGGATATTGGAGAAAAGCACTTGGAGATGCTAAAAAAACCGGTTTACGGCTACGGCAGCCAGATGAACCCATGCATCGACTGCCACGGCTTAATGCTGCGGGAAGCGGGCAGAATAATGGAACAGGAAGATGCGGATTTTCTGTTCACGGGTGAAGTCTTGGGACAACGTCCCATGAGTCAAAGACGAGACTCGCTGCGAAGTGTTGAAAAACTCTCCGGGTATCTCGGACGCGTGCTTCGGCCATTGAGCGCCAAGCTGCTGGCGCCGACCATAGTCGAACTGGAGGGATTGGTAGATCGAAGTTTGCTGCTCGACATCCATGGCAGATCGCGCAAAAAGCAGATGGCCCTTGTGAAACAATTCGGCATCAAAGATTATCCTCAACCCGGCGGAGGATGTGTCCTCACCAAACAAGGATTTGTTCAAAAACTTCGGGCTTTGTTCTCTTTTTATCCGCAGGCCGGTGTGCGCGAAGCGGAACTCTTGAATTATGGTCGGTTGTTTCAGTTGCCGGACGGTCAGCTTTGTCTGGTTGGCCGTGACCACTCGGACAACGAAAAACTTGAGCAGTTGGCCGGACAAAACGACTGCTTACTCCGCCCTGTCGATTATCCCGGCCCAAGGGTGCTGTTGCCATTTGCCCGGAAAGGGAATCATGATTTTACTCCGGCCGTTAGGATTCTGACGTCTTATAGCGACGCTCCTTGTGACCAAAGTGTTTTGGTAGAATGGAGCTGTGGTGGAGAGGCTGGGACGCTTAAGCAGAAAAAAGCGGACAGAAATGACTTTCAGCAATATATGGTCTAGGAGGCTGTCCGAGAAGTGTCATTCCGAACCAAAGGCGAGAAATCCAGCTCAAACAAGCTTTTGATTTTACAGATTTCTCATCCGCCCAGGCGTGATTCGACATGACAAAAGAGGCATTTTCGGACAGCCTCTTAATCGATTCAAACGGGCAGCTGAAGAAGGAAAACGATAGGAACTACTTCGTTTGTTCTCTACTCTGAGCGTAAATGGAGTAATCGATGAGCGGGCATTCCTGGCATTTTGGTTTTCGAGCCAAACATATCTGGCGTCCATGCTGGATGAGTTGGTGAGAAAATAGAATCCAACGATCTGAAGGAATTATGTTCATAAGATCTTTTTCTATTTTATCAGGGGCTTTATTTGAAGTTAAACTCAACCTCGAAGCTACTCTGGCTACATGCGTGTCAACAACAATGCCCGCAGCGATGTGGAATGCATTGCCAAGTATCACATTTGCAGTTTTGCGCCCAATGCCGGGAAGCTGAATAAGGGTTTTGAGGTCGTTGGGGACTTTGCCGTCGAATCGATCTACCAGGGTGCGGCAGCTTTCCCGAATGCTTTTTGCTTTGTTTCGAAAAAAGCCGGTCGGCCTTACATCATTTTCCAGTTTCTCCAACCGAGCCTCCGCAAACGACTCGACCGTGGGATACTTGTTGAAAAGACTCGCGGTCACTTTATTTACTCGTTCATCGGTACATTGTGCCGAAAGGATGGTGGCTATCATTAATTCCAACGGATTGGTAAAGTTGAGCGAGCACTGGGCGTCCGGGTAATATTGATCTAATAGTGCAAGAATGTTCTTAATCTTTTCCGCTGACATTAGATGGGTAATCCGTTCCACATGTTTTCGTACCATTTTTGAAGCTGCCTTTAGTTTGTACCTGAATTGGCGACTCTTATTAAAGTGAAGCTACGATCTTCATTTCTGGGAAGCCTGTTCCGCAGGCTTTAAGCGGGAAGCAGGAATCCAGAAGAGTCGATTCAGCCACTCGATGCCGGGTCGAAGATGCCCTCGTGGCGGTAATTCGCCGGCAGGACGGAGCGTTCCCGATAAAATCACCAAATTTAGGTTGTTATAAATTCTTCGTCAGATTGTCTCTATCTGACAAAGTTATCATTGGATTTCAAGAAAAAACCATTTATATATGGTGTAAGTTTGAACTGCCCGGGAATTAGCAACTGGCTACACTTGGGGCAGCACAGGTTATTTACAGAGATTGGTGTTTTCATTACAGTGAGGTGACGATGAAGTATTTGGATGTGTTCCATAATAAAGCCATGCGAGTAGAAGGGAGGCTGATGAGGACCCATATTGTTGTGTGCCCTTTTTGCGAAAATGGTCATCCCGTTCCTTTGGATTTTGACGCGATTCATCGGTGCAGTTGCGGAGCATGCTACAAGGTATGCGGAAAACAGTCTCTGGAGGATGGGGTAGGTGACATTGCAGAGGAATTATGGAGCGCAGAAGAATTAGATTTTATTCGGTCAATTCCGGTTGACTTTTGTAATGTAGTCATTGAGAAAGACTTTGATCGATTGTTGGATTTGAAGCAAAGCTCAGATGCTGAAATTGTCGAGCGTTTCTGCAAATATGATGTTGACAATCAACTAAACCTTGTTTGGGTAAAAAGAATCTTTTGATTTTCTGTCTTAGAGAGATAATCATTATGTCGGGCAGTGTCCCTGCGTGGCGCCGGGACTCATTTTTCAAAGTCTGATCGAAGAATATCAGAGGGGAATTTTGACTTCCTGCTAAAGTCCGAAAACTTTCTGTAGCTGAAAAATTCAAGTGGTTCCGATTTAATAATATTGTTGACAGAAGAGGTTGGATACCTTAGAAGAGGTATGAGGGCTAAATTATACTTTAAATTCTGTATTTTCTAATGAAAAGGAGGAGGAAGAGATGAGCAGCATCGTAAGAAAGGGATTTATTTTCAGTGTTATTGTGGCCTTAGCTTTTCTTATAGGGGCACCTCAAGCCGGGGCCAAGCTTGTACCCAAGGTAGACAATTTCATAATTTTGCAGGACCAGTCGGGGTCGATGTACATGATTTACGGCGGCGGCTCTACAGTACCTAGCACCGTCGCGAATGGGGGTCTTGAGCTCGATAAGACCAAAATGGCCATGTCCAAAAAGATACTCTCGGGCATGAACGATTTGATCCCGGAATTGGGTTATCAAGGCTCGCTTTACATGGTAGCGCCGTATCAACAAGTTATGGCCCCTACGGTTTACGAAAAGGCCAAGCTTGCTGAGGCCATCCAAGCAATTCCCGATCAGCAAGAAATTTACGGTCGTAGAACGCCGCTGGGAATGGGTATCCATAATCTCGATTCAGTCCTGTCCGGCATGAGCGGCAAGACGGCCATCATCTTGATTTCCGACGGTAGAGAAAACATGTGTACCAACCCTGTGATGGAAGCCAAAGCCATTGCCGATAAATATAATGTTTGCTTCCATACTATCTCATTGGCTGATACTCCCGAAGGCAAGGCCGTCATGCAACAGATCAGCGAGTTGGGAGATTGTTGCAAGGCAAACGGCGCTGACCTATTGCAGGATCCTGCAGCTCTCGACGCATTTGTGAAATGTGTTTTCTACGAAGAAATCATGGAGGAAGTGATCGTTCTGAGAGGTATTCATTTCGATTTCGATAAATCAAATATCAAAGCCGAGTGGGTACCTGTGCTGGATGAGGCTGCAAGTATTCTTAAAGACAATCCCAATATCAACATTGTCGTCGAAGGATACACCGATTCCATCGGAACCGAGGCATACAACCAGGCTCTGTCTGAAAGACGTGCGCGAAGTGTTTACAACTTCTTCCGCAAAAGCGGTATTGCGGCCAGCCGCATGAAGGCGGTCGGATACGGCGAGTCGAATCCTATTGCTCCTAATACTAATCCTGACGGTACCGATAATCCTGAAGGACGTGCGCTCAATCGTCGTGTTGAGCTCAAAGTTGTTCAATAACTAAAAACCTGAAACATGAGGCCACAAGCTTTAAAGCTTGTGGCCTCATGTCGTTTTAAGGGATGATTGATTATGAGTGACCGTGGAATTGGTGATCTCAGAAAATTGCGGGATGTAAATTGGATTGGAAAATTTTGGCTTGGTTTGCTAGCAGGCGCGTTGCTCCTGTCTCTGTCATCCCATGCGCTAGCTCTAGAGGATGCAGAGGTGGAGAAAGCCTTTGTTAAGTTTCAGCATGAATGGATTGAGATGCTGACTAAATATGGAAAATATGGGAAGAGCCACCTGCAAGTCCAAGAAGACCAGGCTCACAAAGGCAGCTATATAGCAAGCTACCTTGTCTTAACCGAACCGTTTGAATACAGGATCAAGAAAACCGGTCAGAAAGCTTCACCATACGTCGGAGTGATTCGCTATAAGAAAGTGACCTATTCCAGCAAGGGCAACACGCCCGAGCAAGCATCTGCGGGAAAATTTAAGTGTGAACATGAATCAATAGTAACTGAAATCTTTCGATTCTCCGGAAATAAATGGGTTTATTGATCAATCTTCCCTGTTTTGGTCCCTCGCCCGATTAACGATTCTGCTCGGTAAATAATTTGAGCTGGCATCAGCAGCTTTTAAGTTATAGCAACGAAGGGTTGAATCGTCTTGCCGCATTCGTATTGATATTGTTCAAAGCAAATCTATTTGTACAAGACCCACTTCAAAATTGTTGCGCTCGGCTCCATAATCAAGGAACGAAAAATGTTCCAGTGCGCCGCATATTCGAGCAGAACGAGAGCCAAAATAATGATTGTGCCTGAGAACTCCACGGACTGCCTCCGCACCCTCAATGCTTCAAACTGAGAACACAAAGCCCGCCCAAGCGCCAGGGGTGGAATAGGAATTATTAGATTGGCGAGAGCCATTTGAATATTGATGGCAATTGCGATCTCCAAAAAAGAAATGGGCAGTAATAAATAAAGGCTGCTCATAATGCCTACCATGGCAAAATTTGCCAAAGGTCCGGACAATGGGACAAGAAGTCGAGGAATCGGCCGTGGCGGGAAATAAGAGGGTTCCGCCACCCTGCGATTGCTCCAACCCCACCCGGCAAAAAGAAGTACGGGAATACTCCAGGGGTCGAGATGATGCAGTGGATTTAGATCATATTGCACCTTTGTCCGCTTTGAGAAGGTTTCGAACATGTGTACGAAATATTCCTGGGCATCACCCTGGACGATCAAAGCCAATACGATTCCAACAATGCAACCGGCCCATTGCTCAATACTCTGAAGTTCAATTGGAATAATGCCCATCTCTACCTTTCTGCATTAAATGTTAGGTTTGTGTCTTTCGGCGATTCACGTTTGCCAAGTGTTGTTTCTTTAACATCTGCCACTAATTATTGGGGAGCATCTGCAGACCCTTATCTACCACAAATTATTGACACTTGTCAGTAAAGCTGATAGTTATACGAAGAAGTCTGATATATTGGCAGGTTAGATGCGAGTAGCAAGATTCTGATCAGATGCATTGAAGAATGCTTGAGGGGGTGCCGGAAAGGTGCCCCTTTGCTTTTATCCTTTGACGACGTGCCGGGAATATACCAATGGTTGCGCATCCAGTTCGATTGATTTTACAGGCGACGGAGATCCGGGAGACTCTGCAAAAGCTTGCCGCGGAGATTGTTGAAAAAGTAAAAAGTCCTGAGGACTTAGTTCTCATCGGGATTCATACTGGAGGAGTCTTTCTGGCCAGACGTTTGCAGGAAATCATTTCCAAAGATTTTGGTTTTCTTGCTCCCGTTGGAAGTCTGGACATAACCCTTTATCGTGATGACTGGACTCGCTTGCACACCCAACCTCTGCTGCGATCCACTGATTTGCCGTTTCCTATCGATGATCGGGAAGTGATTCTGGTGGATGATGTCCTTTACACTGGAAGAACAATCAGGGCAGCTCTGGATGCGCTCATTGATTATGGCCGTCCACGAAGAGTCCAGGTTGCTGTACTGGTAGATCGCGGTCATCGAGAACTGCCCATCTGCGGGCAATTTGTTGGTATCCAGCTTGACACGGCACTGGACGAACAAGTCAACGTTCTACTGACTGAAAAAAGTGGTCTCGACCAGGTGGTGATCGAGAGATCCTCTGCTGTCTGATCTCATCCTATGATCTGGGCAAGCCGGCTCAAGTTCAAATTTCCTCCCGTCATGATCACGACGACCTTTTTGCCGTTCAGTTTCGTTTTGATTTTGAAAGCTGCAGCAAGTGCTGCAGCTCCCGCGACTTCGGCCAGATTTTGGGTATAGTGCAAGGACATGCGCACCCCTTCCAATAATTCTTCCTCAGTGAGAAGAACGACATCGGTAATTCGGTCCTTCAGAATCATATAGGGAATTTCAAACACCGAGCGAGCTGCCAGGCCTTCAGCAGAGGTGTCGGCACTTGGAACGATTACTTTCTTTCCTTGGCGCCAAGATTCGTAAAACGAGGGCATCTTCTCAGCTTGCACTCCAATCAGTTCTACATTGGGATTGATGCCCTGAATGACTTTGGCTAATGCCGCGCAGCCGGTTCCTCCGCCAATGGGCATAACTATGGTATCAACCTCGGGAAGTTCTTCGAATATTTCCAGTCCCAAGGTTGCTATCCCGGTGATCAGCAGAGGTTCATTCCCCTGTCGAAGATAATAGTAGCCGGTATTCTCCGCCAGTTCGTCACAATAATCTTGAGTTTCATAAAAATCGTTGCCGTGCTCGATCAGTTGAGCTCCATATGCCAGAATTGCAGCATTTGTGTCGGGATTATTGTTCTCGGGCACCACGATGTTACAGAAAACCCCTTTGTCCTGGGCCGCCCAGGCTACCGCCAAACCGTGATTGCCGCGGGTTGCGACGACAACGCCTCGTTCTTGAATTTCAGGTGTAATCCGCGCCATAAAATTCACGGCACCACGCACCTTGAAGGAATTGGTGGGCAAATGATTTTCGTGTTTAACGTAAATTTGAGCTCCCAGTTCGTCGGAAAGCCGCTGATAGTAGGTGAGATGCGTTTGCTGTAAGACTTGCTCCACAACGTGTCTGGCCTTGAATATCTCCAGCATGTTCACCCGCGATATGAGATCCTCATAATGCTTGTTCATGTATCCTCCCGTTAAACAGAGTCAAACTTTGCATGTAGATTCCGTATACATAAAAAGAATAATCAAGTCGCTCTAAGCTGCTATAAGTATTAAGCGAAACCTTCTGACCATTGAAGCCTTGATGCCGCCGCCTTGTCAGCGAAGCTTGTCCGCCCAGCGTCTCCCCGGATACTAAATCGCTCGGACCGGGCAAACAAATTAAAATGGTATCAAACAATAGCTTAGTAGAACGGAAGGCTGCATTTTTCAATTGAAAAGTGGCAGGAGTCGTGTTAAACAAGTTGGCACTTGAGCGGGAGTAGCTCAGCTGGCTAGAGCATCAGCCTTCCAAGCTGAGGGTCGCGGGTTCGAAGCCCGTCTCCCGCTCCATTTTATTTAAAGTTGAACCATGGCCCGGGAGCCTTTGTGAGTCACTTTGAGAGCCCCGAGCGCTAGAGTGTGTCTCAGCTTGGTTCACGCCTCGGCGCCTTTCCCATCAGGTAGCATTCACGGCTTGTTCATCCAGGAAAGTAGAGTTCTATTCATTTAAGTCTATGACGACGCTTCCGGAACTCGCCCTCTTCGTCCTTTGATCAACATATAGCTTTGCTTTCTGTAAATCGGCAGCGAGTTGAGGGCTTGCCAGTCCAAAATATTCGCTGTAGAGATTATTCGCTTTAGAATAGGTTGTCACATCCAATTTGAGTTTTCCGCTGTTCTTTGCCATCGACTGCAATGCCGGCAGAGAATCGCCAACGAGTCCGAGCGTTTGCCAGATGATGTAAGGATTATTGTTTAGTATTTGGTAAAGTTCGGTCTTGTGACGGTAATATAGATCGTTGAAGATCTCCGCAGCTTTATCGGGAACTTCTATTTCACCCAATAAATTGTCTAAGTCCATTATGCTCTCTTCATGCGTTTCGGGCGCTTGAGCTGGCGCATTTATGTCAGCCGCGACAGTTCCCGGAGCCTTTTCGGCAGCAAAGACTGCAATATTGAATATCAGGAATAAAGCCAGCATGATTGGGAGTGTTCTGTGTCGCATTGTTCCTCCTCTTGCAGCGTTGAGAATATGGTTGCCCTGACGCAACTCGCATGAATAATGGATTCTGATCTTAATTCTCTTTACATAATGGTGCAAGCTGCACGTCTTCACCTCTTCACCTTTATTTGGTTTGAGATAACTCAGAGCCTTAACTTCTTTTCAATACTGTCAGTTTCTGCTATTTTCCCTTTTTTACTCTCGATCGCATTTTCAGGCTGATGGTTGGCCTCCGCGCCGGACAAGGAGAAAGAAGGTTGATCGTTGGAATAACCAGGAAGCGCTTCTGGTTTGCCGCACTCATTGGCCTGTTCTTACTTTATTACACCATCAAACAGGCTGATTTAAAGAAGCTCATTGAAGATTTTCAAGATGTCGACTTGTTTTGGGGCTTCATGGTGGTAGTAACCAGCGCCCTGAGCTACTCGTGCATCGCGGCTGTGCTGCACCGTCTGCTGAAGAATATGGGACGCGCTCTGCCGTTTTACGTGACCTTTCAGATTGCCCTGTTGTCCTGCACCATGAACTATTTGATGGCCTTGGGGGGCTTAAGCGGAGTTGCTGCTAAGGTCTACCTCCTTTCTCGTGAAAAGATTCATCCCAGCAACACCCTCTCCATTTCAATGGTACATGGATTTCTCACGAACACAGTTGCCGTTGTTTTCATTTATCTCGGATTCTTCTTCCTCTACAGCAATTACAAAATGAATACCCGCCAAATGGAATTTGGCATCGTCATATTATTCGTTGCCTTTATCCTTACTTGGCTGACCATACAAATCATTATCCATGAGGCATTCAGAAAACGACTTTGGCAATGGATTATGAGGCTTAGTGAAGCCGTACCAAAAAAGTTTCGCCATCCTCGCTGGTTGCAGCAGGATCGAGCAGCGGGTTTTTTCGAAAATTTCAATGAGAGTATGAACTTGTTGGTTGGGAACGCCCGAATGCTGACCGCTCCCGCTGCTTATGCTCTCATGGACTGGCTGCTCATGTTCTTGTGCCTGAAATGTTCATTCCTGGCGGCACACTACCCAGTTGATAATAGTTCTTTGCTGGTCGGTTTTTCAGTTGGAATCTTTGCAACTCTGTTTTCACTTACACCTGCTTCAATAGGTTTGATGGAAGGATCTATGGCTGGTTCGTTCTATCTAATGGGACTGGATTATGATCGTGCATTAATGGCCACATTGATATACCGATTCGCATACTACGTGCTGCCGATCCTTGTTAGCCTTTTCTACTACAAGAGATTCTTCCCTGATAGAGAAGAGTCCGACCGATCGGCATCCGAGTCGGATGCACCTTAAGTTTTCTGCATTCATGAGAGAAGACTGGAATTATTGGAAAGGCATCTCACGCCGGCCTGCTCGTCAGCATGCTAAACGGCCAGAGCAAAAGAGGCTGCCAGAAGGTGTCAACTTGTACAAAATCACCTTGTTGGAATACTTCCTCCAATACGAGCTCTGGATTGTTCTGCCATTTCAGCAAGGGAGACTCGGCTGAACTGATGACGAAGAGCATAGGAGTTGTTGTGCCGCCCGGGAGGATCTTCCCTTTCCAGGTGAATTGGTACGCTTCTTCGACAGGATCTCCTCCTGGAAAAGTAACGTAACAGAAATGAAATCGACTCCAGGGCATGACCGGGCGCACCAGGATCGTTCTGCCGTCAGGCCATGATTTGAAGCGCGCGAAAGGAATCGGCACCAGCAATAATGCCACGATGATTATTGTAACTCCGCGGTCCCAGACTTTTGCCCGTTTTTGATAGAAAGTTTCATTCAACATGTATTAAACCGAGACTCAAATGTGAATGGTAAATAATAAAGGTTTTCGTCATGGCCGCTGGTCTACGTTTTTTGCCTGGCGGTTAATCAGCCTCTACGTAAAATGCAATGATAGCAAATAGGGACAGTGTTCGACAACTACGAAACCACGACACCTTGAGACATCAGAATTCCGATGATCACAACGAAAGATCGTCACCCTTTGCGCCTCGTCACTCCGAGCGAAGCGAAAAATTTTCATGGCTGCCCATACTCGCCCAAGATCTCTTGCTTGACTCGAAATGACACTACACAAGGAAATCTCGACGTAGTAGTGAGGTGATCCAGCCAAACATCAACCGTCGATGCTGCTGCTTTAGGGATTTTGACTGAACTTTGAGGCTGATTCAGCAACGTTGGGGTGGGGCGTACGATTGTTGACGATGGCGAATATGCCGGATATGAATGGAAGTTGAATATCGAGACGTATCTAAGGGAGATGGAAGTATGCAGGAGATTAAAGATGCTTCGGACGAGCCCATTACCTGGCTGCGCAACCTAATCAAAGAGTTCATCGTTGATTGGAGGCAATCGCAAGGGGCAAATGATTACTGGCGGCCTTGTCTGGTAGGTGTGGCTTCAGCAAAAGACCCTATGCTGGAAAAGTTAAAGCGTGTGGTAGATCCGAAACATGCGATGCCCAATGAAATCCTTGAAGGAGCCAAGTCGATTATTGTGTTCTTTTTGCCGTTTAAACGTTGGCTGGCTGAACAAAACGACCGATGCGGGGTGCCGGCCGCCCAAAGCTGGGCGGAATCCTACATAACGACCAATCTATTGATCGGGGCCATTAATGAACATTTGCAGGCATGTTTGAAAGATAAGGGGCATGAGGCTGCAGTTACCCCCGCAACGCATAACTTTGACGAAGTAAAACTCGTTAGCCGTTGGTCTCATAAGCACCTCGCCTATGTTGCAGGCTTAGGCACTTTCGGCCATAATCACTTGCTCATAACTTCTTCCGGCTGCTGCGGTCGTTTGGGCAGTCTCGTAACTAGCATGCCCCTTCCGGCAACGGCGCGCCCCGACATTGAATGGTGTTTACAAAAAGCCGGCCATGGCTGCCTTGCCTGTGTCTCAAAATGCAAGTACGGTGCCCTTCATAAGACGCGTTTCAACCGCCAGGCCTGCTACCGGCAGTGTCTCAAGAATGACGCCCACTACAGCCATTTGCAGTTGGTGGATGTTTGCGGCAAATGCGCCTGTGAAGTGCCGTGCAGCTATCAAATTCCGAAAGTGCCGCAGGCATCGGATCGTACTTAGTTCCCGTCCGAAAACTAATTAACTCCTCCGACTGCTTCCTTGCTTACTGCCCGTAGTATCCCGTGATTCTTGCTTCCGCCAGAATTTTTTCACGAAGCGCCTTTTGAAACCCTTGAAGGCCGGCATCCTTAGCAACATCCAGTTTTTCAACTTTAAGTGCATATAAGGTAATCACGTAGGGATGCTCACCGGTTCCCTTAGGGGGCTGCGGACCTCCATAGCCCATGCTTCCATAGGAATTAACGAGTTCCACGGATCCCTCCGGCATGCTCTTGCCGGATGCCCCTTCGGGGATCGAATTGACATCAGCAGGAATATCAATCACCAGCCAATGGACCCAATTATTCGCAAAGGGGTGCGGGTCAACCATGGATATAGCAAAGGATTTTGCTCCTTTCGGTGAATCCTTCCAGGTTAGCGGCGGAGAAATGTTGTCACCGCCGATGGCCTTCATGACGTATTCCTTGGGAATGCGGGCGTCGTCTTTGAAAGCAGACGAATAAAGCTGCATCGAGCCTTCTCCAAAACCCCCGTCGACCCCGGTCAGAGTCATGATGAGTAGGCCCATAAAAAGAATACACACACGTCTCGTCATAGCCAAACCTCCTTTTTGTGCCAGCAAACCAACCCTTCAAGGGAGTTCTTCTTTTAGCGACGCTTCTTGTAAGGAACTCGGGGGACAGGATTGTGGCATCTCCACTTGAAGCCCAGGGCTTTAGCTCTACATGGCAATGGCAGAGTTACAGCCCTGCGCTACGGGGTTTCCAGCTGAGAACTAACTGTGTTTTTCGCAGTCCTTAAAGCTGAGCAAAAACGTCCCGCAGATGGTCAAGCCATATTTCGACGATTTCCGGATATTCCGCAGTTCCCGCCAGAATCGCTTCGCACTTGAAACCATTGCGAGAAAGCACCGACTTCCAGCTGTCGGAGTCTTCCCCTGCCATGTCCTTTCTTGCGTGTTCGCCCGCCACTGACATGAAAGGCATCAAATAAACCTTTCCGATGCCCTTTCCCATCAGCTTGGGCAGAACATCATTCAAGGTTGGATACCCTTGCACTGTTGCCACATAAATGTTGGGCGAAAGTTCCTGAATGGTATAGTTCATTGCAGAATAGAGCGCATCAGCAGGGTGGTTTTTGCTGCCGTGTCCCATAAAAAGGACCGCGTCTTCAGGTTTGCGAGCTTTTGGGATTCGCTGAATTAAGCTTTTGATCACTCGCTCTATATCATTCTGGGAAGAAAGCAACGGTCGGGCCACCAAAATACGCTGGAATCCTCCGCTCATTTTGCCGAACAACTTTGCATTACAATAGAGCTCATGAAATTCTATCCCCGGTATAGTGTGAAGCGAGAGCACCGCTACATGTGTGAAACCTTCGTCCATCAGCCGCGCTAGAGCAATTTCGGGAGAATCAAGCCGTAGACCCTGTCCGGCCAGTTTTGCACGAATCATTCGTGACGTGTAAGCCCATCGTATTTCTATGTTGGGAAATGCCTTCTTTACCTGCATATCAATTTGTTCAAAAGCCTTTTGAGCTTCTGGAACGCTGGTGCCGAAGGCAACCAGTAAGATAGCTTTTTTCATCCCGTGCTTGTCCCCCTGGAATTGCCAAATGAATACTTTTATCAGCAAAATACATGAGATAGGAAAAAATATAAAGCCGGTTTTGTATGAATCAGCCGCATAGTCTGAATGGTCGTCCTTCAGCTTTAACCGCGCTTTTGGCTATGTCGTAACTTGCCCTCATGCAAGATATTTGTTGCATGCCGCGAGTGAGCATGTACCACCATCCATATGCCAGTTCAGTCTCCGATGTCGCCAAACAAACATCGTCCACATTCAGCAACTTTTTCTCGGCGGTCAGGTCCATCCATTCGTTAAGTTCGTCGCGTCCTTCTGAGACATAAAGAATGAGTCCCTTTTTCATGAGTAGCTCCTTTTTGTTGTGAAGAGGGTGCCTGGAAGCATCGAGCTTCCAGGCGCAAAAAAAAATCCTTAGAGCTAATAGCCCTAAGGATTGCACCCGAATTTACTTGGTCCCATTGAGCAAAGGCCCAGCAAAAACCCGTGCCGGCTTTACTCACGCTCAGGCAGGTATTCTGACTCTCGGATCAACCTAGCGGCCACACCTTCCCGGTCTCCCAGTGGATGTTTTGTGGCTTTCGTCCCCGATCACAGCGGCGGGACCGCTCCCGATTTACACGGGATTCCCTATTAAGCTTTGTGGCACCTGAACACTTTGTCACAATTAGATCGACTCTTACCAGTAGCCCCACTCACTGTCAAATCAATTTTTGAATCACTTCAATCTTGCTTTTACGGTGAGCTTGTGTTAGGAAATCCAGGTTTCAGAGTCGGGGCGTAGCGCAGACTGGTCAGCGCACCTGCCTTGGGAGCAGGGGGTCGGAGGTTCAAATCCTCTCGCCCCGACCAGAATCAGGAGACAAAAGAGCCACCCGGCGGCGTGCGGTGTGGCTCTTTTTTTGTGCTATCTGACTGCCGGCTGTCTCGTCCTCGCCGTTTTGCAAGTGCTTTGACGCCGCCTGTCTAAAGCCACTTTTTCGCCCGCTTTACTGTCTGCCCCACGGGTTACCCGCGCCTGCCGAAGTTGCCTGCTTCCACATGATGTTCACTGTAACTCTTTAGCAAGCCCGAGGTACTAAACCATGGCGCAAACCAGCAAACCTCATTGAGGATGCTTGCCTAGCCGAAGAGGTTAAGATCCTTAGGAAACGCATCCATATGGGGCTTCATCGCTTTACCCAGCCAGGCAATTGTCTCACCCAGATTGCGCATGTTGTTCAGTCCCTCTTCGTCTGTTTTTACATCGCCTTTTTCCAGGCCTATGCCCATGTTCCAGTAGGTGGATCCCGGGATGATCATTTGCGACATCAAAAACATGTGGTTGATGGTGTCGAACACATGAGTAGCGCCCGCCCGCCGCACAGCCACAACGGCCGCCCCGATTTTTCCGGAAAAAGCGCGGCCGTTGCCCAAGGCAACCAGTCCTGATCGATCCAAAAGGGCTTTCAGCTCAGCGCTGACGTCTGTAAAGTAGGTAGGCGATCCAAGTATCAGAGCGTCAGCCTCAATCATTTTTCCCATGACTTCATTGAAAATGTCAGTATTTACAGAACAGCGCAGATCCTTATTTTCAAAACACTTGAAACAAGCGATGCAGCCGCGGATCTTTTTGGCGCCGACCTGAACCAGTTCGGTATCCCATCCGGCTTTCTTCAGTGGCTTAAGCACCTGCTTCAGAAGCGTTTCGGTATTGCCGCCCTTCCTTGGGCTCCCATTGACGGCCAATGCGTACATGTCGAAACTCCTTTACTCGTTGGGTAGTTTGTTTGTCTCTTTGTGGAAACGTTTTGTTTTTTCCGTGCCTGCCCCCATTTTCTGAAAGGATTTGATGGTCGACTTCAGTTTGCGATTATTTTTGAGACTTGGCGAACCCATGTAGTTTTCGAACCTTGCGAGCAAGGTCCGATAAGCCCTGTCGGTTTCTATGTACCAGTCATTGTATAGAACCCAGAAATCAAACTCTTTCAGGGTGTTGATGCTTGCTTTGTCATATTCAATCTGCAGCGTTTCCGTGAGTATACAAAAAGGTGCCACGGGGCGCTCCCGCTAAAAGCTCCACTTTGGTATGCCGAGATTCCA
>Ga0210077_1000226_pt1 | contig 24511 bp, 25 predicted proteins | sample RushMan_CattailN_5_FD_185556 | JGI IMG/M metagenome (GOLD analysis project Ga0210077, IMG submission 185556) | Wetland microbial communities from San Francisco Bay, California, USA, that impact long-term carbon sequestration -... | ecosystem: Environmental > Aquatic > Marine > Wetlands ... | reverse complement strand
AACTTGTAATTTCAAACGCCCAAATCAGGTCGTCTGGTATGCCTCATAATATTTTAACACTTTGTCGATATATATCTGAGTGGCTTTAAAAGGCGGGATTCCGCTATACTTTCTGACATTATGAATGCCGGCGTTATAAGCCGCCAGGGCCAGCTTGACCTTCCCGTCGAACTGATCCAGGAGCTGTTTAAAATACCGTGTGCCGGCGTCTATATTATGGCCTGGCTTAAAGCTGTCTTTAACCCCTAAAAATTTTGCGGTCGCGGCATCAAGAGATGTTTTTTTATTTACCTTCGGACACATGGTGTTGTAATTAGGCCGGTTTCCGCTTTTCTTCTCGTACGCTTCAGGCCAGATACCGGAGCAGGTCCGCAACCGGACGATCCATATTGAACGTAATGCATCTCGAGCACAGACACAACTTCACACTGAGCCCATTCCATTCAATGACGCACAGATGATGGGCTTCATGTTCGTTGCATACAAAACACTTCAAATAGATGTCTGCGGTTAATTGTTTTTGTTTTTTATACAAACTGCACCTCCATGTATTGATCATTCCGGCCGGTTTTTTTTTGACGTGGCCGATGTTTGCCCATGATAAAAGCAACAGGCGTGCCAGGACGAATATAAGGTTTAAATAATCAATAAATATAATGGGTTGAATTGGCAGGGCATCGCTGCGTGCAAATGAGGACCCATCAAATGAAGATGTCGATCCATGAAAGTTGTTCAAGATCCAACACTTCTGATGCGTATTTTTGGCTTATGCGATCGGGGCAGGTCTTTTTTAAATCATCTGAAAACCTATTCAGCCGGGGCCGGCTTAAAAGATAATACTTGCTTCGTTTCCGTCGATCTTTTTGAAATTGTTAAGAATGTTAATTTTAAACTGCATGCGGGAGACAATGCAGAAAAAAAAATAAGCTCATGGATGATGGGTGAGCGGTCCCGAACGGATCTTCATCTGTGCGGGCCGGGGGGAGCGTTCAAAATCCGACGACGCGCAGAAACAATTCGATCTCATTGGTCTTCGCTTTCAGCTTTCGACGACGCTTTCAGAATGCTGTCAAATCAAGATTCTTTTAAATTGTATTTTTTAATTTTACTGTAGAGGGTGCCTCGAGCGATTTCCAGTTCCATGGCGGCCTGTTTCAAATTCCAATGATTTTCATCGAGTACCTTTTGAATCAAAGTGGCTTCCGCCAAAGTAAGGGAAGGGGATGTGAGCGATAAACGGAACTTTTTTTTATCAAATGCCTGTTTGATGTTGTCCGGCAAATCACCGGGCTGAATCTGGGCGGTTTTACAAAATATCAGCGCATGCTTGATGACATTTCCCAACTCGCGGACATTGCCCGGCCAGTCGTATCGAGTCAGTATTTTCAATGCGGTTTTCGATATTTGTGAGATGTTTTTTTCATTTTCCCGTGAGTATTTTTCCATGAAATAGATTGCCAGAAGGGGGATGTCCATATTTCGTTCTCTCAATGGAGGCACGACGATCGATACCACATTAATGCGATAGAAGAGATCTTCACGAAAACGTTTATCGGAGATGGCGTCCGAGAGGTCCTGATTCGTTGCGCAAAGGATTCGGGTATTCACATGTATGGTTCGAGTACCCCCCACGCGTTGAAATGTTCCGGTTTCAAGTGCTCTTAAAAGCGATACCTGGGTTTGAAGGGGAATATCGCCGATTTCATCCAAAAAAAGGGTGCCTTCATGGGCTTTTTCAAAGAGTCCGATTTTTTGGGTATCCGCCCCTGTGAACGCACCTTTCTCGTGGCCGAATAATTCGCTGTTAATAATCGATTCGGTTAACGCTGCGCAATTGACGCGACAAAACGGCTTATCGCGTCGGTTGCTTCGATAATGAATCGCTTCGGCAATGAGTTCTTTTCCCGCGCCGCTTTCCCCGGTGATGAGAACGGAGGCGGATGTCTTGGCCACTGCAGTGATCATTTCGTAAATTTTGAACATTTTGCGGTCTTGCCCGATAATATTTTCAAACCGGTATTTTTTTCTTCGATCTTCGGGCGGAACAGCGCTTATTTTGATGATTTTCCGATGCTCTATTATTTTCGCCAGCAACATTTTAATCAGATCAAAATCAAAGGGTTTCTGGAGGTAGTCGTATGCCCCCAATTTCATTGCGCGTACGGCATCTTCCACGGAGCCATATCCCGTAATGGCGATGACGAAAATGTCCGGATATTGTTCACGAATTTTTTTCAGCAGCGTCAAACCATCCATTTCCGGCATTTTGATATCGGTGAGTACGACATCCACAGGCGTCGTCTGAAGCAATTGCAACGCTTCAATGCCTCTCGATGCGGTGACGATTTGAAATTGTTTTTCCTTTCGCATGGCACGAATAAACGCCTTCTGGTAGGCGTCCTCATCATCGACAAATAAAATCGTTGCTTCGGCGGTCATTAATATCCCTTGCTGACTCAGTAAAATAAATTTAACGACTTCAAAAATTTAAAACGCTCAGTTTGGATTATATTTAACACATCTACCCTGTTTTGTTCAAATCATAACTCAAATTCGCCCTCCCTTTTTTAATATAAAGATTCTAAAATACCTCCCGCTGGAATAAAAGAGTTGAAAAATTGTTAAAAACAGGCTTTACATTTTCCTGCCCGACTTATTGACGATGCCAATCAATGCTTATATTATATTAAACTCTATTTAGGAGAGACAATGGCGGACAACGTGAACATTCCGGATGAGCTTATGGGAACCTTCAAACGCCTGATGCATCAGGTCCCTGAAAAATTAAGAAGCGAAAGCCATACCCAACAAGTCATTCAGCTCTATTTAAAACTGGGGGGCGAGAAACTGGCAAGGCAATATATCGAGATCGTCAGGTTGAATGTTCGTGATGAGGAACGTCAACATATCGATGACGCCGAAAATCCGGAGGATTCCGATACGGATGATGAGTTTTCTGATTATGATTCCTGAGTATTTCTGAAAATTAATATTTTCGTTTAAATAATGGAGGCCGTCTATGAAAGATTGTGAAAATATCGATTTTAACATGCCCGATGATCTAAAAAAATGCGTTGAATTTCACGGGCATCTTTGTCCGGGGCTTGTATATGGCTACCTTGTTGCCGAAGCAGCGAAGAATCTTCTTGAACTCAAACGATCGAGGGATGAGGAGGTCGTCGCCGTCAGTGAAAATGATTCCTGTGCGGTGGACGCATTACAAGTGCTTCTGGGGACCTCCGTCGGCAAGGGCAACCTCATTTTAAAGGATTATGGGAAAAACGCCTATACTGTTTTGAATCGGAAAAGCAAAGCAGCTTACCGGTTTTCACGAAAAAAAACGTATCGATATGACGGTGAATCTCAAGATGAATTTGTTCGACTCGACGCAGCCATTTCTTTGGGAACGGCAACGGAAGCGGAGAAACGTCGACATAAGATGTTGAAGTCGCAGGACCTTCTCAGAAAACCATTTGACGATGTCTATTTTACGGAAAAGACCGATTGTGCGATGCCGCCCTATGCCCCGCTGGCGCGCTCGGAAGCCTGTGCAAAATGCGGTGAGATGACCATGTCGACGAAAATGGTTCAGGCTGAAAACGGCAAGTACGTGTGTATTCCGTGTGCTTCCTGAGTCTCGGGGCGAGACCTTTGCAAAATACACCTTCTTTCCCAGATTCTGCGTTCGCCTTGAAACCCTTATCCCTGCACGAAAACTCATAAAAAAGGGCAACACAAAAGCTGTGTCGCCCTTAAAACAGATCCGAATTTATACTTAACCGCAAGTGCTTGTGGATCCGCAGGATGAACACCCGGATCCGAAATCGATCGCGCAATCGAGTTTAAATCCGATTTCTGAAAAATCGACGGTAATCGGTGTTGCTTTTTGCATAAAATCCTTGTCGACAATATATTGAAACCCTTCAATATCAAAGACATCATCCGTGGCTTTTGGCTCATCCAGAGCCATGGCAAGAGACGGACCGCCTCATCCGCCTGAATTTAAAAAAATCCGAATGGGTGAGACTTCTTTTCCTTTGAAATATTCGGCAATCTGTTTCGTCGCCGCTTCTGTGACTTCAACCATTATCTTTCTCCTTTTTTTCGTAAAAATCAGCCTGTTTGACCGGGATTAAAATTTGTATTAAAATAGTGTCGTTCATTTGATTTGTCAACTGAAACCGTCTTAAAATTAGATTTTCACGGGGATGGCCGGGCGGACTTTTTTTGTTGAACTTATGGAGGGTGAGATGGTAACAAATAGATGGTTCGTCCGATCAAACACGTGCATGTGGTCGCTAAACTGAGCCTTTCAAATTTTAAAATGGAATAGAATTTATTTTATTTCTAATTAGTTATCTCAATTCAGGTGATATTCATTTCTTGGAATTCGGGTTGGAAACGATAAGAAAAATTATTCGCGTCGATCGCAGAGAGATTAGTTTTCTAAAATTTATTTTAGAGGCGTATGACGGTATCGCTACCATGACCACCATCAACGCCCGTCAAGGGATAGTACTGCTTCGAATCGCTCCCGGATGCGAAAAAGAGGTTGAAGCCCTATTGCGGGACCTTGGAAAAGATATCCTGATTGACGTCTTCGATAGCCCCCGAGACACGATGATTGGCGAATGTAACTAAAAAATATGAAAACCAAATACTTATATATGAATACCATCGGCTGTCAGATGAATGTTTACGACTCCGAGCAAATTGCAAAGGGACTCAAGCCCTTACACTACGAGATCACCGCGTCTCTGGAGAAGGCGGATCTTATTATCGTCAATACGTGTGCCATCAGGGAAAAGGCGGAACAGAAAGTTTTCAGCTTTTTAGGACGCCTGGCCGGGTTGAAGAGAAAAAGACCGGATCTGATCATCGGCGTGGGCGGATGCGTGGCGCAACAGGAAGGTGCAAAGATCCTGGAACGCCTGCCCCATCTTGATCTCGTTTTCGGGACACATGCGATTAACCGCCTGCCCGCTGCCGTACAGACCATCGTATCCAAGAAATGTCGTATTGTGGACATCCAAATGGCCGATCGGATTAAAGAGCCGGATTTTGTTGCAAACGGGTGTGAGGCCAAACACGTTACCCGTTTTGTGACGATCATGCAAGGGTGCGATAACTATTGCACATACTGCGTTGTCCCTTATGTCAGAGGCAGAGAATCCAGCCGGCGGCCGGAAAATATTATTCGCGAAATCCGACGGCTTGTTGAATCCGGCGTAAGAGAGGTTACGTTGCTGGGTCAGAATGTAAACAGTTACGGAAAAAAAGAAAACCTTTGCACATTTGTCGAGCTCCTGCGGCGCATTAACGACATTGACGCTCTTTTGAGAATCCGGTTTACCACATCGCATCCTAAAGATCTTTCACAGGAACTCATCCTTGCCTTCAATGATCTTCATAAACTTTGCCGTCATATTCATTTACCCATTCAGTCAGGTTCAAACCGGATACTAAAGATGATGAACCGGAAATATACCCGGGAGATATACCTTGAAAAAATTGATAAGCTGCGTAATATATGTCCTAGGATCGCTATCACGACGGATATTATCGTCGGTTTTCCCGGGGAGACAAGAACAGATTTTAAAGAGACGCTCGAATTGATGAAGACCGTCGAATTTGACGCTCTATTTGCTTTTCAATATTCCGATCGTCCAAACGCGGCGGCGGTTCGATTGCCGGGAAAGATATCGAAAGAAGAAAAGAAAGAAAGATTACAACAAGTTCTGGATTTACAGGATTATTTTACAACCCGAAAAAACAAGGCTTTGAAAGGTTCGATACAAACGGTTCTTGTGGAAGGTTTAAGTAAAAAACAGAATCGGGTCAATCATTCGGACAAAAGTCAACGTCTCCAGTGGTCAGGTCGGACATCAACAAACAAAATTGTAAATTTTTTCAAAAATGATGATGAGAATGCCAGCGATGAAGACATGATGGGCCGATTGGTTAATGTTAAAATATTAAAAACATTTTCCCATTCACTCTGGGGCAAAACAGACAGCAAAGAACCAACTGATGTTGGTTTGAGAGGAGAAAAGAGTTATGTTACATGAAGTCAACATAGCGAGTATGGCAATAGATCCAACATCAAACACCCCGATAATTATTTTAAAGTCCGTAAAAGGGGATCAAGCGGTTCCGATATGGATCGGCTTGCTTGAAGCGACATCCATTGCTTCGGCACTCAGGGATATCAAGTTCGACCGTCCCATGACCCATGATCTTTTCAAAAATTTTATCGACAATCTTAAGATGGCGGTATCGAAGGTTGAAGTGTGTGATCTAAAGGATAATACGTTCTATGCCAGAATATATTTTGTATCCGAAGAGAAAAGTTTCGATATGGATGCCCGTCCCAGCGATGCCATCGCCATCGCCCTTCGATTTGGCGCGCCGATTTTTGTTGATGATAAAATATTTGAGAGTTCTCAATTGGCTGAAGGTGACTACGAGGTGTTAAACAAAAGCGAAGAAGGTAAAAAATGGGCGGAATACCTCGAAAACCTTTCTCCCGAGGATTTCGGTAAATACAAAGTGTAGCATCCCCTGCAACCGTCAAATCGCGAATTCTCCGTTTTCATAGATGGTCGTCTTTTTGCCGGAGGCAAGATGGGCCACCACCCGTTTTTTTTCCGTATTGACGAGGTCCCAGTGGAGGGCTGAATCATTGAATCCGAGGCGTTTCTTTTTTTCCCCGGTCAATTCTTTTGGGCTCCCATTATAGGTATCGGCATAGGAAGCACCCAGCGCCAGGTGGCAGTTTCCGTTTTCCCCGCCGAAGTTCTCATCAAAGAGCGTGTTCGCCATGAACCGGTTGATTCTTGAGAACCTTTTGTCCGTCAAGGAAAATTCACCTACCTTATTCGCCCCGTTATCCATGGAGAGCTGCCGAGTGATAAAATTTTTTCCTTGTTGCGCTTGGACATCCACCACGGCGCCTTTTTTGAATTCAAGCTTGACGCCTTTCACATAATTGCCGTTTCGAAATGACGGCTGATTCGAGAAGTATATTCCTTTTGTGCCTCTCCAATCCGGTGACAGGAATATTTCAAAGCTCGGGATGTTATGACCCGAGATACCCACCCATTTGCGTTTTTCCCCCGGCGTAATAATAAGATCCACATGTTCTGATTCAATGTGATAAAAATTCACTTTCATGCTGGTGAGCCGTTTTTTAATGGATGCCGCTTGGCGATAAATTTGCTGCCAATGAGAAACCGGTGAATTTCTGTCCAGAAAGCATGCATTGATGATTTGGGCCGCATATGCTTTCATGGAAAGCCTGGCATGTCTGGCCAGTTCTTTGGTGGGAAAAGTGCAAAGCGTCCATCCGAAATCACCGGCCTGATCCCGGACGTCGAGAATGTCGCGCAATTGTTTTCGGGCAACGGCGGCCTTGCCGATCTTTTTGGGGTCGATATGGCTCAGATGGGTGATGGATTCGGGGGCATGTAAAAAGATGCCGCCGTTCAGCCGGTTTAAAAGTTCTTTTTCCCCCGGCGGTTGAAAATTGATCTGCGTGTTGTTTGCGCATTCAAAAAAACGTTGCTCCATGGTTGCTGTGAGGTTTGTGCGCTGGACCGGATGAATTCCCATGTCTAAAAGTTTTGCATAAACAATCTCAGCCAGCCGGACGGCAGGCATATCATAACGAATCAGCACCACGTCGTTTTTTTTAAATGTCTTGGTTCTGGCGGTTTTAAGCCCCCACAACAATATGTCCGCATACCGATCCAGGTGTTTGTCGGTGAACATGGCTTGATCTCCCGATATATTATGAATGATTATCTTTTAAAAAAAGGCGGTGGTACTCTGCATCATTGAGGTGTTTTTTAAGAAGCCGCGTCAGCAGTGAAAAGATATCTTCCAGTTCTTCATCGGTCAGTCGCTCCGTCAACGCCTTCATCAGCGTGTCGTCGGAAAATTTTTGAAGGTAATAAATAATCGTATCTTCGTCGGTTTTTCGATCCAACCCGATTCCCACGAAGCCTTTGTAGGTTTCAACATGATGGTGTGTGTGGTCGGCCATTTTTGCTCCCAAATTTCAGGCAAAATTTTTTATAACTTGGACTTTGCACGAGCCGGAGGCTTTTATATGCAAGGCATTTAAGGGCGAAGCCATAGTGATCTATTGCGAGTCCTTAATAACGCAGCAGATAAAAGCCTCCGGCTCGCCCTTTGGGTGAAAATTAATGAGAAAAATATGATTGATTTTTAATCCTTTTCAAACAGATAATTTAAAGATTCTCATTAATTTTCATGCAAAGTTCAGGGATCATAATATTTCACGATAGCATCGCACAATTTCGGTATCGTGTATGCTTCCGCGAGGATATGAACGTCAAACCCCAGATTACGGGCGGTATCGGCCGTGATGGGGCCGATGCTTGCGACGGTAATGCCCTGCATCAAGCGATCCAGCCCTTCGGACGGAAGCAGGGCGCGGAAGTTTTTTACAGTGGACGAGCTGGTAAATGTAATCATATCGATGGTTCGCTCTTTGAGTCGTTTAAGAATAACATCGGCATTGTCTTTAACCGCGTTGGTGACGTATGTTTCAACATCGTCAACAAGAGCTCCCATTTGGGTCAGTTCCACCGGCAGAACCGGCCGCGCTTCCCTTGCCCGCGGCAGCAGTATTTTTTTCCCGGTAATATCTTCGTTGGCAAATGCCCGAACCATTGATTCGGCCCTGTAACTTTCGGGGACAATATCGCTTTTAAATCCGAAATCGAAAAGTCTTTTGGCCGTTGCCGGACCGATGGCCGCTGTTCGGATATGATGCAGATCCCGAACGTCCTTGTTTTTTTCAAAAAGCCGGTTAAAGAAGAAATCAACACCGTTGACGCTGGTAAAAATCAGCCAGTCATAAGAAGCAAGGTTGTCGAGGGCCTTGTCCAGAGGTTTTACATCATCGGTTGGAACCACCCTGATGGTGGGGCATTCCAGGCATTCCGCCCCCAGATCGGAAAGGCGTTTGACCAGTTCGCCGGCCTGCTCTCTGGATCGGGTAACCACAATGCGCCGTCCCATCAACGGGCGATTCTCGAACCATTTTATTTTTTCTCTGAGTCCGACGACATGGCCGATAATCAAGACGGCAGGCGGTTTGAGACCGGCGGCATTTTTGCGTTCAACAATGGTGTCCAGTGTTCCGGTGACCGTGACTTGTTTGGCGGTGGTCCCCCAGCGAACAAGGGCCGCGGGGGTATCCGGGCGCATGCCGTGGCTCATGAGGCGCTCGGTGATCTGAGACAAATTCTTGACCCCCATTAGAAAAACAATGGTCCCGATGCCTTTGGCAAGAGATGCCCAGTCGATATTTGATTTGTTTTTTGTCGGATCTTCATGGCCGGTGACAAAAGCGACCGAAGATGCGAATTTTCGATGCGTCAGCGGGATTCCGGCATAGGCCGGCGCTGCGATGGCCGATGAAACGCCGGGCACGATTTCAAAAGGTATTCCGGCCCGGATCAATACTTCCGCTTCTTCCCCTCCGCGGCCGAATATAAACGGATCGCCTCCTTTGAGACGGATCACCGTCGATCCGGTCTCGGCTTTTTCAACGATAAGGGCATTGATGGTTTCCTGGGAAAACGTATGATCGCTTCCCTTTTTTCCGACATAGATGATCTCTGAATTTTCCGAAGCATGTCTTAACAACACTTCGGATGCCAGAAAATCATAGATGATAACGTCCGCCTGTTTGATGCATTCCAATCCCTTAACGGTAATCAGTCCCGGATCACCGGGGCCGGCTCCCACAAGAAAAACTTTACCTTTCATGGTTTAGATTCAGATCCGCTTTAAGATTATCGATTATTGTTTTTGCCCCCATTGAAATCAAGCGTTCGGCAAGTTCTGCACCAATCATGCCGGATGCGTTTTCAGGTCCCTGCAGGGTTTCTTTAATGAGGGTTTTGCCGTCAACAGCGGCCACAAGCCCGGAAAGCGTGAATATGTCTTTATCGATCCTTCCATGGGCGGCGATAGGCACCTGACAGCCGCCTTCAAGACGATCCGAAAATGCACGCTCTCCCCTGATCACCGCCCGTGTTTTCGAATCTTCGAGGCCGGCGACAACAGGACCGGTCAGGGAGTCGTTTTGTCTGATTTCGATACAAAGCGCGCCCTGTCCGACGGCAGGGAGCATGATGTTTTCATCCAAATATTCGGTTATTTTGTTTTCAAATCCCAACCGCCTGACGCCGGCGGCTGCGAGGATGATGGCATCAAGGTTTTCGGTTTCAAGTTTTTTAAGGCGCGTATCGATATTCCCTCTCAACGGCGCAACGACCAGATCCGGTCTGGCAAAAAGAAGCTGCGCTTTACGACGGAGACTGCCGGTGCCGATCCTCGCGCCGGATGGCAATTGGGAAAAGCGCCGGTTGTTTTTGGAAATCAGAACATCTTGGGGAGCTTCTCTTGGGGGGATTGCGCCGATGCACAGCCCTTGGGGTATTTGAGCCGGCATATCCTTCATGCTGTGTACGGCAAGGTCAATTTTTTCGTTTAAAAGCGCCTCTTCGATTTCCTTGACAAAGAGTCCTTTGCCGCCCACTTTGGCAAGGGGCACATCGAGAATTTTGTCTCCTGTTGTCTTTATGATGACCAGCTCAATGGAAAGGGAAGGATCTCCGGCCTCTATGGCTGTTTTGACCCAGTTTGCCTGCCACAGGGCAAGCTGGCTTCCCCGGGTTCCTATTTTAAGCATTTTCTTCATCAATGGCTGCAGCTTTTACAACTGGTTGCGGCACATCCGCTGCACGATGACGCACCGGCGGCAGCCTTTACGGTTTGACCATGCCCCCCTTTGCTGTAAAAGGTAGAGGCTGACATGAGCTTTTTGACCTTCTTGCTGTTGCACGACGGGCAACCCGGACGTTCATTTTTGAAAACCAGGCATTCAAAATCTTTTTGGCAGTCATGACAATGGTACTCATAAATCGGCATTGGTCTTTACTCCTCAGGTTTATTTTTGTTCGCATTCGAGCGATAACATAATCATCTTTAAGGTTGAATCAATCTATTCGATCTCCTCGATTATCCCCGCGGCAATGAGCGGCAGCATAATTTCATGGTGTCCCGTCAAATGGAATCCTTGACCGCCGCCGGCGGTGGGCCGGCATACGACATTGGTCATGGGGCGGTAGTGCCGGATGAAATCCATATTCACCGTGGTGAAATGATGTAAGCGATGTCCTAAATTCCGTGCCAGTGTTACGGCTTTTAGAAAAACCTCCGGCAGTATGACGGCAGATCCGATATTGAAATAAACGCCGCCTTCAAGCGTGCTGACCACGGATGCGAAGATGCGAAAATCTCTGTGAGTTGCTTCACCGGTTGCTTTTGCATCAAATCCGGGATGCATGTGAATAATATCGGTTCCGAATGCAACATGCACTGTAACGGGAATGCCGAGCCGGGCGCCTGCGGCAAGGATGCTGTGCTGTAAATACGGGAGTTTTTTTTCGATCATTACGGCGCCGATGGTTTCGCCGAGCCCTTGACATGTTTTTCCGGCGCACCCAATGGCATCGCATAAAAAAGCACCGGTTTCATGAGCCATGCCAAAGGCGCCGTCACCCAGAGATGCGGAGACATCTTCCGAAGTGACCCCTGCCATGGCAAGTTCGAGATCATGAATAATGCCGGCTCCGTTCATGGCAACGGCGGTGATCACTTGCCGCTCCATGAGATCGACGATAATGGGCGTCAGCCCCACTTTAATCACATGGGCCCCCATGGCAAAAACGATGCTCTTTTTTTGTCGGAAAGCGTCGGCCGTACATGAGATGACAGTCCTGATCTGATTTCCGGCAAGTATATCCGGAAGCGTTTTAAGAAAATCTTTAAAGCCGGCCCCTTTTTGCCATGCCCGAGCAAAGTCACCTGCAGATACCTTGCTTTTTCGTGCGGACAGCGGGTAGGTTTTTATTTGGCTCAAATCTATGGGTTCGAATTTTTGTGTCATAATGTTTACTAAAATTTTTCCGGAAACAACGTCCGGTCCACCAGGTCGCACAAAATATGGCCTAATGTAATATGGGTTTCCTGAATTCTTGCGGTGATATCCGATTGAACGGAAAAAACAAGATCCGCACACTTTGCCAGCTCCCCGCCGCGACCCGTGAGCCCGATGGTATATATTCCGATATCTTTTGCGGCATGAACGGCGTTGATAACATTTCTGGAATTACCGCTGGTGCTGATGCCGATAGCTACATCGTCCTTTCTGCCCAGTGCCGCCACCTGCTTGGAAAAAATGTCGTCAAAATGGTAATCATTTCCGATGCTGGTGATGATGGAGGTGTCGGTGGTCAACGCCAGAGCGGCCATGGGCGGCCGTTCAATCTGAAACCGGTTGACAAATTCGGCGGCAATATGCTGCGCATCCGCAGCGCTCCCCCCATTCCCGAAGATCAGGATTTTGTGCCCCGAAGCCAAACACGTAGCGAGCATATCCGCTCCCTCGATCATTGAATCGAGGTTTTCGCTGACAAACCGGTGTTTAACGTTGATGCTGTCTTCGAGTATACTCAGTATAATGTTCTTCATGGTTTAATCACTATTTAAATTAATGATCTGATTCCGGATTTCTCTGTCATTTGCCTTTTGACATTTGCCGTTCAAAATTCAAAATTTATCCTTAATTCTTTATTCTCTACCCTGCATCCTTCATCAACTTTTTAATCTTTTTTATCGAATCCTTAGAATTATAGCCCAGCTTATGCGCTTTTTCAAACTGAGCCAGGGCATCTTCAAGCTGGTTTCTTTTAAGATAAAGGCTGCCGAGCCGGTGTCGAAAAAGGCCGGTTTCAGGAGAAATATCGACACTCTGCTGGCAAAAAATGGTCGTAATTTCAGGGTTCTCGCCAAGCAGATCAAACAGGTAGCCAAGGGCTGACAGTGATTGGGCGTCGTTCGGGTTTTGTCGAATGGCTTTTTTATAGGCAAAAATGGCTTCATCGGTCATATTCAAAGCACTGCAGCATTCACCCAAAGCACGCAAAGCTGGCCCTGATTCGGCATTCAGTGCTACGGCTTTTACGAGGTATTCTTTTGCGGCCTTTGGATTTTTCAAGGTCAGATAGACCTTTCCGATTTGAAAAGCAACTTCAAAAATATCATCCTCTTTTTTCCGGTCCGCCTCCAAGAAGTATTCCAGCGCTTTCTGGGGTTTTCCGGTCAACATGTTGACCAGTCCGATATTGTACAAGACCATGACCTCATCCGGGTTAAGTTTGAGCGCTTGTTTAAATTCTTTCAGGGCTTTTGCGTAATCCCCCAAAATACCATAACAAACTCCCAGGCTGTTGCGGATATTGACGTCCGACGGGTCGAGCAGGATGGCTGTTTTGTATTCTTTGACGGCGCCGTCGATGTCTCCATGCTGATATTGATTGTCACCGCTGATATTTAAACTGACGGCATCGAAGGCGACGATACTGGCAGGCCCGAAAAATGCGGCATGATCCAATGCTTTTACGGCATTATCAAGGATCTCTTCTTTTTTGAAGCTGAGTGTCGGATAGGACGCCATACCCATGGAAACCGTTCCCTGGGTTGATTCCGCCAGGCTGGTTTTTATTTTTTGGGCAAGTTTCAAGGGCGTCGTTTGATTTTTCACCGTGAAAAAGCAGCCAAGCATTCCCTGGTCCAGCCGTCCCCATATCCCGTCTTCATGCCGGCATAGCACGTCAATAATTTTAGCCACATCAAGCCATCGCTCAATTTTACCGTCCTCTTCTGTTTCATCGCCGATATCGGTTATCTTGTCGATTTTAATGACGATAGCGTCAAATTTTTCTGAAGATTTGAGCCGGACTGCGGCGTTTTCGATAAAATCCTTCCCGGCCAAAAGGTCCGGAAATACTTTTCGAATTTTTTCCGACCCCGGCGAAGAAATAGCTTGGACCGTTCCTTTATCGGGCATGGCGTCTGTTTTATAAAGAAGAAACTCTTTGCCGGAAGGGCGGCGGTGAAATAAATCCGTCTTTTGATGTGTCATGAACGAGCCTTTTTGAGTATATGTTTAAACGCATTTTCAACAAGCTGCAGCTCATCGTCGAGGATGGTCCTTAAGTCCATGATAAAAAGATCATCTTCGATTCTTCCGATGACGGGGCATTCATTGTTGCGCATCTGTTTTTCAAGCGCATTGGCGGAAATTCCCTCGACTTTAACCCCTACGCCTTTGCTGGGAAGCGTTAAAAGCGGCAACGAACCACCGCCCGGTCGTGAAAAGATGTCGATGAGATCGATGGATAACCTGGCATCGCCGATATTTTTGAGTGCCTCGAAAAGCGCCCTGGCCCTTGATGCGATGCGGTCCAAGGGAAGTGTCATCATGCGCAGTGTGGGTATCGCATCCATTACCGTGTCGATGTTTCGGTAATGCCGCAATGTGCTTTCAAGGGCGGCAAGGGTGAGTTTGTCGATACGGAGCGCTCTGTTGATGGGGTTTTTCTTGATTTTTTCGATGACATCTTTTTTCCCGACAATAATGCCTGCCTGGGGACCGCCGAGGAGCTTGTCACCGCTGAATGTGACAATGTCTGCGCCGGCTTTCACGGACTCCTGAACCATGGGTTCTTTCAGCAGACCGTATTTTGAAAAATCGACGAAGGTGCCGCTGCCGAGATCTTCCATCACCGGAATCTTGAACTTTGTCCCCAGATCCACCAGGGTTTCAAGAGAAACATCGGCGGTAAACCCGATCACGCTGTAATTGCTGGTATGGACTTTTAAAAGAAGACCGGTGTCGTGCTCGATGGCATTTTCGTAATCTCTGAGATGGGTACGGTTTGTGGTGCCGACTTCCTTTAAAATTCCCCCGCTTTTGGCCATGACATCGGGTATCCTGAATGATCCGCCGATTTCCACGAGTTCTCCCCTTGAAACAATCACTTTTTTGCCCTTGGCGATGGTTTCCAGAGACAAAAAAACAGCGCCCGCATTATTGTTGACCACCATGGCCGATTCAGCGCCGCTGAGTTCACAGAGGATATCTTCGACAACGGTATATCTGGACCCCCGGGCGCCTTTGGACAGATCGAATTCCAAATTGGAATATCTGCCTGCAATGATTGAGAGATTTTCAATGGCATCATCGGCGAGCAACGAGCGGCCGAGGTTGGTGTGAATAACGATGCCCGTGGCATTGACAATGCGGATCAAATTCGACGCCATGGTTTTATGAACACGTTGTTTGGCGGCAGCGAGGACTGCAACATCGGAAAGCTCGGTTTCCGTGATGGTCTGCTGATCATCCAAAATAACCTCCCGGAGTCGTTCAACAACAAAACGGATCGAACGGACCAGTACGGATTTCGGTATATTGTCAAAATCAGTATCCGACTTTGCAGCCTCAAGAATAAAATCCACCCCCGGAAGCATTCGCAAAAGGGTTTGTTGATTTTCAGTGATGGTCATTTTTTCACCCAATGTTGCGTCAGATGACATAACTGAATTTAAAATCCAAGCGCCAACCAAGCCCAGAGGCAAACAGCCTCGACAATCGGCCGATTGATGTAAAATAGACCCATAGCATTTTAACATTCGTTATTTCAATAAATTTATTTGAAGGGTGAAATACTTGTTGTAAAATTTTCTTTATACATGGAAAATAATGCGTTATGTACAATCCGAATATGAGATGGATTCCATACACCGTGGAGGCACTGAATCGCCTTGTCGAAAATCATTTTTATCGTCAACCCCCAAGCCGGGAATGGTTCAACAGCATCGACCTGGCCGCTCATTAAATCCCTTGCCAGAGACCGGATCGGACCTTTTGAAGCCTATATGACAAAAGGACCGGGAGATGCGATGACATTGGCAAAAAATGCCGTTGCCGAAAATGTGAGACTTCTTGTCGGGGTGGGGGGAGACGGGACATTGAACGAGGTCGTTAACGGCCTCATGATGCATGAGGACTTCATCCGATCGGATGTGACCCTGGGATTTATCCCCAACGGCACCGGGTGCGATTTTGTCAGGACCGTTTCGATTCCCCGAAACATCGAACAGGCCGTGGATCTCATTGCGTCGGGTTGCGTCCGTAGCATCGATTTGGGATTGCTTGATTTTAAGGACCACAACGGCCATGATCGATGCCGATATTTCCATAATATCGCCAGCTTCGGACTGGGAGGCGAGGTCGCCCGTCGCGTGAATCGAACGACCAAGATGCTGGGGCCGTTTATTTCGTTTATGTGGGCGACGCTGGTCTCTATTTTTTTATGCGGTAAAAAAAGGATACGGATCGGCATCGACAAGGATGATTATAAAAAGGAAATGGTTGTCTGGAACGTTGCGATCGCCAACGGTCAGTATCATGGCGGCGGCATGTGGGTCGCTCCCAACGCTTCAATGTGCGATGGTTTGTTAAATATTACGATTATCGGAGATCTGACCATCCCCGAGGTATTTTTAAATCTTTCGAGACTTTATAACGGCCGGATCTGCGATATTGACAATGTCGTTGCCTTGACCGGTAAAAAAGCAGCCGCAACATCAGATGACCGGGTGTTCACCGATGTGGATGGAGAATCGTCCGGCCTGCTCCCGGCGTCGGTCAAAATAGTGCCCGGTGCGCTGAAAATTATCGCAAATTAACCAAATCCAATTATGGTGAACGAATACCCCATGAGGCAAGCCAAAGATTATATTATTTTTCCCCTGGATGTGCCGACGGTAAAAGCGGCCAAAGCGTATGTTGAACTCCTTTCGGGATCTGTGGGGATGTTCAAGGTAGGGCTGGAACTCTTTATTCGATCCGGGCCGGATCTGATCGATTTCATCCATGCGTCGGCGGCATCGGGTGTCTTTTTGGATTTAAAGCTTCATGACATCCCGGCAACAGTCTCTCGCGCTATGGCGCAAATCGCAGATCTGGGCGTTAAATTTGCGACGGTTCATTGCGGTGAGACGTGTAAGATGCTTGAAGCTGCGGTCGCCGGTGCCGGGGGTCGGGTCGACGTTCTCGGTGTTACGGTATTAACCAGCGTATCCAGCGAAGATATTAAAGCCGCAGGCTATCGAAAGCCGTTTTATGAAGATCCGACGCGCCTGGTTGTCGAGAGGGCGGCCATGGCCCAATCCGCCGGGTGCGCCGGTATCGTCTGTTCCGGACAAGAAGTCAAAATGGTCAAAAAAACATTTGGTCGGGATTTTATAGCGGTGACGCCGGGAATTCGTCCGTTGTGGGATGACATAAAATCGCAGGATCAAAAACGTGTTGCCACGCCGGCCGCGGCAATTACAAACGGATCGGATTATCTTGTCATCGGCCGTCCCATCAGGGATGCAAAAAATCCCAAGGCGGCCGCCCTGCGCATCGCCGAAGAGATAGCGGCCGTTCTTTAGCCCTGCAATGCTTTCAAAATTGACACATAATTTTTAAAAAAACCGGTGTATTGTTATAAAATTTCCGATTTATTATTTGACAAAATTCCAGGCGCTTTATATTAAAAGTTCTTTAAAATATAAGTGATCCAATAGTCAGGTAGTCAGGGATCGCGTTGTAAGGATGTTCAAGGCCGCCTATCCTTTAAGCTAAATTTTGGAGGAATGATTAATGGTTTTTAATGTGCTTCTTTATATTTCTCTCGGCATTTTTATTCTGGGTCTGATTTATAAGGCCTACACCTGGTTTTCTCGGAAAATCGGCGTATCAGCCCAGGACTTCACGACCTCTCAGAGATTTTCTGCGGCGGTCAAAGGAACTGCCGGGGTCGTTTTCAGTTTAAAAATTATTCGCCTTATCAAGGCATTTATCCTGGATGTATTGCTTCAAAGAAGGACTTTGAAAGAAGATTTTCTGCGGTGGGCGATGCACATGCTGATATATTGGGGGTTTATGCTCCTTCTTTTGATGCACGCCCTGGATCCGATTATTACTAAAAAGCTCTTTTCCAATTATCATTCCACCGTCAATCCATACATGTTTTTAAGAGATTTTTTTGGTTTCATGGTGTTGGTGGGTATCGTTATCGCCATATTCCGGCGGTTTATAGTGAAGGTGCCGCGGCTTAAATCCGGCGGCATGGATGTCTATGCCATACTCATCGTGGCGGTGATTATCTTTTCGGGCATCATTTTAGAAGGCGTTAAAATTACTTCTGATACGGCATTTCAGAACATGGTGAGCGACTACGCGGGGCTCAGCCAGCCGGATGACGCCAATGAAATCGCAGCCCTTGAAAGTTACTGGGTTCAAAATTACGCGCTTGTTTCCCCCCATGTAAAAGGCCCCTTTGATGAGGATGTCCTGGAGCAGGGGCAGGAAGACAACGTGTCCTATTGTGCCGACTGCCACTCCTTGCCGAAATATGCGTTTACCGGTTATGCGGTCGCCAAGACCATAACCCCCTTTGCGCTGGCCTTGGATAAAGCGGGGGCCGCGAATATCCTGTGGTATATTCATTTCCTGGCGTGCTTTATCGGTTTGGCGTATCTCCCCTTTTCCAAAATGTTCCATATCATATCCACACCGGTGAGCCTGCTGACTAACGCGGTCATGGAAAAGGAAACGGCAAATCCTGCGAACATTGTCACACGACAGGTCATGGAATTGGATGCCTGCACCCATTGCGGCACCTGCAGCCGGCGGTGCTCCGCATCGACGGCCTATGATGTCCTGGGCAATGAATATATTCTGCCTGCAGAGAAAATGACCTTTCTAAAAGCGATGGCCAGGGGAAAAGTTCTTTCCGATGAAAAATTGCATGCCATACAAGAAGGGGTTTACCTGTGTACGAACTGCGACCGGTGTACGGTGGTCTGCCCTTCGGGCATCAATCTCAAGGAGTTGTGGTTCAATGTCAGAGAAGATCTGATCCAGAGAGGCCTTCCGGAATGTTTGACCCTGTCTCCGTATTCTTTTTATCGCGGCTTGAATCGAACCCACATCGCCGTCGATGATTACCGCAAACCCATTGAAACGGCAAGCGGCGCGGTAGCCGGAAATTTTGAACAGTTGATGGATAAAACCACCCCGATTTCTCTTTCGAAAAGAGACGGCGGTGATATTGCGAATCAGTTGCCGGGCGTCGCGACGTTTTCATATTGTTTCGGATGTCAGAACTGCACCACCGTGTGCCCGGTGGTGATGCACTTTGAAAATCCACAGGAGGCTTTGGGTCTTTTGCCCCATCAAATCATGAACTGCCTCGGATTGGGTCTTGTGGAAATGGCCACTGGTCCCCGGATGCTCTGGGATTGTGTGACCTGCTTTCAATGTCAGGAACACTGCCCGCAAAATGTGAAGGTAACGGATGTTCTCTATCAGCTCAAAAATCTTGCCGTTAAAAATGCATGCAGGACTGCAGAGAATGATGTTGCACCTTCGAAAGAGGTTGCCGAACCTTCAGAAGAAGATGCCGTACCTGCAGAGGCGGTCTGAAGAATCCAAAATGACGCAGTAAATAAGGATAGCATTATGAAATACACATTATTTTTAGGATGTAACATACCTGCCAGGGTCGTTCAGTATGAAAGTGCTGCCAGGGCGGTCATGAGGCGGTTCGGCGTCCAGCTGATCGATAACCGGGAGTTTAAGTGCTGCGGATATCCGGTACGCAATTTTGACCGGAAAGCATTTCTTCTCAGCGCATCGGAGAATCTGGCAAGGGCTGAAAAATCGGGCTTGAACATGATGGCCCTGTGCAAGTGTTGTTTCGGGAACCTGAAAGAGGCCGAACAATTCTTGAAGGAAGAAGGAGATCTTCAAGATGAGATCAAAAAAGAACTTGCCAAAAAAGGGCTGCAGTTCGAAGGCAACATTGAGGTCAAGCATTTTCTTTCCGTATTGTATCATGATGTGGGGCTCGATGAGATCAAAAATCAGATAACCCAATCTTACAAAAGCCTCAAGATTGCAACCCATTACGGATGCCATGCATTGCGGCCGAGCAAAGTGACGCAATTTGACGATCCAATTGCCCCGTCTTTGTTTGACAAACTGGTTGAAGCCACGGGCGCAAAAAGCATCGATTACAACAGCAAACTGGACTGCTGCGGGGCCCCGCTTCTGGGGGTCAATGACGACCTTTCCATGAGCATAACGGCCAAAAAACTGGCAAACGGGAAGAAAGCCGGCGCCGATTATTTGTGCGCGGCCTGCCCTTACTGCCAGCTGCAGTTCGACCATGTGCAGAAAATGATGATTTCCCAAAACGGCCATGAAGCGCTTGCATCCATTGTCTATCCACAGCTTCTCGGTCTGTGTTTGGGCATCGATGAAGAAACGCTGGGGATCCACATGAATGAGATCGATATCACGGATATCACATCTTTTTTAAATCAGGAGTAGAACATGTCAAAAGAAAAGACCGGAGCGGTAATGGTGGTCGGCGGCGGCATTACAGGAATGCAGGCCGCGTTGGACCTGGCAAATGCCGGTTATTATGTCTATCTCGTTGAAAAATCCGGCTCCATCGGCGGAATTATGTCGCAGCTGGACAAGACCTTTCCCACCAATGACTGTGCCATGTGAATTATCTCTCCCAAACTGGTCGAGGTCGGCCGGCACATCAACATTGAACTGATTACCCTTGCGGATGTTGAAAACATTTCAGGGGAAGAGGGGAATTTCAAGGTAAAGATCAACAAGCGTGCACGGAGCATCAACATGGATCTTTGTACAGGATGCGGCGCCTGTGTCGAAAACTGCCCGGTGATGTATGAAGCCCAGGCATGATAGGTTCGGCACGCTCTGCGCGGGTTTTGCCCCCCGGATCGAGATCAACGGGGCCGGAAATAACTCATCCGCAACCCGGCGTCACGTGCGGAACCTTTTCTCTTTCTGACCGAAAAGCTTCTTTACTTTCCCAGATGACGTTAAGCCAAGGAGTATGATATTTATGGAAAATATAGCAACCATCGATTGGAATGAAATCGATAAAATTATCGAAAAATATGACGCGAATCGAGAAGCTCTGCTGATGATCATGCAAGATATCAGCGATATGTATAATTATGTTCCCCCTGAAGTGATTCCTGTTTTGGTTGAGAAACTGGGTGTACGAAAAAGTCTGGTTTACAGTGTCGCCACATTTTATAAAACCATCAGTCTGGAGCCCAGAGGCAAATACATTGTGAACGTGTGCACCGGAACCGCCTGTCACGTGCGGGGCGCCGATAAGATTATGGATGCATTACAGGAACATCTTCATGTCAAAGAAGGCGAGACCACCGATGACCTGATGTTTACCTTAGAGGCGGTTCGTTGCATCGGATGCTGTGCATCAGGACCTGTTATGACGGTCAACCAGGAGACGCACGGCGGCCTGGACAGGGCTACTGCGGTAAAAACCATAAAAGGGTATAACGAAAATGTCTCTTAAACCTAAGGAGCAATGGAGGCCGGACCAGACCATGGCAAAATTAGAAAATAAAGAGGCCTTGGAAGCACTGAGAAACTCTTTAATAATAGCGAACCAGGAAAAAGGAAAACGATTGATTTCCCTTTGTGCGGGTTCCGGCTGCGGCGCTTATGGAACGGCAAAAGTTCATAAGGCGTTGGTGGCGGAACTGACCAAACACGGCATGCAAGACGATGTTGAGGTGAAGCTTTCGGGCTGTCACGGGTTTTGTGAAAAAGGACCGATCCTGGTGATCCATCCTGAAGGCATATTTTATCCGCAGGTCAAAGAAGAGCACATTCCGGATATCGTCGAAGAAACCATCAAGAACGGCAATTTGGTCCAGTCGCTGATTTTTAAGGACCCTGCCAGCAAAAAAAGAATTTCCCACGAGCACGATGTTCCGTTTTATAAGCTCCAGAAAAGGATTATTTTCGGGAACAACGGCTTGATCGATCCCACCAGCATTGAAGACTATATATCGGTGGGGGGATATTCGGCCCTTGTAAAAGCGCTTTTCGATATGACGCCCGAAGAGATTATCGGCCAGGTCAAAAAATCGGGGTTAAGGGGCCGTGGCGGCGGCGGATTTCCCACAGGCATCAAATGGGCGACGTGCGCCCGGCATGACGGTGATCGATACGTCATTTGCAATGCGGATGAAGGAGATCCCGGCGCCTACATGGACCGGAGTCTGCTGGAAGGAAATCCGCACAGCGTCCTGGAAGGAATGATCATCGGCGCCATCGCCGTGGGGTCTCATGAGGGATATGTTTATGTGCGCCACGAGTATCCTTTGGCGGTAAAGAACTTTTCATTCGCCTTGAAAAATGCCAGGAGGCTGGGGCTTCTGGGAGAAAATATTTTAGGTTCGGGTTTTGATTATGACATTCATATCAGCCGGGGAGGCGGCGCCTTTGTTTGCGGTGAATCCACCGCTTTAATGGCGTCTTTGGAAGGCAATCCCGGCCGGCCCCGGGCAAAATATATTCATACCGTGGAAAAAGGATTTCGAGAGAATCCTTCCTTGTTAAACAATGTGGAAACCTGGGCCAATGTTCCGGTTATTATCAATAAAGGCGCCGATTGGTATGCTTCCATCGGAACGGAAGGTAGCAAGGGGACCAAGATCTTTTCTCTGGTAGGAAAAGTAGTGAACACCGGTTTGGTGGAAGTGCCCATGGGGACCAGTTTAAGGACCATTATCTATGACATCGGCGGCGGGATTCCCAAAAAGAAAAAATTTAAGGCGGTTCAAACCGGCGGTCCTTCCGGCGGATGCATCCCGGAGCAGTTTTTGGATATGGGGGTCGATTATGATGAATTGACCAAGGTCGGTTCCATGATGGGTTCCGGTGGTATGATCGTCATGGACCAGGACACCTGCATGGTGGACGTGGCCCGTTATTTTCTCGATTTTCTCAAAGAAGAGTCGTGCGGTCAGTGCAGTCCCTGCCGGGAAGGGATCAAACATATGCTGCAGGTGTTAACGGATATTTGCGCAGGGGACGGGAAAGAAGGGGACATCGAACTTTTGGAAGAAATCGGAGACATGGTGGCAAAGGCCTCCCTTTGCGGCCTGGGGACCTCGGCCCCGAATCCGGTGCTCACCACCATCCGCTATTTTCGAGATGAATATGAATCCCACATCAGGGATAAAAAATGCCCGGCCGGCGTCTGCAAGCCGCTTTTTTATTATGAAATTGACGAGGAAAAATGTACGGGCTGCACATTATGCGCCCGAAAATGTCCGGAACAGGCCATATTCGGTGAAAAGAAAAAGGTTCATCATCTGGACAGAGAAAAATGCATCAAATGCGGCATTTGCTATGACGGATGTAAATTCGATGCAATTGTCGTCAAATAATCTTAGGACATAAAAAGGTTAACCCCTATGATTACGTTTACGCTAAATGGTAAGGAAGTTCAAGGCAAGAAAGGACAATATGTTCTGCAGGTCGCTCAAGAGCGAGGGGTTGAGATCCCGACCTTGTGTTACCATAAGGCCTTGGAACCTGCGGGTATGTGTCGGCTTTGTATCGTTGAGATGCACTCCGGCGGGCGGGTCAAATATGTTACATCCTGCAACTACCCCATTTGGGAAGGCATGGAGATTAAAACCGACACTCAGGAGATCCACCAAATTCGCAAAGTCATCGTGGAGATGCTGCTGGCCCGTTGTCCGAATGTGCCGGTTGTCAAGAAGCTGGCGGATCAATACGAGATAAAAGAACCGCGGTTCAAAGCCGAAGACGATGATTGCATCCTGTGCGGTCTTTGCACGAGAGTCTGTGAAAGGATGGGGAGCAGCGCCATCAGCCTGACCGGACGAGGTGTGGAATTTAAAGTCGATACGCCGTTTCACGTTCAGACCGACGTTTGCTTGGCGTGCGGTGCATGTGCATTTGTCTGCCCGACCGGGCATATTAATATGGATAAGATTAAAGCGCATATCACCGAACATACCCTTAAACCGATCCCATCCGAATATGACGAAGGGTTAAAAGGCCGAAAGCCGGTCTATGTTCCCTATGCGCAGGCGGTGCCCAACACACCGGTGATCGATCGCGACAAATGCGTGCATTTTAAAACCGGGATGTGCAAGATCTGCACCGAGTTCTGCGGGGTAAATGCCATTGACCATACCCAAAAGGACGAGAGCATAGAGATTGAGGTGGGCTCCGTCATCCTGGCGCCGGGAGCGGATGTTTATGATCCGGGGATGCACGACACATACAATTACACCCGACATCCCAACGTGGTGACGTCCATGGAATTCGAGCGGATTTTGTCGGCATCGGGACCGTTCGGGGGACACATGGTGCGGCCGTCGGACCACCAGGAGCCGTCAAAGATTGCGTGGCTCCAGTGCATCGGGTCGAGGGACGTGCATTTGGGGGCCAAGGGGTACTGTTCGGGGGTGTGCTGCACGTATGCGGTGAAAGAGGCGATGCTGGCCAAGGAGCACAGCAGCAACGGGTTGGACGCGGCGGTGTTTTACATCGACATGCGGACATTCGGGAAGGATTTCGAGCGGTATTACAATCGCGCCAGGGAAGAATCGGGCATCCGGTTCGTGAAATCCCGGGTGACCCATGTGGAGCCGAACGAAGAAACCGGAATGCAGG
>Ga0210077_1000225_pt1 | contig 24528 bp, 23 predicted proteins | sample RushMan_CattailN_5_FD_185556 | JGI IMG/M metagenome (GOLD analysis project Ga0210077, IMG submission 185556) | Wetland microbial communities from San Francisco Bay, California, USA, that impact long-term carbon sequestration -... | ecosystem: Environmental > Aquatic > Marine > Wetlands ... | reverse complement strand
CTGCTGAAAGCTTCAATTTACAATCTATTCATGAAAATGAACTTAAGCTAACCCCTAAATCAGAAAGCAATCGGAAACGGCTCAAAACCCACTTCAAAAATAAACTTCAGTCATTCAACACAGCAGAAACGGAACCATGTCACGGAGTTGTGTTGAAGAAGCTATTTGCTTTGCACGTCTGCAATCTGCGCCTTAAGTACGCTGTAGTAGGTTTCGAGGTATTCTATGCCTTCTGGAGTTATGCTGTACACTTTCCTGGCTCTGCCGGTTGTGTGCTCTTTCTCGCTTATGAGGAAACCTTTCCGTTCCAAACTGTTCAACAGCGGGTAAAGGGCGCCGTGCCTGATTTTTATGTGAAAGTCGGTTTCCACGTTCTTTTTTATCTTATACCCCCATAAAGGCTGGGCTTGAACCATCCGCAATATCTGTATGTCGAGCATGTTCTTGACTATGCGTCGAACAAGTTCTTTTCGGTAGGTTTCACCCATCTTTTGCCGCCTGTTTTGGCTTGTTGCCTTGACTTGTCTGTGTTTGGCTTTATTTAATTTATGTTGAAAAGTGAATGCATGTATTGCTCCAGTATGCTTTCATATGCTTACGGTAGGTATGAACCTTTATATCTGCGTTTAGCGTCTATAGCGACATGCGATGCAATATGTCTAATAAAGGACATATTGTACACACGCATAACAAAACAACTGTTGAACACAAACACAGAAGAGGCAACATAAAATGGTAAACTCCCAAAAAGAAGTCCAAGTCAAATTGATGAAAGGGCTACTAGACCTCATCGTCCTGCAGTTCCTAAGCAGCCAGCCAATGCACGGCTACCAAGTAATCACCAAAATCCGCAAAAGCTTCGGCGTCTACTTCGGACCAAGCACAATCTACCCGCTGCTCGCCACACTGGAAAAGAAAGGCTTCGTCAACAGCGAATGGAACATGAACAACGAACGGCCACGGAAAGTGTACAAACTGACATCTGAAGGACAAAACATGCTTAACTTCACCGAAGACTCGCTTAACCTCATATGCCGAAAGATGAGCGCTTCAGCACCCGCAGGCACTGACGTAACTGTTGAACCAGCAGGCAGAGCATCATTCAACCCGATGATGAAGCGTATCCGAACGCACCAGCCGCTCATTTAAACCCCCATTTTCACACAGCAAAACCAGCCAGCGAACGCCCATAAAGCAGCGTGCAAAAGACGAAAGGTTAATCAGTCGCCCACATCACCCGCTTACGGTCAGCCAGAACAGCCTGCGGCAAACCTGTTTTAAATACGTGCAGGTAGTAATCATTAACTCGTTCAAGGTGACTGATTGACCCAAGAACTCAACGGCGTATCTGGCAGCCTTCAGAAGCAAATCATAGAATTCGGCAGGCACATCGCTGGGTCTGCCGAAATCACCGCCATAAGCTTGTTCGACAACTACTCGGTTGGAATAACAAGCACAAGGGCAACCTTGGAAATCGTGCTGGTGATTCATGATTTTCAACCGCGCCTCATGAGCTACCTCAAAATCTTGGACGGAAGAGCGGTTATCTTTTTTGCCGTGGACCAGTGGATTTTCGAAAGAGATGCCGAAAGAGGTTTCTTAGGCGAAGCGTTTGCGGGAACATTAGTTTTCCCCTACACTGCGATAATAGGCAAGAATTACCTGCATGAGCACGAAATAATCCTGAAAAAACGGTTAATTCTCGAGTCACTGGAGAATCTGGTTCTCAGCTTCCCTGAACTCTCCTACCGAATATACATAAAGCCTCAGTACTTCATGCATGAAGTCATCCTGAACCGCGTCAGAGTTTTCCCTCCCCTCGCATACAGCCTCTCAAACATTAATGGCGCCGTCGCAAGAAAGGATTTTGAACCTGTTCTTCAAGGCTACAATGAAGCGTTGAAGCAGCTTGAAGCTGAAAAGAAAGTCATAATCTCAGACGGTTACGTGATGATTCCTAAAAAATTTGTGGATGCAAGCCAAAACCCCAGAGTCCGCTTCATAAACATGTCAAAGAACGCACCTCGAACTCTGTTCACATCTTTTTTCAAGGCTTTCCCGCAACTCATGAACTTTTTCTCACAGAACAGCGAAACCTTCCTGAACCTGCAAAGGCTCATGATAAAAAAAGACGCTTATCCGCCGCGAGATTTCATCGACCCGCAAAAGTACGTTTTTGTCCCCACCTCTAAAGGTCTCGTTTCGTTAGCAGACCGCGTCAGCATCCAGGTCTTCGCCCGCAAAGTGCTCCTAAACGGAGAAAAAGGGGCAATAAAGTTTGAACCCGTCGGCGGAGTGTTAAACGACGTTTACTTAATCAAGGCTTACCCGAACGGGGTAGAGCAGAAGGTTCTGGTTAAACGGTTTAAGGACTGGTCTGGCTTCAAGTGGTTCCCGCTTTCCATGTGGTCTTTTGGAGCCCGCTCCTTCGCCGTTCTCGGCAGGTACAGGCTCGGCAAAGAGTGCGCTATAAGCGAGTTCCTCCGATGCGAAGGCTTTAACGTTCCCAAAATCCTGCACGTAAGCCATAACGAGCGGCTGGTTTTCATGGAGTTCATCGAAGGCGAAGACCTGAGCAACGGCATCAGGCGCATAGCCTCTTCAAACGGTATAGAAACAGCAAAGAAGGAACTGTCAGACATCAGGCAGGTTGGCGAGATATTCGCGCGAGTGCACAAAAGCAACATTGCGTTAGGCGACACTAAACCTGAAAACGTCATGGTCGCACCAGAAGGCAAGATTTACCTGTTGGATTTTGAGCAGGCGTCACACACCGGCGACAAGGCCTGGGATGTTGCGGAATTCCTGTATTTCTCTGGGCATTACCTTCAACCGCTGTCAAGCGCAGGCAAAGCTGAAGCCATTGCAAACTCGTTCATAAGCGGCTACCTGAAGGGCGGCGGAGACGTAAACATAATCCGAAAGGCAGGCGCCTCCAAGTACACCAGAGTGTTCAGCATCTTCACAGTCCCATCAGTCATATTAGCCATGTCTAACGCCTGCAAAAAAGCTACGGCGCCGAAGTGAGAAAGAATGGTTAAGAACACGACCTCTTTGACTTTTTACGGCGGGGTCGATGAAATCGGCGGAAACAAAATTCTCCTCCAAGACAGGGAAACGCGGGTTTTCTTCGACTTCGGCATGTCATTCGCCTTGAAGAAGCAGTTTTACTCGCCGCCTTTCCTGTCGCCGAAAAGCGAAAAAAGCCTTCAAGAGTTGGGCATCCTGCCGCAGATTAAGGGAGTATACAAGTTTGACCCGAGTCCGCCTGAAGTTGACGCCGTTTTCCTCTCACATGGGCACTTGGACCATTCGGCTTACTTGTCGTTCATAAAGCGCGAGATTCCCGTTTACTGCGGAGAAACCACCCGAACCATTCTCCAAGCGCTAAGTGACGTGCGCCGTGCGGACTTGGAGTTCAACGTGGGTGACATTGAATTCAAGGCGTTCCGCACAGGCAAGAAAATCAAGATAGACGGCCTAGAGATTGAGCCTTGCCACGTGGACCATTCGGTTCCAGGTGCATACGGCTTCGTCATCCACACCTCGAACGGCGCGGTTGTTTACACTGGGGACTTCAGAGACCACGGCGCCAAGCCGGAGATGACGCGGGATTTTGTTGAAAACGCCAAGAACGCGGAGCCCGTGGCTGTCGTCACCGAAGCCACCAACATGACTGGCGCGTCTGTTTCCAACGAAGCTGAGGTTGAGGGTAAACTTGACGAAATTGTCGCACGCGCCGACGGCGTTGTGTTGGCTGAGTTTGCTTATTCGGATGTTGACCGCCTGAACTCTTTTTACCACGTTGCCAAGAAGAATAATCGTTGCTTGGCGGTTTCACTGAAGCAGGCGTACCTTCTGGAGGCACTTCGAAAAGACAAAGGCTTGAAGGTTCCAGCCTTAGACGACGAGGCGATGTTGATTTTTCGAAAGTCGAAGAAGCGTTTTGACAAGTGGGAAAGCCAACTGATTGAGCGGTACGAGTGCGCAAACAGGGTTTGCGACGTGTTCGAAGCTTCGAAGCAGCAGTGCAAAGTCATCTTAGCTGTGTCTTTCTACGATTTTGAAGAGTTGGTGCCGCTCCAGCCGGAACCCGGAAGCTGCTACATTCTGTCGTCTTCTGAACCGTTCAACGAGGAGATGGAAATCGACTACGAGCGGCTGATTAACTGGCTGAGCCACTACGGTTTGCCGGAGTATCATGTGCACGTTTCGGGTCACATGATGCCTTTGTCGTTGAAAGCGGCGCTTAGGGAAATGGGTGCCAAGAGGATTTTTCCGGTGCACACGGAAAGCGCGGGTTTGTTCGCAAGGTTTATGCGCGACCTCAAAGGCAACGTGACGCTTGTGGAGAAGAGCAGGGAGTACAAGCTGTAGCTTTCGGGGCGCGAGCGTTTATATCTTCTGTCATGGGAAGTTATAGTGTGGGACTTGTTATGAGCGAGGTTCAATACTACAAGGGCGTACACAAAGTCAAGGTCGTTACCAAGAGCGAGGGTTATTGGATTGTTGAGGCTTTAGAGGAGTTTGATGATGACGTGGACGACGAAAAAGTCACCGTAAAAGTCGGGGAGAGGCGGATTGTGCCCGCTGACGCCGTTCACGAGCATAAGTATCTGCCGCCTCCGGTGGAGGAGCACGCGTACGAGTTGCAGATGGAGAAGAAGCTGAAACGGCGCGTCGACAAGGAACAGCAAGGCGACGAAGAATAAACAAGCATTTGTAAGCGCTAATCTTTAGGTTCAATCTTGTTTGCTACTTCATAAGTTATAAGCCGTCAAAAACCGCCCTTAAACATGATAACCGATGACTCTGACGCCAGCGTTCAGCCGTAGAATGCGCTTCGTCTTCCACAGTTTGGGCTTAAGCTGCTTAGGCGGCGCCATCTTCCTCCAAGCCTTAGTGTTCACGGATATCGTTAGGAACGGCTACTTCATGGCGATAGAGCAGAACCCAGCAATACTCGCATTCGAGGTTGCTTTAACAGTTTTTGCGGCGACTTACTTCATTTACATCTACCAGCGGCTGATGCGACAAGTAAAATAATAAGCAGTCATAAAAAGTAACAAAAAGTTACCAATTTGTTTTTCAAAGCTACAGCTCATCAAAGCTTAAATCACACAAGCCGCAATTTCACTTGACCGAGAGGAAAAACGGTTGACAGGCAAAAAAATAGGTGAAGGCGACTACGTGCTGCTGTACTTGGATGTGCGCAGAACGTACATGGTCAAGATGGAAGCGGAGAAAACCTTCCATACGCATAAGGGCTACATAAAACTAGACGACGTAATCGGCAAGGAATTCGGAGAAACCGTCAAAACCAGCTTAGGCGTGGAGTTCGCGGCGCTGGAGCCGCTCGTGACCGATTACATGATGAAATCTTCCCGCAGAACACAGATAACCTATCCCAAAGACGCCGCGTTAATCGTGATGTTCAGCGGCATCGGTCCAGGCAGCCGCGTTGTTGAATCGGGCACAGGAACAGGCGCGTTGACAACCGCGTTGGCGCATTACGTTAAGCCCGCGGGCAAGGTTTACAGCTACGAAATGCGGGAGGAATTCCAGCAGGCGGCAGAGAAAAACCTCACGCGGGCTGGCTTGAGGGAGTTTGTGGAGTTAAAAAGCGGGGACGCCACCACAGGGTTTGACGAGCAGGACGTTGACGCTGTCATACTGGATTTGGCGGTGCCGTGGCTTGTCATACCGCACGCTTACGCCGCGCTGAAGCCGTCGGGAACGATTGTTTCTTTCAGCCCCACCATAGACCAGGTGGTTAAGGCTACTGAAGCGCTAAAGGAGCACGGCTTCATCTGCATCGAGACCATCGAGTGCTTGATGCGTGGGATGCAGGTGGAACGCGGAAAAACTCGACCCCAGACGTTGATGACGGGGCATTCAGGCTACATTACTTACGCGCGCAAAGCCATAAAAAAGCCGCTGGAAGAATCGGAAAAAGGAGCTGAATAGGGCTTCTGCTAATGTGCATTTGGCGGCTCATTCCTTACTGCAACTTGGGGCATGCCAAGCGTCCAGAAAGCCTGCTTTAACTGTTCGCCGCGTGTTAAGCCGTAGTAGAAGCCGGCGACTGTGGCGAAGTAGGGAATGAACACGTTGTTTATGAACTTGTAGAGCAACGGGTTGCGGATTCTGTTTTCAAGGAAGGTTGGCTTCCAGATTCGGATGTTGTACTCCCAACAGCGAATGAAGAAGTCCCACCTTGCCCTGGACAGCGAATCCAGCTCAGCGCCCTTCTTGTTCATCAGCACGCAGTTTTCAAGCGGCACGAAGAACAGAGGCACATAAAACGCGTTGTAGCCCTTCAGCCTATCCATGAGCTCAAGCGTTGCCAAAACGTCTTCCTCCTTCTCGTCTGGAAGACCCACAATCAGCGTCGCCAGCGGATACCAGTCGTTGTCGTTCAGTATTCCGAAGGCGCTGGTGACGATTTCCTGCCATTCTTCAGGCTTGTAGGGCAGCATTTTGCCGCCCATGTACTTTCGCATTAGCCTTGTGCTGCCTGTTTCGATGCCTGTTTCGGCTGTGATTATGCCTTTGTTGCCGAGTGAGTACCAGCTGTGTTCGATGAGAATTTCCGCCAGCTCTCGAATCATCTGCGGGCTGTAGACTGCGGGTGCAAGCGACATGTGGGAGACTTGGACGCTTCTGACGCCTGGATATTCGGCGACGCTTTTGACCATGTTTACGACGGCTTCCTTGTTGGGGATGAAGCTTTTGTGTTTGGAGCCGTAGAGAAACAGGTCTTCGGTTATGAGCGTGATGTGGTCGCTGCCTTCTCGCGTTGTCATTTCCACTTCCCGCATGATGCGGTCCAGCGGCATGTCAACTTTGCTTTGCATGGTGGGCGTGCAGAACTGGCAGTTTCTCCCGCATCCCTTTGAGATTTCAACTGCGCCGTGGATTGCCGCGTGCTTTGACAGGGGCATGGTTTCGTAATCCCAGTTGCGCAGGGATTCGTCAGCGTGAACTATGCGGGGGAGCGGTTCGCCGTTGACTGCCTTCTTGAAAACCTCAATTATGGGGTCTGGTCTTCCGCCGAGGAGGACGCAGTCTACGCCGTACTTGTCGGTCATGTGTTTGCGTTCAAGCTGCCATGAGCCGAAGCCGCCGACGACGATTTTTGGTTTGAACTTTTTGATGCTAGGGTGCGATACGAGTTTATGGAACTCGAGCGCGTTCAGGGGTTCTCCGCCGCCTATGACGGAGGAGTAGGTTTTGCTGACGTAGCCCATGCCTGTCGGGTCCATTGAGCTGATTCCGACCACTTTTGTTTCTGGTCCGATGAATTGGCTGAGTTCGTCAGGGTGTGCCACGGCGACGTCGGATGCTGTGAAGCCGTTCTCCAGCAGCATGGCTTCAACTTTTCTCAAACCGTATGGCGCGTATTTGGCTCTGCCGTCCGAATAGCGCTCAACTGGGGGATATAGAGACCTTTTGGCGAATCCCAGCGGAATCGGACCTACACCGAAGCCTGCGGAGAAAGCCATGAAGGGATTATTGAAAAAGTCGCTCATCTCGGTGGCTGAAGCGGTGAGTACTATTTTGACGCCTTTGACGCCTAAACCCGTTTGTTATCTCTCCGTGTGTTTCGCGTGAACAGAAATGAACAGTTGTTCTGTAGTCTTTTTAAGAATTGCGCACGGGTAATCCCTAAAACAACGAAGAGCATGGTGAAGTGCCGTCCGAGTAACTCTGAACTGTCATCCTCGAAAGTCAAGCTAATGCCTTTTCATCATCCGGCAAGAAGAAAATAAGCCAGACCAATAATAAAAGCGTTCCCAACTATCCTCTCGGAGCGACTACCCCCTCCCCTATATAAAGAGCCTATTGTCTTTTCCGAGCCGATACCCAGCCTATTTCAAGCAACAGTTGAATCTATAAATAGAGGGGGTATAAGTCGTAGAGAGCATAACAGTGCAAGAGGCTTTAGCGTTCCAGTTGTCTCTTGATGGCTTCTTCGGCTGCTTTGACTGCGTCTTGGAGTTTTTCGGGTTTGGTTCCGCCTGCCTGCGCGAAGTTGGGTCTTCCGCCGCCTCCGCCGCCGATTATGGCTGACACTTCACGGACTATGTCGTTGGCGTTGACGCCTTTTTCCACTGCGTCTTTCCCCGCGTTGACCACGATTCTTGCGGTTTTGCCTTCTGCACCGTAAAACAGCGTCACCGTCTTCTCGTTGCGCTTTGTCATCTCGTTCGCCGTCTGCACCATGCGAGAAACGTCTATGGCTTCGCCGAAGTCCCGCTTTACAAGCACCAAGCCGCCGATTTCCATGGCATGCTTAGCGGTTTTTGCCTGCTCAAACGCCGCGCTCTCTTTCGCCGCCAGCTCCTTGATTAAGTGGCGTTTTCCAGCGTTAGCCTCCTTCAGCTCCTTCACCAGTTTCTCAGCGGTCTTGTCCAGCTTCTCCACAGGCGCACTCAACGTCTCCGAAACCCGCCACAACAGGCTCTCCTGCTCCTGCACCCGCTTCAGCGCCTGAAGACCAACCGCGTAGCCAATCCGCTCCACGCCGTCCTGAACACGCTCCGTGTAGACGATTTTGACGAAGCCAATCTCGCCCGTGCGCTTCAAGTGCGTTCCAGCGCAAGCCTCTACATCCCAATCACCCGTCTTCACCACGCGAATGTCCTTGCCAGGCACCGCACCGCCCTGATAAAGCCTGAAGCCGTAACGCGATTCCGCCTCGTTCCTCGGCAACCACGAGGGTTCAACCTGCATGTCAGCAAGAACTGCCTCGTTCGCAAGCCGCTCAATCTTGTGAACTTCCTCTGGCGTCAGTCGGCGATAATGTGAAATGTCCAGCCTCGAAGTTTCAAGCCCTTTTTGGGTTCCGTGCTGCCACACGTGCATGCCAAGCACACGCCTTGCCGCGCCGTTAACAAGGTGCGTAGCCGTGTGCGCCTTCATCAAAGCGTAGCGTTTGTCCCAGTCCAATACGCCTTTGACGGTTTCGCCTTCCTTGGGAACCGCGGAGCCTTTTATCTTGTGGACGATGACTCTGCCCGCCTTCTGCACATCAACCACTTCCGCCTGCACGCCATCGAAAACTAGGTAGCCGTGGTCGGCTGGCTGCCCACCGCCCTCAGGGTAGAAGCATGTTCGGTCCAAGACGACGTACTCGCGGTTAATCACCTTCAGGACTTTAGCTTCAAACTCCTTCACGTACGCGTCAGCATAGTACATTTGCTCGGTCGGCGGCAGCTTCTCCGCCGCGGCTTCCAAGGTTTCTTCGGCTTTGGTTTCCTCTTCTTCTGAGGGCTTGGTGGTTTGCATGTGCCTGTTAGCGATTAAAGCGTAAAAGTTCTCAGGAATCTCCACCGTGACGCCTTCTGCTTCGGCTGCTTGCTTGACGATTTCAGGCGGCAGCCCATGCGAATCGTATAATTCTGCAAGTTTTGATTCAGGCATTTGTGCAATCCACATTCCACCAATTGGCTTACCCTTTCGCTTAGGTTTTAGCTCCTCAGCAATTCGTTTGACCATGCCTTCGCCGCGCTTCAGCGTGTCCTCAAACTTCTCCTGCTCCACCTTCAGCATCTCCACAATCTCGTTCCGCATGATTTTGATTTGCGGGTAATCCTTCGACCACAACGCAACCTGCATATCCACGATGTCGTAAAGCCGCTCTGGCTCCATGTTTAGGCTACGCATTAGCCGGTAGACTCGGCGGAACAGAAGCCGCGCCAAATACCCCTCCTGAATGTTCGACGGCACCACGCCCTCCGATAAAATGAAGCATAAGCACTTCGTGTGGTCTGCCACCGCGAAGGCGTTTTCGATGGGCATCAGCACCTTGTCCAGCTTCTCCATCGGCATCCCAACCAGCTTGGCAACTTTCCGCCTTGCGTCCAGTCGGTTCACGGTCTTGTCAACGCTGACCAAGCCCGAGTACTTCGCCACCCTAAACAGCAAATCGTTGTCAACGTCGGTCAGCCCAGCCATGCCGAACACTTTGCTGAGCAAGTCGCCGTAGACCGCGTGGAAGCAACTCGGAACGCCCTGCGAAAGCCAAGCGAACCGGTCTAACCCGTAACCCGTATCCACCGTGCGGATGGGCAGCTTGACGAAATCGTCGTTAACCACCTTGTATTGCATGAACACGAGCGTGGCAACCTCCAAGCCGCCGACGATGCACTCCACATCGGGACCGGCGTTTCCGCCGCCGACCCAAACATCCTCCTTATACGTCACGTCCTCGGACTTCACGCCCAAAACGTCCGTGACCAGCTCATGGTGATAGCGCACCGTCTGGTCTTTCCAGTAAACCTCCTTATCGGGGTAGTTGAAGGCGTGGTGCCCGCCCATCTCGAAAATAGTCAAGTGCCGCCCGAAAGTCGGGCCAGTGTTCGAAATGTCCACCATCCTGATGCACGGTTGCGCTATGACCAGCGGGTTCGCAGGCGGCGGCGCAATCCCCTCCGTCACGTAAGGCTGAAAATCGATTATGCTCGCGTGAGTCAGGTAGATGTCGCTGCGCCACCTTGCTACCACTGGATAAGGCTTAATCCGCGTGTGATTGTGTTTCTCGAAAAACGAAAGGAAGGTCTCCCGCATCTCAGGAAGGCTATAACGGTTCCGCGTGGGCGGATTGTTCAGGAAAGTGTAGTCGGCGCATCCTTCGCTGGTGGATTCTCCGCAAGTTTCCTGCGCGGGATTCTGCGTCCAGTAGTATTCTTCGCATTTGGGGCAGTGTTTCCTCACGAACCCTTGCTCTTTGAAGAAGGGAAGCGCGTACTCTTCAGGTGGGAAACTGTTCAAACCGTTCAGGCACTCCGTTCGTGTCTAAGTTATCAGGTTTAAGAGTTTAAGAGTTTCACGGATTTAAACAATTGGCTTAAAATTGGCGATGTCACCCGCGCAATCTTCCCCTTTATCTGAAGCTTTAAGCAATGGTAAACGCAGACCGAGTTAAGCGCAAGTTGCCTCATCTGCTCTGCGATGGTTCCACGACTGACAAAGAGCAATGTGCTAAGCGCCACAGGATAGAAAAAGGTTTAAGGCAACTGCGTAAGTGCAAACCTGAAAAATACCAACCTCTAGAAGCTATGTTGCTTTTTGGTTCTTAAGGAAATGGAAAATGAAGTTCTAAAGAAAAAAACAATGGATAGATAGCAATAGAGAATAAGTCAGTAAGATAATAACATAAGCCATATCTTGTTGAACCATGTATGAAAATTAAGGCGATAAATGACGCAGTGGTTTGACGACGAGGAAGGAAACCTAAAAGCAAGGGAAACTCTGCTCAACTATTATTCTTCAGAGTGCAGAGACCACGGGAGTTATATTTTGACAGTAGCGGTTAGCGTTTTTGCTTTTCTTCAAATTATCGATTTTCTAAAGAAGTCCGTCGTTTATTCCAATTTCATCATAGGCTTCATACTAAGCGGTCTTGTTACAGTGAGCCTTTACATAATATTCCGAACAATCTCTTGGGGGTGGCTAGCATCCTATGCTCTTCACGTTCGAGAAATGAGTGTTGAAGATGCAGCAAAAAGGTTAAACCCCAAGTTTGAAAGAATAAATCTGCTAATCAGATTGCATTATGCTTGCATTTATGAGCATAATAGAGACCACAAATGGACAAATATTCTTTTAATAGGACGAGATAAAAATTTTCTAAATATAATAACAGTTTATTTCATCATATTCCTCCTCTTGGGATTTATACTGTCTATTTGGTTTGTTCCTGGAATAATGATAGGAACATAACTATCGATTCGGAAAATTTACTCTATTTCTCTTTTTGGGATTTAGTACCAATCGCAAATAATGAGCTACCGTTAAAGACTCGCGCTATTTTGCCTCACCATAGAAAGGGTGAAAACACGCGCCCGCAAATTCAAGTAATTTTAGATGCTGACTGAACTGACTTTGACCCTTCTTTCCCCCTTAATCGCTTTCTTCTGAAAGCAGTTTTCGAAAAATTAAATGGAACCACAAACACTTGAAAAATGCGATTTTGTATATGTAAATTAATTAAAAGAAAAAATAAGGAAAAAAGGCTCCTTTTGGTTTGAGATATCATTATTTACCTAAAAGCTATAATTTTGTGTAAAAACAAACTGTAAGACATAAACAGAAAATCGACATTATGTCAAGGTTTTAAAACCTGTAAAAATTTTAATAGTCAAAGAAGCATTCTCTTCTGAGTATCATGATTGATTCTGAACTTACTAAAGCAATTCTTAAACCTGATGAAAATTTGCAAATCGGAAAAGACGCGCCGATAAGGAATATGGTAAAAGCCCCTAATTTAGATTGGGAAACAGAAGTTGACATAGGACCCAACAGAACAGCCGATATTTTAATAACTTTGCTATACAAGCATCATGACCCGAAGAAAGTTGTTATCGAAGTGGAAAATGACCGCAAATTTGAAGTCGAAACCGTGTTAAGGAAAATAAAGAGACAACAGAACTATCCGACAATTGCGATAATCCCGAAGGAATTTGAACGCCATTCCTACCAGTTTCAAAAATCTGGGATTCCAGTGTGGTATTGGACGGCAACATGTAAATGGGAATGCCGCGCTTGCAATGAAGTCACTACTTCCTCTTCCAGCCTTACACCACCCCGATGCAGTCATTGCAAAAAACAAGGCTTTCTTAAATGGATTGAGCCAGATAACATAGACTTTAGGCCTGCAGAAAAGAACCCAGAGCTGAAGTGGAGAGAAATAGATGTGGCAACAGCACACGTTCGCTGGTAGCAAGGCACCCCTGCTGTTCTTTTGAAGTTGAAACCCTACTGAGCCAATTTCGGACGTGCTGTTAATAACGCTTAAAAGTTGTCTGACCTTAAATCTGCGTGTGTTGATGGAGCGGGTTCTCGGGTATGTGGCTAAAAAAAGCTGACGGTTCATTCCAGAAATTTGACAAGGAGAAAGTTGCTCGAACTTGTTTAAGGATGGGAACAGACAGGCAAACTGCCTACGAGATTGCGGACAAAGTAGAGGCAAGGCTCTATGATGGAATACCCACATCAAAGGTTCTTCAGATAATTTTTCACTATATGCGCAGACGTAAACCCCATGTTAGGAATTTATACGACTTGAGAAAAGGAATTAGCTTAATGGGTTCTAAGCCGGAATTTGAAGCTTATGTTCGGGCGATTTTGGCTCATGCCGGGTTTGAGGTCAGTCCTAACCAGCTCTTGGCTGGGAAGTGCGTGAATCATGAAGTTGATGGTGTCGCAAGGAAGAACGGCTTCACGTATTTTGTTGAAGCGAAACATCACCTGAACTATCACACCCCGACGGGTTTGGACGAGAGTCGCATTGCTAGAGCCGTGCTGGAGGATGTTGTTGAAGGGTTTGCACTGGGCAAGTCTAACTTGAAGATTGACGGAGCCATGATTGTTACCAACACTCGCTACTCACAGGAAGCGATACAGTATGGTAGGTGCAGAAATATTCTTCAAATCGGCTGGAGTTCCCCCGCAGGTCATGGGTTGCAGGATTTGATTGAAGGAACAAATTTGTTCCCTATGAGTTGTTTACGAGGCTTAAAGCGGGATATGAGGGATAAACTGGTTAACTACGGGATTGTGACCTTCGAGCAGGTGCTGAATGAGGAGACAGCGGAAATTGCCAGAAAAACTGGACTACCCTCACAGTTGATTAGGAAGATTAAAGATGACATTGCCTTTGGAAATTTGAATAATACTTCCCTTAGCAGTTAATTGGGAAAAGCACAATACAGTTTTGGCAGAATGCTTAAGTTTTGCGTTGCCTACGAGTGCCAACCATCAATCAGTTTCCCAACGCCCGCATCATGCTTTTCCAATCCATAACGCCTAAGCGGCTTAGTCAAGTGCCGCTGCGACCTAGTTGCCGTCACATACAATCCAGTTTTCAGCCCTCGCTCCACGGGCACAGCCTCTTTCTCAGCTTTGCTGAATCTTGCGCCGCACTTCTCACAGCGGAACCCCTGATTTTTCCCCATGGACTTTAAACGTTTGCCGCAGGTCGGGCACACGGGATTCTGAAAAGCCACCTTCGCGGCGAGTTTCAGGATGTTGATTTTTTCCAGATTAATCGTTAACGGCTTGCCCGCTGACGGCTTGCGCACGGCACCGATGGCTTCTATGGCGTCGCCGACGATGAGGCTGTTTGCCACTTTGCGGAGACCGCCCGTCGGCTCGTAAGCGGCGCAGTCAACCTCACCAGTGTCGTCTTTTATGGAGAAAATCACGTGGCGCAACGGCACGACCCGCGGGTTCCGCGACACCACACCCCGCAAGACGACGGAACTGTAAGGCTCAATCTGCGCCAGTGATGCCACCCGTTTGAGGTGCGCGTCCGTGCCCTGGTTGCTTCGGAAGATAACCCACCTGTCTACAGGTTCAAGCGGCTTAACCAGCCCGAAAGCCCGCTTAACCACGTCAGGCGTTTCGCCCCTGATGCCGAACAGAATCGGGTCAGGACCACGCGGCGTAATTATCACCCTGCCCCTCTCCAAGTCCACGTTGTTGAACGTGTACGGCTGCGTCAACTCATCCATCCTGAAAATCGAGTCTTCATCCACCCGCCTCTGCGAGCCGTAATTCTCTGGCTTGCGGTAGGCGATTAGTTCGTAGGTGTAGTCGCCGTCGCTGGTTGCGCCGATTGATGCCAAAGCGCCGATGATGCCCCTGCAAGTGTTAAAGCCCAAGGCTTCGCCCCCGAACTTCACGATGAGCGCTTTAGCTTCCTTTAGGGTTACGATGCTGGTTACGGCGTTTTTGGAGAAGGTTTTGATTTCTTGCGGGATTTCAGGTGTTTTCAAGAATGCTATGCCGGGGTCGGTTCCGCGGAAACTCAGGTCGGCATGTTCCTCAACCAAGCCAATAGCCTGCTGCTTTATGCGTTCATCCAATGCCTCGGCGTGCATGATTCTCAGGCAGAGGGCGCCGTTGCCTCTTGTTTTCCACGGCACGTTCGGGTTAAGCCTGATGAGGTTTGGGTAATCCAGAAACGTGACTCCGAGCCCTTCTAGCTGCTCCACGAGGAGGGCGGCAACGTGGGTTGTGCAGCCTTTTCTAGTTGAGTCTGTATCGTCTAAGCCTATATGCATCACTTGCTTGTTCAAGGCGGTTCTCTCGGCTTGTTAGAGAGTGCGCTGCGCAATGTAAAAAGATTGTTAAGAAAAAAGAGGCGGTTGAGGCTCAATAGAGCATCGGGTTGCGTTGGAACGGCACAAGATTCTCCGTGATAATCATCGTCAGTTTCGCGTTCACTCGGGCGATTCCCGCGATTTTCCTGTTCACGATGAACTTGAGCTTCTCCATGGTGTCCGCTCGGATGCTGGCGATGATGTCGTAGACTCCCCACAGGCTGTGCGCTTCCTCAACGCCTTCAACCTTCTTCAATTCTTCTAAAACTTCGGTTTCGGCTCCTATCTCCGTGTTCAATAGGACGTATGCTGTAGGCATTTTCTTGTTTCTCCTGACATTTGTGGTGGCTGGATTCAGAGGCTGGGGTGCTCTGTCTCGTTCAAGGGGAACGTAAAAAGATTTGGTGGGTTTCCAAACCTCCTCATCCAAGCCCTAAAAAACTGAGTGCATCTGTCTTTAGTGAGAGCGGCTACTGCAGCTAGACTCACGTTGGAGACATCCACGCGAATTTTAAGGGTTTTATTCATTCTCCCACTACCTCTAGACGCACGTTTGGAGTAATGGGGTTTAAAAAATTTAAAACTATGTGACTGTGTATGTACAATCACACTTCCACTAGAGCACGCGAGGGTGCAAGGTGGTAAAACACTTTTTTTGGGCAGTCGGCTGCAGCTACTAAGCCGTTTCTTTCAGGTAGTGCTTTCGGGCGTGCGTGTCCAGTTCTTTTCCATCAGAGAAGTTGGCGTCACACCACGGACACTTAAACTCGTCTTCCATTTAATCTCCTAAAAAAATAAACTCTACCCCGAAGCTATAAGCCTGTGTGATTGTGTAGAAGCGACAACAAATCTTCTTTCAAAAAACCCGCTGTGCAACTCGGGTTTTGGCGGATAAAGAAAGGGAAAATTTTGTTGTAAGCCGCTATTTTTCTTCGACTACAATCATTGTCAGCGTGGATCTGACTTTGTCAAGTCGCCGAATACGCCAGGTTACTATTTCTTTCAGTCTGTCCATGGTGTCTGCTTTGACTCTTGCGACGATGTCGTAGACTCCGTAGACGGCGGAGGCCTCTTCCACTCCCTCAACTTTTTTCAGTTCTTTAAGAACGTCTGACTCTGAACCTATCTCGGTGTTTATCAACACAAACGCTGTTGGCATAATAGACTCCTCTAAGAATACTGTTGTCTCATGTGCATTAAAATGTTTTTCCTAAACCCGCATTGCTTCGTAGTCCAGAATGGGAAATTCCGTCGCAGACGGAACGTTTTAAGCCGCAGGTGTTTTCGCCTTAAATAATAGTAATCACAAAATCCTAAGCATAGGTGCCGCCGACATGAGCTTGCGCGTGAATCCCGAATACGAAAAGTTGTTGCCAAAAATGTCCGACGAGGAATTCGAAGAGCTGAAAGCTTCGATACGCGCAGAAGGGCAGCACTACCCCATAGTCGCAAACGAAGACTTAGAAGTGCTTGATGGGCACCACAGGTTCCGAGCCTGCACTGAACTGGGAATTGAGCCGGATTTTGAAGTGCGCAAGTTCGAAAACAAGCTTCTGGAAAAGAAGTTCGTTATAGAAGTCAACCTGCGGCGGCGGCACTTAACCAACTTTCAGCTTGTGGAGCTAGCCGTGCCGCTGCTGGAGATTGAAAAGGCGCTCGCCAAGAAACGGCAGGTTGACGGCGGAAAAGCTGGGCGGGACCTGCAGTTAGGGTTAGCGCCAGATGACGCTAAGCCCGTTTCCAAAGGCAAAGCCGCTGATGTGGTCGCTAAGAAGGCTGGTGTTTCGGCTCGCACGTTTGAGAGGGGTAAAAAAATCTTGGAGAAGGCGAGCGAGGAGGATAAGCAGCGGCTGCGGGAGGGAAAGACCAGCATAGCCCAAGTTTACCGCGAAGTCATCGCCAAGGAGAGGGGCTTTGAACCTGAGGCGGAAAGCGAATCGGCGTTTTCCATTGCTGAAACCGCGGCACTTGATCCGCGTCTGGAGCGGAACAGGGCTGAGTTGGTGGCGCTTCTGCAGAAGTTGGTTGAAAAGGAGGTTTTTTGTCCGTCTTGCGGAAACGGCATGTTCGAATGTAGCAAGTGCCACAAGACGTTGCGGGAACTGCTTAAGCATGAAGCCGAACTTGATGCTTCTCGGGAATAAGCAAAAGATTGCGCCTTGAGGCTGAAACTGTTTTCTAACGGTCTTGGTCTGGGTGTTCTGTGGAACATCGTAAATCTTATCTTGTCCATAGTTAGATAGCAGGTAGCAAAGTCAGTATGCGCCTGCATGAATTGAGGCGGACACTTTGCTCCAAAAAGTCAAAAAATCCGCAATCGAAATCTCTCCCCTCATCATAATTCTAATAGGCGCTGCACTTGTCGCCTTCTCGCTGGGCACGTACCAAAGCTATGACACGGAACTGGAGTTCGAGGCAGCCTCAAACATAGCGAAGGTGGGCGTTCCTTATGTGGAGGCTTATGGCACCATTATAGACCAGCCGCCGCTGGGCTTCTACACCGAAGCGCTGTTTTTCAGAATCGCTGGCACATCAGCCAGCGCGGGCGTGACCCTGATGACTCTTTTCGGGCTCGGCTCCATTGTCATAGTGTACTTTATCGGCAAGGAGCTGTATGGCAAGTCAACTGGGCTTTTTGCAGCCGCACTTTTAGGTGTAAGCCCGTGGCATCTTGTACTTTCAAGGAGTTTCCTCCTCGATGCACAATGCCTGTTCTTGAGCTTGCTCTGCCTGTTCGTGGGAGTTTTAGCCATCCGCAAGAGCTCCGTAACGCTCGCCCTTGCTTCGGGGTTGGCTTTTGCCGCCGCACTGCTGACCAAGTTCTACGCCGTATTCATTCTTGTGCCCATCCTTCTGTTCTATATCCATTCTCGACCGAGCAACCTTAAGCGCGTCCTCAGCCAACTAGCCGCGTTCATCGCTCCAGTGCTCGCGTTTGCGTTCTGGTGGTATCAAATGTTTCTAGGTCGCCCGCTGCTTTCGATTTTGCACCACAACGACCTCAACGACGTAATTCCCGCCAGCACCGGTGTCGTTGCTTCTCCTTTTTTCGCCACCAACTTCCTGATTGATTACGGGCTGGGACTCGCATTCGTTGCAGCAACAGTCTTTTCTTTGTTTCTGAGCTTCGCGCCAAGAAAATTCTCAAAAACGCTGATTGTTGACTTGATAAGTTTAGCCTCAATAGCCTTTATCGTAAGCGTTAACGTCTATCTGGGCGCAGTTATGAACCTTAACGTGCCCTACTTTAGCGCCATCAAATACCTTTACCAAGCCTTGCCCCTCTTTGTTCTCCTAACGGCTTCGTTAAGTGCCAAGAGCCTTGCACTGTTCAAAACCGCAACATCCACCTCGCACCTCAGAAAGATGCTGATTTATGCAGGTGCCGCGGCGGCGCTTGTTCTGCTTGCCGCAGCGTTGCTTTCAAGCATGTACTACACGAACGCGATGTCTCAACGCGATTACTTGCAGTTCCGAGTGGAGAAGAACGTCAATTACGGATATGCTCTGCTTACTACTGCTCCTACAGTCGACAGCAGCCCGCTCATGACTCTTCAATTTTACGGATTTGCGATGATGTTGTTTGGTCTGCTTTGGGCAGGCAGGCACAGACTAACGCGGTTAATCAAGCCAGCAAACGTTCAGCAGGTGAAATGAGAAGTGGAAAGGTTAAGGGCTTCCGATGGAGCCAAAAGCGTACACTTTGCCGTCGTTTGAGCCAATGTAAAGTATGCCGTTGGCGATAGAAGGGGTTGACTCTACTTGGTCCCCGGTTGTGTAGCGCCAAATTTCGCTGCCTGTCGAGGCGCTTAAAGCATAGACGTTGTTATCCTTTGAGCCGACGTAAACTACGCCGTTAGCAACGGTGGGGCTTCCATCTATTTCGTTGCCAGTCGTGTAGTTCCATATTTTGTCACCATTTGCTGCATCGAGAGCATACACGTTGTGGTCGTCTGAGCTGACAAACACCACGTTGTCTGCGACTGCCGGAGACGATTCCACACGCCCTCCTGTGGTGTAATTCCATAACTGTTCGCCGCTTGCAGCGTCCAAAGCGTAAACAGTGTTGCTCGAGGCAAAGTAGACCTTGCCGCTGACAACAGCAGACGAAGAAAAAATCGGACCCAAAGCAAAGAAGCTCCAGATTTCTTTTCCCGTCTCCGCGTTCAAAGCGTAAGCAGTATCATGCGAGTTAACGTAGATCACCCCGTTAACGACAGACGGAGATGACCACACAGAATTACTCGTCGCGAAACTCCATATTCTGCTGCCTGTTGCCGCGTTTATAGCGTACACGTTATCGTCGTTGGAACCGACATAAACCACGCCATCGACAACAGCAGGAGCGGAATACACATCACCTCCGGTGGTGAAACTCCACATTTTGTCTCCTGTTGCGGCTTCTAAGGCGTAGACGTTGCCGTCATCTGACCCAAAATAGACCACGCTGCCCGCAACCGTGCAGGAAGACTCCACCCTATTGCCAGTCTGGTAGCTCCATATCTTGAAGCCTGTTGACGCGTTCACCGCGTAAAGTCTGCCATCATTTGAGCCGAAATAAGCCACGCCGTCAACAACCGCAGGCGAAGGATACTCTATAGTCATCTGAGTAGCGTAAATCCATAGGGTCTGGTTTGTGAGCGGTCCTGCCGAGGTTGAGTAACCTGTGCGCGCTAAGTCCTGACGAAAGGTAGGTGACCAGTTCCCATCAGACTGCGGAGGCGGGGAATTTTCGGGTTGCGGCTGAAAAACTATGTAGATTCCAATCCCCAAGATAACAATTACTACCAGAGCCAAAAGTGCCGCGATGGCTTTTTTCCGTGTTAATCTGGTCAGCCCCAAGTTCGATGGATAATCCAACCATGTATAAAAGTTTTTCCAAAAAATCACCAAACACACCCAACATGCACGAAGTCACCGAGTTTTCAGGACACACCGAAGAATACAGCGATGGCAAGTGAAATCTTCCGAAAACGAAAATAAGGTGTTTACCATGACTGTAACGAGACCATGCAAGAATAGCCAAACCACGGAAAAGCGGCCGAGGTGAGGTAGCTTGGTAGCCTAGAGGCCTGTGGAGCCTTTTGCCTGGGTTCAAATCCCAGCCTCGGCCCCTCCGCAGCGATTTGTACCCAGACGCTAACGACTTTTCACCTACGATTGCACGATGAACCAGAAATTGCCGTCAGGATCATTGACGCTGAAGTACTTGCCGCCCGTTGGGTAAGGCTTGACTTCGCCGTTTGGTTTGGCGCCTTTAGCATTAATTTCCGCATATGCCGCTTCGATGTCTGATGTTGAGAGGAACATCTTTCCGATACCAGGCTTAATTTCATCGGACATAGTGACGAGGGCGAGATACGTGCCGCCGCCTGGAGGAACAACGAATACGCCTCGGTTTCCATCCCACGTGGTGTCTTGGGTTGCTTCAAAACCCAGCACATCAGTATAGAACGCCTTGGCTTTGTCCATGTCACGGACAAGCAAGTGAACCATCGTGATTTTATCAACAATTTTCAAAAATTATCACCTACTTCAACGTAGGTATCGAGGTACTTCAAGTTTTCGAAGTTACATGAGAACGTGGTTTCAAAGCCCAGACGAGGTTAAAGCTGAGATTTGGCCGTCGTTTCCATGCTTACTTCTTGAATGCCACGTAAATGTCCGCTTCAATCATCTGCGACTGGTTGTTGTAGAAGTGGTGTGTGAAGTAGATGTTCCCGTTGCTGTCCATGGATGATTCCCCTGCGAACTGCGACAGGATAAGCACGGGCTCCTGCCATTCGCCGTCAACTTTTAGCGACCTGTAGATAGCGGGCGTCCCCATGTATGTTCGGGTGAACCATAACTCGTTGCTGTCTTGGGTGAGGAAGGGCCAGCCTTCGTCGCCGTCGGTGTTGACCGCCGCCACGTTCTGGGGCGTTTGCCATTCCCCGTTAACTTTCTGCGACGCCCAGATGTCAAGTCCGCCTTTGCCGTCTTTCCTGTCCGAGTGGAAGTACAGAGTGTTGCCGTCGGCGGTGATGTGCATCTCGCCCATCTGGTACTCCTTCATCAGCTTGTCGCCCACGTACTGCCAATCCGTCCATTTCCCGTCCTTGAATTGGGCGGTGAAGTAATTGACTCCCGTGTAGCCTTCTCGGGCGGAAGCAAACCACATGGTGTCGCCCTGCACGAACTCCGCGCCGTCCAACGCCAGCTTCCCGGGGTCCTGCAGGACTACTCGTTCCGCTTTGCTCCATGCGCCGTTCTGCCATTTCGACACGTAAATGCCTGTTACGCCGTCGAGAACCTGCTTTTCCACGGGGATGTTCACGTCTGGGGTGAAGAAGAAGTAAAGCGTTTTGCCGTCGGGTGTGACGTATGCGGAGTCTTCGCCGCCCGCAGTGTTAACCGCGCTGGATAGGGGCACGGGCTCGCTCCACTCGTCCGAATGCAAGATAGGCGGATACAGGTCGGTTTCAGGCGTCATCTTCACGGCGTCTGCGGGTATGCTGCTTTCCCTGTCCGGCACCTCGGTGTCTTCTGGGGCTTGCGGTTGCTGGAGGCTTAACGCTGCGAAAACCGCGACTGCCATTATGATGATTGCGATTACTGCGAAAACTGGTTTAGCTAACCCTCGTGAACTCATTTTCAGGTCTCTGGCTCCTTTGGGCGTTTTGCTTTTAATATTTTGTTAAATGCAAATTTAGATTCTTGAAGCCATTTAGCGATTGGTGGGCAGCAATTCTTTAGGAAGAGGAAATAAACAAATACTCTCGGTTACTCTACTATTAACTGTCTCAACCAGATAGAGCAAGCACGTAAGACGGAACTAACAGAGGAACAAGTGCCACAAACCTTGTACCTGTGAACATTAGCTCTCACCAAACCGTGCAACATGGTGGAGACACGGGCTGCAAATTCCCATGCCGAGAGAGCTTAGCCGAGAGGAGCGCACCGCTCTTTGCAGTGAGGTTGAGTGATAGGTTACATGGGAGACAATTCAGCCCGTCAAGGAACTATTCTGTTGGCTGACTTCTTGGGGAATGAAAGGAAAAAAAATGGGTTCCTCGAATAGGAATAACAGTTTCTAGTTCTGGGAGTTATGAAGTGTACCTATAGCTTGTTTCAGTTATTGTTCCGTCATGATATGTTCCGTGCCACTCAACGACTATAGTTCCTGAAGTGCAAACGGCTGAAACAGCATACGTTGGGTCGCTAGCATCATCAAGAGGGTATTGAACTATCACAGACCATCCTTGGCTCGTATAAATATAAGATTGCTTACCTGCTTCGTAATTATTTCTTATTCCGCCTTCCCAGTTGAGATTCTTGATCAGATCTGCAGTTTGTGGATGATTGGTTTTTATGTAATCCATCGCAGCGTCACGGGCTTTTTGTTCTTTAGGGATTTGATTCAAAAAAACAAACAGAGCCACGCCCGCAACAGCGATTATAATGACTGCTACAACAGTGATAATGATTAAATTCTTTTTCTTCATTCTTAACAGGCTTTCTCCTAGCATGGGTTAAACCCCTATTTATAATGCACTAAAAGCACACAAAACGTGGGATACGACCGCCCGCGAAAAAGCGGGGAGCTAAATTCTTAAGTTACACGATCACCATTAAGGTTAGAAACGCAGGCTGGTGCCCAGATTTGGATTTGGAAAGGAAGATTGAGTTGATTTGCAGGCCGCCCACAGAGGAGGTCCTCACGCCAGAGGATTTGCGGCATCTGCTGGAGACGGAGGAGCATCCTGTCGCCTACAACGGTTGGGAACCGTCAGGTCTGGCGCATCTGGGAACGGGCGTGATTTGCGCCTACAAGATGAAGGACTTCGCCGAGGCGGGCTTGCGGTTCAAAGCCTTCTTAGCCACGTGGCATGCTTGGCTGAACAACAAGTTCGGCGGCGACCTGACGCTGATTCGGAAAGCAGCCGACCTTTTCCGGCACTCGTGGATAGCGCTCGGCGTGCCCGCGGACAAGGTGGAGTTCATCTACTCGGACAAGCTCTACGACGATGTGGATTACTGGGCGAAGACGGTGACGGTTGCGAAGAACTTGACGATTGCGCGGACGCGGCGGACGCTGGAGATTGCGGGCAGAAAAGAAACCGACGCCAGATACGTGTCGGATTTCCTGTACACTCCAATGCAGGTCGCCGACATCTTCCACATGCAGGTCAAAATCTGCCAGCTGGGCATGGACCAGCGGAAAGCCAACGTGGTCGCCCGCGAGATAGGCGAGAAAATCGGGTACTGGAAACCCGTCTGCGTCCACCACCACCTGCTGCAGGGGTTAGAGAAGCCTGCGGTGTGGCCGATTCCTGAGGGGCAGAAGAAGGAGGCGGTTGCCAGCGCCAAGATGAGCAAGAGCAAGCCCGAAACCTGCATATTCGTTTACGACTCGCCCGCGGAGATTAAGCAGAAGATGACGAGAGCCTTCTGTCCCGAGCGAACCGTTGCGTTCAACCCCGTGCTGGACATCTGCAAGTACATAATCTTCCGCGAGAAACCCGTTTTCAAGATTGAGCGCCCCGCCAAGTTCGGCGGCACCGTCGAATTCCAGAGCTTCCATGAGCTGGAAACAGCGTACGCGCAGGGCAAGCTGCACCCGCAGGACCTCAAGAACGGCGTTGCCGCGGAACTCGCCGGTATCCTTGAGCCCGTCCGACGATACTTCGAGACCAACAGCGAAGCCCACGAGTGCTTGGAGACTGTTCGCCAGTTTAAAGTAACAAGGTAAACCCCGTTGTCCACGCGGCTCAGAGAGAAAGAAGAAAAAATCCTGACGATCCTCGAAGCCTTAGCCGCCGAATCCGCGAAAGGCACACCCATAATCGTTGAGGGGAAAAAAGACGTTGAAGCGTTGTGCGGTTTAGGTGTTGAAGGCGTCATGGTGACGGCGAAGACGGGCGGCAAAACCTTTCTGGACGTAGTTTCTGAGGTTGAGGGAATGGGCGCTGGAGAGGCGGTTTTGCTTCTGGATTTTGACAGGCGCGGCAGGGAAGGAACAAAGCGGTTTAAGCAGGATTTGGAGCACGCGAAGATTGCGCCTAACCTGAAGTTCTGGAGGGAGCTTAAGGCGCTGCTTGGGCGGGAAATTCAATGCGTCGAAAGCTTGACCTCGTATATGTCTACGCTTAGACTCAAGATTGGCGCGGGGTCCCTGCAGAACAAGCCGTGAATTAGGGCAGCGTGACGGTTCCGGCTACGCGCAGTTTTCCGCCCTCCAGATAAGCCAGCACCGCCGTGTCGCCAGGGTAATGCACCAGCTCCTTCTCCAGAGCCAGCGTCAAGGCGGGTTTGCGCCAGTCGCCCTCATCGCTGACGGCTTCTACCTTGCAGTTGAGGAACTGCATCCAATGCCCCAAGTGCACGACCATGCCAGCTTTCAGCGGCGTCGTCCAGTACTTGACCAGAGACGCGTGAG
>Ga0210077_1000224_pt1 | contig 24600 bp, 27 predicted proteins | sample RushMan_CattailN_5_FD_185556 | JGI IMG/M metagenome (GOLD analysis project Ga0210077, IMG submission 185556) | Wetland microbial communities from San Francisco Bay, California, USA, that impact long-term carbon sequestration -... | ecosystem: Environmental > Aquatic > Marine > Wetlands ... | reverse complement strand
GCTCGTCCCCGCGTGTGCGCCAACGGGTGTGACCGAGCAGGAGCGTGGCGCGGTTGTCCATTGAGGCAAGGAGTTCGGCGAAGGCCTTGTCTGTCACGAACCGCTCGGCCGTCACCGGGCGCTTGAACAGCCGGTGGCCGCCGTCGGCATCGAGCCATGCCGCGCCGGTGGCATGGGGACCGCGCTCCTCGCTCAGTAGCAGCAGGCGGGTGAAGAGCCAGGCGAGGTGCTCCCGCTCCTCGGCTCGCCGTCGCTTTTTTCCGAAGATGACGCCTGCGAGCCCGCACATCAGGGTTTCCCTCCCTGCGGATCGACGATGAACCCGCGGAAGACGCCCTCGGCGTACTCCTTCGGGTGCTCCTCGATCCAGCGCGCGGCATCGGGATATCCGAGCTCCCCGGCCAGCCGGGCGACGACCGGCCGGTCGAGCATGTTGGTCAGCCCCGAGAGCCGAACGGCGTCGATGCCCTGCCATGCCAAGGCGGGGATCGATATCCGCGCGGGTTTGTCGTCCTGCACCTCGGCAAGACCGTGTTTGATCAACGCATCGAGGAATGATGATACCTTTTCCTCGGGCGTGTCGCCTCGGACCGCCAGCTCGACACCAGCGAGCATCTTGGCGTTGCGCAGGACCATGTCGATGTAGTCTTCCATATCCCGCTGGTCGGAAAAGAGCGTGGCCCCTTTCATGGCGTGGACCACGTCGGTCACCGTCTCCCCGGTAAAGACTTCGCCGTCTTCTTCCAGCGGCTGCCCATTCAGGGCGGTGTTTCGGATCAGCACTTTCATGACGCGCCTCCTTGCGTCCCGCCGGTTTCGCCCCCCGAAAACGCCGGAGGCCGGGTTTCGGGCCCGGCCTCCGTGAGGGGTTCCGCCTTGGGGGCGGTTTGTTCGTCTGGTTTCACTCTGCCGCGTTTGAAGGCCGAGTCCCCCGGTAAGGCGGCGATCAGATGCTTGCGCGCGGTCTTGAACTCGTCCCCGATCAGCCCCAGGTGGAGCAGGAAGACCCGGAAGTCGTACCGGGCGCTTTGAGGATCGAAGGACCGCTTGCGGCTCGAGGCTGCCCGGCCGTTGAGCGCCTTGGCCGGCCTCAACGCAAGTATTGTGTGTTGCGCCGGCCGGCCACCTGAAAGCCGGTCACAGCGCGCGACATCGACCGTCCGGAGCGAGAAAAGGCGGCCAGCCGAGCAGGTGCATGCGCAGCCGGTCGAAAAGGAAACGGTGCGCCGGCGCCCAGCCCGCGGTTTCAAGCATGGTAAGAGCCCGCGCGACAAAATCCGACGCTCCCGGCGGCCTCGTCAAAGCCACAAGTGCCACAGCCAGGGCCACGGCCTGCCCGCGGAAACGCCGGATCCACTGATGGCCGCGCTGGTAGGGCATCCGGCTGTCGCCGGCAGCCACCGCCGACTCCTTCAGCGTCTTATGATCGAGCAGCCGCGATTTCAGAAACAGTCCGATGACTGAAATCGCGTAGCGCAGATAAGGCAGCAAAAACTCGGGCAATAGCGATATGGTGCGCCGACAGAAGAGACACAGATAGCGGCGCACTCGAATGACACCGTCGAATCCGGCATCCGTGACCGTACGCCAGTAAAATCCATGCGCCCATAGCGGCTTCCTGGCTCCGCACTGCGCGCACGAGCACGGCCGATGATCGTGGCACCCTGCGCATTTTTCGTTGTATTGCTGGATCGAACCGTCGAAGGGATATAGGATCTGCATGGGACCTCCGCTTCGTCAAGTGAGTGGGTCTCACCGGAGGGTGCCACAGCTCGCAACTGGGCGCCCTCCAACCTCTACTATAGGCAAACCCGACACGTCAATCTTACGAGGATACTCCCAAAGGCCCGGCATCGATCCGGCTAACCCAGTGACAAGGACTGGCAGATCAAACTCCAGTACGCCAAATTCTCAAGATGCTTTCTATCAGGCAGGAAGGGAATGTGAGAAATACGCGGATCTAAGGAATGAAATATCGTGGCAGGCTACAGCGTGCTTGTCGAAGAGCTCCATCATGCGGGCGAAGTCCAGGAGAGACCGGCTCAGACGGTCCACCTTATATACCACCACGCAGTCGATTTCGCCCGACTCGATGCCGGCGAAGAGCCGCTTGAGGGCGGGCCGCTCCATGTTGCCTCCGGTGAATCCGCCGTCGTCAAATCGGTCGGGGATGCACACCCATCCCTCGTGCCTTTGGCTCGCGATATAGGCTTCCGCGGATTCCCTCTGGGCGTCGAGGCTGTTGAACTGCTGCTCTAGCCCCTCGTCTGTGGACTTGCGGGTGTAGATGGCGCAGCGGATCGTCCCGTTGGTACTTGATGCCGACTCCCGGGCTTCTCGCCGGCCACGGTTATTGTTTCTGCTCATTCCTTTCTCCTCTCGGGTTTGCGGCTCCCGCCTCCGGCAGCTCCATCGGCGATGCCGAAGAAGAGGAACCCGTTCCACTTGCTACCGGTGACCTCCTGGGCGATGGCGGAGAGGGACTTGTAGCGTCGGCCGTCGAACTCGAAGCCGTTGTCGAGGACCTTGACCACAATGTCGCGGCCTTGGAACTCGCGGGCGAGCAGAGTTCCGGGCAGAGGCAGCCTCGGGTCGCGCGACGGGGATATGCGGCCGGTCGCCGTTCTCGCTTTGACCTCGGCGGAACCCGAGGCGGCCGGATCACGCGGAGCGCGCGTTCTCAGGTCGGCGTCATTGGCCAGTTCCTCGGCTCTGCGCCGGGCCCGCTCCGAAAGGTCACCCTCGGCCAGGGCTTGGATACGCCAAGCGATTCGCTTGCGAAGGAACTCCTTGTGGTAGGAGCGGGTCTCTTCTCCGAAGACCTCGATGTACTTGTCTCGGAGCTCTCCCACGGTCATCCGGGAGAGCCCCTGGACCTCTTGATACGTTGTTGCTTCCATCCGAAACCTCCTTTGGTTCATGGGCTTCGCCCCGGCGGGCGGTCCGTCCGCACCGCAGTCTCAGGCGTTAACTCGTGAATGAAGGCTTCGTTGGGCCGAAACATCAAGGCGTTTTTCCGTAAACGCCTCAGATTCTACGACTTGCGCCACATGCGCCGCCCCGCCGTCGGAATCGGGGGCGAGTCGGCGTCTGTTTCGATGGCGCATGTAACCCCGGGCAAGGATCGTAGCGATCTCCGATATCACCTCGTCGACCGAGACTGGGACGTGTTCGTTGGCCGGCATCCGGTCCTCCTTTTGCGGGAGGCCGCGGAAGGGCCCGCCGTGGATGCCGCGGGGCTGGATAGGCCGGTCATCGAGAAGGCCGTTGGAGCCCATCCGACACCACCCGAAGGCGATGTCGTCGGCGCCCACAACGGTCTCCGTTCTCACGGCCGCTTCCGCTGTCTGGTAATCCGCTTGCGCCGGACCCACTGGTCCGGCTTTCGGCCGATACCTACCGGAGGGGAGTTCGAAATGTCGAAGCGGGTGCCCGGATGCAACCGGGCTGTTAAACAAGGCGACTCGAAAAACGGAGAACGGGAGAATTCGGAAAGGACATTTTCGGAGAGCGCGCGCAACCCCCAGGGTTGCACCCGAACCCCAGGCGGTGGGTTTCGAAATAGAGAATCAGGGTAAATGTGCGGGCGGGCGTAAGTCGGCGTGGGCACGCCGGAAACGACGAGACCCCGAGGGGATCACCCCCCGGGGTCTTGCGTTAAACAAGAACCGCTGAAATCAGCGGATTGAATTTTGGCTCCTCGGGCAGGACTCGAACCTGCAACCTAGTGGTTAACAGCCACCCGCTCTGCCGATTGAGCTACCGAGGAGCAGGCTGAGTCAATTTAGCAGAAACGGCGGGCTGACGCAAGGTCCGCACTGCACCTGCACCTGCACCTGTCCGCGCTCGCTGTTTTTGTCCCTGCCGTCTTGTGTCCAGGTCCTCCTGCCCTCCCCGTTCCGCGGCGTCCCACGCCGAGGCGGGCCCTCGTGGAGCCGCCGCGTCGCGCGTCTCCGTGCCGGAATTCGATTTTCTTTTGCCCGAGCCTCCGGTTTGTGGTAATATTCTCGCCCTTTGGAAGACTGCGAACTCCGGTACTCGCCTCACCTCACGGCCGCCCCCGGGCTCTCGCCGCGGAGACGCCATGGACCGTCCCTTCGCAACCCCAACCGGGATAAAATGCGCTTCTTCGACGAGCGCGCTTCGGTGTGGGACAAGGATCACCGCTGCCCCGACGAGGAAACCCGGATCCCCCTCGTCATGCCGTACTTCGCGCTCCCGCGGCCGCCGGCCCGTGTCCTCGATATCGGCTGCGGCACGGGCAAGCTCGTTCCCTGGATCCGGCCTCTGCTCGGCCGCACCGGTCTCCTCGTCGAGTCCGACTTCTCCCGGGGCATGCTCCGGGCCGGAAGGGCCAAGGGCTTCCCCCCGGATGTCGTTTTCTCCCAGACGGACGCTCAGATGTGCTGTTTCAAAGACCGAAGTTTCGACGCGGTCGTCTGTTTCGCCCTGTTTCCCCACCTCGAAAATCAGCCGGCCGCCCTGGCCGGTTTCCGGCGCCTGCTCGGGCCCGGGGGCCTGCTCCTGATCGCCCACACCATGGGCCGCGGCGAGTTGAACGCCCTGTTCCGTTGCATCGGAGGGCCGGTCGCCCGGGATTTCCTGCCGGACGGGGTTTCCTTGACGAAAATGCTGTCGGCGGCCGGATTCCGCCGGCCCATGGTCATCGACCGTCCTCACGTCTATGTCGCCCAAGCCTGGGCCTGAATTCCCCGCCAACGCGAACCGATCCCTTGGCCATGAGGGCATCAAGACTTCCCTGTTCTCAAGCCGGGGCCGCCCCGGCTTGGGGATATGCGGCAAAGGTAGATGCGCAGGGAGAGGGTCTGTCTTTTCGAGCGAGAAAGCCCGACCGGCGCCTAAAACCGGTAGCCGGCCTGCTTGGCCATCTTGCGGTAGTCCTCGCCCCACATTTCGACGACCTTGCACATCTCGTAGATGCGGGACCGCAGGCGGACGCCGATGCGGTCGATGAGACTCTCGCCGCCTTTCCTGTAGAAGGCGTCGCGGCCGTCCTCCTCGTCCTCGGTGTCCGGATAGTTGGTCGTGAAGAGGGTGATCTTCTTGTGATTGTAGCGGTGGTTGATGATGTAGAAGACCGTATCCTCGACCCAGGCCGTGGTCCGCTTGGCGCCGAGCTCGTCGAGGACCAGGACTTCGGACTGGAAGACCGGATTCAGGACGTCCGATTCCGTGAGGGCAGATTCGGGGCTGAACGTGCTCTGGATCCCCCGGATCAGCTCGCGGAAATCGTAGAAGATACACGGGACGGATTTTTTCAGGACCAGTTCCTGGATGATGGCCGCCGCCAAGTGGGTCTTCCCAACCCCGCAGGGCCCGATGAACAGGAGGCCGATTTCCTGGGCCGGATAATTCTTGACGAACTGCTTCGAAATCTTGAGAGCGTCCTTATGGGAGTCGTTATGGACCTCGAAATTGTCCAGATGGCACTCCCGGTACCGCCGCGGGATGTTGGCCTGGTCGAAAAGCGTCTGCCGCCGGCGGGCGGCGAAACAGCCGCACCGCCTGGCGACCTGACTGCCCCCCGCCTCGTCGAGAATCCAGCCGGTGCCCTGGCAGGTCGCGCACACTTTGGTTTCGTTCAATTCAAATAGCCTCGCAACTGCTGGAGCTTCTTGGAGCGGCCCAGTTTCCGCATCGCCTTCTGCTCGATCTGCCTGATCCGCTCCCGGGTCAGGTTGAGCTGGTCGCCGATCTCCCGGAGGGTCCGCGGTCGGTCGTCGTCCAGCCCGAACCGTAATTTTAGCACAGTCGCTTCCTTTTCATCCAGTTCGCCGAGCATGTCGCGGATCTGCTGCTGGACGGAAGACTGGATGACCTGGTATTCGACGGGCTGGGCGTCCTGGTCGCTGATCCTGTCCTCGATCTCCAGGTCCTCGTCATGGAACTTGTCGCTCAAGGACAGGTTGCGCCCCTCGAGGAGCTCCAGGTCCTCGATGTCGGCGTCCGTGATGCCCATGGCCGCCGCGACTTCTTCGCGGTTCGGCTCCCGGCCGAGTTCGGTCTTGAGCTGGGCCTTCCGCTTCTTCATGAGCGAGATCTGGTCGGAAAGCTTCTGGGGGATGTTGTAGATATGGGAATACTGCGACAGGGCGTGGATGATCGCCTGGCGGATCCACCAGACGGCGTAGGAGATAAACCTCACGTTCCGCCCGGGGTCGAAGCGGCGGGCGGCTTCGATAAGGCCCACGTTGCCTTCGTTGATGAGGTCGAGCATGCTCAGCCCCATCCCGCGGTACTTCTTCACGTAGGAGACGACGAACTTGAGGTTGGCCTCGAGAAGCCTCCGGAGGGCCGCTTCGTCGCCCTGCCGGATTTTCTCGCCCAGCGCCTTCTCCTCCGCTTCGGTGGATGTCGGGAATTTCGCGATCTGCTCGAGGTAATGCTTGAGGTTTCTCGAGTCGACGAAGTCCCGGTAATCCATCGTCAGTGATCCTGCTCCTCAACCTTGATGACCCCGGCCGGCTGGACCCGGACGATGGCGTTGCGGCGGGCCTCGAACTCCTCGTCCTGGCCCTGGAAGAACTCCTGCCGGACATAGTCCAGGAAGGCGTTGACTTCGGCCTCGATCTGCTCCATCCGGGACCGCATGTTCAGGATGACCTCCACCCCGGCCAGGTTGACCCCCAGGTCGCGGATGAGGTTGAGGATGATCTCCAGGCGCTCCAGGTCCTCCTGGGAATACAGGCGGGTGTTCCCCTCGCTGCGCGACGGCTTGAGCAGGCCTTCCCGCTCGTAGAGCCGGAGCGTCTGCGGGTGGATGTTGTACATCTTGGCCACGCTGCTGATATGATAATACCGTTTCGGCTCTTTTTTCGAGGGCTTTCGCTCTTTGGTCATGTCAGTTCATCCCCATCGCCGCGCGGGGGTTGGGGCCGGAGAGCCGCTCGAGCTCCTTCATCAGTTCCCGGACCCGCTGATCATCGAACGGCGGCGGAACGATCGTCACTTCGACGAACTCGTCGCCGCGGACCTTCTTCCCTGGCACCGGCGCGCCCTGCCCCCTGAGCCTGAACTTCTGGCCGGACTTGGTGCCCGGCGGAATCCGGATGGTCGCTTTCCCCCACAGGGTCGGAACGTCGATCTTGCCGCCCACGGTCGCCTCTGGAACCGTGATCGGGACTTTGACGGAGATGTGGGGCCCCTCCCGCTTGAAAAAGGCATGGGGAGCCGCGGTGATCGAAATGAAGAGGTCTCCGGGCGGCCCGCCTCTCCTCCCGGCGTTGCCGCGGCCGGGGATGCGCACCTTGGAGCCGTTATCCACTCCGGCCGGAATCCTGACGGAGATGACCTCCGACTTCGTGACAACGCCTTCTCCGTGGCACACCGGGCAGACTTTGCCCGGCGCGCGGCCGGTCCCGCCGCAGGTCGGGCAGGTCCCCGAAAACCGCATGAACCCGCGCTGCATCGTGGCCCGCCCGCTGCCGCCGCAGGTCGGGCAGACCCTCTGGCCGGCCCCGGCCACGAATCCCTGCCCGCCGCACGTGTCACAGGCGGCCAGACGGTTCAGCCGGATCCGCGTCTGGACGCCGTGGATCGCGTCCTCGAATCCGAGGCTCATCGTGTACAGGAGATCGTCCCCCCGTTGCGGCCCCGCCGGGGCGCGTTCCCGGGACTGGGGTCCGCCCCCCCTGAAGACGCTGTCGAAGAAGTCCCTGAAGCTGGACGACCCGTAGTCCGAAAAATCGAATCCCTCGAATCCGGGCCCGGAAGCCCGGCCCCCCGGCTCGGCCCCCCCGGGCGGGGCTTCACCGGCGAAGCCGTATTGGTCGTATTGGGCCCGCTTTTTCTGGTCGCCCAGGACGGAGTAGGCCTCCTGGATTTCCTTGAACCTGGCCTCGGCCGTCTTGTCTCCGGGGTTGAGGTCGGGGTGATACTTCCGGGCCAGTTTCCGATAGGCCTTCTTGATTTCGGCCGGGGTGGCGCCTCGGGGCACACCCAGGACCTGATAATAATCTTTCGCCATGGCCGTCCTTCGGGCGTCGGGGCCCCGCGGGGGACACCGCCGGCCTGAGCGCCGAGGCCTCGGGGCCTAGCTCTTTTTGTCTTCGTCGACGACTTCGGCGTCGATGACCTCGTCCTCCGAGGCCGCCGACCCCTGCCCGGCCTGGGAGCCGGGCTCGGCTCCGCCCGCTTCCGCCCCGGCCGCGGCCCCGGGCTGACCCTGCTGCCCGGGCTGAGGGCCGGCCTGCTGGTACATCGATTCGGTCAGCTTGTGGGAGGCCCGCGACAGGGCGTCCACGGCGGCCCGGATCTGCTCGAGGTTATCGCTCTCGATGGCCTTCTTGGTGTTCTCGATCTCGGTCCGGACCTTTTCGGCCTCCTCGGGCGGAATCTTGTCCGCGCTCTCCTTCATGAGCTTTTCCAGAGTGTAGACAAGCTGGTCGGCCTGGTTCCTGGCGTCGATGGTGTCCCTGCGCCTCTTGTCTTCCGTGGCGTGGCTCTCCGCGTCCTTGACCATCCGGTCGATATCCTTCTCGTCGAGGCCGCTATGGCCGGTGATGGTGATGGCCTGCTGCTTGCCCGTGCCCATGTCCTTGGCGGATACGTGGAGGATCCCGTTGGCGTCGATGTCGAAGGTCACCTCGATCTTGGGAATCCCCCGGGGAGCCGGTGGAATGCCGTCCAGATGGAAGCGGCCGAGCGTCCTGTTGTCGGACGCCAGCTCCCGTTCGCCTTGGAGGACATGGATCTCGACGCTCGGCTGGTTGTCCGAAGCTGTCGAGAAGATCTCGGTCTTCTTGGTGGGGATCGTCGTGTTGCGGGGGATCATCTTGGTAAACACCCCGCCCAGCGTCTCGATACCCAGGGTCAGCGGCGTGACGTCGAGGAGCAGGACGTCCTTGACGTCGCCGGACAGGACGGCCCCCTGGATGGCCGCGCCCACGGCCACGACCTCGTCCGGGTTGACGCCCTTGTGCGGCTCTTTGCCGAACAACTCGCGGACCAGCTGCTGGACCCTCGGCATACGGGTTTGGCCGCCGACCAGGACGATCTCGTGGATGTCCTGGGGCTTGACGTTGGCGTCGGCCAGCGCCTGTTTCACCGGCGGGACGGACCTCTGGATGAGGTCCTCGCACAGCTGCTCGAGCTTGGCCCGGGTCATCTTCATCAGCAGATGCTTCGGGCCGGAGGCGTCGGCCGTGATGAACGGCAGGTTGATTTCCGTCTCCATCGTCGTCGAGAGCTCGATCTTGGCCTTCTCGGCGGCCTCTTTGAGCCGTTGGAGGGCCATCTTGTCCCTGGTCAGGTCGATGCCCGATTCCTTTTTGAACTCGGCCACGATCCAGTCCTGCACCCGCTGGTCGATGTCGTCTCCGCCGAGGTGCGTGTCGCCGTTGGTGGCCTTGACCTCGACGACCCCCTCCCCGACCTCGAGAATGGAAATATCGAACGTGCCGCCCCCGAAATCATAGACGGCGATGACCTGGTCCTTTTTCTTGTCCATGCCGTAGGCCAGGGCGGCCGCGGTGGGTTCGTTGATGATCCTGACGACTTCCATTCCGGCGATCTTGCCGGCGTCCTTGGTCGCCTTTCTCTGGCTGTCGTTGAAATACGCGGGGACCGTGATGACGGCTTTCTCGATCTTCTCGCCGAGATAGTCTTCCGCGGCCTTCTTGAGCTTTTGCAGGATGAAGGCCGATATCTCGGGCGGGGCGTATTTCTTGCCCAGGGCCTCCACCCGGACATCCGCGTTGGCCGCTTCGGTGACCTTGAAGGGCACCTGCCTGATCTCCTGGCTGACCTCGCCGAACCGCCGGCCCATGAACCGCTTGATCGAATAGATCGTATTTTCGGGATTCGTGACCCTCTGCCTCTTGGCCACCTGGCCGACGAGGACCTCGCCTTTGGGAGTGAAGGCAACCACGGACGGCGTCGTTCGGCCGCCTTCTTCGTTCGGGATAACCGTGGTCTTGTCCCCTTCCTGGATGGCGACCACGGAGTTCGTCGTACCTAAATCGATGCCTATGATTTTGGCCACTTTGCTCCTCCTGATTTAGCTAATCAATAATATATAATATGAGCATCTGCTTGTCAAGTTTTTATTTGTCGGATCGGAACTGCGTGCCTTCACGCGGCTTGGCCAAGTTGCAACTTCCCCCCCCGCCCCCGAGGCGCGGACCTTCCCATCGGCTCCATCCGGGAATATTGCAGGCGCTCCCGGCCTTCGCGGCTCGCCCCGACTACCGCCGGATTATGCCCTTAATGCCGTCATAAAAGATCCAATACACGGCCTGGGCGTCCCGGCCGTCGGCAAACGTGAATTCCAGCTCGGAGACCGGCCGCCGCGCCATCGTCCTGAAAAGATTCCTGATCGGCAGCCAGACGTACCATCCAACGGCTTCGCCGACCCCCCGGCCCAAGCCTTTGAACCCTCGGGTCCCGCTCCTGACGGCGATATGGAGCCCGGTGTCGAAATAGAGGCTGAAGGTCTGGGGCATGTCCTCGAGCTCGAGGGCCTCGAGCTCGAACTTGCCGGACTCTTCGACCTGGCTCTCCGGCTCGCCCGGGGTAATCACGTTTCTCCGGGGCGGCCTCAAGGCGCTTTTCCGGGCCAGCTCCACCGTGGCGTTGAAATCCGGCCGTCCCCAGAACTTGACCTTGTCGATGGCCCATGTCTTCAGGGGCATGCCCTTGATCCGGAGCTCCATCCTCTTTTCAAGGACGTCCAGGACGAAGTAGGAACTGGACTGCCGGGCCAGTTGGTATTCGGCATCAAGAGACCTGAGGCTCTCGCGGGCCTCGACCCGGCCGGACGTCTGGCCGAACCCCGCCGCCGCCCCGAGGACCAGGCCCGATACGAGAACCAGACCGATGCGCCGCATGTCGTCCTAGAAGATGAAGATTTTCGCCCCGACGGGGACCGTTCTGAATATTTCCTTCAGATCGCTGTCGCCGACCCGCACGCAGCCGTGGGTGACGTTCCGGCCCAAGAGCCGCGTGTAGAGCGTGCCGTGGATGAAGTAGCCGGAGCCGAAGCCGAGAGCGTAGTCCCCCAGGGTGCCCGCCTCGAGGCGCTCCTTGGGATTCTTGGGGATCGGCTCCCCCTCCTCGATGAACGCCCAGTCCGGCTTGACCCAATACGGATTCGTGATTTTCGATTTCACGGAGAATTCCCCCCTGGGCGTATCGAAGATCCACTTCCTCTTGCCGCCGGGGTCCTCGAGGACGTCCCCGCTTCCGCAGGAGACCACCGCCTCACGCACCACCCGGTCCCCCTTCTTGAGGTACAGCCGGTTGGCTCCCGTATCGATGACGATGTAGAGGCCCCTCGGCTGCAGGCTATCCATCCGCCTGCCCAGAGTCTTGAGGTCGCGTTCGACCCGGGACAATTCCTTCGCCGAAGCCTCCTTCATTCCCTTGGCCGGCCATCCCGCCACCTGGCGCAACCCGACATAATACGATATGCCGAGGAGCACGAGCAACGCGATGTAGGACACGGTCGCGGCCAGGATCAGGGTCCGTTTCACGGGCGCCTCACTTGTGCTCCAGGGCGCGCATGACGTAATTGTCGGTCTCGTTGGTCCCGACGATCGTCACGCGTGTCCCGACCCGGACCAGACCGTAGAGTTCGTCCATATCCTCATTGTCCATGGAGACGCAGCCCCGAGTCAAGCTGTCGCGTCCCCCTCCGTGGATTTCGATGTCGCCGCCGATGGCCGCGTCCTTCGGGATGACCCCGCTCGTCCTCTCCTTGGCGAACCTTTGCTTGTCCTCTTCGTTCGGGTAATTGATCAGCAGGGCCCGGTAGAACTGACTGGAAGGGATCTTCCTGATGATCCGGTAGCGGCCTTCCGGGGTGGCGTTGTCCCCGGCCCTGCGCTTTTCGGACAGGCCGTTGAATCCCAGGCCCACCCCATACGTCTTGTAGACCCGGCCGTTCCTGTAGACCGTCAGCCGTTTCTCGAGTTTGGTGACGACGATGGCAACCGTCTGCCGCGTCCTCGATTCGGCAATCGTTTCCGCAGTCCACTTTTGCCAGACCTCGACCCGCCGCGGGTCCAGGTAGCGCGCGATCAGGGCGATCACCGCCTCCTCGGCTCTCCGGCAATGCTCGCCGGCCGCGGAGATCCTGCCGAAGGCCTCCTCGAACCGGTTCTGGCGGGTCAGCCTTTCGGCCTCGTCGAGCAGGATCCCGGCCTGCGTCACCTGCCCCCGGGCCTGGCCTCTCTCGGCCAGGGACAACGTGATATCGTCGAGCAGGCTCAATTTCAGCCGGACCTCCTCGGCCGCCTGCCGCACGGCGGCCATCCGGTCGTCCTTGACCGCCTCGACCCTGGCCAGGAGCGCCTGGCCCCGGGCGATTGCCGCTTGATAGTCTTTCCCGACCTTGCGGTAGTCACGGAACCACCCCAGTTTGAGATTCTCCCGATCATAGGCCTGGCGGGCGAGGTTCAACGCCTGCAGATACTCGGTATAGTCCTGGCCGGCGAAAACAGAAGCCCCGGCCCTCCAGAGGTCCCGCTCCTGAACTTCGGATTGACGGACCTCTGGAGGCGCCGGAGGCGTCTGGCATCCCGCACACAAGACAGCCAGGACGATGACGGCTGTCTTAGGAAACTTCAATTTTCAGACGATGTGCTCCGTCAGCGTCTGACCTTGGCGATGGCCGCCTCGACCTCCTGGGCAATGGCGTTGGCCTTGTCCTTGATGACCAGGGCCTTGTCCTTGGCGGCAACGTAGTTTTCGCTCGTGATGGCGTCCTGGACCTCGGTCAGTTGGGTTTCGAGCCCGGAAAGATCGGCCTTCATGGCTTCGATGTCGGCCTTGGTGCCCTTGCCCTTGGGGGCTTTCTCGAGGAGGGCCTTGGCAGTGTCATAGGCGGTCTGCGCGTCGGTCTGAGCGGCCACGGCCTGGTTCTTGGCCTCTTCCACCCTGGCCGGGATCAGGGCCTTGACGGATTCGGCGTCGGTGATGACCTTGGCCAGCTCTTCCTTGGCCTTGCCGTACTTCTTGAAGAACTTCTTGGACTGGGCGTTGACCTCGTCCATGGCTTGCTGATATTGGGCATTGAGATTGGCCAGTTCGTCCGGAGCGTAAGTCTCGCCCTTGGCGTCCACGACGGACTGGATGGCCGCCTTTGCGGCGTCGATCTGCTGGGTGGGCTGTTTGGCGCAGCTCGTGAGCAGGAGCGCGGCGACGAGCGCCAGCGATAAACCTTTGAAAACGTTTTTCATAACCTGACCTCCTTTTGGATGTTGTTAGTATGTCTCATATGTCTTTGTGGCGCAACCGTGTCTCCGAATGATTCTCACCTCCTCTCTATCCCGGCAAAGGCCTCGGACAGGTCCGACGGCCTGCCTCGGGCCGGTAGGAACGTCACCGCGGGAATCCGCCTACGGGGGATGGAAGTCCCGGAAGAAGGGGCTCTCCGCAAATTCGTTCATGAGGTGATCGAAGGGTTTCTCGCGTTTCGACTGATGCGCCTTGATATGGGTTTCAAACGTGAAAATCTTATATCATAACCCTCCGGGCTTGTCAATCGGGCGGCGGGCGGAGCCGGCCCCCCGAGCCCGTCCTGAAGGATGAGGCCGCCGCGGCGGGTTTCCCGGGAAAGGCTCCTCGCCCGACAAGCCCCGCACAAACGGCGCGGGCGGGGCCCCGCCGCCCCCCGCCGAACCGCCTGGTTCACTTGTCAGGGTCTATGATGAAGCCTTCCTTCATCAGCAGCTGGACGGTCTCGCGAGCGCCCCGGATCGTCTTCTCGGCCATCTTGTAGAGTTCGTCGGCGGGGATGTCGAAGCGGGCCACACCCTGCTCGACGGCCTTCCTGCCCACGGCCACCGCCTCGCGCGGGAAGACCTCCCACTGGTCCATGTTCGGGATGATGTATTCTTCGTGAATGCCGTTGTCCTCCGCGACCTTGGCCAGCATTTTGGCGGCCTCGATGCACATCTCGTCCGTGATCGTCTTGGCCCGGACGTCGAGGGCGCCGCGGAAGATCCCCGGGAAGCCGAGCGAATTGTTGACTTGATTGGGGAAATCCGAGCGGCCGGTGGCGACGATGCGGGCCCCGGCCTCCTTGGCTTCCCACGGCCAGATCTCGGGAATCGGGTTGGCCTCGGCGAAGACGATGGCGTCTTTGGCCATGGTCCTGATCCATTCGGGCTTGATCGTGCCGGGGCCCTGCTTGGAGGCGGCGACCAGGACGTCGCAACCCCTGATGGCTTCGGGAACGTCTCCCTGGAGGCTGTCGGGGTTCGTCTTCAGGCAGAGGTCCCATTTTTCCTTGTATTTCGACTGGAGCTGGTCGCAGTCGGCGCGCTTCTTGGACAGGATGCCCTTGGAATCGACCGACAGCATGTTTTCGGGCTTGAAGCCCGCGGCGATCATCAGGCGCGCGATGGCGATGCCCGCAGCCCCGGAACCGATGACAACCGCCCGGACGCGGGCGATATCCTTGCCCACGATCTTGAGGGCGTTGAGGAGCCCGGCCACGGTCACGCAGGCCGTCCCCTGCTGGTCGTCGTGCCAGACGGGGATCTCGCACTCGGCCCGGAGCGTATCGAGCACCTTGAAGCACTTGGGATGGGAAATGTCCTCCAGGTTGATCCCGCCGAAGGTCGGCTGCAGCCATTTGACGGCCTGGATGATCTCGTCCGCTTCGTGGGCGTTGAGGCAGAGCGGGAACGCGTCCACACCGCCCAGGTACTTATAAAGGAGGGCCTTGCCCTCCATGACGGGGAGGCCGGCCTCGGGGCCTATGTCGCCCAGGCCGAGGACGCGCGACCCGTCGCTGACGACGGCCACGAAGTTGCCCTTGTTGGTGTGCTCGAATACCTTTTCCGGGTGGGCCTGGATGTCCTTGCAGGGAGCCGCGACTCCCGGCGTGTACCAGATGGCGAAATCGTCGATATCACGGATCCTGCACTTCAGCGTAACCTGGGCTTTTCCCTTGTAGAAGGGATGGAGCCGCATGGCATCTTTGGAAGGCTGCTCGGCTTTGGCCAACAGCTCTTCAACCGTAACTTTCTTCATAGTAAGAGAACCTCCTGGGGAATGTAAGAAATGGCATAATAAAGAAAAAGGCCCCGAAAAGTCAATCCCCCTCGCGCCTCCCTCGCGTCGTCCAAGGGCGTCGCGGCCGGTCCGTTCAAGCCCGGTGTGGGTCCGGGAACTTACGGCCTGTCCATCCGGAAGACGAGTTCGTCCCGGCTCTTCCGGGCGATGCGGATCTCCCCCGTGTCCATCCGGATCGCGTCGACGGGACAGGCTTCGACGCAAAAGCCGCAGAAACAGCAGCGGTTCAGGTCGATGACGAAGCTCACGGGGCATTTCTGGACTTCGGGGTCGTCCGTTTCCCCTGCCTCGATGAAAATGCACTCGGAGGGGCACACCGTGGCGCACATCATGCAGGCCACGCACCGGGGCCCGCCGGTCTCGCGCCGCATCAGCCTGTGGAGGCTCCGGTGCCGGGGCGAGAGAGGCTTGGTCTGGTCCGGGTACTGGATCGTGACCGCGCCCTTCCTCCGGCCCTTGACCCCGAACAAGGCCAGCGTGTGAAAGGTCATGTTGACCACGAAATGGCGGGTGGTGATCCAACTCCCCCTCACGATCTCCCGAAACACGCGCCAGCCGTCTTTCATGGTGGTCCTATTTCACGGCCAGGATCAGTCCGGTCAGGAGGATGTTGGCCGCGCCCAGCGGGACGAGAAACTTCCAGCCGAACTCCATGAGCTGGTCGTACCGGAAGCGCGGGTAGGTCCAGCGGATGAGCACCTGAAACCCGCAGAACAGGGCCACCTTGATGTTGAACGCGGCCACCCGGAGCACCGCGACCAGCCACGAGGGAAGGGCCGGTCCCCCTCCCCAGGGAAAGCGGAATCCGGCGTCGGTCAGCCACGGGACCTGCCAGCCGCCGAAGAACAGCGTCACGGCCAGGCAGGAAACGACGATGACCTCCAGGAAATCGGTCATCATGAACAGGCCCCATTTGAGGCCGCTGTATTCCGTGAAGAAACCGATGATCTCCGACTCGCCCTCCGGCAGGTCGAAGGGCACCCTTTTCGTTTCGGCCAGGGCGGCCAGGAAGAAGGCCGCGAAGCCGAGAGGCTGGAGGAAGACGCCCCACTTGGGAAGGACCCCGAACAGGAGGCCTCCCTGGTAATCCACGATGGCCGAGAGCTTGAGGGACGGAAACACCATGATGAGCCCGACGAGGGAGAGGCCGAGGGCGACTTCGTAGGAAATGACCTGGGCGGCGCCGCGGAGGCTGCCGAGCAGGGCGAAGCGGTTGTTCGAGCTCCAGCCGCTCAGCAGGATTCCGTAGATGCCGAGGCCGAGCATGGCCAGGACGAAGAGCGGGGCCGCGCTGAGGTCGGCGATCTGAAGGGGCACCCGGCGTCCGGCCAACCGGATGGGGCTGCCGAAGGGGATGGTCACGATGGTCACCGCGACGAAGAAGAAGGACAGGAAAGGCGCCAGCGTGTGGAGGAAGCGCCGGGCGAAGGTCGGCACGAAGTCCTCCTTGAACATCATCTTGATGGCGTCGGCGAAGGGCTGGAAGAGTCCGAAGGCCCTCAGGCCGAAGATCGAGGCCCGGTTGGCCCCGATCCGGTCCTGGATGACGGCGCTCTCCTTGCGCTCGACCCAGGTCAGCAGCAGGGCCAGGGTGAGCGTCCAGACGAGAGCGAGGACGATCTTGGCGAGCAGAATGAGAAGGTCGGCCATGGCGCTAGCCCCTTCGCACTCCCAACCTGTCCGCCAGCCTCTCGAGGACTTCCCTCTCGGAAAGGGCCCGGCCCGGCGCCTCGAGAACGGGTCCGAAGGACTGGCTCAGCCCGTCCACGTTCGTGAACGTTCCGCCTTTCTCGGCCGGGAGCGCGGCGGGAAGAACCAGGTCGGCCAGGGGCTCGAGGCCGCAGGCCCGGGCGGACATCAGGACCTTGAAGCCGATCTTTTCCCAGGCGGCCCGGACGAGTTCCGGCGGAAAAAGACCAGCCAGATGCGGGCCGAAGACGATCAGGAGGTCCGTTCCCGCCGCCAACTCGTCGAGGCCGGGCGGTCCGGCCGCGAAGCCCCGCTCCGACGCGCCGCGCCGGTTAGGGGTCCTGTCGGCGGTGAGGAGCAGGCCGTCGGATTCCGCGGCCGGAGGGTCGGCCAAAGACACCCGTCCCACGCCGAGCTTTTCGATAAAGACCCGGCGGGCCAGGTCAAGCTCTTCGTTGGTCAGGAATGTGTTCAGTATCAACGCTATCCGCGACTCCCGACCCGCCGTTTGCAGGGCCTCGAGGCGGAACGCGATCTCCTCCAACACGGCCTCCCAGCCGAGGCTTCCGGCGACCTTCGAGGCCACGTCCGCCAGCCTGTCGTCTTCCAGGTCGCGGACGACCCCGTAGCGCCCGAAATCGCAGATCCAGTGGCCGTTCACGGCCGGATTCTCGGCGGCCTGCAGCCGGAAGACCCTGGTCCCGGCGGCCGGCAGAGGGTAGCCCCGCACGAACTGGACATCGACGCTGCAACCGCGGCCGCATCTCGGGCATACGGTCCGGCCCCGCTCCAGGAACCAGGTCCGGGTCTTGAAGCGGAAATGCCGGTCTGTGATGGCCCCGACGGGACAGATGTCGACCAGATTGCCGGAATAGTTGTTGCCGATCTCGCGACCCTCGTCGATCCCGATCTCGGCCCTGCCCCCGCGGGCGAAAACCCCCAGCTCGCCCGTTCCGGTCACCCGCTGGAGAAACCGGACGCAGCGGGTGCAAAGGATGCAGCGCTCCCGGTCCAGGATGAGCGACGGGGCGATCGCGACGAGCTTGGCCTTTTTTTCCTTGACCTCGGCAAAACGGCCGGCGGCCCGGCTGTGGAGTTCGTAATAATCCTGAAGGAAGCATTCCCCGGCCTTGTCGCAGACGGGACAGTCGAGCGGGTGGTCGGCCAGGAGAAACCCGAGAACGTCGCGGCGGGCCTCCAGAACTTTGGGAGTGGAGGTGTGGACCACCATGCCGTCCCGCACGGCGGTGGCGCAGGCCAGCTCGAGCTTGGGCAGGCCCTCGATCTCGACCAGGCACATCCGGCAGTTGCCCTCGGGCGGGAAGGCCGGATGGAAGCAGAACCGCGGGATCACGACCCCGGCCCGGTCGGCGGCCTGGAGAACGGTCGTTCCGGCCTCGACGGTCACCGGCTGCCCGTCGAGGGTCAGCCGTAAGAGTTTCGTCTCGCTCATCGGGCGATCCTGCCTTCGAGCTCGTCCCGGAACTTGTCGACGATGGCAACGATGGGCTGGGCCGCGGCGTCGCCGAGCGGGCACAACGTGCGCCCTTTCATGGCCAGGGCCAGCTGCCGGATCTGGTCCAGATCCTCAGGGCTCCCGCCGCGACCGGCCAGCCGCGTGACGATCTTGTTTATCCAGTTGGTCCCGACCCGGCACGGCGTGCACTGGCCGCAGGATTCGTGGGCATAGAAGCGGCTGACGATCTTCAGGACGTCGAGCATGGAAGTCCGGTCCCCGATCACGATGATACCGGCCGACCCCAGCATCGAGCCAGCGCACGAGAGGGAGTCGCAGTCCATGGGCACGTCGATCTCGCTCGCCGCGAGGAGCGGCGCCGAGAGGCCGCCCGGTATGATGGCTTTGACGGATAGCCCTTCGGCCGGCCCGCCCGCATGGTCATGGACGATGGACCGGAGAGTGGTTCCGACGGGGAGCTCGTACAGCCCGGGCTTTCGGACCGCCCCGCTGACCCCGTAGAGCCGCCGTCCTCCGTCCTTGCCTACGCCCTGGTCGAGGAACCACGCGGCGCCCCGCTCCAAGATCAGCGGGACGCAGGCGATCGTCTCGACGTTGTTGATGACGGTCGGGCACCCGAAGAGGCCCACGGAGGCCGGGAACGGCGGCTTCAGCCTGGGCTCGCCCCGCTTGCCCTCCAGGGACTCCAGGAGCGCCGTTTCCTCGCCGCAGATGTAGGCCCCCGCGCCCCGATGGACGACAACGTCGAGGCCGAACTCCGAGCCGAGGATCGCTCCGCCAAGGAAGCCTTTGCCGCGCGCCTCCTCGACGGCTTCTTCGAGGCGCCGGGCGATGGCCTCGTATTCGCCCCTGATGTAGATGAACGCCCGATGGATGCCGACCGCGTAGCTCGCGATGATGACCCCCTCGAGAAGGAGGTGCGGATTCCGGGTCATGACGGCCCGGTCTTTGAAAGTCCCCGGTTCCCCTTCGTCGGCGTTGACGCAGAGGTACCGCGGCCGGCCGTCCGGCGGCGGCACAAACGACCACTTCATCCCGGCCGGGAAACCGGCCCCCCCCCTGCCCCTGAGGTTGGCCTTCTTGACTTCGGCCACGACCTCCTCCGGCTTCATGGAGCCGAGGACGCGGCGGGCCGTGCCGTATCCTCCGCGCTCGATGTAGGCGTCGATATGGAACGAGCCGGCGCCGGCCGGGAGCAGGCTGGTCACGTCACTCGCCATCGCCCGCCAACTTCCGCAAGAGCTCGTCCGCCGCTTCGATGGTTACCGGGCCGTGGTCCTCGTCGTTGACCATCAGGCAGGGGGCGCAGTCGCAGAGACCGAGGCATTCGACCGCCGCCAGTGTAAACCTGCCGTCGGGAGTGGTCTCCCCTTCCCGGATGCCCAGGCGCGCCTCGAGATGGCGGAGCAGGCCGTCCGACCCGGCCAGCGAGCAGGAGATGTTGCGGCAGACCTGGATCACGTATTCGCCCGCGGGGCGGCGCCTGAGGAGGCTGTAAAAGGACACGGCCTCGCTGACCCGGATCCGGGGCATCCCGAGGGCCTCGGCGGCCCATGCCTCGGCCTCGGAAGAGACGTACCCCTTCTCTCTCTGGATGAGGTTGAGCACGGGCAGGAGCGCGGCCGGCTTGGACGGGTACCGGAGGATGATGTCCTCGACCTTCTTCAGGCCTCCGGCCGACAATGCGAAACTCATCGGTCGAGCTCCCCCCCGATCATGTTCAGCGAGCCGAACGTCGGGATGACGTCGGCCACGAAACGTCCCCGGATCATCTGTTCCAGGGCGGACACGAGATGGAAGCAGGGCGCCCGCAGGTGAAGCCTGTAGGGCCTGTCCGTTCCGTCGGAAACGATGTAGAAACCGAACTCGCCGTTGCCGCCCTCGACCGAGAAGTAGGCCTCACCCCTGGGCGGCCGGATGCCGTGGCCTTTCATGAAGAAAAGGAAATGGCTGATCAGCCCTTCCATCGTCGTGTAGGTGTCCTCCTTGGGAGGGACGACGACGGGGGCGTCCCCGGTGAGGATGCTCGGGGAAACGGCCTTTTCCGAACCGGCCAGGTTCGGGGACAGCCGGATTCCGCGGTCCGGCCTCTGCCGGCGCCCGAGCCTGACGGCCTCGGCCGGTTCGATCGGGCCCGGTGCGGCCGCCAGGACCTTCGGCTCCGTCTCGCCCAGAACGGCCGCGACCTGCTCGCAGATTCTCAGGCTCTGCTCCATCTCCCGCATCCGGACCATATAGCGGTCGAAATTGTCGCCGAACTGTCCCAGAGGAACGTCGAACGACAGCCGGTCGTAGGTCAGGTACGGATGGGCCTTGCGGACGTCATAGAGGACGCCCGTCGAGCGCAACCCGGGGCCGGTCCAGCCGTAGGACAGGGCATCCTCGGCGGAGATGACCCCTGTGCCCCGGGTCCGCTTGAGGAAGATGGCGTTCCTGTCCAGGAGGCCGTGCACGTCCTTCAGCACCGCCCGGGTCTCCCGGACGGCCGTTTCGAGCGCGCCGCGCCACCCGGGCAGGAGGTCGGCCCTGACGCCGCCTATCCTGATGTAGGACGTGGTCATCCGCGACCCGGTCGTGGCCTCGATCACGTCCCAGAGGAACTCCCTGGCCTTCATCATGTACAGGAAGACCGTGAAAGCCCCGGTCTCCATGGCCATCGCGGCAAGGCAGGTCAGATGATCCGACACCCGCGACACCTCGCTCATCAGGACCCGGATCTGCCGGGCCCGCTCCGGCACGGAGACGCCCAGCATTTTCTCCACGGTCATCACGTACCCGAGGTTGCAGATCTGCGGGGACACGTAGTTCAGCCTGTCGGTGTAAGGCAGCAGGTTGAAATAGGTCTTGTTTTCGCAGGTCTTCTCGAAACCCCGGTGCAGGTAGCCGATCTCGACCTCGGAGTTGACGATCTTTTCGGCGTCGAGCTCGACCATGATCCGCACGGTCCCGTGCATGGCGGGATGGGAGGGACCCATGTTCAAAAGCATCGTCCCGGGCCGGGCCTCGTTCTGGATGCGGCTCTCCATCTCAGTCCTTGTCCTTCAGGGCAATCCGCGGCTGTTCCTTCCGCCACGGATAACTCTTCTTCAGGGGATGGCCCTCGAATTCGTCGTACAGCAGGATCCGCCGCAGGTAGGGATGGCCCTCGAACCGGACCCCGAACATGTCGAACACTTCCCTTTCGAGCCACTCGGCGTTTTTCCAGAGCTGCGCCAGAGAGGCGATGACCGGGTTCTCCCCGGGGAGCGAAACCTTGAGCCTGAGACGGGTGTTACGCTCGAGGGAATAGAGGTGATAGACCATCTCGAAACCCTTCCCGTCGGGGCAGTAGTCGACGCAGGTGGCGTCGAGCAGCATGACATAAAGAAAGGGCGCGGACTTCAGACCTTCCATCAGGCCCCGGAAGGCCTCCCGGCGGACGCACAGAACCTGCTCCCCGCCGGCCTCGGAGGCCGAGATGACGGCCGGGCCGAACCGCCCGGTGATCTCGGCGATCAGCTCTTCTTTGACCATCGCCAGTCCTGTTTCTGGTTCTGAATCTTGTCCTGGAGTTTGATCAGGCCGTCCAGGACAGTCTCCGGGCGGGGCGGGCAGCCGGGGATGTAGAGGTCGACGGGAATGATCCTGTCGATGCCTTGAACGGCCGCGTAGTTCTGGTAGATGCCGCCGCTCACGGCGCAGGCCCCGAAGGCGACGACCCACTTGGGTTCCATCATCTGCTCGTAAACCGTCCTGAGGACGGGCGCCAGCTTGTGGGTCACCGTCCCGACCACGAACAGCATGTCCGCCTGGCGGGGGGAGAACCTGGTCAGCCCGGCGCCGAACCTGTCCAGGTCGAAGTGGGCGCAGGCCGTCGACATGTACTCCATGCCGCAGCAGGCTGTGATGAACGGGTAATGGAAGAGCGAGAATTTCCGGGCCCAGCCGAGGGCCGTTTCGAAGCGGGTCGACAGGAAATTCGCGGAGCTCATGACCAGCTGAAAACGCCTTTCTTCCAGGCGTAGACGAATCCCAGGCCGAGGACGAGGATGTAGCTGCCGAGGGCCGCCAGCCCCGCCATCCCCCGCCCCCGAAAGGCCAGGGCCAGGGGGAAGAAGAAGACGGCCTCGACGTCCAGAAGCAGGAAGAGCAGGGCGATCAGGAAAAACGGTATGCGAACGGGAGGGATGCCGGATTGGAGAGGCGTGCTGCCGCATTCGAACGGTTTCTCGCGGGCGGGGTTCGGCTTATGCGGGCCCAGGATGGAGTTGATGAAAATCATCACCAGGGCCAGCAGCCCGAAGACCAGAAAAGCCAGCGCCAGTTCAATCATACTGTTCCGATAAAAGATAACGATTTTAGCCAAAACCCCCGCGTTATGCAAATTCCGAGGGGCGATAAGATTCCCGGCCCGGGCCAGGCCCCCCTGTTTTTGAGGATTCCGGGCTAGATGTTCAAGAGATGGAGCGCCTCGTTGTTGACTTTGAGGGCCGCCTCGCCGATGGCCTCCGACAGGCTCGGATGAACGTAGATCGTTGAGCCGATCTCCTCGACCGTCATTCTCTTCGCGATGGCCACGGTCAGCACCGGGATCATGTCCGAGGCCCCGGGGGCGAGGAGATGGGCCCCGATGACCCGCCCTGATTCGTCGGCCACGATCTTGATCATGCCGTCGGTGCTGTCCATCGTCAGGGCCCGCCCGCTCGCCTGGAGGGGGAAGACCCCCGTCCGGACCTTGACTCCTCTCTCCGCCGCCTCCTCCTGGGTCAGTCCGACCGTCGCGAATTCAGGATCCGTGAACACGGCAGACGGCAACGCGTCATAATCCACGGACCTGTCGAGCCCCGAGGCATTCTCGACCGCCACGACCGCGTCATGGTAGGCCTTGTGGGCCAGAAGCTTGCCGCCCACGACATCGCCTATGGCGTAGATGCCCCGGGCGGTGGTCTCCATCCGGTGATCGACCTTGATGAAACCCCCGCTGCCCAGTTCGACCGCGGGAGGGCCGTTGAAGAGGCCGGCGACGTTGGGCTTCCGGCCGGCCGCCAGGAGGGCCTTTTCGGCCCCGTATTCGAACGGGGTCCGGGTTCGCAGGCAGGTGCCCTTGCAGACGACGCCGCCCTCCCCGGCCCCGGCTTCTTCGATCTTCATGTGAGTGAAAACCTTGAGTCCCTGCTTCTTGAGGATCCTTTCGAGACGCAGGGCCGATTCCCTGTCTGACCCGGGCAGGACGCCGGGCATGATCTCGAGGACGGTCACGTCCGTGCCGAGGCGGTGGAAGAGCGACCCGATCTCGAGGCCGATCGCCCCGGCCCCGACGATGAGGAGGCTCTTCGGGATGTCGGCCAGCTCGAGGGCCTCCGTGCTGGTCAGGACCGTCCTTCCGTCGGCCTCGAGAAAGGGCAGTCCGGCCGCCCGACTCCCAGTGGCGATGACGATGTGTTCGGCCACGAAATGCCGTTCCCCCTCCGCCGTAAGGACCGTCACCGTCTTGTCGGGACCTATCCCGGCCGTGCCCTTGACGATCTCCACCCTGGCCTTTTCGAGGAGGAAAACGATCCCTTTGACCAGCCTGTCGACGACCGATCTGCGGCCCTCGTGGATGGCCGGCCAGTCGACCGAAATCGCCTCTTTCGGCCCCCGGAACACGCCGGCCGACCTGATCTCCTTGTAGACCTTCGTCACGTGGAGAAGGTACTTGGTGGGGATGCACCCGTAATTGATGCAGGTCCCCCCCACCCGGTCCCGCTCGATCAGGGTGACTTTCCTTTTCAGCTGGGCGCCGCGCAGCGCTGCCACATAGCCTCCGGGGCCGCCTCCGATGATGATGATGTCTCTGGTCTCGGCCATGGTCGTTCCTTTCGGGTATTCGGGAGCCCCATTATAGACATTTTGCCCGCTCCTGTTAACCCCGCCTTATTCGTAAGGGAATCGTCGCCTTCCTTGACACGGCCTGGGCAAATCTGTAAAAAAGGGACGGCTTCGAACGCCCCCGCCGCCGCGGAAGCCGGGGGCGTCGCCGAGAGAAGGGAACGCGATCGAGAAGGAGGGCGGCATGCTGACAGCGTGGGAAAAAGTCATCTTTGCATTTCTCATCCTGGCCGCGGCCGGCGCCTTCCTCCATCCCATCCTCCGGCGGCTGAAAATCATCCGGGCCGGCGGGCCCAGGCCGCGCTGGAACGCCCCGCTTAAGAGGCTCGGGCACGCGACCGGCCGCGTCCTGCTCCAGAGATGCACGATCCGCGGCGAGAGGCCCTTCACGGGCCTGATGCACGTCCTCATTTTTTACGGCGCCCTGTCCTTCGACACCATGACCCTGAATCACACCCTGGAGGGATTCTTCAGCGGATTCTCCCTCTTCGGCTCCGGGTGGTTCGGCCTCTTCTTCTCGTTCCTCATCGACGCGGCGGCCG